>ENA-OPYT01000451-OPYT01000451.1-human-gut-metagenome-genome-assembly--contig:-NODE-451-length-12670-cov-3.543490_pt1 | contig 12670 bp, 8 predicted proteins | sample MGYA00242636_ERZ504480 | MGnify/ENA primary metagenome ERZ504480 (study PRJEB26092, sample SAMD00036228) | human gut metagenome | host: Homo sapiens | study: EMG produced TPA metagenomics assembly of...
ATCAGGGCTTCCATCTCGGTGGCGACGACGATGGTTTCCAAGTCGACGGCGTGGTTGATCATGGCCGCGACCTTCGGCGAGCGGTTGACGTCGTGGCGGATGTAGCTGGTCACGCGGTTGCGAAGGTTGACGGCCTTGCCGACGTAGATGATCTTCCCCCTTCTCGTCCTTCCACAGATAGACCCCGGGTTGGCCGGGCAGGTTCTGTACTTTCTTGCGTACGGCTTCACTGACAGCCATGACTTACCTCCCTTCTCCCTGTTCCATAAAGGCCCGCGTCCGTTCCAGGACCGGTTTCAGGAATTGACCCGTATAGGATGCCGGGACCTTGCAAATGTCTTCCGGCGTCCCCGTGGCAACGACGGTACCGCCGCCGTCCCCGCCTTCAGGGCCGAGGTCGATGAGGTAATCCGCCGTCTTGATGACGTCTAAGTTGTGTTCGATGACGACGACCGTATCGCCGCCGTCGACGAGCATCTGCAGGACGTCCATCAATTTATGGATGTCGGCCGCATGGAGGCCCGTCGTCGGTTCGTCGAGGATGTACAGCGTCCGGCCGGTGCTGCGCTTGGACAGTTCCGTCGCCAATTTGACACGCTGGGCTTCGCCGCCGGACAGGGTCGTCGCCGGCTGGCCCAAGCGGATATAGCCCAGACCGACCTGCTGGAGGGTCTTCATCTTATTGACGATGCGCGGCTGGTTTTCAAAGAAATTGCAGGCGTCGTCGACGGTCATGTTGAGGACGTCGGAAATGGTCTTGCCCTTGTATTTGACTTCCAGCGTTTCCCGATTGTAGCGGGCGCCGTGGCAGACTTCGCAGGGCACGTAGACGTCGGGCAGGAAGTTCATTTCGATGCGGATGATACCGTCGCCCTTACAGGCTTCACAGCGGCCGCCTTTGATGTTGAAGCTGAACCGGCCGGCTTTATAGCCGCGGACTTTGGCTTCTGACGTCTGACTGTAGAGCTGGCGGATGGCATCGAAGACGCCCGTATAAGTCGCCGGGTTGGACCGCGGCGTCCGGCCGATAGGCGACTGGTCGATGTTGATGATCTTATCGATGAGTTCGACCCCTTCGAGGGCCTTGAATTTCCCCGGTCGGTGCGGCGTTCCGTAGACGGCTTCAGCCATGGCCTTATAGAGGATTTCATTGACCAGGGTCGACTTGCCAGATCCGGAAACACCGGTGACGACGGTCAAGGTCCCGATGGGAATGGAAACGTCGACGTTCTTCAAATTGTGTTCGGCAGCGCCGATAATCTTGATAAAAGAGCCGTTGCCCTTCCGCCGTTCTTCGGGAATGGGAATGTATTTCGTCCCCTTCAAGTACTGACCGGTCAGAGACTGAGGGCAGGCCATGATATCGGCTGCCGTCCCCTGGGCGACGATGGTGCCGCCGTGTTCGCCGGCTTCAGGGCCGATATCGACGATGTAGTCCGCAGCTCGCATGGTGTCGTCATCGTGTTCGACGACGATGAGGGTATTGCCCAGGTCGCGCAGGTTGCGCAAGGCGTCGAGGAGCTTGTCATTGTCCCGTTGATGGAGGCCGATCGACGGTTCATCGAGGATGTAGAGGACGCCGACCAGGCCCGATCCGATCTGAGTGGCCAGGCGAATGCGCTGGGCTTCGCCGCCGGACAAGGTGCCTGCCGTCCGCGACAAAGTCAGGTAATCGAGGCCGACAGTCTGGAGAAAGGCCAGGCGAGCCTTGATTTCCTTAAAGACCTGCTGACCGATGAGCTGCTGCTTTTCCGTCAGTTTCAGATTATTAAAGAAAGGGATCATATCCCGAATAGGTAAGTCGGTCAGTTCGGCAATGTTGAGGCCGCCGATCTTAATGGCCAAGGCTTCATGGCGCAGGCGCGTGCCGTGACAGGTCGAGCAGGGCTTGACGGTCATGAATTGGGCAAACTGGTCGCGCATCATATCGGAAGAGGCTTCGCGGTAGCGGCGGCGGACCATGGGCAGGACGCCTTCAAAGGGAATGGAAAAGGTCTTCACTTCGCCCCGCAGGTTTTCATATTCAAAGACACAGTTTTCGGCCGAGCCGTTCATCAGCTTATCCTGAAGTTCTTTCGGCAAGTCGTCATAACTATTGTCTAAGGTAAAGCCATAGGGCTTCAACAAGCCGCCGAGCTGGCGCATGAACCACGAGTCGGGGTTGCTGCTGAGGGCGGCAATGGCCCCGTCGGCAAAGGCTTTCTTCTTGTCCGGCAGGACCAGGTGGATATCGACTTCCATCGTACTGCCGATGCCTGAGCAGTCCGGGCAGGCGCCGAAGGGACTGTTGAAGGAAAAGAGATGGGGCTCGATTTCCGGCAGGCTGATATGGCAGTCCGGGCAGGCGAAGTGCTGACTGAAGGTCAGGACTTCCTTGGTACCCATGCGGAAGATATGGACGATGCCGTCGGCCAGTTTAGCTGCCGTTTCCAGGGAATCGGTAAGGCGCATGAGGATGCTGTCCTTGATGACCAGGCGGTCGACGATGACGTCGATGGTATGCTTTTTATTCTTATCTAAAGGGATGTCGTCGGACAAAAGGTAGACTTCGCCGTCGACGCGGACCCGGGTATAGCCGTCTTTAATGAGCCGGGCCAAGAGTTTCTGATGGGTCCCCTTGCGGCCGTCGACGACAGGCCCCATGACCATGACCTTCTCCCCTTCGCCAAGAGCCATGACGGCATCGGCCATCTGCTCGATGGTCTGCTGGCGAATGGGTTTGCCGCAGTGCGGGCAGAAAGCGTCGCCGACGCGGGCGTAGAGCAGGCGCAGGTAGTCGTAGATTTCGGTAACGGTCCCTACTGTCGACCGGGGATTGCGGCTGGTCGTCTTCTGGTCGATGGAAATGGCCGGCGACAGGCCTTCGATGTAGTCAACGTCAGGTTTATCCATTTGTCCCAAAAACTGGCGGGCATAGGCCGACAACGATTCGACGTAGCGCCGCTGGCCTTCGGCATAGATGGTATCGAAAGCCAGGGACGACTTGCCCGATCCGGACAGGCCCGTAAAGACGACGAGCTTGTCCCGGGGAATCTTGACGTCTATATTTTTTAAATTGTGCTGGCGGGCACCTTTGATGACGATATATTTATCTTGCAAGGTAGACTCCTTCCTGTATCTTCAATGCCATAGCGGCCTAGCGCTTCTTGGCATCGGGCCGTTTGATCTTTCGTTGGTAGCGGCGGCTGGGCATATCCTCGCCTTCCATTTCTTTGGGCAGGGTGTCGTCGTGGCTCATATCGGCCAACTGTTGGCGCAGCTGCCCCAGGCGGTCGCGCAGTTCGGCGGCCTTTTCAAATTCCAGCCGCTTCGACGCTTCCTTCATCTGCAGGGTCATGGTCTTAATGACCTTGTTCAGGGATTCGCGGGTCATGGCCCGTCCCTTGCCGCCCTTTTTACTGCCATAGGCCACATCGTCTTCAGCGACCTTGGTCAGCTCGATGAGGTTGACGACGTCTTTCTTGACCGATTTCGGCGTGATGTGGTGCTGTTTATTATAGGTATCCTGAATTTCACGGCGGCGCTGGGTTTCATCCATAGCTCTGGCCATGGAATCGGTAATCTTATCGGCATACATAATGACCGTCCCGCCGACGTTTCGCGCCGCCCGGCCCATGGTCTGGATGAGGGACGTATCGGAACGCAGGAAGCCTTCTTTATCGGCGTCGAGGATGGCGACGAGAGACACTTCCGGCATATCGAGGCCTTCACGCAGCAAGTTGATGCCGACCAGGACGTCGAATTCGCCGACGCGGAGGTCGCGGATGATTTCCGCTCGTTCGATGGTAGCGATATCGGAATGGAGGTAGCGGACGCGGACGCCCATTTCCTTCAAATAGTCCGTCAAATCTTCGGCCATCTTCTTGGTCAGGGTCGTGACCAACACCCGTTCGTCCTTGTCGGTCCGCTTGCGGATTTCCCCTAAGAGGTCATCCATCTGGCCTTCGATGGGCCGGACTTCGACCTTGGGATCGAGGAGGCCCGTCGGGCGAATGATCTGCTGGGCCATATTCGTTTCGACATCCATTTCATAAGGCCCCGGCGTGGCGCTGACGTAGACGATCTGGTTGATGCGTTCGACAAATTCATCGAACTTCAAAGGCCGGTTATCGAGGGCCGACGGCAGGCGGAAGCCGTATTCGATGAGGCTTTCCTTCCGCGACCGGTCACCGGCGTACATGGCCCGCAGTTGAGGCAGGGTTACGTGGGATTCGTCGACGAGGATCATGAAGTCGTCCGGGAAATAGTCCAAAAGGGTATACGGCGCCTGGCCGGCTTTACGGCCTGCCAAGTGGCGGGAATAGTTTTCGATGCCCGAGCAGTAGCCCATTTCTTCCATCATTTCCATGTCGTACCGCGTCCGCTGTTCGAGACGCTGGGCTTCCAAGAGGTGTTCGCCGTCTTTCAGCTCTTTCAAGCGTTCATCGAGTTCCTGGCTAATGGTCCCCAGGGCCCGTTCCATCTTGTTCTTGGTGGTGACATAATGGCTGGCCGGGTAGATGGCGACGTGCTTGCGTTCGGCAATGACTTCGCCGGTCAGGACATCGACTTCAGTCAGGCGGTCGATTTCATCGCCGAACATTTCGATGCGGATGATCGACTTGTCGAAGGCCGCCGGAAAGACTTCAATCGTATCGCCGTGGACGCGGAAGGTCCCGCGGTCGAGATTCATGTCGTTGCGGTTGTACTGGATGTCGACCAGCTTCCTCAAGATTTCTTCCTGCGTCTTTTCCTGGCCCAGGCGCAGGGAGACGACGAGTTCACTGTAGTCTTCCGGGTCACCGAGGCCGTAGATGCAGGATACGGAGGCGACGATGATGACGTCCCGCCGTTCAAAGAGGCTCATCGTCGCCGAGTGGCGCAGTTTATCGATTTCATCGTTGATGGACGCATCTTTTTCGATATACGTATCGGTCGAGGCGATATAGGCTTCAGGCTGATAAAAGTCGTAATAACTGACGAAATAGCCGACTTCGTTATCCGGGAAAAAGGCCTTGAATTCGCTGCACAGCTGGGCTGCCAGGGTCTTATTGTGAGCGATGACCAAGGTCGGTTTCTGTACCTTTTCGATAAGCTTGGCCATGGTAAAGGTCTTGCCCGTCCCCGTAGCGCCGAGAAGGACCTGGGCCCATTGGCCGGACTGAATGCCTTCGGCCAGGGATTCAATGGCTTCGGGCTGATCGCCCATTGGTTCATAAGGGGCGACGACGCGGAAGGGATGGGACGTATCGTAATCTTTATTATAATGAGACATATCCATAAGGGCCACCTCGCTGCAGCTGTCGGCTGCGGACAACATAACTATTTATTGACTATCTTTCCGATGTTCTTCAACTCGATGGACAAGGTGCCGTCAGGGTTGTTGATGAAGCGGATAAAATCGGTGTTTTCGATATATTCAGACGGGAAGGTAATTTCAATGCCCGTATCGGTTTTTATTTTATGACTGCGGCCGGCTTTCTGGGCGTATTCCTTTTCGATAGCCACGACGTCGGGCAATTTGGCTTCGGCGACTTGCTGCTGAAATTCCTGGGCCATGGCCGGCGAGCTGCCGAAGACATCGGCTCCCATCTCCTGCGGCGAGAAAGAATCGGCGTTTTCAGCGTTTTCCACTAAATAAGTCTTGGTCTTGGACAAGGCTTCGACCGTGCTGGCACCGTGGTCTTCGGCGACTTTTTCGGCAATCTTGCTGATGACCTTGACCGCTTCCTTACTGGAAATGACCGACGTGCACTGGAGGAGCCGGTCCGGCAGGAGGTAGACGTCTTCGCCGTCCATCTTGCGCTTCTTGTCGACAAAGTGGATGGAAAAATCACTCAGCCGGATGAGGGCGTAGGCTTCGGCCTTCTGAGCCATACCGGGCAGGATGGCGTAGTGCTTGATGAGCTTGTTGTAGACCGTCCCTTCGTCGTCGAGAATCTGATGGGTATAAGCCGTCTTATTGTCCAGCATCAGGACGGCAATATTGCGGACGTCGTCGTCATCCTGAAAGTCGATGACCAACAGGTCGGCCGACTCCGGTTCGTCGCAGTGAGCCACGAGCTGATAGAGTTCGCGGGCCGTGTCCGAGGCCAGTTCGTCAAAGGTCATCGTCCCTTCGATCAGGGCCTGGAGCTTAGGCTGAAAGGCACTGGTGGCATAGAAGACGCCCGTCTGCTGGGACGCATCGCCGAGGATGCGGCTGAGCCGTTTATTGACGTATTCATAGACGACGTCGCTGCTGAAGTCGAGGGACTTTTGGGACACGATGCAGACGTTGGTATTGAAATCAAAAATATGGAGCACTGCTGCGTTGATCATCATAATCTATATCATCCTCTACGCTTGTTTTCGTAATTCAAAGACACTGGCTTCGCGGGAACAAAGGACGCGGAAAGGCAGCCAGTGACCGGTACCGCGGTTGACGTAACCCCGGCTTTCACCCTTTCGGAACATGCCGCGCAGGTATTTAAAGCCCACGGCCGTAACCAAAGGACCGATGGGGGCAAACTGAGCCCCGTGGGTATGACCGCTGAGGGTCAGGGGAATATTATGTTCAAAAGCTTCGTCGATGAAAGGCCGAGTGATGGGCCAACATGACGATAAAGGCATCGTCGGGAACGCCGTCCAAGGTCTGGCGGACATAGTCCTCCCGCTGGGCGGCAAAGGCTTCATCGCCCTTGGCAAAACTGTAGTCCGTACCGGCAATATAGAAGGGCCGGCTGTCGCTGCCGTTCCTCCCCTTCAAGCCCCGGCCGTAACCGGGACTGGCTTCAAAGGACGTGTTGCGCAGGATGCGGACCGGCGTATCTTCGAGCATGGCCGTAATGGCCGGAAAATTGCGGTAATATTCGTGATTGCCGTAGCAAAAATCGATACCGTCGGGAAAGCGATGGGCGTTAGCGTTGAGGATATCTCTGGCCTGGGGCAGAAGGACGATCTCATCGATGAGATCGCCCGTGATTTCCAGCCGGTTGACGCCCTTTTCGGCAACGGCGTCGATCGATTCCTGAAGGCGTTCGGGGCTGAAGAAAAGTCCCATATGCAGGTCCGAGAGTTGACCGATTTTATAGCCATCGAGATAGTCCGGCAAATTCTTATACGTTAAGACGTGATGGGTCGTATCCAAATCACTTTCACCGAGGACATTCCCGGCGCCGCTGGTGGCAAAGGCCGCAGCCGGAATGAGGGCTGCCATCCCTTTGACGAAGGTCCGTCGGGTCATCCCCTGCGGAGCCGGTTTTTCCTTGCGATGCCAAAAACGGTGGACCGCCGTGGCTAAGGCGACGACGATCAGGCAGGGCAAGGCCAGGAAAAAGGCCAACAGCCAAATGAGAGCCGCCATGCCCTTGCCATCATAGAGACCGTCCCAACCGGACAGGACCATACCGGGAAAGGCCTCTTCATAGGAACTGAAGCCCACCGCCGACAACAGGGTCAGGACCAGGGTCCCCAGGATCAAGGCCTTGCGGTGGCCCGAGCGAAAGACGTAGTCCCATAAGACGGCCGCCAGGACGCAGACGCAGGACGCAAAGATCATGAAAGTGATTAAAAAAGTTCCCTTCATCGTTTACACCATGGCTGTGATCTTGCCGTGCGGACCGGCCCAAGGCAGGGCATCGTAGTCACTGCGGTCAATCCACTGCCAATCCTCCTCTTCTCCCATTTTTCCGTCCGTCAGCTCCCCTTCATAGACCGTGAGCTGCCAGACTTTATGCGAAAAAATACTCTTTAACGACCCGGCCGGACTGTCGTCGACGGAAACGCGCAGGCCCTTGTCGGCCAACATGCGGCGGACGGCGTCAATTCCGTCCTGCCCCGTTCCCGGTGCGTTGGGAAATTCCCACATCGAGGCCAGAAGGCCCTTGGGCGGGCGGCGATGGACGAGCCATTTCGTCCCGTGACGGGGAACGACGACGGTAATCTTTTCGACCGGTGCCTTTTTCTTGACCTGGCGCAGGGGCAGTTCACTTTCCTTGCCGTTAGCCCGGGCCAGGCAGATGTCCCCTAAGGGGCAGTCTTCACAGCGGGGATGCTTGGGAATGCAAATCGTCGCCCCCAAATCCATGAGGGCTTCATTAAAGGCCCCGGGACGATCGTCAGGCATCTGTTCTTCGACCAACGCGGCCACTTGTTTCTTGACTGCCGTCGACAAAACGTTTTCTTCAATATCGTAAAGGCGGGCAAAAATCCGCAGGACGTTGCCGTCGACAGCGGCTTCCTTTTTCCCGTAGGCTAAGCTTAAAATAGCGCCGGCAGTATAGTCACCAACGCCCTTTAAAGCCCGTACTTCCTTCTTCGTATCCGGTACGCGGCCGCCATATTTTGCCTGCACTTCCTGCACAGCCTGATGAAGATTGCGGGCCCGTGAGTAGTAACCGAGGCCCTGCCACTGTCGGAGGACGTCGTCTTGTGACGCTGCCGCCAGACTCTTGATATTGGGGAACCGTTCCATCCAGCTGTCGTAATAAGGACGGACCGTTTCAACCTTGGTCTGCTGCAGCATGATTTCCGACACCCAGACCTTGTAGGGATCGCGCGGCGATTCATCGCGCCAGGGCAGCTCCCTGCCATGGGAATCAAACCAGTCGAGCAGTAAGGAACTCCAATGTTCTTCTTTTATATTCATAGATAATAAGCCTCTTTCTTTCTACACTGTTATTTACTAGTATAGAAATCAAGAGGCCTTTTGTCAAACACGTGTTCTATTATTTTTTCTCATCGTTTCAGCCCCAAAAAAGAAGGCTTTATGACTTACAAGGGATGCAGATTTTTCAAGGATAAATCGAGGATTGGCGCCGAATGAGTCAGGGCTCCACTGGAAATATAATCGACGCCGATATCGGCCAGGGACGCAATATTTTCCTTAGTGACGTTGCCTGAGCATTCCGTTTCGGCCCGGCCGTCGATGAGGGCTACGGCTTCCTTCATCATATCGTGGCTCATGTTGTCCAGCATGATGATGTCGGCACCGGCTTCGACAGCTTCCCGGACCATGTCCAAAGTTTCCGTTTCGACTTCGATCTTGCGGACGAAGGGCGCATAGGCTTTGGCCATGGCAATGGCTTTCCCGACGCCGCCGGCAGCACCGATGTGATTGTCCTTCAAGAGGATGCCGTCAGACAAGTTGTAACGGTGGTTGCCCCCACCGCCGACGGTGACGGCATACTTTTCAAAGACGCGCATATTTGGCGTCGTCTTGCGCGTGTCGACCAATTTCATGCGGCTGCCCCGTAAGAGTTCCACGATCTGCCGGGTATAGGTGGCAATGCCGCTCATGCGCTGCAAGTAATTGAGGCCGACCCGTTCAGCCGATAAGATAGAGCGCATGCTGCCGGTCACGACGGCCAGTTTCTGCCCTTTATGAACGGTATCGCCGTCCTTGACGGTAAAGCGGACCTCGACGCCCTCATCCAAGAGGGTAAAGGCCCGGGCGAAGACGGCAAGGCCGGCAATGACGCCGTCGTCCTTGGCCAAGAGTTCGGCCTGTCCCCTACCATCTTCGGACAAAATGGCGTTGGTCGTCACGTCTTCACTGGTAATATCTTCCTGCAGGGCCTGTAAAATCAGAGGATCAGCCTGCAATTTCATGGTTACGTTGTTCATGACTCTTTTTCTCCCTTTCCATTTCCCCTAAGATACTCTTTCGATACACTTCGTCAAGGCCTCCTTCGTGACGGCTGACGTAGTCCGAAGCTTGAGCACAGGCCAGGCTGAAATCGCCGCAGGCCTCACCCTTTTCAGCCAAATCGAGGGCTGCCCGCTTGCCGAAGACCAGGCTTTCCAAGAGGGAATTGCTGGCCAGGCGGTTACGGCCGTGAACGCCGTTGCAGCTCGTTTCGCCGACGGCGTAGAGATGGTCCATCGTCGTCTTACTGTGGCTATCGACGTGGATGCCGCCCATGAAATAGTGCTGAGCCGGCGTGACCGGGACCCAGTCGACGGTGGCATCGATGCCGTCTTCGAGGCAGCGTTCATAAATATTGGGGAAATGGCCTTCGATGACGTCTTTTCCAAGACCGGTCATGTCCAGCCAGACGAAGGGTCGATTATCCTTTTCCATCTGCTTACGAATAGCAGCCGTCATCAGATCGCGGGGCAGAACTTCATTGGCAAAGCGCTGGCCGTCTTTCCCCCGCAGTTTCGCCCCTTCGCCGCGGACCGATTCGGAAATGAGGAAACTCCGCCCCGGACGGTTCGAATAAAGGGATGTCGGATGGATCTGGACGTAGTCGATATTCTCTAAGGCAATGCCGTGGCGCATGGCAATGGCCAAAGCGTCGCCGGTCAGGTGCGGGAAATTCGTCGAGTGGTCGTAGAGGCCGCCGATGCCGCCGCTGGCCAATATCGTATTGCCGGCTTCAATGGCACGGTAGGCCCCGTCCTTTTCGCGGGCCAGGATGCCGAGACAAGTATTGCCGTCGGTAATGATGTCGACCATGGTCGTGTAGTCGCGGATGGTCACATTGGGAAGCTCCCGAACGGCAGCCAAGAGGCGGCTGGTGATTTCCTTGCCCGTAATGTCCTTATGAAAGAGGATCCGCGGCCGGGAGTGACAGCCTTCGCGGGTATAGTCGAAAGAGCCGTCGGCCTTTCGGGCAAAGTCGACGCCGTAGCCGACGAGTTCATCGATGACCCGGCGCGACGAGCGAATCATGATATCCACCGATTCGCGGCGGTTTTCGTAATGGCCGGCCTTCAGGGTATCTTCCATGAAGCTGTCGTAATCAGTTTCATCGTGAAGGACGCAGATTCCCCCTTGAGCCAGGAAAGAATCGCTGTTTTCCACGTCATCTTTGGTAATCATGAGGACCTTTTTATCGCGCGGCACGTGGAGGGCGGCAAAGAGGCCGCTGGCACCGGTACCGACGATGACAACATCTGTTTTTTCTGTTTCCATGACATCTACCTTCTTCTATTTGGCTAACTCCAGCATCCGTTCCAAAGCCCGGACGGCTTTCCCTGCCACGTGATCGTCGACAAAGACTTCGTTGGTCTCATCGCGCAGGCAGTCGCGGACCTTTTCCAAGGTGACTTTCTTCATATTGATGCAGTACGCATCTTCCATGGCCGGATAAAAGACCTTGTCGGGATTGCGCGTTTCCAGCTCATAAAAGACGCCGCCTTCGGTGCCGATGATGAACTCTTTGGCATCCGACGCTCCGGCATAGTCGATGATGCCCGACGTGCTGCCGACGTAATCGGCCAGGGCCAGGACTTCCTTGCGGCATTCGGGATGGGCCAGGAACAAGGCCTTGGGATGAGCCGCCTGAACGGTCTCGACGTAATCCGGGTCGACCGTATCGTGACGGGGACAGAAGCCCTGATTGACGATAAAATGCTTATCCGGCACCTGAGTCGAAACGTAATGGCCCAAGTTCTTATCGGGCGTAAAGAAGATGTTCTTCTGGGGCAGCTTCTTCACGATCTTGACGGCATTGGACGACGTGACGCAGACGTCGGACGCCGCCTTGACCGCTGCCGTCGAATTGACGTAACAGACGACGGCCAAATCGTCGTACTGGGTGCGGGCCTTTTCGATCGTCGCCGTGTCGGCCATGTGGGCCATAGGACAGGTCGCCGTCGCATCGGGCATGAGGACCTTCTTTTGAGGATTGAGCATCTTGGCGCTCTCACCCATAAAATCGACGCCAGCAAAGACGATGATTTTGGCATCCGTTTCGACAGCCTTCTTGGCCAGACCAAAAGAATCGCCGACGAAGTCAGCATAGGCCTGGACCTCATCGGGCACATAATAATGAGCGAGGATAATGGCCTCTTTCTCCTTTTTTAAGGCAGCGATCTCATCTTCAATATACACAGGTTTTCATCCTTTCAGAGAAACGGACCGCCCGTCGGACAAGTCCCGTTCACCCGCCGAGTATAAGCCGCGACCCTTTTATTTACCCTAATTATACGCTATTGACCAAATTTTGACAATACTACTGTCAAGACAATAGAAAAGTCAAATATACAGATTTACCCAGAAATCACTAACCGATACAGAAAAGAGCCGTTCCCCAAGGTAATGACCTCAGGAAACGACATGTAGTAAAGTGACATAGTCGACCAAGCCTCCATACCAATATGAAAAAGTGTTAGCACTAGTCTAATTATTAACATCAATTTCAAGCAAACCCAGAGTATATCATCGCCCGCGCTCTGATACCAGTCTATCTCCAGATTCAATAAAATCAAGACTTACTCAAAAATCAAGGAGAAAATAAAAAGAGCTAACTTTAAATACCATAAATTATGGATATCAAAGTTAGCTCCAATATATAGACTTTTATTTTCAAGTTCTTTTCAATTTACATTACGAAAATAAGGGCCCTCAATTTCACATCCAATGATGTCCTAACAAAACATCATTAAATATCATGCATATAATCATGATTATTCGAATTCATTTTTTAACATGAAGTATCGGAAATTTGAATTGGTTTTTTTTTCTGAAAACCAGAGTCCCTTTTCGTAGGCACATAAATCTTTCCAGATCCTCAATCCTAAAAATTATCCCTTCATTTGCAAATTCATCCAATATCGCTTCTTTGCTCATATAACCACCGTCTATTAATAAATCAATAGCTCCTTGGAATAAGTTATCCCTAAGTTGTCCAGGAACATCCCCTGGTTCTTTTAGTCGCCATCCTTTTTTTGAAATTTGCCTCATCATATACTGGAATTGATT
>ENA-OPYT01000452-OPYT01000452.1-human-gut-metagenome-genome-assembly--contig:-NODE-452-length-12670-cov-1.819421_pt1 | contig 12670 bp, 15 predicted proteins | sample MGYA00242636_ERZ504480 | MGnify/ENA primary metagenome ERZ504480 (study PRJEB26092, sample SAMD00036228) | human gut metagenome | host: Homo sapiens | study: EMG produced TPA metagenomics assembly of...
CCCACTCTTTTTCCGGATAAACGGCCAGACATCCATCCAGCCCTTTGGTGACGGTGAAGCGTTCGCCGAGCTCATCACGAAGCTTGGCCGGCATCGCCAGACGCCCCTTGGCGTCTATGGAATGCTTGTATTCGCCTTTCACCGATTCACACCACGCTTTCCCTTTGGTGGAATCTGTGACACTTTACCCCACTTCTCACCACCTTGAATCCATTATAACGAGAAGCCCTCCAGATTGCAAGGATTTTTTTCGTATTTTTTTGCGGAAGATTATGGCGGTAAAATGAAAAAACAGTGGTTTTTGCAATTTTTCAAACACTGTTCGATTATTTTTCCTTTCCACAAACGCCTATTTTGGCTGCGCGAACGGTGGGGAGAAATCCCACAAAAACGCGCATTCTTTCCGCCGTACCGCGCCGTTTTCCCACCCTCCTCTTATTTTACAGTTTATTCCACCTTATTTCGCCGGCAAAAATCGCAGCAAAAAAAGCCAGGTAAAAAACCTGGCTTTTCGGATGCTGCAAAATATTATTTATTTGGCGATGCTCTTAAAGCGCTGCGCACCTTGCGGATCTCCTCCAGCGAAAGCGCCACCGCCTCCTCGGTGCGCTTGAGCGTATCCTCACAATATTCGTTCGTCACTCGGCGCAACTCTCGGGCCTGGACTCCGCGTTGCCCTTGCACTTCCTTTGCCTTGCGTCGCGCGGCCACGACGATCTCGGTTTCGGAAACCATCTGCCGGGCATCCTCCTCCGCCTGACGGCGGATCGATTCCGCCTCGCGCTTTCCGGAGGCAAGCATTTCACTGCGTTTCTCAACGATGTCCTGCGCTGTTTCAAGTCGTTCGGCAGCGTGGCGCGCAGCTCATCGAGCAGATCAAGCAGACGGTCGCGCTCCAAGATGCACTTCTCGCCCGCCAGCGGGATGCCTTTCGCGTCCTGTACCATATCGTACATGCTGTTGATCAGTTCGTCCAAAGTTGCCATCGTTAGCCTTCCTTTCTTGTGCGGCGCACAATATCGTCTATAATTTCTGCAGGGACAAATCCGGCAACGCTGCCGCCATGCACCGCAATATCCTTTACTACGGACGAGGATAAATACATATACTCCGCACTCGTCATCAGGAACACCGTGTCCAATTCAGGATTAAGCTTCCGGTTCGCCAGCGCCATCTGGAACTCATATTCAAAATCCGAAACCGCGCGCAGTCCCTTAACCACCGCACAGGCGCCCTCCTGCTTCGCATAATCCGCGAGTAGGCCGCCAAACGACGCGACCTCCACGTTAGGCAGGTCGCCTGTCGTCCGCTTCAGGAAATCCATACGCTCGTCCACCGAAAACATCGGCTTTTTATTCTGGTTATGCATCACCGCAACGATCAGCCGGTCGAACACGACCGACGCGCGGCGGATAATATCCAGATGTCCCAAGGTGACCGGGTCAAAGCTGCCCGGATAGATCGCTACTCTCATGCTTTTCATCCGTTTCGCCGTTCCGCAGAACGGTAATCAAAGTCGCGCCGTAGCGACGTTCGCGGACGACCTCAAACCCGTGCGCAAACCGGTCCTCTACTGCACTTTCGCATATTATTATACCATTTACAGAGAGAATGTCAAACGTTTCTATCTGTTTCAGCGCATTTTCTAAGATCACGCCGCCGTACGGAGGATCGAGGAAGATCACGTCGTACCGTTCCCTGCCTGCTTTGGAAACAAATTCCGCTGCCTCCGTGCGGTGGAGCGCCGCCTTATCCTTCACACGCGCACTTTCGACGTTTTTGCTCACGATGCCGTAAGCTGTCTTGTTGTGCTCGACAAAATCGCAGTGAGCAGCGCCGCGCGAGAGCGCCTCAATGCCAAGCTGACCGGTGCCCGCAAACAGGTCGAGCACCTCGGCACCGCGCACATGATCCTGTATCAGATTGAATACGTTTTCTTTTACCCGATCGGTGGTCGGGCGGGTGTTCATGCCGGGCACCGGCTGTAGCTTGCAGCCGCGTGCAGTTCCGGATACAACTCTCATGGTAGCCTCCTGCTGAAATTTTTTAACAATAACATCACTCTATCGTGTAGAGCGGGATGAGAGCACCCCGCCCTATGGAAACCCAGATACATCATGCGGTTTCGTAATATTTATGAATCCTGATGAAAAAATTCGTAAACGCTCTGCGCGGCATTCCTCGGCAGAATTCTCGCCAGCTCCTGCTCGGACGCCTGCTTGATATTCTCAATGCTGCCGAAGTGCTTAAGCAGGTCGGTTCTGCGCTTATCGCCCACGCCCGGGATTTTATCCAGTGTGGAGCCGCGCACCTTTTTGCCGCCCAGCTTGCGGTTATACTCGATGGCGAACCGGTGGACCTCCTCCTGCATGCGGCCGATGAGCGCAAACAGCGCCGGAGTCGCCGAGATGCCGAACTCACGGCCGTCCGGCGCAACGAGGGCACGGGTACGGTGGCGGTCGTCCTTGACCATGCCGAAGCACGGAACCGACAGCCCGAACGAGTCGAGCACCTCCTTGCAGACGTGCACATGACCCAGACCGCCGTCGATCATGAACGCGTTCGGCAGCGGCGCAAACTTCTCGTCGCCGTCCACATAGCGCTGCACGCGGCGCGTGAGCATTTCACGCATGGAGGCGTAGTCGTCCTGTCCGTTGGCGGCACACGCAATCTTAAACTTGCGGTAATCGCTCTTTTTTCGGCTGACCCTCGACAAACACGATCATCGAGCCGACCGTATCCTGTCCGGCGAAGTTGGAAATGTCGTAGGCTTCCAGCCGAAGCGGCAATGCCGCCATTCCAGTGACATTCTGCAGCAGTTCAAGCGATTTATGCCGTCTCTCGGACTGCTTCTCTCTGCGTTCGATCTCCTCGAAGGCGTTTTTCTCCGCGAGGCGGGTCAGCACCCGGCGTTCGCCGCGCTGCGGCACGGCAAGCTCCACCTTGCGCTCTGCGATGGACGAAAGGTATTCGCCGACGGCGTCCTGCTCCTCAATCTCGTGCGAGAGCAGAACGGTTTTCGCCACCGCATTGCGCTGCGCATAATACTGCTTGATGAACGAGGAAAGCACCTCGGCAGGGTCGCTCTCGGTGACGTGGAAGAACGTGTATTCCTTATCCTGCAGCGTGCCGCCGCTGTAATGCAGCACGCAGACACACGCGCGGGTCTGTCCCTGCACAAAGGCGATAACGTCCAGCTCCGCGAACGACCGCGACAACATGCTGCCTGGTGCCCAGCTTCTGGATGGCACGCAGACGGTCGCGCAGGACGGCGGCACGCTCGAACTGCAGTTCCTCGGCGGCTTCGTTCATCTTCTCGGTCAGCTCACGCTCGAGTTTTTTGCGTCGCCCTCGAACAGCGATGATCGCCTGTTCCGATCAGCGCGTGATACTCCTCCGGACTGACCTTGCCGGTGCACGGCGCGCAGCAGCGGCCAAGGTGCAGATTCAGGCACGGACGGTCCTTGCCGATGTCCCGCGGAAAGGAACGCGCACAGCTTTTCAGGTGCAGCGCTTCTCCAATCGTATCAATCGCTCGTCTTGCGGCGCCGCGGCCCATGTACGGACCAAAGTACCGCGCTCCGTCATGTGCAGGCTTGGAGACAATTTTGAAATCCGGATAGGACAGAGTGGTGTCCAGCCGCACATAGGGGATAGCCTTTGTCGTCCTTTGAGCAGAATGTTGTACTTCGGCTTGTACTTCTTTATCATCGAGTTCTCGAGCACAAGCGCTTCAAACTCGCTGTCGGTGACGATGATATCGAAGTCGTCGATATGGCTGACCAGCTGGCGCGTCTTGGCGTTCAGCCGTTCGGGCGGCTGAAAGTAGTTGGACACGCGGTTGCGGAGCAGCTTGGCCTTGCCGACGTAAATCACCTTGCCGGTCTTATCCTTGTGCATATAAACGCCGGGCTGCATGGGCAGCCTGCGCACGCGCTCCTTCAACTGTTCTCTTGTCATGCGGACTGCCCTCTTGCCCTCAATCGTCATTTGCAAAAATAAAAGCGCCGATCAAAACACCGGCGCTTTTCCCATCAGGGACGCGAATAACTTAGTCAGTAAAATTGGATGTGATAAGCTCAACCAGTGCGGAAACAGCCTCTTCCTCATCCGGGCCATCAGCGATCAGGTTGATGGTAGTGCCCTTGGTGATACCCAGGGACAGAATGCCGAGCAGGCTCTTCGCGTTTTACGCGGCGCTCTTCCTTCTCTACCAGGATGGTAGACTTGAACTCATTTGCCTTCTGAATGAAAAAAGTTGCCGGGCGGGCATATAAGCCTCCTGATTGGTAACCTGTACCTCTTTTGAATACATATCTGCATCGCTCCTATTTCTTCAAATCCGTTGTATATAGTCTATCGCTTTTTGCATTTTCGTCAAGGATTATTTCCATATGTGTCCTTTGCTTTTTAGATGAATTTTTCAAAAAACGTACTAATTTATAGGGCATTATGCCCTATTCACCGGTTTTTGATTCCTGAAACAGGTATTTTTAGGGCAATACCACATAATTCATTAAAAGAAATCTATGCGTAAACTGTGCGGGATTTCCTCAACGCAATTCGACGATTGTTACGCCCTGCTCTCCTTCGCCGTAAACACCGCTGCGGACGCTCTTGACGCGCTTGTTTTTCCGCAGATGCTGCTGCACTGCCGTGCGGAGCACGCCGGTTCCCTTGCCGTGGATGACCGTGACAGACGGCAGTCCGGCCATGATGGCGCGCGACAGGAAGTTGTCCACCTCAAAGAGAGCCTCCTCGGCGCTCATGCCGCGCACATCAACCTCGCTTTCTGCCGAGCGGATGTTAAGTTCTCTGCGCGGAGCGTCACGCCGCGGCTGCGGCTTGGGCTTAGGCGCGTTCTTCTTCTCCTCGACGAGGCGCAGCTCGTTCTCCTTGACCGTCATCTTCATCGGGCCGGCCTGCACCTGCACGCCGCCGTCCCGGTCCGCCGGAGCGAGCACGGTCGCAATAACGCCGCCGACGTTGAGCAGGCGCACACGGTCGCCCTTCTGCACCGAACGAATCTCGTCAGCCTCGACAACGCGCTTCTGGATGCCGCGACGCTGTTCGTTCTCGGTCTGGGTGATGACACCGCGCAGCGCGGCCTTGGCTGCCGCGAGGTTCTGGTCGGCGTTCTTCTTCTGCGCCTTCTTTTTGAGCGTTTCCAGCTCGTCAAACACGGTTTCCGCCGTCATGCGGGCGTTTTTGAGGATGTTGTCCGCCTGTCCGCGGGCGCTCTCCATCATCTTGTCCACACGGTCCTCGGCAGCATCGCGCTCGGCGCGCATCTTGTCGCGCTCGGACTGCGCCGCAGAGCGCATGCGCTGCGCTTCTTCCTTCATCTGCTCGACACGGCGGCGTTCGCGCTCAAGCTCCGCCAGAACGTCCTCAAAACGGGCGTCCTCAGTGGAGACCTGCTCCTTCGCCCGCTCGATGATGGTCGGCTGCAGACCCAGACGAGCCGCAATCGCGAACGCATTCGACTTGCCCGGAATGCCGGTCAGCAGACGGTAGGTCGGCTGCAGGGATTTGACGTCAAACTCGCAGGAGGCGTTCTCAACGCCGTCCGTGGTCAGCGCAAAGGTTTTCAGCTCGGCGTAGTGGGTCGTAGCGGCAACGCACGCGCCCATCTGGCGGGCATAGCCGATAACGGCAACCGCCAGAGCCGCACCCTCAACCGGGTCGGTACCCGCACCCAATTCGTCGAACAGCACGAGGTCGCCCTGCCCGCAGCAGTCCATGATGGACACGATGGTCTTCATGTGCGCGGAGAACGTGGACAGGCTCTGCTCGATGCTCTGCTCGTCACCGATATCGGCGTAAACATGCTCAAACAGGCCGATTTCCGACTGCTCGTTCGCCGGAATATGCAGGCCGCTGGCAGCCATGAGCGACAGCAGACCGAGGGTTTTGAGCGAAACCGTCTTGCCGCCGGTGTTTGGGCCGGTGATGACGAGGGTGTCGTAATCATAGCCGATGGCGATGTCGATAGGCACCGCCTTATCCTTATCGAGCAGCGGATGGCGCGCACGAAGCAGCTTGCAGCGGCTGCCGTCCTCAACAAGCACAGGCGCACAGGCGTTCATGTCGAACGACAGCTTGGCACGCGCAAAGATGAAGTCCAGCGTGGTCAGCGCATCGTAGTCCTGCTCGATGGCACCCTTGTACATGGACACGCGCGACGACAGCTCCGCGAGGATGCGTTCGATCTCGTTTTCCTCTCGGCCTTCGAGCACCTTAATCTGGTTGTTGATTTCCACGACCTGCTGCGGCTCGACGAACACGGTTGCACCGGTGGACGAGGTATCGTGCACCAGACCGGGCACATCGCCGCGGTGCTCCACCTTGACCGGCACAACGAAGCGGCCGTTTCTCTGGGTGATAATATTCTCCTGCAGGTACTTGGAGCGCTCGCCCGAGATCATGCGGTTGAGCGTTTCGCGCACCTTGCCGGACACGCGGCGCAGTTCTCGGCGGATGCTCAGCAGCTCGGGAGACGCACCGTCCGCGATCTCCTCCTCGGAGATGATGGCGGTCGTGATGGATTCCTCCAGGTCGCGGTTGCCGGAGAGCAGACCGAAAACAGGCGTGAGCGTGGTCTTGGTTTCGTGCTCGGCATCGTACAGCAGGGCACGGCGCGCGGTCTGCAGCAGACTTGCCACAGCCAGCAGCTCGCGCGGGTTGAGCGTGCCGCCGCGGTCCGCGCGGGACAGGATCGCGCCGACCTCTCGGATGCCGCCAAAGGCAGGACTGCCCTGACGAACCATCAGGTCCTTCGCGTCCGTGGTCTGCTGCAGCCACAGCTCGGCCTGCTCGTGGTCGTCCAGCGGACGAAGTGCACGGCATTTCTCCTTTGCCGCCTGGGATGCCGCCTGTCCGGCCAGTTTTTCCAGTATTTCGTAGTATTCCAGTGTTTTAAGGGATTTTTCGCCTAATTTGTTCATTTCAAACTCCCGTAAAATCTTCTTGTTGTTTATTCGCTTTCGCAGGGTGCGCCGAGGTCGCCGCACCCTGCGATATAGCTGTGCATTATCTTATAACTGCGTTTACCCCATCCAAAACCAGCACCGCCATGACCGCCAGCGACACGATGACAAGCACCATATTGCCGCGCCAGATGCGCAGCAGTGCTGCACCAAATCTCGCCGCTTTCCTCGGCAGCGTACTGCCACTGCTCGCTCCGCATCCTGGTTCTTCTGAACACGATAAAACCGAACTCGGCAGCAATCCGCTGATAGTCCTCATTCGGCAGATTGGCCTTGCAGTCGTTCAGGAAGCACCGTCCCAGCCACAGCATATATCCGATGGCGCACAGTACACCAAGCGGCAGCACGAGCATCTTTGCGCTCGGTATGAGCCAGAACAAGGCGATCACACAGACGTCTGTAAGAATCAGGTTTTTTGGTTACCTTCCACATGGAAACTGCTTTGCGATCCATACCGCTGCTCCTTTCTGTCACCCGTTTATCGGGATAGATGAGTATTCGTGTAGAAATGCGTAGAATGTCGTAGAAGAATACACTATTATTCCAAATATCGTATATTTCTCTACGCGTTTATATACCATCACTTCATCGGCGCCTGCAACGACCGATAAAACTGCAGACTCTCAAACCCGCGTCCGAGGTGGTACTTCACATACTCCTCCGCCATGCCGCAGAACTGCTCTCTGGCAGGTCCGCTGAGTGCGAACGCATACACCTTGTTCGGCTCGGCTGTCAGCACATGAAGCATTGCCCGCAGGGTACTGTCCACAAGCTGTGCATAACCGCCGACACGCTTCGCGCACTTTGCGTCCGCGGCCGTGCCCGCCCGAACGGAAAAGCACACCGGCGGCTGCTCGATCATCTCGCCGCACACGCCGCACGAGGTTAAATCCGGTGCGTAGCCGCTCTCAGCCATAATGCGCCACTCGAACGCCGCCTTGACAAGCTCCGGGTCGCGTTTGCCGCCCTCGAGTGCATACAGCGCGTACAGCAGCAGACGGCACAGTGCCGGATTGTCGAAATCCGGCACTGTCAGAGCGGTTGTCAGCTCGTTTAAGTAGCACGACAGCGCGTACTTCTCGATATCGCCTGCCAGCGCGAAGAATGAGTGCACAAGGTCGGCGTCCCGCAGGGTGTACCTGCCGCCGCGGTCAGACAGAATGAACTCCGAGTAGCACAGCTGCCGTGCCGCCGGATTCTGCTTTTTGCCGCGCCGCGCGTTCTTGCACAGGATTTCAATCCTGCGGCCGTCCTCGGTCAGTGCGGTCAGATAGCGGTCAAAGTCACCGAAATCCACCTCACGCAGACCGAGTGCCCGCAGCTTGACCTCGGCCATTTACTGATCCTCGTAGCCGAAGTTGCGCATCTGGTACTGGTTGTTGCGCCAGCCCTCCTTGACCTTGACCCACAGCTCCAGGAATACCTTGGCATCCAGCATGCGCTCGATGTCCGCGCGCGCCTGCTGGCCGATTTCTTTCAGCATCGTCGCCGCGTTGCCGATGATAATGCCCTTGTGGCTGGCCTTCTCGCAGTAGATCACCGCGTTGATCTCCACCAGACCGTCCTCGCGCTCGTTCCACGCTCAATGCCGACGGCTACACCGTGCGGAACCTCGCGGTCGAGCAGGCGCAGCATCTTCTCGCGGATAATTTCAGCGACAAGCTGACGCTCCGGTTGATCGGATACCATGTCCTCCGGGAACAGCTGCGGGCCTTCGATGGCGTATTTGTCGATTTCGGTGAGCAGCTCCTCTACGCCCTCGCCGGTACGTGCCGAGATAGGCACAACCGCGTCGAACTCATGCACCGCCGCATAGGTCGCAATGACAGCGAGCAGCTCCTCCTTCTTGACGGTGTCGATCTTATTGATGACGAGGATTGCCGGCATGTGATGCTGCTTGATCTGTGCAATCAGGCTTTCCTCAGCAGGACCGATGTTCGGGATCGGCTCTACCACCAGAACGGCAACGTCCACCTCGGAAACCGTGTCCGTCACCACCTTGCACATGTAGTCGCCCAGACGGGAGCGCGGCTTGTGCAGGCCCGGGGTGTCCAGCAGAACATACTGCGTTTCACCGCGGCTGAGTACGCCCGTAATGCGCGTGCGCGTCGTCTGCGGCTTGCTGGATACGATGGCCACCTTCTGACCGACCAGCTTGTTTGTCAGCGTGGATTTGCCCACGTTCGGCCGTCCTACAACGGATACGACCGCAGTTTTTGTAATCTTGCTCATTATTTATCTCCAGTACAGTAATTGAGAATTGAGAATGGAAAATTGAAAATGTCGCTATTCTTGCGCGAGTTCCATCCGCGCTGCGACGAGCTATTCTTGCGCGAGTTCCGTCCGCGCTGCGACGAGCTATTCTTGCGCGAATTCTCCATTATTATTGAATTCTTCCAAAGTGGAACACGAACCAGACAGCAATCGGCACGGTGACCACTACCGCCATGCCGAGCCACAGCCTATACCACAAGAATTTGATGGCTGCCGCAAGCACGCCGTTTCCGATAAAGATACACGCGCCGACCGCGACGCACGCTGCCGCGCACACAAACACGCCTGCCGCCGCGATATCCTTCGCGTTGCGTACCATGCCGTCATACCCGCTCGCCTGCTTGTCGCACAGGCGCTCGATGGCGGTATTCAGCAGTTCCGCGCCCATGGTAAGGCCGAAGCAGATACACAGGATGGCCGCTTCGGTCATGCTCACGCCGCCGAACACGCCGAACAGGATGACGTAGAACGCCGCCGTCATGTGCACGCGGAAGTTACGCTCGTCATGGATACACAGCCGCAGGCCGCGGAAGGCGTGCAGGAAGCTCTCGCTCAGTTTCGGATATTCTTTTCATGGCTCAGTCCCGCGTCAGGCCGAGGAACGCAAGGTTGTCCTCTTCCTTGCTGCGCATCAGGCGAGTGTCCTCGTCATTGCGCTCGTGGTCGTAGCCGAGCAGGTGCAGCACGGAATGCGTGGTCAGGTAGCCGCACTCTCTTGCAGGCGAGTGCCCGAACTGCTCCGCCTGCTCGCAGGCGCGCGTGTAGCACAGGATCATATCACCGAGCATGACACAGCCGGAGTCCGGTTCGGCCTCCAGCTCCTCCTGCGGCTCGCCGTTGAGAAACTCGTACATCGGGAACGAAAGAACGTCGGTCACGGCGTCCTTATTTCGGTATTCGGCGTTCATTTCGCGGATGGCGTCGGCATCGACAACGGTAACGTCGATTTCGGCGTCAAAGTCCACCTGCTCACTCGCCAGCACACGCTCGGCGCAGGTGCGGATCAGCTCACGCACGCTGTTTTCGTCCGCTACCTCGGTCTCAAAGCCGATATTGATCTGATGATTCATCATTTTCCCTCCTTGCGGCGGGTCGGAAGGCGCTTTCCTGCCGGTTTTGCGGCAGGCTTGCCTTTACCCTTTTTGTTTTCGTACTCTGCATATCGCCTTGACGATTGCGCTGAACCAGCTCATGGCGCACAACGTCCTTTTCGGTCAGGAAGCACTGGGCGATGCCCTCTACGCCGTCCAGCACGCGCAGCGCCTCGCGCAGACCGGACTGCTTGCCGTCCGGCAGATCGATCTGGGTAATATCGCCCGTAATGACTGCCTTGGAGCCGAAGCCCAGTCGGGTGAGAAACATTTTCATCTGCTCGGGCGTGGTGTTCTGCGCCTCATCGAGAATGATGAAGCTGTCGTCGAGCGTGCGTCCGCGCATGTACGCCAGCGGGGCAACCTCGATGGAGCCGCGCTCCTGATATTTGGTAAAATTGTCCGCGCCGAGCATGTCAAACAGACCGTCGTACAGCGGGCGCAGATACGGGTCTACCTTGCTCTGCAGGTCGCCGGGCAGAAAGCCGAGCTTCTCGCCCGCTTCGACCGCCGGACGGGTCAGGATGATGCGGGAGACCTGCTTGTCCCGAAAGGCCGCAACAGCCGCCGCAACCGCAAGATAGGTCTTGCCGGTACCGGCAGGGCCAACGCCCATGACGATGGTGTTATTGCGGATGGCCTCCATGTATTTCTTCTGGCCGAGCGTTTTCGCCTTGACCGGCTTGCCCTTTGCCGTGATGCACAGCACATCGCGGCTCATCGTGTGGACCTCGCTCTCACGGCCGTCCTTTGCCAGACCGATGACGTACTGCACGGTCTGGGTGCCGATGGATTCTCCGCGGCCTGCCATGGCCAACAGCGCCGTAATCGCGCGTGCAGCGATGGACACGCCTTCGTCCTCGCCGGTGATTTTCAGCTCGGTTCCGCGGCTGATGACCGAGACGTTCAGTTCGCGCTCGATCTGCTTGATGTTTTCGTCAAATGCACCGAATACTGCCATCAGCAGTTCAGTCTGCTCGATTTGCATTACCTGTTCTATGGTTACACCCTCTTATGTTTAATTAGTAATTAGAGTTAGGAATTAAATGTTAGTTTTTATCCGTGCAAGGCAGGAGGCAGGCGTTTTCCCTGTCGTTACCTGCTCTCCTGCGGATAGTGTTTATCTATCAAATAAACTGTATGCAAGTGTATGTATCTGTTGCAATAACTCGTTCAACATACAGTTGCATACGGTTACATACAGTTAATTTTCATATATCTGCAGCAATACATGATGTTTTACCGTAGGGTGCGGCAAGGTGAATTGCGGCAACGCCGCAAGAGAAGGTGCCCTGGGGTACGACTCGGCGCACCGTTGTAAACAATCTGCACATTGCCTAACCGTAGGGGCGAACATTGTTCGCCCACACAACGTAAAATCATACGTTTTTCCAATTGTGAATCCAGTTTCCAACCGCGACAATCAGCCACACCACCGAAACCGCCGTCGGCAGAAACATTGCGGCAGCTGTGGACGTCATAAAATTCGTCACGCCGAAAAACGGCACGAGAAACACACTAAACGGCAGCAGCACCGAATTTGCCGGAAGGATATCCGTCGTCATAAGCAAACCGGATGCCGCACCAATCGCAATCAGCGCCGATGCAATCGTCAGCAGGCACATTGCAGTATTGCTTTTCCGCCATGCGCACACCAGCAGCGATACCAGCACGATAAACACCGCGCTGACGCAGAATTTGCCTGCGCTCGCGGAACCGCCGTGAAGCCAGTCCGAGCCGTTTACGGCAAATGCTGCTGCGGTGCTCAGTCCTGCGAGAATCGTCGTCAGTTTACGATTCATAGGCGTCTCCTTTTCTGTCTCTACGGCACCTGTTCCATCTCCACATTTTCCTCCGGAATAGTACTGTCATCCACGGCCTCGGTGCCGATCTGCTCCTCGGCGTGGACAGTGAGGTACAGCACAGCCGCGCCGTTCTGCTCGGTGAGCGTTTCGCTGTGGCTCGTCACCATGCCGTCGATATCCGCGGCGGTCTCGCCCAGTGCGCGCGAGAGCATATCCACCCGCACGTCCTCGGCGGTGCGCGTCGTCGGCTCCCGCTCGTAGAATGTATACGTTTGTGTGACCAGCGCCACCGGCAGCACCACGCTGTCCGACAGCCAAAAATGCCTGGTCGTTATTATTTTATCACAAGTACCCCCTGCAATTCCACTGCCAATATAGAAATTTAACCGTTTATTTCCCATCACCAGTGCATATTGATGACGAATTTTACCCGTATACCGCTTGCTCTGCTCGGTGAGCGGCCGCGCTGCCCGAACCGTATGCACGGTATGCGCCTGCACGGTGCCGTGCG
>ENA-OPYT01000453-OPYT01000453.1-human-gut-metagenome-genome-assembly--contig:-NODE-453-length-12660-cov-3.185351_pt1 | contig 12660 bp, 15 predicted proteins | sample MGYA00242636_ERZ504480 | MGnify/ENA primary metagenome ERZ504480 (study PRJEB26092, sample SAMD00036228) | human gut metagenome | host: Homo sapiens | study: EMG produced TPA metagenomics assembly of...
ATGATGCATGAGAGGGCGCTTCATTGTTTCCTCCAAAGCAACCTGTGCCGGGAAGCGGGAACTGCTGTGGGCGCACAGGCAGAACGGGAGAAGGGAGGGAAAGCTTTTTTCAAAACTTTTCCCTCCCTTCTCCATACATATCTTTCAACGTTAAAAGGGGCTAGGCTTCAACTTCCTCGCCGTTCAATTCCGCACGGAACTTGCGAGACAGACGGAACACGACCACCTTGCGGGGAGGGAGCGTAATGGTCTCATCCGTTTGAGGATTGCGGCCCTTGCGCGCTTCCTTGTCGTAAGCCTCGAATTTCCCGAATCCGCTCACCAAGAGGGCATCATCCTTCTTGATGGCCTGCTTCATCAGACCAAGCAGAATTTCCACCGTGTTCTTCACATCAGCGCGATTTCTGTCGGTCTTCTCATAAATGGCTTCTACAATATCCGCTTTGGTCAGTGCTCTGTTCATAGTTCCTCCATACTTCCCAAAAATGTTCGAGCATCCAGAGCATTCCACAAGTATCGTTTCCTCCGCGAGACATTCCGTCGCAATGCCCTTTGACGAAAGGCCTCTCTTGAGGAGAACTGGAGACTCTTCGTTGTTGCCGACTCCCAAATATGCTTTTCTCAACGCCCTGTGCAGCCCGTCGTCGCTCCTATCGGGCCCCTACACAGTTTTTTGTAAAGAAAAACAGGCAAAACCACTTTTCTCGCTCCTTTTCGGACACATCTTCCCCCAAAGACGCACTATCACTCGAAACGAGGTTTGCCTGTCCCTAAGTATACTCTCTATTTATCTATAGTTCAAGAAGATTGCACGCCTACAGCGGGAGAATATGACCCTTTTCTGCTCATCCTTGAAATCGTCGGTTATAGTTTTTCCCGGATAGCGTCAGCAAGGGCCGCCATCTCCTGCATATCTTGATATGCTCCCTGCGGCCACGCCGTATAACCGTCATCAGCAAAACGGGGAATAAGATGCCAGTGCACGTGCGGAACTTGCTGCCCCGCAGCGGAATAGTTATTCTGAACGACATTCAGACCTTCAGCACCCGTCGCCTTCATAACGGCAGAGCCCACCTGCTTCATAGCAGCAAATAACGTTTCGCCTATACCAGTAGGCATATCGAACAGTGTTTCCATATGCGCCTTAGGAACAAGCAGAGTATGTCCCTTGTTGACGGGGCTGATATCCAGAAAAGCTATCAGCTCTTCGGATTCAAAGACGGATGTGCAAGGGATCTCCCCACGTGCGATTTTACAAAAAATACAATCTTCATGTTGCGATGCAGGCATAGCGACTCCTTTTTCTTACCTCGGGCTCGACCTCCACGGTGAACTGTGGAATAGTCTCTAAACCAAACACTGTGTACAAATCGATAAGCGCCAAGGTATACCAACACTTATCGTCTAATACCAAACAAATCAACAGGTATGAAAAAAAACCTCTTCCACGGGACGCCATGCGCGCGAGTGCCTTTTTCCGGTCGGCAACCCCGGCGCATCAGCTCCGCGACAGCGTCCCGCCATCGTCCCTTTCTTTTTGCCTTTTGCAGGCTGCCCACATCGTTGCCTCTTTTGCGCTCAAGACAAGCAGACGGGGCACACGCGACCTTCTGATTGCCTACCATACCCACAAGCTCTTGCCAATCTTTTGTCCGAGTTAGAGACGCATCACATGGAGCGGACGGCCTCTCGCCCCATCGAGTTGGCCTTCTACGGCGGTACGTTCACCGCTCTCCCCGAACGCCTCCAGATGGAATGTCTGGCCTTGGCCATGCAAGCCAAAGAAAAAGGCATCGTATGCCGGGTCCGGTGTTCGACGCGCCCTGATACGCTCCGCCCGGATCGGTTGCAGGCATTGCGCCATGCGGGACTGGATCTCGTTGAGCTGGGAATACAGTCATTCCATACCGAAGCCCTGTTGGAGGTGCAACGCGGCTACAATGGCGATACGGCACGGGAAGGCTGCCGTCTGATCAAAGAAAGCGGCCTCAAACTGGGCATCCAGCTACTCCCCGGTATGCCCGGCTCCATTCCGCAACGCTTCTCTGAAGATGTCGAAGAGGCCCTTGCGTTTTCTCCTTCCTGTTTGCGTTTTTATCCCTGTCTCGTCGTGGACGGTACGCCGCTGGCGGAACGGTGGAGGATGGGCCGATATGCGCCCTGGGAACTGGACACGACCATAACCACCCTTGGGAAAGCTCTTGCCTCTGCATGGGCACGGAGAATCCCCGTCATCCGTTTGAGCCTCGCCCCGGAGCGTGAACTGGATGAATCCGTATTGGCGGGGCCTCGCCACCCGGCACTCGGCAGTATCATCCAAAGTGAAGCGCTGTTCGAAACGGTCCGTTCGCATTTCGCTTTGAACGGTTCCCTGCCGCCGGACGAACTCTTCTTCCCCCAAATACTGCCAAGGCTTTTTCTCTGGCCATAAGGGGAGCCAGCTTCCCCGCTGGGAGAAACTCGGCATTCAGCCCTCATCCATCCAATGGGTTGAGGGTGAATATGCTTCGTTGCGGTGGAACAAGCCCTTAGAAGAGGCGGTGTCATAGGAACCGAGATCGTTCATGAGCTCTGCTCTCCGGAAAATACCCACGAAACGGCCTCTCTCAGATCTTGCCTTGTGTGGCAGGTCTGTTATCATTCTTCGCTTGCGTTGCTGAGGTTTGGCTTTTTCTTTTTTCGACTGGCTGCCCAACATGCCGTCGGCTCTGCTTGCCGGAGACCGTACGAGACAACCCTTCGTAACGCCTTTGCCGTTTTTTTGTTTGAGAAAATTTCCGCTCCGTACCGGGTAACCATCGTGCTATGTCGATTCGGCTTTCCGATACTCTCCAATAGGGACGTTCCCGGAGCCCGGAGTTCTTGTTTCACCTTTTCACTTTTGGACATCACATGACCGAACAAATGCAAGAGGCCAAGGCCAACCCGGCTGCCCAGAAGGCCAAAGCCAAGTCTCACTCCTCCAACACCATCCAGACGTCTTCTGAAATCATCTCCGTCGACGAACCCGAAAACGCCCTCCCGGAAGTCTCCCTCGCCGATCTGCCTCAATTGCTTCAGACAGCCTGCGCCAAGGCCGGGTGGAACAGCCTTATGCCCGTGCAGTCCCGCGCTCTCCCCTATCTGCTCGAAGGGCGGGATCTCATGGTCCAGTCCCGTACGGGCAGCGGTAAGACGGGAACCTATCTGCTTCCGCTCATGGCCCGCCTGAACCCGGCCATGCCCGCCGTACAGGCGCTCATTCTCGTTCCGACCCGCGAGCTTGCCGTTCAGGTGGAACAGGAAGCCAAAACGCTTTTCAAAGGGAGCGGCTTTACCGTGGCCGCCGTCTATGGCGGAGTCGGCTACGGCAAGCAGATGGAGGCACTCCGTCAGGGAGTCAGCGTTGTTGTGGGGACGCCAGGCCGTGTGCTTGACCATCTCCTGCGGCGCACGCTCAACCTTGATCATATTTCCGCTCTGATTTTTGACGAAGCCGACCGGATGCTTTCCATCGGCTTCTATCCGGATATGAAAGAAATACAGCGGTATCTGCCCGAAACGTCCATCCATGCGATGCTGTTCTCGGCTACCTATCCGCCCCATGTGCTCAAGCTGGCGGGAGAATTCCTGACTGATCCCCAGATGCTCTCCCTGTCCACGACGCAGATCCATGTGGCGGAAGTCCAGCATCTCTATTGCGAATGCAAGAGCATGGAAAAGGATCGCACGCTGATCAAGATTCTGGAAGTCGAAAACCCGGCCTCCGCCATCATTTTCTGCAATACCAAGGCTACGGTGCACTTCGTGACCGCCGTATTGCAAGGTTTTGGATTCAACGCCGACGAGTTGTCCGCCGACCTGTCCCAGAGCCGCCGCGAAGATGTCCTTTCCCGGCTGCGCAAAGGCACCATCCGGTTCCTCGTCGCCACGGACGTGGCCGCACGCGGCATTGACATTCCCGAACTCTCCCATGTGTTCCTCTACGAGCCGCCGGACGACAGGGAATCCTACATCCACAGGGCGGGACGCACCGGGCGCGCCGGAGCCGCCGGTGTGGTCATTTCCCTCGTCGACATCATGGAAAAAATGGAACTCCAGCGGATCGCCAAGTATTTCAAGGTACCGCTCACCCAACACATGGCCCCTACGGACGAAGAAGTCGCCCATGCGGTCGGTATGCGGGTTACGGCCCTTCTCGAAGCCCGTTTCCGGCAGCTCAACGGGCTGGAGCGTGAACGCATGAAGCGTTTTGAGCCGCTGGTGCAAAGCATCGCGGAAGATCCGGAACAACGGCATTTGCTGACGCTGCTTCTTGATGATTGTTACCAGAAGAGCCTCAACCCCACTGCATTCCTTCCGGCGGGTACGCCGCGTAAGGAATCGGAGGGTGCAGCGCGGCCCCCCAAGTCCCATACCGGCGGCGGGCGGCGCGGCCCTCGGGAAAACGGCCCTCGCCGAGAAGATGGCCGACGCGAAGGCCAGCCCTTCTCCAAGGAAGGCAAGCGTGAAGGCGGCCGCGGCTTTAAAGGGCGCAAACGTTCTTCCGACAAACCTTCCGACTGATTCCGGAGCGGATTGTGTCAACAGTCTCTCAAGGCTCTCTGCCCGATATGACGGAAGAGGTGCTGGGAAACTTCTCCGCCATACTGGAAAGTATGGATTTTGCCCAGGAGCTTGAGCTCCTGGGCATACGGAAATTGCATTTTCGCCAGAGAAAACGGGCCATCCGGGAACTGCGTGCCATGATCGACGAAACGGAATCTACCGCAGTGATCGAAGTCGATGGCGGCATCTCTGCCCATAACTCGCGCCTGCTCTTCGACGCCGGAGCCGACGCTCTGGTCGCCGGCAGCGCCGTCTTCGGCGCCCCGGACCCGCAGGCGGAGATCGAGAGAATGTTGCAGAGCTAACCTCCGACTCCTTTCACCCAAGCACCTACTTCCGGCAAGCCGGGCGTTCCGCACGCACGGAAAATCGCAGAAAACGAAACCATGATCTCTTTAGACAACCTCACCGTCAGCTATGGCGGCTGGACGCTTTTCGACAACATATCCCTGCTCATCAACCCCAAGGACCGCATCGGCCTGGTCGGTAAGAACGGCGCCGGTAAAACGACTCTGCTGCGTCTGATCGTGGGCGAACAGCAGCCCACCTCGGGTTCGATCTCCTACAACGGCGAATGCACGATCGGCTACCTCCCGCAGCAGATGCGCGTAGCGGACACTACGACACTCGTCGAAGAGACGGCCAAAGCCTTCGACGAAGTGCTGAAGCTCGAAGCCGAAATCGCCCGCCTCACCCGCGAAATCGCCGAGCGCACCGACTACGAATCGTCCGACTACGAATCGCTGCTCCACCGGCTGAACGAAGCGACCGACCATTATCACATCCTGGGCGGCGATACCCGCGAAGCGGACATCGAGAAGACGCTGCTCGGTCTGGGATTCAAGCGTAGCGACTTCCAGCGTGCCACGAGCGAATTTTCGGGCGGCTGGCGCATGCGCATCGAGCTGGCGAAACTGCTGCTGCGCCGGCCCTCGATTTTCCTGCTGGACGAGCCGACCAACCACCTGGACATCGAGTCGATCCAGTGGCTCGAGGATTACCTGAAAAACTACAACGGCGCGGTGCTGCTCATCTCGCACGACCGCGCCTTTCTGGATAACGTGACCACCCGTACGGTGGAGATCTCGCTGGGCAAAGCCTACGACTACAAAGTCCCCTACTCCCGATACGTCGTGCTGCGTGCCGAACGGCGGGCGCAGCAGATGGCCGCTTACGAAAACCAGCAGCGGATGATCGAAAAGACCGAGGAGTTCATCGAGAAATTCCGCTACAAGCCGACCAAATCGAACCAGGTGCAGTCGCGCATCAAGCAACTCGACCGTCTGGAGCGTATCGAGGTCGAGGAGGAGGATCTTGCCACGCTCAACATCAAGTTCCCGCCCGCCCCGCGTTCGGGACAGATCGTCGCAGAGATCAAGGAGGCCGGGATGTCGTTCGGCTCCAAACATGTCTTCAGCGGAGCGAACTTCACCATCGAACGGGCGACAAGATCGCCCTGGTAGGCCGCAACGGAGAAGGCAAGACCACGCTGGCCCGGATGATCGTGGGACAACTCACGCCCACCGAAGGTTCGATCCGCGTGGGAGCCAACGTAAACATCGGCTATTACGCACAGAATCAGGAAGACCTGATGAACGGCGATTTCACGGTTTACGACACGCTCGACCGCGTAGCCGTCGGCGACGTGCGCACACGTCTGCGGGACATTCTCGGCGCCTTCCTGTTCCGGGGCGAGGACATCGACAAGAAGGTCAAGGTACTCTCCGGCGGCGAACGCGCACGACTGGCGATGGCCCGTCTGATGCTGGAGCCTTACAACCTGCTGATCCTCGACGAGCCGACCAACCACATGGATATGCGTTCGAAAGATATTCTCAAGAACGCCATCATGAAATACGACGGTACGGTGATCGTCGTCTCCCACGACCGCGAGTTTCTCGACGGCATGGTTTCCAAGGTTTACGAATTCCGGAACGGCGGCGTACGCGAATACCTCGGCGGCATCTACTACTTCCTCGAAAAACGCAAACTGGAATCCTTGCAGGAGGTGGAGCGTAAGGACGCTCCCGCGAAAGAGGCGGCGCCGAAAGCCAGCTCTTCGGGCAAGCTGACCTACGAACAGAAGAAAGAGCAGGAAAAACTCCTGCGCAAGCTCCGCAAGGCGGTCGAAACGATCGAAGCATCGCTGGCCGATCTGGAGAAGAAGATCGCGGATTACGACCGTAAATTCGCCGAAGCGACCCAATACAACGAAGCCGACTACAAGGCTTACAACGAGTTGAAAGCCGAATACGACCACCAGATGCACGAATGGGAGAAGGCGTCGTACGAACTGGAAATCACCGAAGGAGAGTAACGATCGGAGCCGGAAGAAAGCCAGCAGCACCATGAAAGCACTTATCCTCAACGGATCGCCCCATCCGCAGGGAGTTGTCGTCCAGGCGCTCCGCACCGCTGCCGACACCTTGCGGCAGGCCGGAGCCGACATCGAATGGATCGATGTTTACCGCACGGAGTTCCGCCCCTGCACGGGTTGTATGCAGTGCCGCGCGACGAACGTTTGTCCGCTGCCCCGCGATGCGGCCCCATGCCGTCGGCGAACGGATCCGGCAGGCCGGCCTGCTCGTGGTGGGGACTCCGACCTACTGGGGCGGTATGTCAGCGCGGCTGAAGATGCTCTTCGAGCGGCTCGTTCCGGTTTTCATGGGCGAATCGGCTCTCGGCCTTCCGCAGCCCCGGCAAAAGGCAAACGTGCACTCGTCATCGCTGCCTGTACGACGCCCTGGCCTTTCAACATCCTCGCACGGCAGAGCCGGGGTGCCGTCCGTTCGGTCCGTGAAAGTATTGGGTACGGGAGGGATGAAAGTCCGGACCTGCGAAATCCCCGGCACCCGGAAAATGAACGGCAAACTTTCCGAAAAGGAGGCCCGGCGAATCACCGCACGCACCCGCAGAATCGTTCGAAAAATAGAATAAAACTTTTGGCGACATCCGATTCGACTGTCCGGATAAAGAACACCGAAAAGCATGATTCCGGGCCCGATCCGAAAAGCCGCACGACAAAAAGACAAAAAAAAGTCAACTAACGAACCAACCAATACCATGACGGAAAACCTTGTATTCGGCATCCGCCCCGTAGTCGAAGCGATCGAAGCGGGCAAACAGATCGAAAAACTCTACATTCGCAAAGGCGCCGAAGGGCAGTTGATGACCGAACTGCGCGACCTCTGCCTGCGGCATCGCATCCGCACACAGGAGGTTCCCGTCGAGAAGCTCAACCGCCTCACGCGCGGCAACCACCAAGGCGTCGTCGCCCAGATCTCCCCCATCGGCTACGTCGAACTGAACGACATTCTGGAACGGGTGCCCGAAGACGAGACGCCGCTGATCGTCCTCTTCGACGGCGTGACGGACGTGCGTAACTTCGGAGCCATCGCCCGCTCGGCCGAATGTGCCGGAGCGCACGGACTGATCGTACCGCTGAAGAATGCCGCTCCCGTCAATTCGGAGGCGATTCGTTCGTCGGCGGGTGCACTGACCGCCATTCCCGTCTGCCGCGTCGGTTCGATCCGCAACACGCTCAAAGCGCTCCAGGCAGAAGGCTACCAGGTGGTAGGTGCTACGGAAAAAAGCCGCAAGCTGCTCTACGACGCGGATTTCCGCAAGCCTACGGCACTCGTTATGGGCGCCGAGGATACGGGCATTTCGAAAGAGGTGCTGAAGCTCTGCGACGAACAGCTGGCGATCCCGATGATCGGCAAGATCGAGTCGCTCAACGTCTCGGCGGCAGCGGCAGTACTGCTGTTCGAAATCGTACGTCAGCGAATCGGTTAATCCTGCCCTCCAACCTCTCGACACGATGTCCCTGCTGCGCGACTTATTCGACCTGTTCCGCTCCGAGCCGGATCATCCGGCAACCCGGAATCCAAAATCGAAGCCCGCGACCAGAAAACCCGCCCGCAGGCAAAAGACGATCGTCCATCCGATAGTCGGAGAGGTGACCCTCTCGCAAAGCCGCCGGGCACGGCGGATCTCACTCTGCGTAAGGCCTTCCGGCCCCGTCCGGCTCTCCTACCCTTACGGCGTCTCGACCGCCCGGGCTTTGGAATTTCTGGAAAGCCGCATCGAATGGATTCAGACAGCCAGGGATCGAATAGCCGAACGGCTCGCCCAGCAACCTCCACGCCCCACCCTTTCGCCCGAAGAAGAACTCCGCCGGCGGGAACAGTTGCGGCGCGAAGCGATGGTTGTACTACCGTCCCGCGTAGCGGAACTCGCAGTGCGAACCGGTCTGCAATACCGTTCGGTAACGATCCGGGCCACCCGCTCCAAATGGGGCTCCTGCAACGGGCGCAACGACCTGTCGCTGAGCCTGTACCTGATGACGCTGCCCGAACATCTGCGCGACTTCGTCATCCTCCACGAACTCTGCCACACCGTCCACCACGACCATTCCCCCCGCTTCCATGCGCTGCTCGACCGGCTGGTCGGGGGTAAAGAAAAACTCCTCAACAAGGAGCTGAGGAGTTACAGGGCCTATTGAGTAAAAATTCACGATCGAATCTTCAACCGCTCTTTTTCTCTTCTCATCCGAAGCAGAAATTCGATATAAAGCCACTCGCACACAAATACAAAAGAAATAAGAGGAACCGCAGGCAGCTCCTCATAATGACGGGTAAAAAGCTGACAGATCATCCAACCGACAAGGTAATCTCCGAAAAGAAACAGTCCTATCCAAAATATCAGATCAAAAATCGAAGGGCTATTCTCCCGAATATACTCCCGTTTCAGCCGCAGACACTTCGCGTAATCGATCTTCAGTATTTTTACTTTCAATATCTCGCCGAAGTGCAGATAGTCGAGTTCTCTCAATTCATAATATTTTCCGGCCTTTGCCCGGCTAAATTTATATGGATGACCCGATAGGCAAACGAAAGCCCTTTCCCACAGAATTTTTACAAAAATCCTCGATACAGCCGATCTCTTCGGCCGCGATCCGCTTTCGGACAAAAATGCAACGGATAAGATACGGTAAAACCCGCCTCATCGAACGTGAACGTACGAATACGAAGAAATGCGAAGATAATAGCGGCCCAGAGAACGACAGGCATTAAACCAAAACACCAGTCTGCCCCCGAAAGCAGATCCTCACCTTGCGCGAGATCCGAATAACAAAGAGCGAATATAACGATCAGGCTCCAAAGCAGAGTGATATAGGCCATAAAAATATAAGACCCGATCGTTATTCTACGCAAACCGGGTACGCATTCCCTTCTATAATTCAGAATAACTTCTTTTTCGACCGGGGTGACGACGAAATCCTTCAGGTAGAAAGGCTCGAAGTACGCGATATCCTCCGTGCGGCCCGCATCGAGCGCCTCCTGTGCCAGCCGCGCAAGCCCTCGGGCAGAAGGCGCCACCTGGATCAGCGTCGCATCGGGCAGCAATCCGGCACATTTGGCCGCACCGTTTCCGAAAATCACGAAAGGACGTCCGTCTCCGCGCCATGCCGCGAAACTCTCCGCCGTAACGACCTCGGCGGATACGTCCGAAAGAGGAGTTCCCGCAGCATCGAATACCCGGGTATAAACCTCCATGCGGCGGGCGTCCACCATCGGGCAGAGGCACGCCTCCTCCCAGCGATCGACCGAGAGAATCCCCGCTTCGTAATCCTCTTTCGCAACTTCGGTCAGGGCATCCAGGGAACCGATCGCCACCAGCGGGATCCGCAACCCGTAGCACAGTCCCTTAGCGAACGAAACGCCGATACGCAGCCCCGTATAGGAGCCGGGCCCCTTGCCGACAGCGACGGCATCCAGCTCTTCGGGAGCGATCCCGGTCTGCGACAGCAATTCATCGACGAAAACTCCGACCTGGCGGGCGTGGTCGCGCCCCTGATCGCTCTCCCGGAGCGAGATCAACTCCCCGTCCCGGGCCAAACCGACCGAACAGATGTCCGTGCCGGTTTCGATACATAGAATAAGTGACATATCGTTTTTTCTTTCGTTTTTCAATCCAAACACCTCCGGCAGACCTTCGCACCGACACTTGTCGCCCCCCTCCCTGAAGCGAACGGGAAGCGGAATGATCGCCGAAGTCCGCCCCTCGGGATGCGAACCGTTTCTCCGATCCGAAAAGCCGCCGCAGGGAAACCGCTCCCTGCAAAGCGTTTCGAATAGCCGTACGATCCGATTCCACCCGACAGCAGGCAGCGGCAGGACGATCGGCCCCGGGATGCTCTCCGAGGTTACGCCCGATATTTCTTCATCGCCTTGTCCATCTCGCGCTTGGCGTCGTTCTCCTTGAGGTACTCGCGCTTATCGTAGGCCTTGCGCCCCCGGGCCAGACCTACGACGACCTTGGCCAGCCCCCGCTCGTTGAGAAAGAGCCGCAAGCCCACCACGGTCAATCCCCTGTCCTGCAATGCCCGCTGAATCTTGTTCAACTCCTTGCGGTTGAGCAGCAGTTTGCGGTCGCGGCGGGGAACATGATTGTTGCAGGTCCCCCAACCGTACTCGGCGATATTCACGCCCCGAATCCAGAGTTCGCCCTTGTCGAAATAACAGTAGCTGTCCGTGATCGACGCCTTGCCCAGCCGTACGGACTTGATCTCCGTACCCACAAGCACGATGCCCGCGATCCACTCCTCGATAATTTCGTAATCGAAGGTCGCGCGTTTGTTCCGTATGTTAATATTCTTATAATCGGCCATATCCAATTTCTCTGTTTTTCCGCCGGAACCTCTGTTCGGGAACCGACGATCCGGCACCATATTTGATTAATCAACCGCAGAGGGTGTCCGGGAAAGATAACTAATTCTTTTATCTTTGTAGAAGATAGGATGCGGCTCGGCAATCTTTGCGTGCAAACGCGCATGACTGCTCTCGCCTTTGACTATCTTTGATATGTTTTACACATCTTTCTGTTTATTTTCTGTTTGCACACGGTATGCATAGTGATACGTGTACGCCCGGACCCCTCTTTTTACAGAATCAACCGATGCAATTTCCGGGCAATCGAAACCTTTCCCCTGTTCAGGTTCGACAGCCGCTGCATAATGTCCTGCATCTCGTCGTCCGTAAGATTCTCGTCCTGAAGTTTTTCACGAAGCTCCCGCGACATCCGCTCGATCACCTTCGACTTGTAGAGCGTCACGGCCTTCGGCACTCCGACAGCCAGCATCTCGGCATCGCTCTCGACATGGACCTCCTTGCGCCGCCACAATTCGCTCGGAACGTAATGATCCTCCGAAGTAAGGATATCCACCGACACGTTACACACCTCCGGATCGGAGTGATTGATAAAGTGGTGGATCGGCACCTCGACCCCCAATCCCAAAGCGCACCACTGTTCGCGGTAAACCCGCAGAATCTCATTGAAGACCCGGTTCTGGAACTCCAAACCGTCGGCGTCCAACTCCCCGAAAATTACCTCGGCGACATTATATTGAACGACATTCCGGCCCTCCTTGAAATCGAACGAACAATGACCGTACTTGAGCAGATAACGCGTCAGCTCCCGTTCGAGCGCTTCGGCACTGCTGCCCCCGGTCACCTGTCCCGCAAAAACCGTTTCAGGGCGCTGCGCAGTCTGCTCGGCACGAAAACGGGCGCTCTGACGCCGCACGAACTCCTCGGCTTCGCGGTCGCCCGTGGAAGCCATACGCTTGCGCCCCACTTCGGCAATCAGCAGGTTCTCGTCGATGTCCATGATCCGTGCGCACTCCTTGATATAGACCGAGCGCTGGATCGGGTCGGGAATCTGCACAATGGATTGCACCATGTCGTTAATCAACGCCGCCTTCTTGCATCGGGTCGCCGGCAGCATCCTTCAACAGTAGCTTGGCCTTGAACGTCAGGAAATCCTCCTCGTTGGCCCGGATATACTCCTGCACCTCCGCAGCCGTATGGGTTCGGCGAACGAATCGGGATCGTCTTCCGGCGGAAGCAGCACCACACGGACATTCATCCCCTCGCGCAGAATCATGTCGATTCCCCGCAGCGAAGCGTGAATACCCGCCGAATCACCGTCGTAGATCATCGTGATATTCTTGGTAAAACGTCCGAGCAGGCGATCTGTTCGGTCGTAAGGGATGTACCGACGAAGCCACCA
>ENA-OPYT01000455-OPYT01000455.1-human-gut-metagenome-genome-assembly--contig:-NODE-455-length-12610-cov-5.916927_pt1 | contig 12610 bp, 15 predicted proteins | sample MGYA00242636_ERZ504480 | MGnify/ENA primary metagenome ERZ504480 (study PRJEB26092, sample SAMD00036228) | human gut metagenome | host: Homo sapiens | study: EMG produced TPA metagenomics assembly of...
GTGGCCAATATGACCGTTTTGACCTTGGGACTTCTCAATCCGGCCGGCATGGCCGTCAGCCTCGCTGGATTTGGCTACAACCTCTTGTGGGTCACCTTAGGCAATCTCGTCGGCGCCGTCGTCTTCCTGGCCATTCCCTATGGCATTGCAGCCGCCAAAAAACAGGCTCAATCGACGACCAGCATCAGTCCATCCCATAAGACCGGCGTACCAAAACGTACGGTCGCACCGGTCCCGTCATCGGCAAGTCCGTCGACGACACACTAAGGGCAAGGTCGTAAAAGCCATATAGACATAGACCCGGTTCGTGCAGCCTTTTTGCTGTGGCGACCGGGTCTGACTTTTTTGGGTCATATCGTATCGTATATCACGCTTTTCCGAGTTTCTGCTATAATAAAGAAAATAGCCGTGATTCCGTCCTTACCGACGGCCTCGTCGACTACGACAAGCTCCAACCCATCCTATACGACTGCAGTACCAAGACCTACCATCTCATCGGACCGGTCGTCGGCAAAGCCTTTCACGACGGCCTCGTTTTGAAGAAGTAAAAGCATATCAGGTATAAAAAAATCACGGAGTGCGCCAATAACTTGGCAGCACTCCGTGTTGTCTTTAGAGCAAGGTCAACGGTCTGCTGATTTAGTTCGATGAGGCCTTCTTCTTTCATGCGCGACATTTCCCGAGCCACGGCCGTTCGGTCGGCACAGAGGTAGTCTGCCAGCTGGCTTCGCGTCACGGGGATGGTAAAGGTAGGACTGCCGGCCTTTTCCGATTGGAAGGAAAAGAACGTGAGCAGCTTTTTCCGCAGGGTCTTCTTAGAGACGATTTCCAGCTTTTCCATGAGTTGGGCGTTCTTGGTGGCAATGAGGTGCAGCATGTTTTCAATGAGCCGATGATGGAAGGGACAGGCCTGGGTACAGACGTGGAGGACTTTTTGAAATTGTAAGGTCAAAAAGGTCGTCGTTTTGACGGCTTGGAAGGTGACCAGGGACTGCAGGATCGTGCCGCAGACGAAGGTCTCGCCAAAGAGGCCGCCTTCTTTGATGACGGCCAGTACCGCTTTGTCTCCCCAGCGGTCTTCGTGAATCATGTGGACTTCACCGCTTAAGACGACACCGATATAACGGACTTCGTCTTGAGCCAAGACCAAAAATTCTCCTTTTCGCACGGTCTTCGTCTGAGCGCCGAGGCAGGTGAGCATAGCCGACCGCTCTTCAGGTCGGATGCCGTCAAAAAGCGCACTGTTAGCCGCTGCCGTGGCAACATCAACCATAACGATCCCTCCTAATATTGACGATAGAGGCCGACGACTTTGCCGAGAATCTTGCAGTTACGCGTATAAATCGGTTCGTATTCATCATTTTCCGGCTGGAGTCGAATGGCGTCCTTTTCGCGGAAAATATCGCTTTACCGTCGCTTCGTCATCGATGAGGGCGACGACGATTTCGCCGTTTTCTGCCGTGTCCTGATGGCGAACGATGAGCTGGTCGCCTTCGAGGATGCCGGCATTTTTCATGCTGTCCCCTTGGACGATGAGCATGAAGCAGTCGTCATTGCCGATGAAATCAGCCGGGAAGGGTATAGACGTCTTCGACGCATTCTTCGGCAAAGATGGGGGCCCCGGCGCGGACTTGGCCGACGAGGGGGAGGGGGACGATTTTCTTGGAACGCCAGGAACCTTCGTCGAGGAGTTCGATGGTCCGGTTCTTGGCCGGGTCGCGGCGGATATAGCCCAAATCTTCCAGACGATGGAGGTAGCCGTGGACCGTCGACGTCGAGCTCAGTCCGACTTCTTTACAGATTTCCCGTACCGACGGGGATACCCAAATTGGTGGACACAGGTGCGGATGTATTCTAAGATCTGTTTTTGACGGGTCGTCAGCATTTTATCATTCATAATCATATATAGTCACTCCAGTCTCTGGCAAGTTACAATCATTCCAGTATAGCTAGTCACATTATACCGAAATACCTAAAAAAATCAAACATTTGTTCAAATCACCTTGACAAGAACAACTGTTCGAAGCTATAATAAGGATGTCGACGAACACTTGTTCTTAGAACGTTCGTTTTTACTTAGGAGTGATAACCATGAGAAGAAGACGAAAAGGGAGAGGCCCGTTACTTAAATATGTCGCCTTGATTGGCCTGGCTATCTTTATGTGCACCCAAATCGGCTGGAGCTATCAGCCGTCACAGGAATACGTTTCCGTTCGCGTCGAACCGGGACAGACCGTGTGGCAGTTGGCATCGGTCGTCGTCGATGAAGATACGGACGTCCGTCAGGTCATCCAGTCTATCCTCGATGAAAATAACCTGACCGGCGATCGGGCTATCCAGCCTGGCCAAGTCCTGCGCCTACCGGTGGCAGCCAGTAAGGCCGGTCATGTACGGCAAGTCCTAGCTGCACAGCTGGTCCCTTAAGGCTTATTTATCTTCTGTTATCTTAAAAATCGGACTGTCGACGAGGCGGTCGGCTTCGTCGATATAGCGGCGGACGATGGCCTGGGACTTATGACGGGTCTGACGCATGATCTGCCGCTCTTCGACATGGTGCTGGGCGGCGGAAGTGGCAAAGCCGTGGCGCAGGCTGTGGGCCCCGTAGTCATCGGGATTCATGCCCATCAGTTCGGCGTAGTGCTTGACGATGAGGGCAATGGCCTTATCGGAGATGCGCGTCTTGCGGATGTGGTGGCCTTTGGTCAGCCCGCGGAAGACGGGCCCCGTCGTAATGCCGCTCATATCGAGCCAGTTCTTTAAGGCTGTGACGGCGCAGAGATTGGTATCCTTTACCATGGGGATGGCGATCATCTGACCTTGGTCGAACTGGTCGGTCTTCGATTTACGAAGGGTGATTAAAAGGCCCAGGCGGGTGAATTTCAAGTCTTCGACGTCGATGCCGGCCAATTCCGACCGGCGCAGGGCCCCGTAAAAGCCGACCAATAAGATGGCCCGGTCTCGGATCTGCTGAATGTCTTTTCCTTCGAGGAAGGTCAGCATTTCTTTGATATCGTCGAAGAGGACCGGCGCCTTGCCGTGTTGAATCGTCCCCTTCATGCGCTTGATACCGCGCAGGGCGTTGCGGACGATGGGAAAGCGGCAGGGATTGTCCTTGACCCCGGCGGCGTCAAAGTTTTCCGTCAGGGCGCTGATGCGCCGGGCGATGGTATTGGCCTTGGCATTGTCGGCCAGGTCGTTGATGTAGTTGACGATCGTTTCCGGTTCTGCCGGAAAAGACGACAAGTCGTGGTAGCTGCACCAATCGCAGAAGTCGTTCCAGTCCGAGCGATAGGCGTCGACAGTATTGGCCGCCCGGGCCGTATACAGGCTTTGGCGGGATTTATGAGATAATTTGTCGTTGTTGGCAATGGTGTCGCTGCGGCCGATAAAAAAATTTAGGCGCGTCGGTTTCTTTTGGCAAGGGATCGGCTCCTTTCATTTTCGCATATTTGCATATTCGCATAGATAAGAAAAATGGCGTTTCGCAAGAATATTCTTGTGAATACGCCTTTTTACGTATACCTCGATAGAAAAAGCTTTTGAAGGCTTGGCTTTTCCAGACCTTTATACAGCGGAATACTCCTCACATATGCTATAATAGATAGTATTATTGTAGCATACAATGGACGGAAGAGCCATGACATACAGCGGAAAGAAGGGACATACGATGAATATTACGGTCTATCTCGGCGCCAGCCGGGGAAAGGATCCCAGTTATGAAACTTACGCCTCGGTCTTGGGTGCTTGGATTGCCGACCACGGCCACACCTTGATTTACGGCGGCAGCCGGACGGGGCTCATGGGGGCCCTGTCTTCGGGAGCCCTCCAAAAGGGCGGCTCCGTCATCGGCGTAGAGCCTCAGGAATTTATCGATACGGCGCTGCAGCAAGAGGGCCTGACTGAGCTCATCGTCACGCCGGACATGGCCTCGCGCAAGGCTAAGATGATGGAATTGGGCGACATCTTCCTGGCTTTTCCCGGAGGATTTGGAACCTTGGAAGAAATCAGCCAGGTCATGAGTGAAGTAAAGCTCGGTCACCTCAAAGGGCGCTTTGCCTTCCTCGACTTCAACGGCTATTACCAGCCTATGAAACAATTCTTGGAAGCGATGCGCGATCAGGGCTTTGTCGATGCCAAGTGGGTCAAAGAGGCCGCCTTTTACCGTCTTTTGCTGCCCTCAGTGCCTTTGTGGCCGGCCGGGACCTGCCAAAGCCGGGCGAAACGTGGCGTCACTTTAAGCAGAAGCGATACCGTATCATCGGCCTTGCCGACGATGCCGCAACGAAGGAAACGTATGTCGTCTATAAGACCTTATACGGCGAATACCGCGACTTCATCCGTCCCTTAGAGATGTTTCTCAGCGAAGTGGATCATGAAAAGTATCCCGACGTCCGCCAGCGTTGGCGCTTTGAAAAGGAAACGGGTGGCTGCTGCTCGTGGAATCCGGCGATCTCCAAGCAGTATCTGAAACCGTAAGCGTTAACAAGGATTATAAGCGCTGAACGGCATCTAAAGCCAGCGGCGATCGTTCGCATTCGTCAGCCCGCATGGTCAGCTGATAGCATAAGGGGCTGCCCTTCATCTTGCCGGCGGCATAGGTAAGGCCGTTGGTCCGTTCATCGAGGAAGGGCCGGTCGATCTGGTTGGGGTCGCCAACGAGGATAATCTTCGTGCCCTTGCCGGCGCGGGTGATGATGCCCTTGACCTGATTGGGCGTCATGTTCTGCGCTTCGTCGATGATGAGATACGTCTTTTCCAGGGAACGGCCGCGGATGAAGTTCAAGGCTTCGGTCTGGATGACGTGGCGGTCGAAGATTTCTTCGATCTTTTCGGCCAGTTCGCGTTCATTATCGTAGCGTTCGGCTTCGTTGCTGTCGATGAGTTGTTCTAAGTTATCGATGATCGGCCGCATGAGGGGCGAAATCTTTTCCTGTTCGTCACCGGGTAAAAAGCCGATATCCGAGTCGAACTGGGCGTTGGGCCGGCAGATGAGGATACGCCGGTATTCGCCTGTCGGGTGGTTGATGATTTTCTCGAGGCCCACAGCCAAAGAGTAGAAGGTCTTAGCCGTACCGGCCTGGCCTTTGATGATGACCAGCGGCGCTTCTTCGGCCGACTGCATCAAGGCTTCCTGCATAAAGTACTGGCCGGCATTTCGCGGCTTGATGCCGTAAGGGGAAACGCGGCTGTAGGTCAGGGGAATGACCCGGCCCTTGTGAACCCGTCCTAAATGGGTTTTGCGAAGGGACGCGTCGGCCTGTAAGATGATGAATTCATTTTCCTGTACCGTCACGTCGTAACGCTGGGCGTCGCCGTCGATTTGGTAGAGACGGCTGGCATCGATCCCTTCTTCTAAAAAGGCATCGAAGTCGCTTTCCGGGACGTAGCAGGTCTGACGGCCGGTATAGCCGTTCTTTTCCGGCAGTACCTGTTCCGTACTGAAATCCTGGGCTTCAATGTTCAGCACCTGGGCTTTAAGCCGCAGCACCAGGTCTTTGGTGACCAAAATGGGCTGGCAGCTTTGCAGGTGGCAGCAGACTTTGAGAATTCGGTTATCGGCCTGATCGTCAGGCAGCGATTCCGGCAGCGCCTCGTGGACGCAGTTAATCTCGATACGTACCATGCCGCCGTTCTCAAGCTCCACGCCGTCCAATAAGTTGCCGCGGAGCCTTAAACGTTCCAAAAAGCGGATGGCTTGCCGGGCATTAAACCCGCGTTCACCATCCGCTTTTTTTAATCCATCTAATTCTTCCACGACAACCAGGGGAATGACGACATGATTATCTTCAAAACACTGCATAGCATACGGAGCCTGAATCAGGACGTTCGTATCGAGAACATAAGTCTTTGCCATAAAAATCCCACCTTTTAGTCTATTTTTTACAGCATACCAAAGGAACATATAGAACATGTAAAGCAATGGAAAAATTCCACGTAAAACATTTTAAAATTTCTTGATTTTTTATTTACAGGCAGCAGGCTGTATTGCCTGCGCCGAAGGGCTTATATCCTGGCGATGGAGGGCTGTTCGCCTTGTGACCACTATCTTGCGAAGGCTGAGAATATCTGCTATAGTCTAGAAGTCACAGAAAGGAGCCATCATGAAATACGAAGCTAAAATCACCTCCATCGGGGAATCGGTCTTGACCTTTATGAAAGTCCGTAACAGTCTTATTCTTTTCAATAACGACGTTCCCTATGCCTATGAAAACATGGTTGTGTCCCATACCAAGGGGACACTGACGCAGCCCATTGAAGCCGGCGACACGCTGGTTATTGCCGAAGAAGCCTATCGAGTCAATGACGTCGGTGCCGAAGCCAATCAGACCTTAAAAGAACACGGCCATTGCACCCTCATATTCGGAATCGGACAGAAAGCCGAAATGCCCGGCCAAATCGCCTTGGAAGGCGAAAAAGTACCCCGCATTATGGTCGGTGACACGATCACCTTTCAATAATCGCCGGTGATGACAAAAAAAGACGCGTAATATCATAAAATCGTCCCCATGACAGTGGCGTTCTCTGTCATAGGGACGATTTTATGTATAGAAGGGTATCCTTTTTTCCGTCAGTCCTCCATCGAGGCTGTTTCGGTGAGGATTTCCGTATCGACCGGATATTTGGCCTTACACTGAGGATAGTTGCTGCAGGTCCAATAGTCTTTTCGGGCCAGGGTCCGCTTATGAAGGTAGCCGGTGCCGCAGTCCGGGCAGCGGCGGATGACCGGTTTTCCGTCGTCGTCGGTAAAGTCGGCCTTGCACTTTACGTTTTCGCAGCGCCAATAAGGGCCGAATTTCCCCTTTAATTGATGGATTTCGGACTGGCACTTCGGGCAATGATAGATCGGTGCCGGTGAAACCTCCTTCATCGGGGTAACCGGTGCTTCAATCGGTTTGGGGGCAGGCTCTGCCGGAGGCATTTCAATCACAGCGGGACTGACGTCGATATCCGTTTCTTTTTGATTGTATTCGGCAGGTTTAAAGCCAAAGAGGGGAGCCAGGAAGCAGTAGGGAATCTGGCTTCTCAGGGTCTGATAATTACTGACGGCTTGGTTATACTCCTGGCGGCTGGTCTGAATCCGGGCCTCCAAGGCCTCGACGCCGTCCATGAGGGACAGGTAGGTCTGATTCGATTTCAGCTCGGGATAGGCCGCGGCCAAGGCCTGGAAACTGGCGCTTTGCCGGGACATATTGGCCAGGCTTGCCTGGGTGAGGGTGTTGCTTTCCCGCTGGCTGAACTGCTCGGCAATGATGTACAGGTGATGCAGGGTCGCTTCCCGCTGGGCCTTGTAAGTGGGAAATATCGGCTAAAGCCCGACGGACGGGCTCGCGAATGCGGCCGAGGGTATTGTAGCGTTGAATCAAGTAGCGGATGATGAAGAGGGCGATGAGGACTTCGCCGATGGTCTTTAAGATATCGAACATAAAAACCTCCTATTTGTCTTCTATATTCCAGTCATGATGCTGCATGAGAAGTTCGGTAATGACGACGTCTTCCGGGTCAAACTCAGGATGCTCCGAGTAATCGACGGGGCGCGGGCGGCTGCGGTCAATCGGCTGAGGGAGTTTGTACGAAATAGAGAGGCTATAGCCCGAACGATCGCCCGTAGACCAGGAGTAGATGATGGTCTTGGCAAATTCGCTGCCGTTGACTTGGCCGTCTAAATATTGCGATCCCGTCGGCCCCTTGCCTAAGGTTTTGGTCATATTGTCAGCGGCCAACTTAAAATCATCCAGGCCTTCCTTCAAGATGGCTGCTGTGTCATCGGGTTTCAACTTTTTTTTACGTCGTTCGATTTGACGGTCATCTTAAGGATCACCGAATAACTTCCCAAAGGGCGGCCCTTTTTTTGAAATCGGCTGTCAGGGCTTCACGCTTCATGACGTAAGGAACCGTATCGTGCTTTTCCGAACGGCCGTACGTATGGACAATGCCGATTTGCCCGTTGTCGTAGCCTTCTAAGATGCTCGGCAGTTTCCACATCTTAGTCTGCGTCGAGTTATTATAATTCCAACCCGTGACGCCGGAAAAATTCTTCTTAAATTCCTGATCGGACATGCCGAGATACATCGTGTAGACATTGGACGGATTGCGGCTGATCATGTCCGCTTCCTTGGTCAAATCGAGGGCAAAACCAGTCATGGCCGTCGCCGTTAGTAGGCCTGTAAAAAGGCCGCTGCAAAGCACTTTCTTCCAATTCATTAAAACGCCTCCTTTACCGAATCCCTTCATTTCATGACCTCTACAAGAACAATCGTTCGACAATATCATAAAAGTGTTGGCAAAACATTTGTTCTTACGCCGTTCATTGTTGCTTAGCGAGAATAATCTTTCAGATTAAAAAAAGAATCCATATGTTACAAATTCGACAAGCCTTATAAAAATCCTGCTTTCGTCAGGGAACGAAAACTATTAACTTTGGCACAAAATGTCTTGCCTTACTCGAACCCCATTCGATATACTATGAAGAACCCCATAGCAGCGCATTACCTTTAAAGGAGGAATATACCATGTCAGACATAAAGACAAAATTTATAAATGATCCCGAACAGATAACACCCGAATTGTTGGAAGGTTATGTATTGGCATATCCGGACCAGGTCAAGTTAGGTGGTGAAAACATCGTCGTACGTGCCAATCCGAAGAGCGAAGACAAAGTGGCTATCGTGACTTTGGGCGGTTCCGGTCATGAACCCGCATTGAGCGGATTCGTAGGCGAAGGTATGCTGGACTGCTCTGTCGTGGGCGACATCTTTGCCGCTCCCGGTGCACAGCGTCTGTTCCAGGCTTTGCAGCTGATGAAGCGTGAAGCCGGTATCCTGTTGGTTGTCCTGAACCACTCCGGCGACGTGATGAGTGCGAACATGGCTTGCCAGTTGGCAGAACGTGTAGGCATCAAGGTGAAACAAGTGCTGACTCACGACGATATCAGCGCCGGTATCGGTGCCGACATCAACGACCGTCGCGGCTTGGCCGGTTGTGTGCCTTTGTATAAAATATTAGGTGCTGCAGCCGAAGAAGGCAAGACGCTTGACGAGCTGGTCGAAATCGCCGAACGCTATAACAACAAGGTCGCTACTCTGGCCGTTGCCATGCGCTCTTGTACGCATCCGCAGAACGGCGGTACGATCACCGACCTGCCCCAGGGCATCATGGAGATCGGTATGGGACAGCACGGCGAAGGCGGTGGCGGACAGAAACCGCTTGTATCTGCCGACGATACGGCTGCCGAGATGGTAGACCTGCTTTGCCAACAGCTCAAGCCGAAGGCAGGCGACAAGATGATGCTTATCATCAACGGCGTAGGAGCGACTACCCACATGGAGTTGAACATCATCTTCCGTAAGGCCTACAAGGAACTGGAAGCCCGTGGCCTCCAGGTTGTCGTAAGCCGCATCCAGGAAATCCTGACCGTACAGGAACAGGCCGGTTTCCAGATGATCATGGCTATCCTCGACGAAGATCATATCGACTATCTGAAGAACAAACGTGCTGATGCACCTTACTGGACAACAATCGGTAAATAAACGAGATATGAAACAACTGACTATCGAAAACTTCAAGGCGATGCTCGACAACGCCTTGAAGAACATCAAAGAACGCGAAGACGAATTTTCTAAACTGGACGCCGTTATCGGTGACGGCGACCACGGTCAGGCAATCGTGACAGCCATGTCCGCTATCGTGGCTACGGCCCAGAAAGGAACGGAGTTCAAAGCCATGCTGAACGATATGGGTTTTGACGTCATGTTGCAGGTAAGCGGTTCCACCAGTACGCTGTTGGGGGCTTTCTTCTTAGGTATGAGCGACCATGCTTCCGGTACGGAACTGGATGCCGCCGGAGTGAAAGCCATGTTTGCCGGCGGTCTTGCCAACGTGCAGAAACAGACGAAAGCCCAGAAAGGCGACAAGACCATGATGGACGCCCTGATCCCGGCTGTGGAAGCGATCCAGGCATGTTCTTCGGACGATATCAAGGAAATCCTCGAAGCCGGAGCGAAAGCCGCCCTTGCCGGTGCTGCTTCGACCGTAGAAATGAAAGCCAACTTCGGCCGTGCCCGTAACTACGGCGAACGCTCCGTCGGTTATGCCGACAGCGGTGCTACCTCTTGGAGTTGCATGTTTGAATCGTTCGCGCAAGCGCTTTGAGAAATTAAGAATTAAAATTAAAAATTAAGAAAGGAAAAAGCTATGGCAGATATGGATGGGTTCAGAGAAGCGAATAATTTCGGCTTCGGACAAACTTCCCAATTCGACAATTTTCATGTAAAAGGTGCGTCTAACTACTCTTGGGGTATGAAAGACCGCCTCTCTCGTATCTTCAACCCGAAAACAGGTCGTGCCGTCATGTTGGCATTCGACCATGGGTTTATCATGGGTCCGACTTCAGGTTTGGAACGTATCGATCTGAATATCGTTCCCCTCGTACAATATGCCGACTGTATCATGTGTACGCGCGGTATCTTGCAGACTTCCATTCCCGCCAACATCAACAAGCCCGTCTGCCTCCGTTCGGATGCCGGTTCTACGATCCTGACGGAATTGAACCGTAACGTCTTGATCGATATCGAAGATGCGATCCGTTACAATGCTTCCGCTATGGCAGTCATGTTCTCTGCCGGCGACGGCGAACAGGAAGCCATCACGGCAGCCAACCTGGTGGAAGCTGTCGATATGGGAAACCGCTATGGCATCCCCGTCATGGGTGTGACGCTGTCGGCAAACAGATGGCACGCGACTCCCGTTACTTCGCACTCGCATCGCGCGTATGCGCCGAGAACGGTGCTTCTATCGTGAAGACTTACTACTGCGACGGTTTCGAAAAGGTAGCTGCCGCCTGTCCGGTTCCCGTTGTGATCGCCGGAGGTAAGAAACTGCCTGAAAAGGAAGCACTCGAACTCTGCTACAACGCCGTTAACGACGGTGCTGCCGGTGTCGATATGGGACGTAACGTCTTCCAGAGCGAAAACCCTGCCGCCATGATTCAGGCCGTACACGCTGTCGTACACGAAGGCTTGACACCGGAACAAGGTTTCGAAATGTTCAAGGATTTACAATAATGTGCTAATGGGTCAATATGCCAATGCACCAATGGAATGAATGTCCCATTTGGAGTATTTCACCGGCATATTGGCACATTTGCAAATTGATAAATTATTAGTTATGCATAAATTATTTACTTATCTCTGTTCCGCATTGTTGCTGGTAACCGCTACATCCTGCGAGAAGAAGACAGAAAAATTGCTGTTGGGTGGTTCCGGCTGGAACAAGATCGTGATCATCGATAAGAACACCAAGCAGGTAGAGTGGGAGCATCCCCTCGAAAAAGGTTGGGAATGCAACTCCGCTGTTGCCACTCCCGACGGGAATATCCTCTTTGCCTATGCCAGAGGTGCGAAGCTGATCGACCGCAACCATCAGGAGATCTGGAATATTGCCGCTCCCGATACCTGTGAGATGCAGACTGCCCGCGTGTTGCCCGACGGTAACTATCTTTTGGGTTGGGTAGGCCATCCGGCTGTCATCATGGAGGTGAGCCCGAAGGGAGAAATCCTGTCGCGTACCGAATATGAGACAGGCATCGAACATCCGCATGCCCAGTTCCGCCAGCTGAACAAGAATGCCCGCGGTAACTACCTGATGCCCCTCTTTGCCACTTCCGACGTGCGCGAGATCTCTCCGCGAGGCGAAGTCGTGAAGATCACCCGTCTCGAAGGAACGCCTTTCACGACATTGGCATTGGCTAACGGGAACCATTGGGTTGCCTGTGGTGACGGTCACTCCCTGATGGAAGTGAACCTCGACAACGGCGAAGTAGCCCGCCGTTACGGTGAGAACGATATCAAAGGCGCCCGCCTGTTCTTCGTTGCCGGCTTGCTTCCTGCAAAGGATGGCGGCCTGTACGTCTGCAACTGGCAGGGACATGACAAGAATGCCGTAGAGGCCAACAGCCCCCAGGTATTCGAAATCAATGATAAAGGTGAAGTGATCTGGAATCTGAACGATAACGAAAGGTTCGGTATGATTTCTACGATTAGCACGATCGAATAGGTCACTGGTTTCATCACGTTTTTTCAGGCACGGATTTCTTTGAAATTCGTGCCTGAATCATATCTGCCTATATCTTTCCCTTCCTGTGTCTCTTTGAAAAGAATAGTGACGCTCTCTATCCATGCAGATTCCCATAACAATAAAATGACTAAAAAAACGTACGTTTCTTTTAGTCATTTTGATGGGGCAAATATACTTAAAATATTTGAAATTCACACATCTTCGTTTATTTTTTATTTTCCTGTCTGCCAAATATATCGAGTCTTTTGCACGCTATTTTCCGAAAGTCAATAGTTAACAATCTTTCGTAAATGGAATGACTAAAAGAAACGTACGTTTCTTTTAGTCATTTTGTAGACACTTAATCTTCATATGTCCAGACTGTTATGTCTTTTTCTGCTTTGGGACTGACGAGCTTTTGTGTGGAATGTATTGTTTGTTAAGTTGTTGTAAATCATATTGTTTCAAAAAATAGGTTAACAGAGTGAAAAAAATATATCCCGTTCTTTTGCCCGTTCTATCGGAAAGAGAAGGATAGACAATCTACTTATTTAGAAAC
>ENA-OPYT01000456-OPYT01000456.1-human-gut-metagenome-genome-assembly--contig:-NODE-456-length-12597-cov-4.542101_pt1 | contig 12597 bp, 9 predicted proteins | sample MGYA00242636_ERZ504480 | MGnify/ENA primary metagenome ERZ504480 (study PRJEB26092, sample SAMD00036228) | human gut metagenome | host: Homo sapiens | study: EMG produced TPA metagenomics assembly of...
GTTTGTATGAAATGTACCGCGTCTTGGCTCTCCATCAGCCCAGAAAAGTGCATGCTGACGTGGTTTTATGAGTGTCAGAACGTCACCTTTGGGAATGAAATAACTGGCAGTATCACCCGGCTGGCTGCTGAATTTCAGATAGCAACCTGCAAGGTCGGCGCTGCCGTATGATCTGTTGAATATTTCAATCCATGCGCTGTGCACACCGTAGTCATCCTGATAGTTGCTCTCGTTGTTGACCAGCACTTCATTCAGTAACAGTTTGTTGTTCGATTTCTGTTCTTTGCAAGAAGAGCAAAAGCCCAACACCAGCATCAATGAAAGGAATATTCCGATTTTTGTTTTATTCATAATCGTTCTTGTTTTAGTGTGAAAAGCTTGATTACAAGGGAATATTACCATGCTTCTTAGCCGGGTTAGTCAATTTCTTGGTTTGCAACTGTTGCAGGGCACGGATGATGCGGAAACGTGTGTTACGCGGTTCGATAACATCATCGATGTAACCATATTTAGCTGCATTATAAGGATTGGCAAACAACTTGGTGTATTCAGCCTCTTTTTCAGCCAGGAATTGAGCCGGATTTTCCTGCTCTTTGGCTTCGCGGGCATATAATACTTCTACAGCACCTGCACCACCCATTACAGCGATTTCAGCAGTAGGCCAAGCATAATTCATGTCGCCACGCAGCTGCTTACAGCTCATCACGATGTGCGAACCACCGTAGGATTTACGCAGTGTAATGGTAACCTTGGGTACAGTAGCTTCACCGTATGCATACAGCAGTTTGGCACCGTGCAGGATGACGCCGTTGTACTCCTGGCCGGTTCCCGGAAGGAATCCCGGTACGTCTACCAATGATACGATAGGAATATTGAAGGCGTCGCAGAAACGGACGAAGCGTGCGCCCTTGCGGGATGCGTTGCTGTCGAGCACACCTGCCAGATACTTCGGCTGGTTGGCAACGATACCTACGGACTGTCCGTTGAAACGTGCGAAACCGATAATGATATTCTTTGAATAATCTTTTTGGGATTTCGAGGAACTCACCATTATCTATGATAGCGCCAATTACCTCGTACATATCGTACGGCTTGTTCGGGTTATCAGGAATGATGTCGTTCAGGGAATCTTCCAGACGGTCGATAGGGTCTGTACAGTCTACATAGGGAGCTTCTTCCAGGTTGTTCTGGGGAATGTAGCTCAACAGTTTGCGGATAAGAGCCAAACCTTCTTCTTCTGTCTGTGCAGTAAAATGAGTAACACCAGATTTGGTGGAGTGAACGCTCGCGCCACCCAGGTTTTCCTGGCTTACGTCTTCTCCGGTTACAGTCTTTACTACCTTCGGACCGGTAAGGAACATGTAGGATGTACCTTCCATCATCAAAGTAAAGTCTGTCAAGGCAGGAGAGTAAACGGCGCCACCGGCACAAGGACCGAAAATACCGGAAATCTGCGGAATGACACCCGAAGCAAGTATGTTACGTTGGAAGATTTCAGCGTAGCCAGCCAAGGCATTGATACCTTCCTGAATACGTGCACCGCCCGAGTCGTTGATACCGATACACGGAGCACCCATTTTCATGGCTTGGTCCATAATCTTACAGATTTTCAGAGACATGGTTTCGGACAGTGAACCGGCAGAAACTGTGAAGTCCTGTGCGAAGACATAAACCAGACGGCCCTCGATTGTACCGCAACCGGTTACCACACCGTCACCGGGGTAGTGTTTCTTTTCCATGCCGAAGTTCGTACATCTATGTTCTACGAACATGTCCATTTCTTCGAAACTGCCTTCGTCGAGAAGCATGGCTATACGCTCACGAGCTGTATATTTACCCTTCTCGTGTTGCTTTGCAATCGCTTTTTCACCACCACCGAGACGTGCTGCAGCGCGGCGGTCTATAAGCTCTTTAATCTTTTCAAGTTGATTACTCATGAATTTATATTCTTTAAATGTTTATACAATTTATGATTTGATGATTTTACAGTCTTGCTTATTCCGGTTTCTCGCAAAGCTCGGTCAGGACACCGAGAGTTGACTTCGGATGCAGGAATGCAATGTTCAGACCTTCTGCACCTTTGCGGGGAGCTTTGTCTATAAGGCGGATACCTTTTTCTTCGACTTCTGCAAGCGCACCGGCCACTCCGTCTTCAACGGCAAATGCCAGATGATGCATGCCGCCGTTGCCGTTGTTCTTCTCAATGAATTTGGCAATTGTGCTTTCGGGAGAAGTAGGTTCCAACAATTCGATCTTTACATCGCCCACTTTCAGGAAAGCGGTTCTAACTTTCTGATCTTCCACGGTTTCGATGTTGTAGCATTTCAAACCTAAAACGTTTTCGTAGTACGGAAGGGCTTCTTCAATGCTCTTAACGGCAATGCCCAGATGCTCAATGTGTGAAATCTTCATAACTATATAAATTAATGTTAGTATTGTATCCTTTTTAATAAAGGTATAAAGCAGCACAAAGAAAGAGAATTCTTCCTTAATAAAGAAATTTTTCATCAATTAATTCATGGATAATTGAACTTTAGAAGGATTTTTTTCAGACTTTAGATAGAGACCGGTTGTTTTCCTGATATCGTCCGCTAACGGACATCCCCACTGTCCGAAAATGAACACTTACCCCTCTATGGAACCTTCCCGGCCACTTGGCACACTCTTTGCTTTTCTGTTTGCGACAATTTTAAAGATTGAACATGAAAAAGAATATTTTACTTGCAGTTTGTTTTTTGATGCCGTTGGCAACCATGGCGCAGAATGATACTTTGGGACATGAACGCAATATTACGCTGTCGGAGGCCATTGTACTGGCCCGTACGCAGTCTGTGGATGCTGCTGTGGCATTGAATGAATTGAAAACCGCGTATTGGGAATACCGTACATTCCGTGCGGACTTGTTGCCGGAAGTGAATTTCACCGGTACACTACCCAACTATAACAAGTCCTACAGTACCTACCAGAATTCCGACGGCTCCTATAGCTTTGTCCGCAACAATACACTGGGGCTGTCCGGCCAGCTTTCGGTAGACCAGAACATTTGGTTTACGGGGGGTAAGCTGTCACTGACTTCTTCGCTGGATTATCTCAAACAGCTGGGTTCCGGAGGAGCGAAGCAGTTCATGTCAGTCCCCGTGAGTCTGGAGTTGACGCAACCGGTCTTCGGAGTGAATACCTTGAAGTGGAACCGCCGTATAGAGCCCGTACGCTATGCCGAGGCAAAGGCCGAGTTCATTTCAGCTACGGAAGAGGTGACGATGAAAACCATCACTTATTTCTTTGAGTTGCTGCTGGCCAAAGAATCGCTCGCTACCGCCATGCAGAACAAGACGAATGCCGACCGCCTTTATGAAGTGGCCATAGCCAAACGTAAGATGGGACAGATATCCGAGAATGATTTGCTGCAGCTTAAACTGAATTCATTGCAGGGCAAGGCCGACGTGACTGAGGCAGAGAGCAACCTGAATGCAAAAATGTTCCAGCTCCGTTCTTTCCTCGGGGTGTCCGAGCAGGAAAGCCTGAACCCGGTGTTGCCCGCCACTGTTCCTGATATAAAGATGGACTATGACCGCGTGCTGAACAAGGCACTGGAACGCAACTCCTTTGCACAGAACATCCGCCGCCGCCAGCTCGAAGCTGATTATGAAGTGGCAACGGCACGCGGAAACCTGCGTAGCATCGATCTCTTTGCCAGTGTGGGCTATACGGGGCAAAACCATGAATTCTCTTCAGCCTACCGGGACTTGCTTGATAATCAGATTGTGCAGGTGGGCGTCAAGATTCCTATCCTTGACTGGGGCAAACGCCGCGGCAAGGTAAGGGTGGCAAAGAGCAACCGTGAAGTGGTTTTATCCAAAATCCGCCAGGAACAGATGGACTTTAATCAGGACATCTTTTTGCTGGTGGCTAACTTCAACAACCAGGCGCAACAGCTGGACATAGCCGAAGAGGCGGATGTCATTGCTGAGAAGCGTTACAAGACCAGTGTAGAGACCTTTATGATAGGTAAAATCAGCACCCTGGACCTGAACGATGCACAGAACTCTAAAGACGAAGCCCGTCAAAAGCATATTTCAGAGCTGTACTACTATTGGTATTACTTCTATCAGCTCCGCAGCTTGACCCTTTGGGATTTTGAACGCGATACGGAATTGGAAGCTGATTTTGAAGAGGTGGTAAGAGGATAAGTCGACGGGTTGCAAGTGATAAGTTATGAGTTATTTGCCGGTAAAAGTACCGTATATGCGATATTATAGGTAAATAACTTATAACTTATCATTCATAACTCTGCTTTTTTACTTATTTTTGCGGGAAACAAACTACAATTTTTATGATACTGATAATAGACGACGATAGTGCTGTGCGCTCTTCCCTCAGCTTTATGCTGAAGCGTGCCGGATATGAGGTGAAAACGGCTCCGGGCCCTCGCGAAGCTATGGATATAGTTAGGGCCGAAGCTCCCGCCTTGATTTTGATGGATATGAACTTCACTCTTTCCACTACCGGAGAAGAGGGACTTACCTTATTGAAGCAGGTAAAGGTGTTCCGTCCCGATGTGCCCGTTATTTTGATGACGGCATGGGGAAGTATCCAGCTTGCCGTGCAGGGTATGCAGGCCGGCGCATTCGATTTCATAACCAAGCCTTGGAACAATGCTGCTCTTTTGCAGCGCATCGAGACGGCCCTTGAGCTTACGGCCGCCCCGAAAGAGGTGCCGGAAGAACAGACTACCGCATTGAATCGCAGCCATATTATAGGTAAGTCCAAAGGGCTGATGGAAGTATTGAACACAGTGGCCCGCATAGCCCGTACCAATGCTTCGGTGCTGATTACGGGCGAAAGCGGAACGGGCAAGGAGCTGATTGCCGAAGCCATCCATGTCAACAGCCAACGTGTGAAGCAGCCTTTTGTCAAGGTGAATCTCGGCGGCATCTCGCAGAGCTTGTTCGAGAGTGAGATGTTCGGCCATAAGAAAGGGGCGTTTACCGATGCCAGCGCCGACCGTATAGGGCGTTTTGAAATGGCAAATAAAGGTACTATCTTCCTCGACGAGATTGGTGACCTTGACCCTTCCTGCCAGGTGAAACTGCTGCGCGTGCTTCAAGACCAGACATTCGAAGTGCTGGGCGATAGCCGTCCCCGCAAAGTCGATGTGCGCGTTGTGTCCGCCACTAATGCAGACCTCCGCAAGATGGTGTCCGAACGTACTTTCCGTGAAGACCTTTTTTACCGTATCAACCTGATTACCGTAAAACTGCCCTCCTTGCGGGAGCGCCGTGAAGATATTCCTTTGCTGGCACGTCACTTTGCCGACCGTCAGGCAGAGGTGAACGGCTTGCCGCGTACGGATTTCTCGGCCGACGCTCTGAATTTCCTTTCCCGCCTGCCTTATCCGGGCAACATTCGTGAGTTGAAGAATCTGGTGGAGCGTACCATTCTGGTCAGCGGCAAGCCGGTGCTGGATGCCGCGGATTTCGATGCCCAATATCTGCGTCACGACGAACCGGCCAAAGCTGCCGAAGGTACTTCTTTTGCAGGTATGACTTTGGATGAAATAGAGCGGCAGACTATTTTGCAGGCGTTGGAACAGCATAAAGGGAATCTCAGTCAGGTGGCAGTGTCATTAGGCATCAGCCGCGCTGCGCTTTACAGACGTTTGGAAAAATATAATATTCAATTCCCGTGCGCATAAAATTCTTTTTCTTCATACTTGTCCTTTTTCTGCTCGGTCTGGGTGGAACGCTGGTATATCTGCTGAGTGGAAAGCCGTCTTTGTACCTATACGTGTTGGAGGGGCTCATCGGGTTTATCCTTATCTATCTGATAGTATTCTATAATAAGATAGTGAAGCCGATGAATACCATCGGCAGCGGTATGGAGTTGCTGCGCGAGCAGGATTTCAGTAGCCGTCTCAGTCGGGTAGGGCAGTACGAGGCAGACCGCATTGTGAATATCTTTAACCGAATGATGGAGCAGCTCAAGAATGAACGGTTGCGCATGCGCGAGCAGAATCACTTCTTGGATTTGTTGATTCAGGCATCTCCAATGGGGGTTATTATCCTGACAATGGACGATGAAGTGTCGCAATTGAATCCGATGGCGGTAAAGATGCTCGGTGTCCGTATGGAGGAGGCGATGGCAAAGCGGCTGGACCAGATGGACTCCCCGTTGGCTGCCGAACTTTCGTCCATTCCCAAAGACGAGACGGCAGTGGTCCGTCTCAATGATGCGAATATTTATAAATGCACCCATTCTTCTTTTATTGACAGAGGGTTCAAACATCCTTTTTTCTTGATAGAGCGTATGACGGAAGAAGTGATGCGTGCCGAGAAGCGTGCCTATGAAAAGGTAATCCGCATGATAGCTCATGAAGTGAACAATACCACTGCGGGCATCACTTCCACACTTGATACAGTGGAGCAGGCACTTTCTACAGAAGATGATATGGAGGACATCTGCGACGTGATGCGCGTCTGTACGGAGCGTTGTTTCTCGATGAGCCGTTTCATTACCCGCTTTGCTGATGTGGTGAAGATACCCGAACCTACGGTAGCGCAGGTTCAACTGAACGAATTGGTATCCATGTGCAAGCGTTTTATGGAGGGAATATGCAATGACCGTAACATTATTCTCCGCTTGGAATGCGACCCCGAAGTAGGACAGGTGCGCCTGGATGCTTCGCTGTTCGAGCAGGTTTTGGTAAATATCATTAAGAATGCTGCCGAAAGTATAGAGAGCGCCGGAGAAGCGGCAGGCAAGCAGGGCGAAATAACGGTAAGGACCACTGCCCCCGCTCTTATAGAAATCGTAGACAATGGTCCCGGAATCAGCAAAGAGACCGAAGCTAAACTCTTCAGTCCCTTCTTCTCCACCAAGCCGAACGGGCAGGGAATTGGCCTGGTGTTTATCCGGGAAGTTTTGAGCCGTCATGGTTGCACGTTCTCCCTACGTACCTACAACGATGGATTGACCCGCTTCCGTATACTATTTAATTGAAATTTGAAAGTTTTACCTTTCACCTTTCAATTTCTGCTTTTAAAGAATTCTTTTGCGTATTCGTCCAATATCCTTTTAATGCCTTGGCCGATGGTCGCATAGTCTTTCTCGTCCAGATTGGCGAGTGAGGCGCGCACGCTCCATTCGGGGCCGTCAAAACCACCGCCGTTCAGCAACACCAGAGAGGTTTCCTTGGCAAGGCGGAAAACTACGTTCAGCGGGCTGTAGGTACGTTTCAGATATTCTACAAAGTCGTCCCCATAGAACTTCTTTGCCCAAACCAGCATGTCGATTTCTGTATAATAACCTACGCGCAACGGGTCTTCCGTCAGCGTGAAACCGGTATTTTCCCAAAGGGCATGCAATCGGCGGCGGATAATCTCCTGCATCTTTTGCTTGTATTTGTTTTCCTTGTCCAGCAGGGCAAAGGCGGCGAAAAGGCCCATCTGCATCTGTTGTGGCAATGACAGTCCGGCGGTATGGTTCAGTGCCACCTGGCGACTGTCGGCAACCATACGGTCGATAAACTTCAGTTTTTCAGGTTCCAGAGTGAGGGTGGAGTAGCGGCGGTGCAGAATCTCCCGTTTCTCTTTCGGCAGTTTGGCTATCAGCTTGTCGAACAGATTGAATTCGTGCAGGGCAATGACCGCATTGCGCCATCCGGTGGCACCGAAGTATTTGGAGAATGAATAGACGCAAAGCGTATTGTAGGGAATTTCTGCCATGAACGAACGGAAGTGCGGACTGAATGTACCGTATACGTCGTCTGTAATAATCATCAGATTAGGGTTGTCATTTCTGACGATGCTCACGATGCGCGCCATTGTATCCGGACTGAGTGTGTAGCTGGGCGGATTACTGGGATTGGTGACAAAGAGGGCCTTGATTTTAGGGCTTTTCAAGCGGTCTATGTCTTCGTCGCTGTACTGCCAGAGGTGCATCCCTTCGCTATTCATGCGGTTGGCATGTATTTTGGTCACTCGAAACTGGTAGCGGCTGAGTTGTGGAATTTCAATATAGGGGGTAAAGGCAGGAACCATGAGGACGATGCCGTCCCCTTTGTTCAGCAGGAAGTTTTCCTGCAGGGAGTCGAAGATATAGCACATGGCGGCTGTTCCACCTTCGGTGGCAAACAGGTCATAGGCACCCCGGGGAGGACGGTTGTCGCACATCTCTTGCGAAAGGTAGTCTTGCACAAGGATTTCTGTAAAATGAAGGATGCGGTCGGGCACGGGATACTGGTCGCCTACAATGCTTTCGGTCCATTCGTGTACAAGGCTGTCGGGGTCGGCGGCATGCTGCATCAGCAGGTAGTTGTAGGTTTGTTCCAGCAATTTGGCACCCGGTGCGTTATTGTTCTTTTTCAGGAAGGCTTCGAAGCGGGAGGCAATGCCTTTTTTTTCGGGGATGCCTGCAATGCCCTCGGGCAAATCCATGATGCGACGGCACTCTTCCAGGCCGAAGCTTCCCAATAGGAAAAAGGTCTCGCGTGGAGCGGTTGCAATCCAGTTGGGGTTGCCGCGCCCTGCGTTCAGCATGGTACGGGCGGTTTTCTTCAGACTTTCGTCTGCCATGTCTATCAGGCGGTTCTTCAGTTCGAAAGGACTGATAGATTCCATTTTCTTTTCTAAAAGTTTTGTATCCATAAGCTCAAGTTTAGGTTCGTTATTTATTGTTTTCAGTCATTCGGTGAATAATCTCTGTTCATGTGGCGGACTATTTCTTTCCTTGCTTGAAATTAATCGTCCGATATATGTTTCCTTTTCGTCCGACAGTTGTTGAATCATCGTCCGACAACTGTTGAATTATCGTCCGACAGCTGTCGGACGAATAGCTATTAGTGAATGGGTATATAGTCGCTTGCATTTCCGGCAATAATTCTTTGAATGCTTCGGATTAGTAAGCATTGACACAAAATCGTCTTATAGTAGCAAAACGATGACTACACCCCATATTATTAATAAGGTATTGCCCACGGCATAGGTCACGGTGTATCCCAGAGCAGGCGTTTCGCTCTCAACGGCATCCTGCACCGCACCTAAAGCGGCCGTAGTGGTACGTGCCCCTGCGCAGACGCCCAAAGCCAGTGCCGGATGGAACTTGAAAACATACCTTGCCAGCAGCAAGCCGATAATCAGCGGCAGGGTGGTGGCTGCTGCTCCCACCAGAAACAGGCTGATACCTACGTCGTGGAAGCCCTGCACGAAACTGGGACCTGCCGAAATGCCCACTACCGCGATGAACATGTTCAGACCGACATTGTTCAACACCCATTGTGAAGGTTCGGGAATGCGCCCGAAGGTGGGGTGCTTACTGCGGAGCCAGCCGAAGAACAAGCCCGCAATCAATGCGCCGCCGCTTGTGCTCAAGCTGATGGGGATGCCGCCGATATGGACGGAAAGTGCTCCGAACAAACCTCCGATAAGGATACCCAGGCCTACGAATATCATATCCGTCTGGTTGGTAGGACGGTCTATATACCCCAGACGTTTGGCTGCTGCTTCCACTTCCTGCCTGGTACCTACCACTTCGATGACGTCGCCGGCATCTACTACCGTTTGTGCCAGCACGGGAATGGATATTCCGGCGCGCTTGATGCTCCGGATACTGACACCGTGCATGAACTTTTCCCTTCGGATAGCTGCAACCGTCTTGCCGGCAACCGTCTTGCGTGTGATTGTAACCGGTAACTTTTCCGCAGGAAAATCCAGGAGCTGGGCATCTTGTACTTCCGGCCCTATCCAGCTTTCTTCGCCTATGATATATTCACGGCGTCCGCTTAGCACTACTTCGTCTCCCGGCTCTATCCGTAGGTTCATGCTGACTTCCACCACAATTCCGGATTTGCGGAGGCGTTCCACAAATAGACGTTTGTCGTGCTGCCGGAAGTAGACTTCCAGGTCAATCACCCGCTTTCCATTCTTGAACCATTCGTTTTCGACCCGGTAGGCACGGAAAGTGACGGGGCGTGCCGCCGGCATGAATCCCGGTTCGTCAGCCAGAGAGCTGCCCATCTTCGCCTCCAGTTCCTTGCAGGCGGCTTTCACCTTTTCCAGCCCGCCCAGCATCTTGGGACCGATGGATGATAGGACCCATGCCGAGCCTGCAGTACCGAAAATGTAGGTGACGGCGTAGGATACGGGAATGATGTTGACGTAACTTTGTCGTTGGGCCTCGTCCAGTCCCATATTGGCCATGGTGTCTTCTGCCACTCCGATGACGGCGGAGATGGTTTGCGAACCGGCCAGCAGTCCGGCAGCTTCACCGGCATTGTAGCCCATCATCAGGGCCAGCAGCCAGGTCACTAACAGTACGGATATACACATCAGTACGGCAAAGCCCACTTGGGGCAATCCGTCCTTTTTCAGTCCGCGGAAGAACTGGGGACCCACTTTATAGCCCACGGCAAAAAGGAAAAGCAGAAAAAATACCGACTTTATCGGACCCGGTACGGCTATATTCAGTTGCCCTACCAGTACGCCTACAAGCAGTACACTGGTCACTGTGCCCAGCGTAAACTTACCGATACGCAGTTTCCCCAGCCAGAATCCCAGGAATATAGTGAGGAAAATGGCAAGTTCGGGGCGTTCCCTGAGCTGGTTGAAAATCCATTCCATAATCAAGTTGTTTAGGTTATATATTGGTTGTTCCGATGCTTTCTGGAGCGTCGTTTCGCTATACAACGGCTTTTAACGGGAAGTGTTTTATACAAAAGGAGTTTTTTAGAACATTTATTCCGTAAAACCGAACTTTAAGAAAAAGTTTTCTTCCGTACCTTTGTCATCCAAATTAGGTAAAACAAGGTATGAAGTTGTTTTTTAGGGTATTTCTGCTTATCCAGCTGGTTACTCTTCCATTGAGGGCACAATATATGGTGCAAGGCGTTGTCACCGATTCGTTGACGAAGGAGCCATTGCCTTATACGTCAGTTTATCTGAAAGGAACTACGGAGGGAGGGATGACGGACAATAACGGCCGTTTTTCCTTCAAGACCTATCGCCCGGAGGCCACGCTGGTCATTTCGGCCGTGGGATATAATGAATATGTCCGGTTGATTCATCCCGCAAAGTCGTCTAAGTTCAATATAGTCCTTTCGCCAGCCACTTATGCACTGGATGAAGTGGTGGTGAAGCCGAAGCGTGAACGGTATAAGAAAAAGGGATAATCCCGCAGTGGAGTTTGTACGCAAGATGATAGAGCATCGGGATGACTATTCGCCCGACGAACGCGACTTCTGGAAACGTGACCGCTATGAAAAGATGACTTTTGCCATCAATAACTTCGACAGCTTGAAGCAACAGAAGTGGCTTTACCGTAAGTTCAAGTTTCTGACGGATTATGTCGATACCTCTGCCGTTACCGGCAGGCCGGTACTGGCCATCTCCAACCGTGAGTTACTTGCCACAGACTATTACCGCAAGTCTCCGCATAGCCGGAAACAGTGGGTCACCGCCCGCAGGCAGGCAGGAGTGGACGAAATGCTTTCCCAGCAGGGTATGGAGCAGGCTATCAGTGTCACCATGACCGATGTAGACCTTTATGAGAACAACATCACCTTGTTCACCAATAAGTTTGTCAGTCCGCTTTCCTCCCTTGGGCCGTCTTTCTACAAATATTATCTGATGGATACGCTTACCGTTGCCGGAAAGCCTTGTGTTGACTTGACATTTGTCCCTTTCAACTCCGAGTCGTTCGGTTTTACGGGACATTTATACGTCATGCTGGACAGTACCTATTTTGTAAAGCGTGCCGTCATGAACTTTCCTCAGAAAATCAATCTGAACTTTGTGGACTACATGAAGATTGAACAGAATTTTGACCGCGCGGAGGACGGTACGAGGCAGTTGCTCAATGAGAGTATCACTACGGAATTCAAGTTGGTGGACAATAGTGACGGTATTTATGCCAAGCGGGATGTGTATTACAGAAACTATCAGTATGAACCGGATGACAAGGCTCTGCAGGCTTTCCGAAAACCGGAAAAGATGATTGAAGAGGGCATCGGCTTCCGGCTATTCGGAAGCATATTGGGATGCCAACCGCCAGGTGGAGGTCAGCAAGAAAGAGACTTCGGTGGACAAGATGATGGCCCAGTTGCGCAGCTATCCCGTTTATTCTGGACGGAGAAAGTGCTGAAGGTGCTGTTCACGGGGTATATTCCCGCTCCGAAGGAAAAAGAACCTTTGTTCTATATCGGTATGATGAATACCACCATCAGCGGAAATACACTGGAAGGAGTGCGCTTGCGTGCCGGCGGTATGACGACGGCATGGCTCAATCCGCATCTGTTCGGCAGGGGGTATATGGCATACGGTTTTCGCGACCATCGTGTAAAAGGACTTGCTGAACTGGAATATTCTTTTCATAAGAAGAAGGAATATGCCAATGAATTTCCTATACATTCGTTGAAGCTCCGTTACTTGTCAGATGTCAATCAATATGGACAACACTATCTTTATACCAGTCAGGATAATGTTTTTCTTGCCTTGAAACGTCAGAAGGATGACCGTATCGGTTATCAGCGGAAAGCGGAGCTGACCTATACCAATGAGTTCCATTCCGGCTTTTCCGTACAGATGACGGCGCGCCTGCGTAAAG
>ENA-OPYT01000457-OPYT01000457.1-human-gut-metagenome-genome-assembly--contig:-NODE-457-length-12591-cov-3.323973_pt1 | contig 12591 bp, 17 predicted proteins | sample MGYA00242636_ERZ504480 | MGnify/ENA primary metagenome ERZ504480 (study PRJEB26092, sample SAMD00036228) | human gut metagenome | host: Homo sapiens | study: EMG produced TPA metagenomics assembly of...
GTCCATCGGGATTGTGCAGTCTGCGTGGAAGTTTGCCACATACCGGCGGGCATGAACGCCGGAATCCGTGCGTCCGACACCGGAAACATGAACCTTTTGCTTCAGCAGATGAAAAAGTCGCGTCCTCCATGCTCTCTTGGATGGAAGGACCGTTTTTCTGAATCTGCCAGCCGTTAAAATTTGCGCCGTCATAAGATAAAACTAATGCAATATTCTTCATAGCTATAAAAAGGTTAAGCGTTGGAAGTGGATGATGATAAAAGTATTCCGTAGGGCGGGCTGAGGGCAGCCCGCCCTACAATATAGATTTACGTTACAGTCCAAAGTGTTTCAGTGCAATAATAACCACAAACAAGGCTGCTACCCAAAGTAGAGCACAAATATCCACCCGGGCGATCTTGAGCTGGCGCATGCGGGTACGGCCGACATCGCCGCGGTACAGTCGGCACTCCATGGCGGTTGCGAGTTCGTCTGCACGGCGGAACGCCGAGATGAACAGCGGCACGAGAATCGGGATCATGGCCTTGGCACGCTGAATCAGGTTGCCGGAGTCAAAATCTGCACCGCGCGCCTTCTGGGCCGAGATGATCTTCTCGGTCTCTTCGATGAGGGTCGGGATGAAGCGCAGTGCGATCGACATCATCATGGACAGCTCATGCACCGGCGCGTGCAGCTTTTTGAGCGGAGAAAGCAGACGCTCGAGTCCGTCGGTCAGCTGGATGGGCGAGGTGGTATAGGTGAGCATGGATGTTGCGATGATGAGCAGCATCAGGCGCAGTACCATGAAAATGGCCAGCTTAACGCCTTCCACACTGATGTGCAGGAAGTGCCACTGGAAAATGTAGGTGCCAGGTGTATAGAACAGGTTGAGCACCGCTGTGAAGATAACGATGAACAGGATCGGCTTGAGGCCGCGCAGCACCATTTTGGGCGAAATACGCGAAATACCGATGACAACAGCAAGAAATGCGATGATCAGCGCATAGGAAACCGGGCCTTGCGCGAGAAACAGCAGCACGATGAATGCCACCGTCAGCACGATCTTTACGCGCGGGTCAAGACGATGCACCGCACTGTTGCCCGGAAAAAACTGACCGAGGGTAATGTCCTTCAGCATTCGTGAGCAGCCTCCTTCCGCTTGCAGGCACGCAGAGCATCCATGGCCTGCGCTACGGTGTAGACCGAGGTATCAACATCGTGACCGCGCTTTTTCAGCTCGAGCATGACCTTGGTGATCATCGGGATGTCCAGTCCTGCGGCAATGATCTCGTCCGCGTGCGAGAAAACCTCGTGCGGCGTGTCGCAGAACAGTACCTTGGCGTGGTTCATCACAAGCAGACGGTCGGCAATCTGTGCGATATCCTCCATCGAGTGGGACACGATGAGGATGGTCGCGCCGGACTGCTTGTGGTAGCTGCGGACCAGCTCAAAAATCTCGTCACGGCCGGCCGGGTCGAGACCGGCGGTCGGCTCATCGAGCACGAGCACATCCGGCCGCATCGCGATAACGCCTGCGATGGCAACGCGGCGCTTCTGACCGCCGGACAGCGCAAACGGAGACTGGTCGGCAAGCTCGGGTGCAAGGCCGACTGCCGCCATGGATTCGCGCACGCGCTCGTCAATCTCGGCCTGCGGCAGTTTCATGTTGGTCGGGCCGTAGGCAATGTCCTTCGCGATGGTCTCCTCGAACAACTGGTATTCCGGATACTGGAATACCAGACCGACGCGGAAGCGCGTTTCGCGGCTGCACTTGCCCTTGGCATCCCAGATGGACTTGCCATCGAGCAGGACCTCGCCTTCAGACGGCTGCAGCAGACCGTTCAGGTGCTGAATGAGCGTAGACTTGCCCGAACCGGTGTGACCGATCACACCGAGGATTTCGCCTTTTTCGATTTTCAGGTCAACATGGTCAAGCGCAACACGCTCAAAGGGGGTGCCTGCGCCATAAACGTGCGTCAAGCCCCTCGTTTCAAGTATGGTTGACATAAGATTCTCCTTCGGATAATCAATTGAGAATGGAAAATTAAGGTGTCCGTGCGAAGCACGGTTATAAATGCGCCGCGCAGCGGCGCAACCATCATTCTCCATTTTCAATTTTCAATTCAAATATTCTTGTTCGAGAATATCTGCACATTCCTCGATCGAGAGTGCGTCGATCGGCAGCTTTTCGCCGTCCTGCTGATCGAGGTCGTACAGGACTTCGATGGTCTGCGGTACGGTCAGGGAAGCCGCACGCAGCTTGTCTACCTGCGTGAAAATCTCGCGCGGAGCGCCGTCCATCAGCACGTTGCCCTTGTGCATGACAACCACACGCTGCGCCTGCACGGCCTCGTCCATATGGTGGGTGATAAGGATAACGGTGATGCCGAATTTGCGGTTCAGCTCACGGACAACATTCATGACCTCACGGCGGCCCTGGGGATCGAGCATGCGGTCGGCTCATCGAGTACAACGCAGCGCGGCATCATGGCGATAACGCCTGCGATTGCGATTCGCTGCTTCTGTCCGCCGGACAGACGATGCGGCGCCTGTGCGCGGTATTCGTACATGCCGACGGCACGCAGTGCATCGTCAACGCGCTTGCGGATTTCCTCAGGCGGCACGCCCATGTTCTCCAGCGCGAATGCGACATCTTCTTCAACAACGGTGGCGACAAGCTGGTTGTCCGGATTCTGGAATACCATCGAGACGGTCTTGCGCACCTCATAGGTGTTGTTTTCGTCGCGGGTGTCCATCATGTCAACGTAGCATACGCCGCCGGTCGGCAGACGGATCGCGTTGAAGCAGCCGGCAAGCGTACTCTTGCCCGAGCCGTTGTGACCGAGCACCGCGACGAACTCGCCGCGCCGGATGGAAAGATTTACGCCCTTTAGCACAGGAACGGAAAGCTGTCCGTCCTCGGCCGGATAGGCGTACTGCAGGTTTTCGGTTTTGATGATTTCACTCATTTATTTTCGTCCTTCGGTAGATTTCAAAGGGTTGATGGTACAATATACACCGGATAAATAAACTTATCATAGGGCGGGGTGCTGTGAATTTACTCCTCGGCGATAAAGCGTGCCGATGATCCGCACGGCAGCACCAGACCGGTCGATTCAACCGGCAGGCCGAGCTCCTGCGCCTCAATCTTGCCGGCGGCGCGCTTGCCTGCGGTGATGCCGAGCAGATAGCTCATCACGGACGGCGCCAGACCGGTGGAGTAGCTGGAAATGAGCACGAACAGCGGCTTGTCGCTCAGCACGCCCATGGTCAGGTCTACGAAGTCGGCAACGTCCTCCTCGATTTTCCACGTTTCGCCGGACGGACCGCGGCCGTAGCTCGGCGGGTCCATGATGATGGCGTCATACTTGCGTCCGCGGCGAATCTCGCGCTGCACGAACTTTTTAGCAGTCGTCCACGATCCAGCGGATCGGACGGTCACTCAGACCGGAGGACGCGGCGTTCTCCTTGGCCCAACTGCACCATGCCCTTGGACGCGTCAACATGGCAGACGGACGCGCCGGCGTTTGCCGCCGCAAGCGTAGCGCCGCCGGTGTACGCGAACAGGTTGAGCACGTTGATCGGGCGGCCTGCGTGACGGATCATCTTGTCGATAAAATCCCAGTTGGCAGCCTGCTCGGGGAACAGACCGGTATGCTTGAAGCTCATCGGCTTGAGCTGGAACGTCAAATCGCCGTAGTGGATGGCCCACTGCTCGGGCAGCTTGCGGATTTCCCACTTGCCGCCGCCTGCGTTCGAGCGATGATAGATAGCGTTCGGCTTGTTCCAAATCTTACAGTCCTTGTCGCGCGGCCAGATAGCCTGCGGGTCGGGGCGCTGCAGAATCTGATTGCCCCATCGTTCAATTTTTTCACCGCCGCCGCAGTCGAGCACGGCGTAGTCTTTCCAATGATCTGCGATCCACATAAATATTCTCCATTACATTATATATAAGTAGTTGTTTACACAATAATTCAGTATCTATTCTACCACCAAATATGCACTAACGCAATGAAAAGCGATTAGAAATAAAAGATGTCAAGACAGCGTATTTTGGCGAATACAGCAAAACGGCTGCACCGCAAAGTACAGCCGTTCGAGCGGGAAAAGCGGTCAGAACCGTTCGCAGTAGCCTTCGCCGCCGTTTGCAAGCGACTTGAGGGCAGTTTCGCGGCGTTCCTCAGGCTCGTCCGAGATACATACCGCATCGGTCAGCACCTGCCGCGCCTGATACGGCAGATCGAAGAATTGCTCCATTGCCCGCGGACTGTGTCCCATTTCCTGCATAAAATGAAAGGGAATCTCACCGGAGACCTGTTTTTTCCTGTCCTGTGCCATAATTGCACGCTCCTTTCGATTGCAGTATCTCCGAAGTTCGTGCTATAATACCATTATAAAAATTAGTAATTAGGAAGTAGTAATTGAGGGGAGAAGTTCACTTTCCATTCTCCATTCTCAATTTTCCACTATTGAGGGGTTTTTATGGATTTGCAGAAGAATAAGACGTATCGTTGTCAGATTACGGATTATACAGCGGACGGCACGGGGTTTGCGAAGATCGAAGGCCGGGCGGTATTTGTGCCGCGTACGGCAGTTGGCGATCAGTGCGATGTACGCATTGTCAAGGTGACGAAAAATGTGGCGTTCGGCAGGGTAGAGAAGATTATTGTGCCGTCGGGACAGCGCATTGCGCCTGCATGTCCGGTGGCGGACAAGTGCGGCGGCTGCTGTTATCAGCACATCACCTACGGGGAGGAACTGCGTGCAAAGGAGAAAAAGGTGCGTGATGCGTTGACGCGCATTGGCGGTCAGGACGGCGCAAAGCTGCTCGGCATTACGGGTGCGCCGACGACTGAGCATTACCGCAATAAGGCGCAGTATCCGGTCGGACGGGACAAAGAAGGCAGCATCGTTACCGGTTTTTACCGTCCGCGCAGCCACGACATTGTGCCGGTGGAGAAATGCCTCATCCAGTCCGAGACGGCGGACAAGATTGCCGCCGTGGTGCGTGAATGGATGACGGAAATTTTCGGTCATGCCGTACGATTATGAGAAAAAAACGCGGTACGATTCGGCATATTTACGTTCGCGTGGGCGAAAAAAAGCGGCGAAAGCCAGCTGACGCTTATTTCCGCAACCAAGAAAATGCCCAAACTGGATGTGCTGGTCGAGCGTCTGCGCGCGGCAGCGCCGTCGCTGACGGGTATTCTGCTCAACCACAACCAGCGCGACGACAACGTGATTCTGGGTAACCGGACGGATGTTCTCTGGGGTGAGCCAATGCTGGAGGACCGCCTGTGCGGGCACACGTTTTTGCTCTCGCCCGAGGCGTTTTATCAGGTCAATCACGCGCAGGCCGAGCGCCTGTATGCGTGTGCGGTGGACTACGCCAGTCTGACCGGCGAGGAGAGCCGTGCTTGACCTCTATTGCGGTGCGGGTACGATCACGCTGGCGCTGGCCGAGCATGCAAAGACTGCCATTGGCGTGGAAATCGTGCCGGAGGCCATCGAAAATGCCAAGCGCAACGCGCTCCGCAACGGCATGGAGAACACAGAGTTCTTTTGTGCGGATGCGGGTCAGGCGGCGCAGCGGTTGGCTAAGCGCGGCATTGATGTGCTGGTGGTCGATCCGCCGCGCAAGGGTCTGGATGCGACTGCACGCGACGCGATTCTTAAAATGCAGCCGCCTAAGGTCGTGTACGTTTCGTGCGACCCGGCAACGCTTGCGCGCGATGTGGCGGAGCTGTGCGGCGCAGGCTATACGCTCGAGAAGGCACAGGCGTTCGATCTGTTCCCGAGAACTTTTCATGTGGAGACGGTTGTCTTGCTTTCCAAGGGTAAGGTCGACTCGAAAAAGATTCGGGTTGAGTTCTCTTTGGAAGATATGGATATGTCCGAATTTCAGGATGGGGCAACCTATCCGCAGATCAAGGAGTATGTGTTGGAGCATACCGGGTTAAAGGTGTCCAACCTCTATATCTCACAGATTAAACGAAAATGTGGGATTGGGGTTGGTAAGAACTATAATCTGCCGAAGTCCGAGGATTCCAGACAGCCCCAGTGTCCACCGGAAAAAGAGAAAGCAATCCGAGAAGCATTCAAATATTTGGGATGATCTAACATCCAGCAAAGTGGAGGTTTCTTATGGATAGGTTGATTTCTTGTGAGTTCAACATGGATAATGCCTGTGTGGAACTGAAATTCTTAGATGGCAGTATGATTGCTATTGATACAATAGCCGTGGAGAATGAGGTTGCTGACAATATGTATCAACGGTCAGAACTGGATTATCTAATCTACAATGATCCGGTTGGATATGCAGACTTGATCTTGAACGGTGATCCCGAAATTTATCTAAAAACTGTAACTGAATGTAAACCCTTAGATTAAAACTCAGCCCTCTGCCTTTTCCTTGGCAGAGGGCCGTTTTTTGCTTAACAGTTATTGAGCATCCCTTAATTGCTCTACAACACTGCATTTCGCTGCATTGTCATACATCATGCAAGGAATCAGCCACCCCAGCAGAAGAAATACCGGAATTGTCAGCAGGACAGGCAGAATGGTGAATCGATACTCAAAGAACCAGAACATACTGCCCAGCATTTTTCCTGCAAGAGGTCCCACCGCCAGCGACAAAATAAAGGCCGCCGCTACAGAAGACATTGCGTAAAACAACCCCTCGTAGATCAGCATGGTTTTGAGCTGCCGGTTTGTCATTCCTACAGCCTGAAGCACAGCAAATTCACGGCGGCGGGAAAGAATACCGGTCATCATGGCGTTGAAGAAATTTAAGAGTCCCACCAGCCCAATGATAGCACAGAGGATACCACCTATCAGAAGGAACATCTGCCGGAACTGAGCAAATTCAGAGCGAGCCGTGGCCTTGCTTTCATACATCAAGGGCGAAAACTCACCGGCAGTGAGCTTCGATAGATATTGCTCTGCTTCGGCCTCGTCAACTTCGTCCGCTGTGTCGAACAGGTAGAGCATCGGAATGGCTGCACCACCGCTGTCCCTCTGTGCGGTGTCCACAGACAAAACTGCGTCATATCCAATACCACCATAACGATAACTCATGGAATTCGGAAGTTCTACCAAGGCGCAGACCGTGTACTCTACATCTCTGGCTCCATACAATTTTGCCTGAAAGTACTCCTCCGGTGTATCTTCGGTGCGGAGTTCCCCGGTGCGGCTGTCGATATATTTCACATCATCCGCATAGGTAGCGGTAATCGTGTCCCCCACCTTGGGGTAGTATTCAGGATTGAGCAGATTGCCGTAATCATCCAAAGAAACCGCAATGGCAATAGCGTTATTGTTTGGCTCCAGCATAGGAGAAATATCTCCGTCGAGCACTTGCAGCTTGTCAAACAGACTGTTATCCAGAGCCTCGATTCTGGTATCTCCCATCACCATATTGCCCCGGTGCTCCAGACGGCTCATATGGCTGTCCAACTGCTCAGCACTTTCGTACCTTGCATAGTCCTGCCGCAGAGCATCCTCCGTCATCCAAAGATATACGGGTTTTCGCACAGCATATCCCGTGCCGGAAAGACTGGACTTTGTGTTTGCTGCGATCTCTTCGATCTGTTCCGGCGTGATGAATTCATCTGACGGGTTGTAACGGAAATAGTCGGGCGTGCTGACGATAAAATCGGCGCAGGTCATGAAGGATACATACTTCTCCATGCTGAAGCCGCCCACAAAGGCACACAGTGCATTGAACAGCGTCACCGACAGTGCCAGAGACACCACCACCAGCACCGGCTTTTTCTTGTTTAATTACATCGTCCTCGCCGCCGTGGTCGTCACCATCATCGTCGTGGGGCGCCTCAAAAACTCCCGCATCGGCCTTGCCCTTCAGGCTCTGCGTGAAGACGAAATCGCCTGTGAGGCCATGGGCATCGACCTGACCAAGGTGAAGCTCTCGGCCTTCGCGCTCGGCTCCTGCTGGGCCGGGTTCGCCGGGGTCATCTTCGCGGCCAAGACCACGTTCATCAACCCCGCCAGCTTCACGTTCATGGAATCGGCCATGGTCCTGTCCATGGTGGTGCTCGGCGGCATGGGTTCCGTGCTCGGCGTCACCATCGCGGCGGCCATTCTGGTGCTCGCGCCTGAATACCTGCGCGCGTTCTCCGAATACCGTATGCTCCTGTTCGGCGCCGTCATGGTCATCATGATGATTTACCGTCCTCAGGGCCTCATTTCCGGCGAGAAACGCACGTACAAGATCACGAACAAGGACAAGATCGACAGCTCCAAGTCGGCTTTCGACGTTCCTGCCACGGGAGGCCAGGCATGAACACCCCTGTGCTCGAAGTAACCAACCTGTCCAAAAAATTTTCGGCGGTCTGCGCGCGCTCAACGAGGTGGATCTCACGATCAACCGGCAGGAGATCGTCGCGCTCATCGGCCCCAACGGGGCGGGGAAGACCACGTTCTTCAACTGCATCACCGGCATCTATCTGCCCACCGAAGGGACCGTCCAGCTTCACCTGCCCGAGCGCAACGGCAAGCCCGCCGGCTCCACGACCCTCAACGGCATGAAGCCCAACGAGATCACGTCGCTCGGCATGGCCCGCACGTTCCAGAACATCCGTCTGTTCCCGACCATGACCGTGCTCGAAAACGTCATGATCGGACGCCATTGCCGCACGTCGGCGGGCATCGCCGGAGCGGTCTTTCAGGACTCGCGCACCAAGGCCGAAGAACAGGCTACCATCGACCGCAGCTATGAACTGCTGCGCGAGGTGGGCCTGAACATGCATTATCAGGACGAGGCCCGGAACCTGCCCTACGGTGCACAGCGCCGCCTGGAGATCGCCCGCGCTCTGGCGACCGATCCCGCCGTGCTGCTGCTCGACGAACCCGCCGCAGGCATGAACCCTCAGGAAACCCTCGAACTCAAGTCGCTCATCCTGCACCTGCGGAAGGAGTTCGACCTGTCCATCCTGCTCATCGAGCACGACATGGGCATGGTCATGTCCCTTTCGGATCGCATCTACGTCATGGAATACGGCTCCCGAATCGCCATGGGCACGCCGCAGGAAGTGCGCGAGAACCCCCGCGTCATCAAGGCGTATCTTGGAGAGTCCGACCATGCTTGAGCTTCGCAACGTCAACACCTTCTACGGCAACATTCAGGCCCTCCGGGACGTGAACATCCGCATCAACGAAGGGGAAATCGTCACGCTCATCGGGGCCAACGGCGCGGGCAAGAGCACCACGCTGATGACCATCTGCGGCGGCACGCCTCCGCGCAGCGGCGAAGTCCTCTTCCGGGGGCATCCCATCCACACGCTCAGGCCGAACAAGATCGTAGCGCTCGGCATCAGCCAGGTGCCGGAAGGCCGTCTGATCTTCCCCGATCTCACCGTGCAGGAGAATCTGGATCTTGGGGCCTTCCTCCGCAACGACAAGGACAACATCAAAAAGGACCTCGACTACATTTTCGACCTGTTCCCCATCCTCGCCCAGCGCCGCGCCCAGACGGGCGGCACGCTGTCCGGCGGCGAACAGCAGATGCTGGCGATCTCCCGCGCGATCATGGCCCGTCCGACGTTGCTCCTGCTTGATGAGCCTTCCCTCGGCCTCGCGCCGATCATTCATCCAGCAGATTTTTTCCATCATCGAAAAAATCAATGCCGACGGAACCACCGTTTTCCTCGTCGAGCAGAACGCCAATCAGGCGCTCCGCATCGCCAACCGCGCCTATGTCATGGAAAACGGCCGTATCGTCATGGAAGACTCCGCCGACAAGCTTCTCACGGATCCCGCCGTGCAGAAAGCGTATTTGGGGATGTATGGAGATCTTGGGAGGGAGACGGGGACCTTTCTGGAGAAGTCCCCTCTCCCCTCCCCAACCCCCTCTCTCTCCCCTCCCAAGACTTTCGGCTTTATCGAATCCCTCATGCCGTCTTTCCCTGTGCACGGAGAAGGCGGTATGGTATTTTTCTTTATTTGCTTGTCCTGTTTTTCCTTGCTATCTTTTTAAGAGCTTGGATTTTTTCTTGGCAGGTTACCTGAAAAAAAGTGCTGGCTGTTGTTTTGTCTAGCATGACGCCGGCACAGAACTCCCGTTGCGCAGCCTCCCCACCAGCCGAAAACCTTCGGTTCTCTTCTCCTCCTAAACCGCAATATCATGCAAGACACAAAGACAGGGACGAGTAGCATAGGCCCATGATCAAAGAAACACGAACCATACACTACGACGCGGAACTCGCCATCGAAGCCTACTGGCTCCAGAACGTGCTGGAGCCCTTCCCTGATCATTTCCACGACTACTACCTGATCGGGTTCATCGAGAAGGGAGCGCGGGAACTGACTTGCGGCGGACAGAAATACATCACCACCGAAGGCGACCTGTTCACCCTCAACCCCCATGAGCCGCACGGCTGCCGCTCCTATGACGGAAAACCGTTCAGCTACCGGGGCATCGGCGTGCTGCCCGACGTCATGCGCGCGGCCATGCGGGAAATCACGGGGCAGGCCATCCTGCCGCGGTTCCGGGAGCGCATCCTGAGCCAGAGCGAACTGGCGTGTTCGCTGCGCGATCTGCACGCCATGATCGTTCAGGAGGACAAGGAGTTCCGGAAGGAAGAAATCTTTCTGATGCTTCTGGGTCAACTGCTGCGCGACAATGCCGGAGAAACGCCCCTGCCCGATGCGTACAAGGACGAATCCGACATCGGGGCCGTATGTGCCTACCTTGAGGAACACTTCGCCGAGCCGGTTTCGCTGGATCAGCTCGGAGAAGTCGCGGGGCTGAGCAAGTATTACCTCCTGCGCTCGTTCACCAAACAGAAGGGCATCTCGCCGTACCGGTATCTCGAAACCATCCGCATCGCCAAGGCACGGAAACTGCTTGAGCGGAACGTGCCGATGATTGAGGTGGCGCTCCAGACGGGCTTTGCGGACCAGAGCCATTTTTCCCGCTTCTTCAAGCGGCTCATCGGGGTCACGCCCCGGCAATACGCGGAAATCTTCGGCGGCAGGCAAGCATGAAAAACGAAACCGCACTCGGCCATGTGCTGACCCTCATGACCATCATCATCTGGGGCACGACCTTCGTTTCGACCAAGGTGCTCCTTGAGGCGTTCACTCCCATTGAAATCCTGTTTTTCCGGTTCACGCTCGGCTACCTCTCGCTGTGGGCCATCTATCCGCGCAAGGGCACATACGGCACGCTGCGGCAGGAGCTGCTCTTCGCGGCGGCGGGGCTGTGCGGGGTAACGCTCTATTTCCTGCTGGAAAACATCGCGCTGACCTATACGTTCGCGTCCAACGTGGGGGTCATCATTTCGATCGCACCGTTCTTCACCGCATTTCTGGCGAACTGGCTGCTGGACGGCGAACCGCTGCGGAAACGCTTTTTCGTCGGGTTCGCCGCCGCGCTGACGGGCATTATCCTCATCGGTTTGAACGGCAACTTCGTCCTCAAGCTCAACCCCGTCGGGGACATCCTCGCCACGCTGGCGGCAGTGGTCTGGGCCTGTTACTCATCTCATGAGAAATCGGCGCGTTCCGCATGAAATATGGTGTTCTGCACGTCGCCAAGGTGTTCCTTTCTACGGCCTGCTTGTTCATGCTTCCCGCGCTGTTCACTCTTTGACTGCCGCCTCGGGCTCGAACGCTTCGCGTCCCCGGTCAATACGCTGAACCTCCTCTACCTCGGATTCGGCGCGTCCGCCCTCTGCTTCGTTACGTGGAACTGGGCGGTCAGGATTCTCGGCGCAGTCAAGACTACCGTGTACATCTACCTCGTCCCTGTGGTGACGGTCGTGTCTTCGGTGATCATCCTTCACGAGACGATCACGCCCCTCGCCATTGTCGGAACGGCCCTCACCCTTACAGGGCTGATCGTTTCACAACGATAAGGGAACTCCTAGGAGAGGGGGGGAAGCCGGAGAAAACGGCCCCTCCTTCACCTAACACTCTTCCTTTTCAGACAATTTTCCTCATCACATCATCAAGCCGCTTTTCCCTATAGGAAAAAGCGGCTTGATGATGTTCCGAAGGAAGAAACACATTTTTTTACAACAAATTTATTGGAATTATTGATTCATATTGTACAGGCAGGAAAAAATAAGCCGCTTTTAGCCGTGCCGCCTTCTCCGGCCCTTGACAATGATTCGATATCGAACTAAAAGTCTCTCCATGAAGTACAGCGCTATTTTCTCCCATGCCAGCCGCCTCCGCGAGTCGGGCAACCGCTTTATCCTTGCGGAACTCGAAAAGGTCGGGCTCAGCGACATCGCCCCCAGCCACGGCGACATTCTGGTGCGGCTTCTGGCCTGCGAAGCCTGCAACATGAGCGAGCTTGCCAAGCAGGTACACCGGACCAAGTCCACCGTGACGGCACTGGTGGAAAAACTGGAGCGGAACGGTTATGTGCTGCGCATACCGGATCCGGAGGATTCCCGGGGGGTGCTGGTACGCCTGACGGACAAGGGGCGCGCACTGGAACCGGCTTTTGAAGCGATTTCCAACGGCCTGCAGCGGCTGATCACTGACCGGCTCAGCGAAGAAGAAGCGGCTCTTCTGGATCGGCTTCTGGACAAGTGTGTGAACGGCTAGGGGCAACCGCCCTTTTTTCGGATTAAGTAGTTCGAT
>ENA-OPYT01000458-OPYT01000458.1-human-gut-metagenome-genome-assembly--contig:-NODE-458-length-12586-cov-7.562405_pt1 | contig 12586 bp, 9 predicted proteins | sample MGYA00242636_ERZ504480 | MGnify/ENA primary metagenome ERZ504480 (study PRJEB26092, sample SAMD00036228) | human gut metagenome | host: Homo sapiens | study: EMG produced TPA metagenomics assembly of...
TAGTAGTCAATACGCTACCATTTAAAGTAGCTGTCAAAGCCAAGTCATCATTACTTATCCCATCATTCGTCAAGTCACGAAGGATAATGTACTCGCCTGAAGTCACTTTGTCATTTTCAAACGTTACCGGCTCCAAATTATTGGGCAAAATTTGCGCAGAAGCGAATGCACTTGTCAGCAGGAACCCTGCCATCAGAGTAGAAAACTTCTTGTTCATAATCTAAAATGTTTAATTAATAATAATATGTATATTGAATATCGTTCTTACTTCCTGTTTAACAGGTTTTTACCAAATTCCTGTATTTTGACGAGATAAAACGTACGTTTTTTTTAGTCATTTTTGAGGGGCTTTCGGGAGGGTTTGTGTTGGAAAGCTGGTTTTTCGTACTTGTTAAGCTATCTGATTGATAAGAAAGAATATAGAAAAGGAAAAATAATTGGAAGAAAGGATTGCAGGTTCAAAAAGTAGTTGTATTTTTGTGCAGTGAAAATGGCGAAAGAAAACGTACGTTTTTTCGCTATTTTTCTTCTTATACCCATATACTTCTTATTAGCAATGACTTACATTGAAAAAAGTGCCTAAAGCCATATAAAAAATGAGCTGTTTTCAACCGCTCGCCAAACTTTTTTACATCTTCATTCAAAACAAAGATAATCAATCACCTATAAGATTAACTCCCTTTATTCACATTGGAGGGGAAAAACGGCAAAAACAGCAGGTTTCGTAATTTCATCTTGGAAAAGCTCCCCCTTCTGTTAAAGATATACAAAATACGGAGTATTGGTTGCTTAGCTCAATAACAGCTTCAAGACTTGCAAAACCTTACATTATTATGTATCTTTACATCAACGTCCGTCACAGACGGATCAAACAACTATAATACATTAATGGAATATATGAAAGAAAAAATCGACTCCTCCGACATCCCCGCCTCCTATCTGCTCTGCATGAAACAAGATTGCCCCAAAGCCGCCACTTGCTTAAGACGGATCGCCGAACAGCAGATCGGCAACGAGGTGAAACTGTGGCACGTCATCAGCCCTAAATACCAAGAGAAGCAAACCGACCGATGTGCTTATTTCCGCCCTGCCGATAAACTGACCTATGCGCTCGGTTTCATCGGGATGCTGGACCGGATGCCCTACAAACTGATGCAGGAAGCCATTTGCAAGCTGATGAGACGGTTCGGACGCAGGACTTACTACCGCGTGCGAAAAGGCGAACGCCCGCTCTCGCCGGACGAACAAAAAAGCATGTTGAACATACTGAAACAGTGCGGTATCAACGATCCCGGAAAGTTCGATGCCTACTTCGAGGCATACGACTGGTAAGTTCACATGACGCAACTTGCCTACGTATTGGTTGTACCATACCTATGTAACGACCGTTTCCTCGGCATGAAACGGTTGTGCCAAGCTTATGTAACAGGCGTTTCCTACTCAGGAAACAGTTGTGCCAATCCGATGTAATTGTTTTGGCACAGCCGGAGCAGCAAACAGACCTTTGCGGGAACAAGTCCAAGACTCGACGCCGAACAGATTCCGGACAGAAGCGAATGGGAAACGGAAACATAAAAAAGAAGCCTCTCTGTGAAGAGAGGCTTCTTTTTTATACCGAAAATAACCAATAAAAACTTTTCGATATAGTTAATCATCTTATATGCTTACATAATTGACAAAAGGTTTTGATATAGCGATTATACTAATAGTGTTACTTTCTTAATGACATTGCAAAGATACGGGCACTTCCCACCTCCTACAATACCTATATGTGAGTAAAAAACGTCTTTTACTACCTAATCAAGGTGATATTCAGGCGCAATACCTACAAATGGGTAACATCGGAACCTTTTTACCTACTAATTGCGATTGCACACCGTTGACAGCCCCTCTAATTTTGCCAAAAATTAAAAAACGCAATGAAAAGGTTAACTAATTTATTAGCAATCACTCTACTCACCTCTTGTGTAACGGCATTTGCACAGGAACAAGAAGAAACAACGACAGAAAAATCCGCAGTGGAACAATCCGCAGACATTTATGCCGACGGATATAACAAGTTCCGCTTCGGCGGATATGGGGAGATCCTCGCAAACTTTATGGACTACGGCATCAACCGTTTCCGGGGTACGGACAACGGAAGCAAGAAAGACCATCGCAATTCGATCTCCATACCCCGTTTTGTCTTGGCTTTCGATTACAAATTCAATTCCCAATGGGTATTAGGAGCAGAAATAGAATTTGAGGCTGGAGGTACGGGTAGTGCCTATGAGATAGAAAACACAGAAAACGGAGAATACGAAATGGAAGTTGAAAAAGGCGGTGAAGTTGCTTTGGAACAATTCCACATCACACGTCTTATCCATCCGGCCTTCAATGTCCGTGCCGGTCATTTGATCGTCCCGGTCGGTTTGACCAACGAGCATCACGAGCCGATCAACTTCTTCGGAACTTCTCGTCCGGAAGGCGAAACGACCATCCTTCCTTCTACCTGGCACGAAAACGGTATCGAAGTGTTCGGTACGTTCGGCCGAGGCTACACACGTTTCAACTACCAGGCTTTGGTCGTTGCCGGATTGAACGCCAACGGGTTCGACCGCAATACATGGGTTGCCGGCGGCAAGCAGGGACTATTCGAAACAGATAACTTCACCTCGCCGGGCTATGTGGCCCGCCTGAACTATTTAGGAGTACCGGGATTGAAAATAGGCGGTTCCTTCTACTATTGCCACAATACGGGAGCCAATTCCGACAAACCGGAAACATACGTCAAATATGGAAACATACCTTTGCGCATCTATACGGCCGACCTGCAATACAAAAACAAATATGTCACCGCACGCGCAAACATGATATACGGTAACCTGAGCAAAGCCGACGACCTCAGCAGTGTCAACAACCACCAAAGCGGCGGTTCTCCTTATACACAGACAACCCCGATCGCCAAACGTGCGGTCAGCTATGGTGGCGAAGTGGGGTTCAACCTGCGTGCGGTTTGTAAAGACAACAGGAATGTGCCCGTCATCTATCCGTTCGTCCGCTACGAATACTACAACCCGCAGGAGAAAGGCGAAGGCAAGCACACGATGGACTTACGCAACAAAGTAAGCATGTGGACAGCCGGCGCCAACTGGTACGCTCTACCTAACCTTGTCGTAAAAGCAGACTATACAACACGCAAAATCGGAGGCGGCAAATATAACAGCGAAAACGAATTCAGCTTGGCTATCGCCTACATCAGCTGGTTCCTCAGCAAATAAAAACAACATAAACAATTTAATAGCTTAATCAATAAAATGAAAAAGAAAAATTATTTCTATCTGGCAGCCTTATCGCTCGCCATGACATTCTCGATGGGAGCATGTAGCGACAACAACGACCCCAATCCGGATGGTGGCGGAAAAGATCCGGTCAACCTGGATTACAGTTCTGAAAACGCCAGTGCATGGGGTAACTATATGTATAACGTAGCCATGCTGCTGAATGACGACGCAACCACGCTCTACAACTCCTGGGTGACCGACTACGTCGATGAGCAGGGTTCACACGGCCCATACGCCACGATCTTCAAAGACCAGACTGCCGGGGCTTACCAAAGTCCGCTCTCGTGTATCGAGGAAATGATCGAAAGCGGTATGTGGAACATCGCCAACGAGGTGGGCGACGCCAAGATCAAAGACCCGTATACCAAATATACCAGTGGTGACAAAGAAGGCGGTCTTTATGCCGTCGAATCATGGTATAGCTGGCATTCGCGCGACGACTATACGAACAATATCTTCTCCATCCGTAACACATATTACGGCCGTATCGACGACAACGACGTGTCCAAAGTAGACGGAAACCTGAGTGCATTCAACTCTTACAAAGATTTCGACGATGAAGGAGACATCGCAGAACACTCGCTTTCAAAACTGATCGCTTCAACCAACCCGGATCTCGACGAAGAAATCAAAACGCTGATTTTCGCTTCTGCAAAGGCGATCCAGGCTATTCCGCAACCGTTCCGCAACAACATCGACAGCGAAGAGTCCGTTGCCGCAATGAACACTTGCATGGAACTGGCCAACCTGTTGTTAAATGAAGTAAAACCGTATGTAAACCAAACATTCGGCGATCCTGAATACGACGATGACCTTGATGCAATAGCCGAACAGTTTGTCGATGCGGTCGTTCTTCCTACTTATAAAGACTTGCAGGAAAAGAACAAGCTTTTGCTGGATGCGGTAAACCAGTTCAGACAGAACCCAAGCAACGACAACTTCGAAAAGGCCTGCAACTTATGGATCACGGCACGCGAACCGTGGGAAAAGAGCGAAGCTTTCCTTATCGGCCCGGTCGCCAACCTAGGTTTGGACCCCAATATGGACAGCTGGCCTTTGGACCAGAACGGCATTGTACAGGTATTGAACTCACAGAACTGGGATGACCTGGAATGGAGCGGAAACTTTGACGAAGAAGATGAAGCCATCGGAGCCGCACAGAGCGTACGTGGTTACCATACATTGGAATATCTTCTGTTCAAAGACGGGCAGCCCCGCACTGTCGATGGAGCAAAATAAACATGCCTCTGAGACATAAAACTTGATAATAGATCATGACAAACCTTGAAACAGCAGACAAATGCCCGCTGTTTCAGGGTTTCAGAGTTATTACACAATGCGACTCGCGTTATTCGGAAATAAATTCAGAAAACCAATAAAATGATATGAAGCAATCTTACCTGTTAACATCCTCGCTATTCCTGCTCTTTGCATGCACATCTTGTGAAGAGGACGATAAAATGGATATGGATAAAATAGATGTCCCGAACGGATATGCGCTGTCAGCAGGGACTTCAACGATTTTCCTAAACTCATCGGTCGCCTACGATACGAACGCCGACTGGATAACAGGAGCCAACTCGATCCGTTTCAACAACGGCGACGGTCTCTACGACGATGTACGCACCAGCAACAATGGCGACGGAGGCGGTCTCGGACCTGTTTATGCCGGCTATTCCTGCGGCAGTTGCCATCGCAACGCAGGAAGGACCAAACCGACATTGTGGGAAAACGGCGGATCGGGCAACTACGGTTTCTCTTCCATGCTGGTCTATATCTCCCGCCGCAACGGTGCTTTCTTCCGCGACTACGGACGTGTATTGCACGACCAAGCCATCTACGGCGTCAAACCGGAAGGTAAGTTGTCCGTCACATACGACAAGCAGACTTTTTCCTTCCCCGACGGAGAGACTTACGAACTATGCAAACCCAATTACACGATAACCGAATGGTATAAAGACAGTATCGCCCCGGAAGATTTGTTCTGCACCGTACGCATCCCGTTACGCCACGTCGGTATGGGACAGATGATGGCGATCGACCGCCGGGAAATCGAAGCGCTCGCTGCCAAAAGCAATTATCCGGAATATGGCATCAGCGGACGTTGCAACTATATCACCGAGAAGGGTGTCACCGGTGTCGGCCTTTCAGGAAACAAGGCACAGCATCTCGACCTGACCGTCGAACTGGGCTTTTCAAGCGATATGGGCGTGACAAACAGCCGCTATCCGGAAGAGATTTGCGAAGGGCAGGCTCAGATCAACCAAGGCAGCATGATGGGACTCTCGTATGACCAGCTCGACATATCGACCGCCGATATGGAAGATGTGGACCTTTATATGCAAAGCCTCGGCGTACCGGCACGGCGCAACATAAACGACCCTCAGGTCATCTTAGGAGAACAAAAGTTTTACGAAGCGAAATGCCATCTCTGCCACGTCACTACGCTGCACACGCAAGCGGGCGGTTCCACACTGCTCAACGGCACACGTTTGCCATGGCTCGGCGGACAGACCATACATCCTTATTCTGATTTCCTACTGCATGACATGGGGTCGGAGATCATGGGGGTCGGGTTGAACGACAATTATGTCAGTGGTCTGGCACGAGGAAACGAATGGCGTACTACGCCGCTTTGGGGTATCGGGCTGCAGGAGAAAGTCAACGGTCATACCTATTTCCTTCATGACGGACGCGCCCGCAACCTGACCGAAGCCATCATGTGGCATGGAGGCGAAGGGGAAGCCTCCAAAAATTTATTCAAACAAATGAGCAAGGAAGAGCGTGAGGCAGTGATCGCATTCCTCAACTCCTTATAATTTATCCATAAGACAAACTAAAATGAAACAACTGATAATCACAATTGCAGCATTATTACTATTGCCGTTGGCCGTCATGGCCCAATATGAGGAAGATACGGAAAACGGTGTCGTATCGCTAAACGGCAAAGAAGGCTTTACAATCGCTACCAAGAAGGGGGATTTCGTTTTCAAACCTTATATGTTGGTACAGACCAGTGCTAACATCAACTACTACGACGATGAAGGGCTGGACCCGGCCTACAATCAGGACAATATACACAACAGCGGTTTCTCGATTCCCTATGCCATCCTCGGTTTCACGGGCAAGGCATTCGACCGGGTGACATTCAACCTCTCCATCAATGCTGCCGGAAACGGAGGAAACATCCTTCAACAGGCTTGGTTCGACGTAGAGATGAAAAAGAGTTTTGCCATACGTGTCGGCAAGTTCAAGACTCCGTTCTCGCACGCTTACCTGACTACGCTGGGCGAGACGTTAATGCCGACACTGCCGACATCGCTCACCTCATCCGTTATCCTGCCTTATTCTCTTAATGCCGTGACACCGAACATCGGCATGGGATTCGACCTCGGAGTGGAAGTGCACGGATTGGTAAAGGAGAAGTTCGGCTACGAAGTTGGGATTTTCAACGGAACGGGAAGCTCCGTCAACGTGGCATCCAAAACGTTCAGCGACGACTGGCATATCCCGTCATTGTTGTATGCCGGCCGCATCACGTACATGCCGAAAGGAGTTATGCCGTCCAACCAGGGCAGCCCGAACCGTTTGAAGGAAGATAAGATGCTGTTCGGCCTTTCCACTTCATTGAATGTGGAGAGCGAAAGCGAAAGTACGAACGATTTCCGGGCAGGAGCCGAATTTGCCATGTTGAAGAACCGCCTGTATCTCGGCGCCGAAATCTATTATATGAATGTAGGTTTTACCAAACGGCAGAAAATCGACGAGAGCTATAACTATTTAGGGGGTTACGTGCAAGGCGGTTATTTCGTTACCAACAAACTACAAGCGACAGCCCGTTATGACTTCTTCAACCGCAACGGATTGGACACAAACGGTTTTCTGAATATGCCGGCCGTCGGATTTAACTATTTCTTCACCAGCTGCAACTTGAAACTGCAAGCCATGTATCAGTTCATCGGACGTACCGGACATGACACGCAGCTTGACCGCGACAACGACGACTTAGGATTAGCCATGCATTCCGGAACCGTCTTACTTCAGTACACTTTCTAATCGTAACGTCATGAAAAGAGAAGTTTATTCATTCATCTCCGGGCTATTGCTCTTTTCCTGTCTTGCCATCTCCTGTGACGATGGCAAGATATATGATGAAAACAATCAGACGGAAAGGGAAGGAGGAACAGTGAAGTTAACCGCCCAAATCAACGGGATAGATTCCTGGCCAGGCGGTTACAGCGTCGTACTGGCCGGATTCACCCCTGACAATGCTTTCGCACAAACGGCAAAAGGGATTAGCCAGACAGCCGACGGAACGATAAACATGGTCTTGGCCGGTATTCCCAGTGAAGTCACACAGATCGAAGTTTGCGTCATCAACAAGCTACGCAAAAGGATTGCCAGTTTCTATACCGCCGACTACACGGAACAGGCGGATACCATACGGCTGGATGCCGGAAAGTTGGATGCCGGCATGTTCAACAGTATCCAAACCGAAATTTTCAATCGTTCCTGTACGGCTTGCCATGGAGGAAGTACGGAACCTGCTGCCGGACTGTACCTCACGGAAGGTAAAAGTTACAAAGCCTTAGTCGATGTCGTAGCTGATAAAAGCAAGGAAGGGCTGAAACTGGTCAAGTCTGGAAGCGCGGAGGAAAGTTTCCTGCACGTCATCTTGCACGAGAACATTGTCAAGTACGATCATACCAACGTCATCACGACATCCAGCACTCTGACGTTGCTCGACGATTGGATCAATAACGGAGCTAAAGAATAAGAAAGCACATATTACATGGATTATATCAAAAAGACATACACAGACAAAGCTGTCGAAGTTCAAATTTCTTCCTTTGCCGGGAAAGGTGGGGTTACCGAATATCACGTTCTGCTCGCTATTACAGACCGGACATTGCCGTTTTCCGGACAACTTCAGAACATCCAACGGGCCTATGTGGCAGTTATCCAAGAGGTGTTACCTGACGATGCGACTGCCGTCTTCCGGCGCTATTTCCTGAGCGACGCTGCCAACCAAGCCGACTTGGTGATGGTTTGGGAATGCGAAAATTCCTATTGCCCTCTTTCCATCGTGGAGCAAGCTCCACTAAACGGGAGCAAAATAGCCATGTGGACTTGGTTTCAGACCGGTATCACTGTCGAAACTACCAAAAACGGAATGTCGAAAGCCAAACACAACCGTTATACACAATACTGGACCGGGGGCTCTTGCAATAGGGCTTCCAACTCCGAGTACCAGACACGGCTTTTGCTGAACGATTACGTCTTGCAACTGACCGAGCAGGGATGCAAGTTGGCAAACGATTGCATCCGTACCTGGTTCTTCGTTCAAAACGTGGATGTCAACTATGCCGGCGTCGTCAAGGCCCGCAAAGAGGTTTTCATCACGCAAGACCTGACGGAAAAGACCCATTATATTTCCAGTACGGGAATAGAAGGACGCCATGCCGATCCGAACGTTTTTGTCCAGATGGATACTTATGCCGTAAAAGGCTTGCAGACCGGACAAATCCAGTTCCTCTATGCTCCCACCCACCTGAATCCGACATACGAATACGGAGTGACTTTCGAGCGGGGGACAGCTGTAACCTATGGCGACCGGAAACAAATCTTCATTTCCGGAACCGCGAGTATCGACAATCGAGGCGAGATCGTCTATCCGGGGGATATCCTGAAGCAGACGGAACGCATGCTGGAAAATATCGACACCTTGCTACAAGAGGCGGGAGCCGGATTGCAGGACATCATGCAGGCGGTCGTCTACTTGCGCGACCCGGCCGACTATGTCGTGGTCAAGCAATATATCGAAAGCCGGTATCCGTCGTTTCCACACCTGATCGTACATGCTCCCGTGTGTCGTCCGGGCTGGCTGATCGAAACGGAATGCATAGCCGTCATACCGGCGGATGCACCTCAATATGCATGCTTATAATCAATCTACTATACAAACGATAAAAGATATGGGAAACATGAAGAACGGAAAATACAGGGAAACAAGTAAGATGAGCGACCTGATATGCGAGAATTATCCGATGGTTCTGGTGATGAGCCGCTTCGGTATCGATCTGGGGTTCGGAGAGAAAAACATCGGGGATGTATGCCGGCAGAATAAGATCGACACACCTACTTTCCTGACTGTCGTCAACTTTCTGACAGACACCGAGACAGTCCCAGCAGCAGAGATCCATAAGGATATCTCCATCTCCTCGCTTATCACTTACCTGCATAACGCACACGACTATTTCCTGAACTTCCGTCTTCCCCATATCCGCCACAAACTGACAGAGGCGATCGTGAGCTGCCCGAAAGATGTGGCTTTCGTGATCCGTCGCTTTTTCGACGAATATGCCGAAGAAGTACACAAACATATGTCGTACGAAGAGAGAACCGTCTTTCCGTATGTCCGCAATTTGCTGGAAGGAAAGAAAGACCCCGAAATACAACATCACCATCTTCCGTAAGCGGCACGACCAGATAGAGATGAAAATTACGGAACTGAAGAACCTGATCCTGAAGTATTATCGGGGCCCGGACAGTAACTTGCTCAACAGCGTCCTGTTCGATATCTTCGCGACAGAACAGGACCTTGCTTCTCATAACCGGGTAGAAGACTACATCTTCGTACCTGCCATCCTGTCTTTAGAACAACAACAATAAAACACCACCTGCCATGTCCACTAACATCAAAATAGCGATAGCCGAATCATCCGCCATCATCCGGTGCGGACTGGAAACGCTGCTGAAACGCTTACCCGGATTCCGTATCCAGATATCCGAGATAACAGTGGCAGACTGTCTGACGGAGGGCTTACGCATTTATAAGCCGGACATTCTGATTATGAATCCTTCCATTCCGGGAAACTTCAACCTCCAACACCTGAAAGACGAATGTGGCTGCCCGGATATGAAATGCTTCGCTCTTTTGTATAATGTGAGCGACCCGTTCCTGCTTCGCTCCTACGACGACCAGATATCTGTATACGACAGCGCAGACGAGTTGAAGCACAAGCTGGAGCGCCTCAACGCTGAAGAGGTTCCACCCGAAGAAGGGGAAAGCGATGATCAGCAGACACTCAGCAGCCGGGAAAAGGAGATTGTCGTCTGCGTGGTGAAAGGCATGACAAACCGGGAGATTGCAGACCGGTTGTACCTCTCCACCCATACCGTCATCACGCACCGCCGGAATATCGCACGGAAATTGCAAGTGCACAGTGCCAGCGGCTTGACCGTCTACGCCATCGTAAACAAATTGATAGAGTTGAAAGACCTGAACGGTTGACAAACAGTACAGCTCCTTACCTTGTATTAAGTAATTTTCAACTCTTAATTTTCAATTTTCCATTAAATAGCCTTATTTTTACGATCTATACCGCAAAAACACACTACAGATATGAACCCGATAAGGAAAACATACGGCACAACGGAGGTGCAAATCACCTCATTTCAATCTTCCAAAGGTATAACGGAATACCATATCTTCTTCCAACAGACGGACAGCATGGAGGATTTCCGCACCCAGTTGCAACATATACAAGATGTTTACGCCCGTTCAGTAGAAGAATTGCCGGGTAATCCGGTCGCTATTTTCCGGCGTTATTTCCTGAGTGACGTAACCAACCAGACGGACGAACTGATGGAACGGGAACGGCTTTCTCCCTATTGCGCACTGTCAATCGTACAGCAGGCTCCGATGAACGGCACGAAGATTGCACTATGGGCCTGGTTGCAGACAGGCGTACAGACACAGGTGTTGCCAAGCGGTTTGTTCGAAGCGCGTCACGGCGCATACGGTCAGCTTTTAGGAGCCAACCTGTGCAACAGGGCGGCCAATTCGGAATATCAGACCCGCCTGATCTTCCGCGATTATATCCTGCAACTGACGGAAGCCAATTGCACACTGGCGGACAACTGCCTGCGCACATGGATCTTCGTACAGAATGTAGACGTAAATTATCCGGGTGTGGTAAAAGCCCGCAAAGCAGTGTTTGCGACACAAAACCTGACGGAAGAGACTCATTTCATCGCCAGTACGGGAATCGAGGGACGCTATTTCGACCCGATGGTATTCGTGACAATGGACACATATGCTGTTTCCGGTATCTGCCCCGGACAAATCCGCTATCTATATGCACCAGAACACCTGAACCGCACATATGAATACGGCGTTACGTTTGAACGGGGCACAGCTGTCACATACGGCGACCGCCGCCATGTCTTTATCTCCGGCACGGCAAGCATCGACCGATACGGAGAAATCGTGCATGCTGGCGATGTCATAAAACAAACTTCCCGCATGATTGAGAATATCGAAGCCCTGCTGAAAGAAGCGGACGCCACTTTGAATGACATCATGCAAGCTGTAATCTATATCCGCGATACGGCGGATTATGCGCGGGTCAAACGTTATATAGACGAACATCATCCCAGCCTCCCTTATATCATCGTACGTGCTCCGGTTTGCCGAACCGGCTGGCTGGTCGAAATGGAATGTACAGCGGTGACAGCCAAAGGAGATGAACGGTTTGCGGCACTTTAGCCATTTGGGCAGAATCCTTTTATCATAATAACAACGAAGCCCCGACGGAATTACTCTGTCGGGGCTTGTTTTGTGTCTGCTCTCTTTCCTCACGGAAGTACAGGCAGCATTGTTATTTTTTACTTTAGTATTAATGTACCACTTGTTCGCCCTCGCGGGGTAATTGACTGGTCGGAAAGACCGGACACATGGTCATTATTTGATTATAAAATCTTTATTTCAATATAGTAGAGACACTGTTTCATAGTGTCTCTACGGGAGATCATTATTACTTAACGATCGCTTTAACAGCTTCTTCACCTTCAACAGCTACTACAACTACGCCCTGAGGAGCAGCAATTGTTGCATCGCTTGAAGTGATAACTGTGTTAGCAACTGTCTGGCCCAAGATGTTAGTGATAACAACTTTCTTACCTTCAGCGTTAGCTACACGTACAGCACCCTGCAAAGCGATTACTGTAACTTCAGATGTTGCAATTTCTTCGTTGTCTGTTGCCAGCTGATCGTCAACCTTATTTTCAACATTGAAGATCAAAGCTCCGTCGCCACCTGTTGCAGCATGTGAGAATGTAGATGATTTGTCTGTCAAAACCACACAACCATTCTGAATCTTCAACCATGCAGCATTTTCAGGTGCAATAATCTTATTGTCATAGTTGTTCGATTCGAACAAGAACTGATTTTCTACGCCTTCTTCCGTTACATTACCTGC
>ENA-OPYT01000459-OPYT01000459.1-human-gut-metagenome-genome-assembly--contig:-NODE-459-length-12578-cov-10.461891_pt1 | contig 12578 bp, 5 predicted proteins | sample MGYA00242636_ERZ504480 | MGnify/ENA primary metagenome ERZ504480 (study PRJEB26092, sample SAMD00036228) | human gut metagenome | host: Homo sapiens | study: EMG produced TPA metagenomics assembly of...
ACGACTTCTTCGCTTCAAGCGATATTCGTAACTCGGAATATAACATCAAGAGAAACTGGTATTACAACGATGCTTCTTCTGATAAATATGGAAAGAAAGCCGAAATCACAGAAGAGACATGGACAAAATTCACCATATACCCGGCTGTCACGAAATTCTTCTACGGAAAAGCAGAGGATTTGAGCTATGGCGGTAACAATAAAGACCGTATGAAGTTCCGTCTTGCCGAAACATATCTGCTATTGGCTGAAGCACGCTTGATGCAAAACAATGCACAAGGAGCCGCAGACGCGATCAATGTAATACGCAAACGAGCCAATGCACCGGAAATTACAGCTAAAGATGCCACAATTGACTTCCTACTGGACGAACGTATCCGTGAATTGGTTGGTGAAGAGTTACGCCGATTTACGTTGGTTCGTACAGGCAAGCTGGTTGAACGCGTAAAGAAATACAACCCGCACAGCAACACTATGGATGAACATCACACCTTGTGGCCGATCCCGCAGACCATCATCGACTCTAACACAGGAGCCGAATTTCCACAGAATCCGGGATACTAAGCATTGAATAGCTATAAAGTAAAAACACACTTATAGGATGAAAGGGGAAGTTCCAGCCAAAGGGACATCCCCTTTCTTTTTAATAATCATAAAATTTGGTACATTTTTTACTCATTTTGAGATGATATTATTATATCCTGAGCCTTATCTTTCCTATTTTTGGTGCAGAATTAAAAGAAACAGAACGAATATCATGAAAATTACAATCAAGCACATCTGTACAGGCCTCTCACTTTGCGCTTGTACCTGTTTAGTGAACAATCTGCCGGCACAGGCCGAAACGACAAATACAGCCGCTGTCAGTGCGACGGAAACGGGCTGGGACCGGCAAAGCATCATGGAAGTTGCCCGGCGGGTGGCGGACTGGCAGATCAAGGATTATCCCGAAAACAAATATGCCAAGAGCGAACCGCGCGGATGGATCGCCGGAGCACTTTATATGGGGATGTTCGACTGGGCGGAACTGAGTGGAGACAATACTTATTATGACTGGCTCCGGAAAATCTTCAACCGCCAGAGCTGGCAGGTTGCCAACCGGATGTATCATGCCGATGACGTTTGCATCGCACAGACCTACATCGATTTCTATAATAAGGAAAAGAACGAGAATATGCTGAAACCGACCATCGCCCGCGCCGACTGGGTTTTGAACAATCCTTCCAACGGAAGCATGGATCTCGATTACAGCAAAGGCAGCACGATCGAACGCTGGACGTGGTGCGACGCCCTTTTCATGGCGCCCGGAGTCTACACGCGGCTCTACACGCTGACCGGCAACCGTAAATACATGCACTTCGCCGACAGTGAATTCCGTGCTACCTACAATCACCTGTATGATAAAGACGAAGACCTTTTCTATCGCGACAGCCGATACATCGGACAAAAAGAAGCCAACGGCAAGAAGATTTTCTGGGGACGTGGCAACGGTTGGGTAATCGGCGGGCTGGCGGAAATCCTGAAGACGCTGCCGGCGGAAGATACCGAATTCCGTCCTTTCTATCTCGAACTTTATAAAGAGATGTCCGAGCGCCTCGCCGGGTTGCAAGGAAAAGACGGTTATTGGCATGCCAGCCTGCTGGACCCGGACAGCTATCCTTCACCCGAAACAAGCGCGACCGGATTTATCGTTTACGGCTTGGCATACGGAATCAACCAGGGGTATCTGCCGGCAGACAAATACCTACCAGTCGTAAAAAAAGGATGGGAAGCACTGACCCGTGCAGTTGAAGCGAACGGGAAATTAGGGTGGGTTCAGCCGGTAGGTGCCGATCCGAAAAAGGTGACACGTGACATGACCGAGCTCTATGGTACAGGTGCATTCCTGATGGCTGCATCGGAAATTTACAAATTAGCAGACAAATAAGTCACAACAAGGCTCTTTTTTTCATAAAAGTACCTGCAAAAGCTCTTGAACACCCGGGTAAACCCACCTTTAACATCCGGATGTCGGGAGGGCAAACACCCGGATGTACAGAGAACAAACATCCGGGTGTTCAGCATCAAATCTCACTATCTTGTTGAAAACAAGCGATATGCTTTGTATCTTTTTCTGCCGTATTGGAAAAAGATGGAGTGATAGTAGAGTGATAGATAAAAGTGACATATATCACACAACAAACAGTTGTATATGAATAGTTTATATACGAAGTGTGATAGAGTGATAGAGATTTTGAAAAAATAATAATGATATGAAGCATAAAGTTTGTTTACTCTTCACGTTCCTCTCTCTTTCCGTATCCGGTATTTCCGCAACGAACGGACAAGATTCAATACGCCAAATTCAGCTAAGCGATCTGGAAGTGCAAATCCGATGGGTAAATCCTACTGCCATACGTGCCTATCTGGACGACACAAAAACAGCATTGGGAGGAAAAGCTCCCGCGCTTTACGAAAAACTATCCCGTCTGGAAACACTTCTGCCCGGCGTGCGGCAGGCCTTCTCCGATAAGGTTTCCAGCAACGCGACCGACGAAGTAATTGGCCAAGCTCAAGAAATACTTGCCTTGAAGCGTGAGATCATCCTGGCCAACCCGCTGCTGGACATGGACAAGATCATAGTGGCCCGTTACCGTTTGGGAAACAAGGCCCGTAAGGCGATGGGCCCGTCGATGGGAACTTCGACAGCCAACTACAACTCGCTATTTTCCAACTCGCGTAAAGGCTACGATGCCGAGATCGACTTGCTCACGGGCTTGCGCGGACAAATCGAAAGCAGCCGGATATACAAACCCGAAGCCGATGTTCCCATTTCGGACATACAGCTCCACTGGGATGCCGACCGCCTCCTCTTCTCCTCGCTCGACAAGAACCGGAAGTGGCAGATATACGAAATGAACATCGACGGAAGCAACCTTCACCAAAAGATCACCGTTGATGAGCCGGATCTGGAATTCTGCGACGCCAATTACCTGCCGGACGGGAAAGTGGTGGCGACGACCAACATCGGTTACAACGGCGTTCCTTGCGTGCATGGCGACGATGTGGTAGCCAACCTTGTCTCCTTTGACCCCGAGACGCGTGACTTGCGCCGCCTCACCTTCGACCAGGACGGGAACTGGTCGCCTATCGTGATCCCGAACGGACGCATCATGTACACCCGTTGGGAATATACGGACCTGACACACTATTTCTCCCGTATCGTGATGCACATGAACCCCGACGGGACAGAAAACAAAGCGCTCTACGGCAGCGGCTCCTATTTCCCGAACAGTACGTTCGACATGAAACCGCTCTCCAAGCACAGCAGCCGCTTCATCGGCATCATCTCCGGCCATCACGGGACGGCACGTTCAGGGCGGCTCGTCATCTTCGACCCTGCCAAAAGCCGGAAAGAGGAAAAGGGGATGATACAGGAACTGCCGTTCAAAGACCGCCCGATCGTACCGATCATCAAGGACGAATTGGTGGAAGGCGTCTGGCCTCAGTTCATGAAGCCGTACCCGCTCAGCGAAAAATATTTTTTAGTCGCCTGCAAACCGGCCAAGGATGCGCTTTGGGGAATTTACCTGGTCGACGTTTTCGATAACCTGACACTCATTGCCGAGCAGGAAGGGGAAGGTCTGACCGCTCCCATCCCGCTGGTAAAACGCGAAACACCTCCTGTCATCCCTTCGAAGATCAAGCCGGACAGTAAAGAGGCTACGGTCTTTATCCAGGATATCTACGAAGGAGAAGGTACGCAGGGCGTTCCCCGGGGCACGATCAAGGCTCTCCGTATCTTTGCTTATGAGTATGCCTATATCTTAGCTCCTTCCGATCACGATGCACAGGGAATACAGAGTGGATGGGATATCAAACGTATACTCGGAACAGTCCCGGTCGAGGAAGACGGTTCCGCGCTATTCACCATTCCCGCCAACACGCCGATTTCCATCCAGCCGTTGGATAAAGACGGGGCAGCCATCCAGTGGATGCGCAGCTGGCTGACTGGGATGCCGGGCGAGATCGTCTCCTGCGTCGGTTGCCATGAGGACCAAAACAGCATACCCATTCCCAAACGCACGATTGCTTCGACCAAGCAGGCACGCCGGCTGGAAACACCGGAAGGAGGTGTCCGCCCGTTCACGTTCCGTCTGGAAGTGCAACCGGTACTGGACCGTAACTGCGTCTCTTGCCACAACGGGAAAAATGCCGAACCGGACTTCCGCAAGGATCAGATGGTCACATATAAGAGAGGTATCTTGACGAAAATCAACAAGCAGTACGACCAGAGCTATCTGAACCTGCACCCATACGTGTACCGCCAGGGACCGGAATCAGACATCTATGTCCTCAAGCCGGCCGAGTTTCACGCGAGCAACAGCGAACTGATCCGCATCCTGCAAGCCGGACACCACGGCGTAGAGGTTCCGGAAGAGGACATGCGGACGCTCTATGCCTGGATCGATCTCAACGCGCCTTATTATGGGGCTTTCACCCAAATAGACCTGAAGCCTCAATCTCCCAAAGGTCAGGTGGAACGCCGTATGGAGCTGGCCGAGAAATACAGCGGTGTACGGGTTGACTGGCAAAAAGAGATTGCCGACTACGCCGACTGGCTGAAAGAAAACAAAAAGGCAGACGGCATTACCGGAGCAACGACCGGCGAAACAGTCGAAATAAAGAAGCCGACCAAACCGGTCCGCCCGGTCAAGGTAAAGGGATTCCCGTTCGACACACAGACAGCGACTGCCCGGCAAGCTGCCAAAGACGAAACGACCCGCCGCATCACCATCACTCCGGATGTACATATCGACCTGGTATGGATTCCCGCCGGCAGCTTTGTGATGGGTAACAACCGAACTCCCTCAGCTTCGCCAGCATTCAAGGCAAACGTGAAGGAAGGCTTCTGGATGAGCACGACCGAAATCACGAACGAGCAGTTCCGCGCACTTTTCCCGGAACACGACAGCCGGTACATCGGACAGACTTGGAAAGATCATACTACCCCCGGCTATGCAGCCAACCGGCCAAAACAGCCTGTCGTGCGCGTCAGCTGGGACGAAGCGAATGCTTTCTGCCAAAAGATCAGCGAAATATCAGGCAATACAGTTTCTCTGCCTACCGAAACACAATGGGAATGGGCAGCACGCTCAGGAAGCGCAGATGATTTCTGGTTCGGATCGACGGAGAGCGACTTTGGTGCTTTCGAAAACTTGGCAGACAGTACGACTGTCGATCTGGCGGTAACAGGCGTAGATCCGAAACCGATGCGGGCAAACGATCCCATGCGTAAGTTCTGGGATTTCCTACCGAAAATCCTGAACGTAAACGACCACCAACTGATCAGTTGCCCTGTTGCCTCTTACCAGCCCAATCCCTGGGGATTGTACGACATGAACGGGAATGTGGCGGAATGGACAGCCTCCGATTACATTCCTTATCCTTTAAAAGAAAAGGCAAACAAAGAGGCTGTCGAAAAGAAAGTCGTACGCGGCGGCTCTTGGCGTGAACGTCCTAAATACTCCACATCGGCCGTCCGCAAAGCCTACCTGCCTTGGCAGCGGCCGATGAACGTCGGCTTTAGGATTATTGTCGAAGATATGTAAAGGCGAAAGCCCTATTCTCGCGCTTGACGCGGGGACAAGGGATTTTGGAACTTTACAAAACTTCAAGAAAGCTGCGTCCATTGCCGGCGCGATTCACACAGATGCGGACAGGGATGCGCTCAGTCATTTCCTGCACATGCGAGATGACTCCGATCTTGCGTCCCTGTGTCCGCAAACTTTCCAAAGCATCCATCGCCACACGAAGCGTCTCGGCATCCAAAGAACCAAAACCTTCGTCAATGAAAAGGCTTTCAACCCGCATCCGGTTGGATGAGAGGGAAGACAGGCCAAGCGCCAGTGCCAACGAAACAAGGAACGATTCGCCCCCTGAAAGGCTATGGACGGTACGCACCTCATCGCACATATCCCGGTCGATCACCTGCAAGGCTAGTGTTTCGGGAACCCGTTCCAGCCGATAGCGCCTTGTCAATTCACGCAGTTGCACATTGGCATAGTTCAACAGTATATCGAGCGTATATCCTTGCGCTATACGACGAAACTTGGCGCCGTCGGCAGAACCGGCCAGTTCGTTCAGCTTCGCCCAACGTTCGCTTTCCGTACGCCGGACATTCAATTCTTCCTGCAGACCGGAAACTTTCGCCTTGTTCTCCGTCTGAGTACGAAGCCGGAAAGCAAGTTCCGTCTTTTCCTGTGTGTACCGGGACAAGATAACTTCGAGTGGCTCTCCACCCGAAGAATCCAAATAATCAGCTGTCCATTTGTCTAAAGCCGCCTTTCTCCGGAGTAGGTCGGCAGAGGCCTCGGTCAGGTCTTTTGCAATCTGGTCGGCAATGCCGCGTGTCTGGTCGGCGATGCCGGATTGCTCAGTCTGGGTGGCCGACAGTTTTTTCAAACGCTCTTTCAGTTCTTCCATTCGTCGGATGTACTCCTGTTCTACGCTATCTGCAGATCGGCCATTCAAAAGTTTCTTTCGTTCTGCCTGCAAAGAGGAAAAAGCGGCACGGTTCTTTTCGTGGAGCTGTCCGGATTCTTCGGCTTGCGTTTTCGAGAGTAATGGAAGGAAGGAGGCGAGAGATTCGCATTCGGCTTTTTGGGCGCTTTCCTGCCGTTCCAGTTGATGGAGTTTCTCGGTATTCTCATGCCACTGACGGGCGAAGTCTGTCAATGTTTTACGGAAAGTTTCCGGATTCTGCAACCAGGCTTTCTGCCACTCACTATTGCCGAACAGCAGGTCGGCAGCCGAAAGGGACTGGGTCAACAGGGTGGATTGCTCTTTTACAATAGCTTCTTCCCTCTCTTGCCGACTGGCAGCGAGTTGTTGCTTACCAGCCATTTCCTTACAGGCGGCCTCGCTATCTGCAAGTTCTTTATGGAGTTGGAGCAACTGCTGTTGCAAACGGGTAAGATGGCGGGTATGAGCGACATAGGTTTCTTTTTTATTCGATAAATCCTGCAATTGAAGGGTTAGAGCAGAAACAGGAGCGACAGGAACCTGATTTGCAAAAGGATGATGTGTGCTCCCGCAAACCGGACAAGGTTGTCCATCCTGCAACCTGCCACGTAAATCCTTTATGTTACCGGAAGCCTCCAAGCGTGCCTGTTCGATAAGCAGTTGTTCCCGTTCCTGGCGAAGTTTCTCGATCTGTTTGTCCAAAGCCGGTGCATCGACAGCTTTCAGTTCCTCTTCCAGATTCCGGTAATCCGCTTCAGCCCGCTTCAACGCCTGCTGTTTGTTTGCACTGGTCTGTTGCAGGTCGGAAAGTTGTTTATTCAACGCCGCCATCTCCTGCCGGAGCGTTTCGATCGAACGGACAGCCGCCTCCATCCCTGAACGGGTGGCCGATGCTGCATCCAAGTGCAACAACAAAGCTGAAAGTTGCTCCGCAATACGTTCCTTCTTTTTATAACGCTCGCGCCAAGCGGTCAGACGGGCAATCTCCTCCGCTCCCTGTCTCCGGCGGAGGACGGCAGCTTGATATTTCTTTTCGGCCTCTTCTTTCCGAAGCATTACATTTTTCAACTGCTGCTCCGAATGTGACAGGTCACGGATGGCTGTATCCAACTGGATATCCAGTTTACGCGCCTGCAAGATCTCCTGTTGAAGGGATTTGAAACGAGCCTCAGACTGTTGCTGTTCCTCCACTCCCTTTTCGTATTCATGGCGAGCGACCGTCAACAATTCCGTTGCGTGCACCAACTTATCGGCCGCCTCTTTTTGTTGTCTTTGGCGGATGGTTATCTGCTGTTCGATAGAACGGACGGCCTCTTGAAGGGCCTGTTGCTCCGCTTTCGCTTTCTCGACTCGCTGCAGCTCCTTTTCCGTTCCGGCAAGGCGAGTGCGCAAGTCGTTTTCTTCCTCATCCGTCAATAGCTCGATACCCTGTATTCGCGTTTGGATCAAGTCGAAGGCTTCTTTCGCCCGCGCATTCCTTTCAAATATCTGGCGAGAAATGGCGGAATAGAGTTCGGTTCCGGTCAACTTCTCCAACAAGGAAGCTTTTTCTCCCTGCTCGGCTTTCAGGAAAGTGGAAAAATCGTTCTGCGCCAGCAATACGGAACGCGTAAACTGTTCGAAAGTCAAGCCAATCAAATCGATAATACGGGCTTGCAAATCGGAACGCGTCCCTTGCTCTTCCTCCTCCTTGTCGAGGTTATACAGAGCCAAACGCGGATTCTGCAACCGTCCGTTTTCCTTGTCGCGTGCCCGCGCCACCGACCAGCGTGTCCGATAGCGGTGTCCGTTCAAGGCCATGAAATCCACTTCTGCAAAACCGGAGGATGTTCCCCGCCGCAGCAAGAAACGAGGATCGCTCTGCGACAATTGTTCATTACTGACATCCTGAAGCTTGACATTATTTTCTTTCGCCTGGTCGGTACGAGGCGTACGGGCGAACAGAGCTAAGCACATCGTATCCAAAAGGGTGGACTTACCTGCTCCCGTAGGCCCGGAAATAGCAAATATCCCGGCTGAAAGTAATGGCTCCACCGTAAAATCTATTTCAAAATCACCTTCCAACGAGGCCAGGTTACGACCTCGTATCGCTAATATCTTCATAGGGAAACCTCCCGCATTACATCGTTAAACATCTTTTCCAACTCTTCCGGCAAATCTCCCCCGAAACGGTTCGTAAAGGTATGGCGAAGCATATCCAGCGGAGCGATCTTTTGTAAATCCGTATAAGAGAAAGGACGAGAATCTTCCTCTCCCTCCTTTTTCGGATAAGAAGGGATGATGGAAGTCAGGCGTACAGCCTTATCCGCCAGTGCCTCCTCCACCCGATGCCGAAACCCCGGATCTGGCTCCGTCAGCAGTACCTGCACCTCCAGATAAGGCCATAGGCTGCGATCGGCTCCCTCTTCCGCCAACGGTAGGTTGGAAAGCGACAAAAGGACTTCGGCAGGCGACGCCGGTTCCGCCGGAATCCGATGCAGGGCGGTTCGGAGTGGGATGGGCACTGCTTCGAGATCCGACAGGCATCCGTTTTCGAGGGTAAAGGCAACAACCTGATGGTGATAATGCTGTTCGGAGAAAGACATCGGAAGCGGGCTGCCGGCATAGCGTACAGACTCGCGTCCCCCTACCCGTTGCGCCTTGTGGATGTGACCGAGGGCCGTATAGGCCAAGTCCTCATTAAAGGCTTCTACCGATATAGATTCAAGTCCTCCCATGATGGTCCGTTCGCTCCGGTCATCTTCCGACAGTTCAGCACCAGTCGCATGCAAGTGTCCCATCGCAAACAGGGCCTCGCCCGGTTGCCTTTGGCTGTCGGCATAGTCATAGAGCTGGCGATACATTCGGGTAACGCCCTCCACATAGGTATCTTTCCCTTCTTTCGAAGCGGGATAATCTCCCTGACGAAGATAGGGAACAGCCAGACAGATCGCTTCCCGTTTTCCTTCCTTATTATATAAAGGAATCAGAAGCGAATCGAAATCGATCTTGCACAGGTCGGTTCGCGGGACAGCCCCTACAATTGACGTATTCAGTTCTTCCAACAGGGGTATCGGCGCCTCCAGACGGGCTGCCGAATCATGATTACCTGCGATAATCACGATCTGCAATTGTGGGTTACGCCGGTTCGCTTCCCGCAAAAAACGGAAAAAACGGCGTTGGGCGGCTGCCGACGGATTGGCAACATCAAAAACATCGCCTGCTATCAGCAGGACATCAGTCTGCCGCAGCGTCAATATATCGATCAACCACGAAAGAAATGCCTCATGTTCCTCATCACGGTCATACCCGAAAAAGGTTTGCCCAAGATGCCAGTCGGCAGTATGGATTATTTTCAATGACATGTTTTTCCAGATTTAACAAATATGAATCTGATCTTATTTTGGGGATAAAGGTAATGAAACAAACGAACAAAGACAATAAGGGGAGCCTGTGTCAAGCGCGGGAACGAGAGAAATAGATGACGAATCAAATTATTGTCCTATCTTTGTGCCGTCAATAAACAGGGGAACTTTATGAATTGGTTACAAGAGGCCTTTTTAGAGCCTACGATGGTGCAGGCAGTCATCATTATTTCACTGGTCTCTGCACTTGGATTGTATTTAGGACGGATCAAGATATTCGGGATCTCATTGGGTATCACATTCGTATTCTTTGCCGGTATCTTGGCCGGGCATTTAGGGATCGTCGTGAATAAGGATATGCTGTATTTTGCTCAAAGTTTCGGCTTGATCCTTTTCGTCTATGCATTAGGGTTACAGGTTGGTCCCGGTTTCTTCTCTTCGCTGAAGAAGGGAGGGGTAGCTATGAACATGATGGGGTTAGGCGTTATCCTGCTCGGACTCATTATGACAGTCGGTCTGCACTGGGTAACAGGAGTTTCCCTTTCCAATATGGTCGGTTTGCTTTGCGGGGCCGTTACCAACACGCCTGCTTTGGGAGCCGCCCAACAGGCTTTGTTGCAGATAGATCCGGCCAATACCAAAGGGGTGACGGACATGGCTTTGGCGTGTGCCGTCGCTTATCCGCTCGGCGTAGTGGGCGTGATCTTGGCGATTATTATCCTGAGAGCCTTGTTTGCCGACAAGAAACAGAAAGACTTAAAGGAACAACGCGACACGACTACCTATGTCGCCGAGTTTCATGTAAGCAATCCGGCTATCTACGAAAAGAGCATCAAGGACGTAATGAAGCTGACGGACAAGCATTTCGTTATTTCACGTGTATGGAGAAACGGTAAAGTAAGCATTCCGACTTCGGACACCTTACTTCACGAGCATGACCACCTTTTGATCATCTCCGTTAAATCGGATGTCGAAAATATTAAAGTCCTTTTCGGCGAGCAGGAGAATGTAGATTGGAACAAGGCGGATATCGACTGGAATGCTATTGACAGCCAACTGATCTCGCGCCGCATCGCGGTGACACGCAACCGGGTGAACGGTGTGAAATTAGGCTCTCTCCGCCTTCGCAACCTCTACGGTATCAATATTACGCGTGTGAACCGTGCCGGTATAGACCTGCTGGCCTCTCCCGACCTGCGCCTGCAAATCGGTGACCGGTTGACTATCGTGGGAGAAGCGAATTCGGTAAACACAGTCGGAAAGATTTTAGGGGATGAGATCAAGCGGTTAAACAATCCGAACCTCTTGGCTGTCTTCATTGGTATATCGCTGGGGATGCTGTTAGGAGCATTGCCGATCACGTTACCGGGGATGAGTACGCCAGTCAAATTAGGGATCGCCGGAGGCCCGATCATCGTCGGAATCCTGATGGGCGCATTCGGCCCTCGTTTCCACCTGACAACCTACACGACAATGAGTGCCAACCTGATGCTTCGTCAACTGGGGATCATTATTTATTTAGCGGGATTGGGGATCGATTCGGGTGTACATTTCTTCGAAACGGTTTTTCGGGCAGAAGGATTGCTTTGGATCGGGCTTGGATTTCTGCTGACGATCGTGCCGGTGCTGATCGTCGGTTTCATATCTTCGCAATTTTTCAAACTCGATTATGCGCACAACGTGGGTATGCTCTGCGGGAGCATGGCAAACCCGATGGCACTGAGCTATGCCAACACGACTGTCGATGGCGACGAACCCTCCGTTTCTTATGCCACCGTCTATCCGCTTTCAATGTTTATCCGCGTGATTTCAGCACAATTGGTGCTGATGTTATTCACCTGATCGATCAGGCTTTGGAACACTTGACCAGCACCTTTTCTCCATCCACCAAGGTAGTTGCAAAGAGATAGACATGGCCTCCGTCGGTGATCTTCGTCCGCTTACGCAGTTCTTCTACGGAGAGAGGAAAATTACGCACGGTTATATTTGCTTGGGGGATTGTCTTTGATAGTCCTTTACAGAGTTTTCCGGTAAAAGACAGCACTTCATCCACTCGGAATCTGCGACCGGGAAAGTCGGAAACTAAATGGTCCGATGTATATAGATGGCTGTTCACCTGCAACTTCTTCACTCCCGTCCGGACGGCAATCTGCTTAAATGCGCCGGCTTTTAAAACCGAGGCATTCGGTTCATACAAATATGTACCTACCTGACCGGCAGGAACCAATACGGCGCTACGTTCCTCTTCTAATGTAAAAGAGAAAGATTGCATTCCATCCAGTCCGAAATTGATGCACCGGACTAACGGTTCTCTGCCATCCGCCTCTCGTTCCACCACAAAAAGCAGTTCCTTGCATTCGTTCCTAACCGAAAGGACATGCACGGATGTCGTCCCCGGCAACAACTCCAAAGTCATTTGTATATCTGCCATCGGCGAAAGCTTTGCAATGACATGCGGGGAACGTTTCAGAAGCGCCGGCAACAGTCCGGGCAGGTTAGGTTCACAATCCTGCAAAGCAAAAACCCGCTTGTTGGATTCTCCTCGGCGTGCAGGATCGATATAGAAAGCATCGACCTCCGGAAGGGTATCAACAACTTGGGCGGCATCAGCATTTATGATCGTTATATTGTTGGCCTCCAAGACAGAAAAATTATGTTTCGCGGCTTCACAATAAACAGGAAAGCGTTCTATATAAGTCAATTGTTTCGCCTTTCGGGAAAGAAAATAGCT
>ENA-OPYT01000460-OPYT01000460.1-human-gut-metagenome-genome-assembly--contig:-NODE-460-length-12574-cov-8.269945_pt1 | contig 12574 bp, 14 predicted proteins | sample MGYA00242636_ERZ504480 | MGnify/ENA primary metagenome ERZ504480 (study PRJEB26092, sample SAMD00036228) | human gut metagenome | host: Homo sapiens | study: EMG produced TPA metagenomics assembly of...
GATGGTGTTGCCAAAAACGAAGATTTCGACAGCTATCTTCAGATCAACGAGCTGTTAAGCTTCGGGTTTAATTACAAATGGTAAGACAAAGTCTATTATTTCCATAATAAACTTTGTTAATCGTGACATAATTTCCAAATAATACGTACTTTTGCCTCGGTTTTGCAATGTCGAGATTACAAATATGAGCGAAAGTATCAATCACAATGGGATTATAGAGAAGATCGACGGCGGTACGGTCTATGTCAGGATCATCCAACAATCGGCTTGCTCCGGATGCCATGCGAAAAGTATGTGTACGGCATCCGAGAGCAAAGAAAAGATCATCGAGGTTCCGGACAACTCTGGAAAATTCCATATAAATGAAGAAGTCCAGTTATGCGGACAAAGTTCACTGGGGCTGCAGGCCGTACTTCTTGCATTTGTATTTCCGCTCATCATAGTTTTTGCGGCTATTGTAACAGGTACAAGTATGCAATGGGAAGAAACCACAAGCGGGTTAACCGGATTACTGCTCTTAGTTCCTTATTATTGCATATTATACTTTTTACGCGACAAACTGAAAAAGCGATTCATATTTACTTTGAAAAAACTTAATTGACAAACATATCATGATTTTAATTGCCGTTATTTCATTAGGAGCGATTGGAGCCATCGGCGCAGTTTTTCTATACGCCGCCTCCAAGAAGTTTGAAGTATACGAAGATCCTCGTATCGCACAAGTCCAGGAGGTATTGCCTGGAGCCAATTGCGGAGGTTGTGGATATCCCGGATGCGGTGGTTTTGCTACGGCTTGTGTAAAAGCCGACACGTTGGACGGCCTGTTATGCCCCGTAGGCGGAGCACCTGTAATGGGCAAAGTAGCCACCATCCTCGGAAAAGAAGCAGCCAGTGCAGAACCGATGGTAGCCGTTGTCCGCTGCAACGGAACGTGTGCCGCCCGTCCGCGTACCAACCAATACGACGGTGTGCAGAGTTGTGCGATTGCTTCCACCTTGTACGGCGGAGAGACCGGCTGTTCATTCGGTTGCTTAGGTTATGGCGACTGTGTGGCTGCATGTAACTTCGACGCCATCCACATCAACCTTGAGACCGGGCTTCCGGAAGTGGACGAAGACAAATGTACTTCATGCGGAGCTTGCGTAAAAGCTTGCCCGAAAAACATCATCGAACTGCGTAAGAAGGGCCCCAAATCACGCCGCGTCTTCGTCAGCTGCGTAAACAAAGACAAAGGCGGAGTAGCCAAGAAAGCATGCGCCAACGCTTGTATCGGCTGTGGCAAATGTGCAAAGGAATGCCCGTTCGAAGCAATTACAGTGGAAAACAACGTGGCCTACATCGATTACACAAAATGTCGCTTATGCCGCAAGTGCGTAGCCGTATGTCCGACCGGCGCCATCCACGAATTGAACTTCCCGCCACGTAAAGAGGCAGCTCCGGCTGTGGATGCCGACAAAATAAAACCGGCAACAGCTCCGAAACCGGCTGCACCGAAGGCTGATACGCCAAAGACTGAAGCCCCGAAGAAAGAGTCTCCGAAGGCAGAAGCTCCAACAGCAAACGCTACGCCAAATGCAGAAACTCCTAAAATTGAAACAAAAGAAGAAACAATTCAAAAATAAAATCTAATAGTATGCTAAGGACATTTCGAATCGGAGGTATACATCCGCCCGAAAATAAATTGTCTGCCGGTAAGAAAATTACCGCTTTAGCTGCTCCTAAGCAGGTAATCATACCGCTCAGTCAGCACATCGGGGCTCCAGCCCAGGCAGTGGTCAAGAAGGGTGATCTGGTTAAAGTCGGAACACTTGTCGCCAAGGCAGGTGGTTTCGTTTCCGCCAATATCCACTCGTCAGTATCCGGTAAAGTAAACAAAATAGATAACGCCCTCGACTCAAGCGGCTACAAGCGTCCCGCCATCTACATCGATGTGGAAGGAGACGAATGGGAAGAAACGATCGACCGCAGCGATGCATTGGTAAAAGATTGTACGTTGTCATCCAAAGAGATCGTCGACAAGATTGCAGCAGCCGGTATCGTAGGTCTGGGGGGAGCCACTTTCCCGACACAGGTGAAACTGATGCCGCCTCCCGGAAGCAAGGCAGAAATCATCATCATCAATGCCGTAGAATGCGAACCTTATTTGACCTCCGACCATTCCCTGATGATGGAAAAAGGCGAACAGATATTGGTGGGCGTCACATTGCTGATGAAAGCCGTAAATGTAAACAAAGCCGTTATCGGCATTGAAAACAATAAACCCGATGCAATCGCCCACCTGACGAAGCTGGCAGCCGCTTATCCCGGAATCGAGATCATGCCGCTGAAAGTGCAATATCCGCAAGGAGGTGAAAAGCAGCTGATCGACGCCGTGATCCGTCGCCAGGTAAAGAGCGGCGCCCTGCCTATCTCGGCCGGAGCCGTCGTGCAGAACGTAGGAACCGCCTACGCCGTCTACGAAGCCGTCCAGAAGAACAAACCTCTGTTCGAGCGCGTCGTGACCGTAACAGGAAAGGCCGTTGCCAACCCGTCGAACTTCCTGGTCCGTATGGGTACGCCTATCAACACGCTGATCGAAGCAGCCGGTGGTCTTCCCGAAAACACGGGTAAGATTATCGGTGGCGGTCCGATGATGGGCAAAGCGTTGGTAAGCGCCGAAGTTCCGGTAACCAAAGGCAGTTCCGGCGTATTGCTCCTGACCAAGGAAGAATCTGTCCGCAAACCGATGCAGGACTGTATCCGTTGCGCCAAGTGCGTGAACGTCTGCCCGATGGGATTGAACCCAGCCTTCCTCATGAAGTTCACCGTCTACAAAGACTGGGAAAAAGCCGAGGCCAACTATATTCAGGACTGTATCGAATGCGGTTCATGCAGTTATACTTGCCCTGCCCACCGTCCGCTGTTAGACCAGATCCGATTGGGTAAAGGCAAAGTTATGGGTATTATTCGTGCAAGAAAGTCATAAAACAAGAGCAATATGGAAAACAAATTATACGTGTCTCCCTCGCCCCACATTCATGGCGGCGACAGCATAAGCAAAAATATGTACGGTGTACTGATTGCCCTTGTTCCGGCTTTCCTGGTATCACTCTACTTTTTCGGACTGGGTGCGCTGATCGTAACCGTAGCCTCGGTTTTCTTCTGTGTCCTGTTCGAATATCTGATTCAGAAGTTCCTGATGAAAAAGGAACCGACCATTTACGACGGTTCGGCCATCCTGACCGGTGTTTTGCTGGCGTTCAACCTGCCGTCAAACCTGCCGATCTGGATCATCGCCATCGGTGCGCTGGCAGCCATCGGTATCGGTAAGATGTCGTTCGGCGGCCTGGGCAACAATATTTTCAACCCTGCACTGACAGGACGCATCTTCCTGCTGATCTCTTTCCCGGCACAGATGACCACCTGGCCCGTTGTCGGACAGTTGACATCTTATGCCGATGCAACAACAGGGGCAACCGTCCTCTCTCTGATGAACGAGGGTGCACTCGACAAAATGCCTACACTCAGCGACATGCTGATCGGTAACATGGGCGGTAGCCTTGGTGAAGTCAGCGCACTGGCACTGCTGTTAGGTATGTTCTATATGTTATGGAAGAAGATCATCACCTGGCACGTTCCGGTATCCATCTTCGTCACGGTATTTGTCTTTACAGGTATCATGCACCTGGTGAATCCGGTTCAATACGCAAGCCCGTTCGTCCATCTGTTGTCCGGAGGTCTGATGTTGGGAGCTATCTTCATGGCGACCGACTATGTGACTTCGCCGATGAGCAAGAGCGGTATGATTGTCTACGGTGTCGGCATTGGTATCCTGACAACGGTTATCCGTCTGTTCGGTTCTTATCCCGAAGGTATGTCATTTGCCATCTTCATCATGAATGGAGTTACTCCGCTCATCAACAGTTATATGAAACCTAAACATTTCGGAGGGAAATAAGCATGGCAAAACTAAAATCAACATTACCCAATATGTTCCTTTCACTCACGATCATCTGTGTAGTGGCCGGAGCAATATTAGCAGGTGTGAATATGTACACCACCGGTCCGATTGCCGCCACCAAAGCAGCAGCGCTGGAAGCAGCGATCAAAGCGGTCACTCCGGCATTCGACAACAAACCGACAGAAGAAGCCTATATGGCAGTTACAGCCGATGGCGACTCGTTGAAAATCTACCCGGCAAAACAAGACGGCAAATTCGTCGGTGCCGCAGTGGAGAGCAACACAATGAAAGGGTTCGGCGGTGAGATCCGCGTGATTGTCGGTTTTGACACCGAAGGCAAACTGCTGAACTATTCAGTCTTGCAACATGCCGAAACACCCGGATTAGGGGCTAAAATGCAAGAATGGTTCCGTACGGACAAAAATCGCCAGAGCGTTTTGGGACGCAATTTGTCTGATGGCGAACTGAAAGTAACCAAAGACGGTGGAGATGTCGATGCCATAACAGCTTCGACCATTACCAGCCGTGCATTCCTGAACGCCGTGAACCGCGCCTACAGTGCTTTTTCCGGTGCCGACGGATTGACCGGAGCAACCACATCATCCGATAACACAACTAAAGAGGGAGGAAACGACAATGAGTAATCTGAAAATATTGATGAACGGAATCATCACAGAGAACCCGACATTCGTATTGCTGTTAGGTATGTGTCCGACATTGGGAACGACCTCTTCAGCGATGAATGGTATGAGTATGGGACTTGCTACCATGTTCGTGTTGATCTGTTCCAACATGGTCATATCAGCATTGAAAAATGTAATCCCGGATATGGTCCGTATTCCCGGGTACATTGTCGTAATCGCCACATTCGTAACGGTTGTGCAAATGTGCATGGAAGCATTTATTCCTGCCTTATACGCAAGTTTGGGATTGTTCATCCCGTTGATCGTCGTCAACTGTATCGTGTTGGGACGCGCCGAAGCTTTTGCCGCCAAGAACGGAGTCGTGGCCTCGGCTTTCGACGGAATCGGTATCGGTCTCGGCTTTACGATTGCCTTGACACTGTTAGGAGCTATCCGCGAATTGTTGGGGACGGGTAAACTGTTCAACCTGACAATCATGCCGGAACAGTTCGGCTCGCTGATTTTCGTATTGGCTCCGGGTGCATTCATCGCACTGGGATTCCTGATAGCTATTGTTAATAAACTGCGTAAAGCATAAAACAAGGTAAGATATGGAATATATATTGATATTTATCGCCGCTGTATTCGTCAACAACGTTGTGTTGTCCCAATTCTTGGGTATATGTCCGTTCCTCGGCGTATCCAAGAAAAGTGGATACAGCAATAGGCATGGGAGCAGCCGTTGCAATTTGTGCTTACCATTGCGACACTCGTGACTTTCCTCGTACAAAAATATGTGCTGGATGTATTCGGCCTGGGCTTTATGCAGACCATCAGCTTCATCCTGATTATCGCAGCTCTGGTACAAATGGTGGAAATCATCCTGAAGAAAGTTTCTCCTGCCCTCTATCAGGCATTGGGAGTGTTTCTTCCGCTGATCACGACAAACTGTTGTGTGTTGGGTGTCGCCATCCAGGTCATCCAGAAACAGTATAATTTATTAGAATCTGTAGTATATGCATTCTCTATTGCTATTGGATTTGCATTAGCTTTGATTATCTTTGCAGGTGTCAGAGAACAATTAGCAATGACAAATGTCCCCGATGGCATGAAAGGAACCCCGATCGCCCTAATCACAGCTGGCCTGCTGGCTATGGCGTTTATGGGATTCTCGGGGATCGTTTAAAGATTTATGATTTATGATTTATAATAACAGGTAATACTGCTTGATAATAACAGGTAACACCGCTTGCCGCTATAAATCATAAATCATAAATCCTTTCATAAATCATAAATCATAAATTTTCTCTCCTCATGAAACAGAAGATTTTAGTAGCAGGTGGAACTGGTTACATCGGATCACACACCACAGTAGAACTGCAGAACGCAGGTTATGAAGTTGTCATCATTGATGACCTGTCTAACTCCAATATAGAAGTATTGGACGGTATCGAACGCATCACAGGCATCCGTCCTGAATTCATCAAGCTGGACTTGAAAGATAAGGAAGGAACCCGCGAAGCACTGAAAGCTCATCCGGGAATCAAAGGGATCATCCTGTTTGCCGCCAGCAAAGCAGTAGGCGAATCCGTACAGCAACCGTTGAAATACTATCGTAACAACGTTGTGACATTGGTGAACCTGTTGGAACTGATGCCGGAATTCAATATCGAAGGCATTGTATTCTCTTCTTCCTGTACCGTTTACGGGCAGCCTGACCCTGAGAATCTGCCTGTAACCGAGAACGCTCCGATCAAACCGGCTACTTCTCCATACGGAAATACAAAACAGATCAACGAAGAGATCATCCGCGACACGATCCATGCCGGCGCTCCTTTCAAGAGCATCATCCTGCGTTACTTCAACCCGATCGGAGCGCATCCGACAGCAGAGATCGGCGAATTGCCTAACGGCGTTCCTCAGAACCTGATCCCGTATCTGACACAGACTGCTATGGGTATCCGCAAAGAGTTGAGTGTATTCGGTGACGACTATGACACGCCTGACGGTTCCTGCATCCGCGACTATATCAATGTTGTCGACTTGGCTAAGGCTCACGTGATCGCAATGGACCGCATGTTGGGTGGCAAGTCTCTGGATAATGTGGAAATCTTCAACCTCGGAACCGGCAACGGTGTTTCCGTATTGGAACTGATCAACACATTCGAAGCTGCAACAGGCGTTAAAGTCCCGCACAAGATCGTAGGACGCCGCGAAGGTGACATCGAAAAGGTTTGGGCCAATCCCGAACGTGCCAATAAAGTTTTAGGCTGGAAAGCGACAGAAACACTGGCCGACACATTGGCTTCGGCCTGGAAATGGCAGGAAAGACTGCGCGAACGCGGTATCATGTAATCGGAATATTTCTCGTTACCATACAAAAAAGGGGGGGCCAAAGTTCATTATTAAACCCATCGGCTCCCCTTTTTCATTAAGAAGCCTTGGAAAGGTGTATACAGTATAAAGACAAGCTTATCATCAGACAGCACACTGTATATCAATATATTGAAAATAACCATCCTTACAAAAGGACAATTTGACCGCAATATTTCCCCTACACTTTTTCAAACAAGCCTCATTTTCTTACACGACAAACGCAATACTCCTTGTAAATAGCGAACGGTAAATAGCGAGCTACCTGACGAAGAAAAAACCAAATCCGGACAAAAACACATTCTCCTCCACACACCTCCAACCCATTTGAACAGCCAGACTCTTAGCATGCACTGCCTCCATACGGAAAAGAAAGGCAAAGGTTTAGAAAAATCATCTAAACAATTATTTATCAAACACATACAATATTTTCATAAATCTATTGCTTCCAAAAAGTGTAGGGGAAATATTGCGGTCAAATTGTCCTTTTCTATATTTGGGGGCCTAAAAAACGTTCCAAGTCCTCCCAAAAGCTATAGGTTTTCCGTTTACAAGCCATAGCTTTCCAAGAAAAAAGCTATAACCTTTTTGGAAACAGGCTATAGCTTTTTTATCATGAGACATCTCCCCCAAAAACAGACTGAAAGATTACTTTGCCAGTATATTCAGGACAGCTTCCCGCCAATCCTCTCCGTTTTCCGGCTGATAGGTGTGGAAACCGAGCCCTTGTCCAACCTCTATATTCGATTTGGCATCGTCAACAAACAGCGTTTCAGCGGGAATAAGCGGGGCATTTTCTATCATCCGGTCGAAGATGGCGGCATCCGGCTTCGTCACCCCAACTTCATAGGAAGTATACATTTTGTCGAAATAAGCGGATATAGGACGACCGGCAGGGGTGAACGCCTCGCTCCTCGCCCACGACTGGACAATCGGATTCGTATTGCTCAACAAATAAACCTTATATTTCTTTCGCAACTCTAACAGGAAATCCAACTTGTATTGCGGGACATCGGCAATAAAACCCATCCAGGCATATTTGATTTCATCATAAGAAAGTTGCTTGCCGGTATGCTCGCATAACTTGCGACAGAAAGTATCGACATCGATCTTTCCATTCTCCAGTTCAAGGAAAAAGCCTTTCTGCTCATAAGGATCGAGCAACTGTTTTGCATCCTTCACTCCTATTTCCTCAAATCGGCTTACAGCCTGGTGATGGTCCAGGTCGATCAAGACGCCTCCCAGATCAAATACTATGTTTCTGATTCTTTTCATATTCTTTGCGTAATACTCACAAACTTACATAAAAGTGTCCGAACAACCAAATAAAAAAAGTGAAGGCCGTATGCAGGCGGGATCACCCTCCGCATACTCAGCCTTCACTGTAAATCGGCATCACACAAGCATCAAGCAGGCTTGTGAATGTGAAATCATTTTATTCGAGCTTATGGATAACCAGACCGGAACGCAGTTTCGGTTCGAACCAGGTTGTCTTGGGAGGCATGATATTACCGGTATCGGCAATATCCATCAATTGCTTCATGGTGACAGGATAAAGCGCCAACGCGACCTTCATCTCGCCACTGTCCACACGACGCTGCAATTCTCCCAGCCCACGGATACCGCCTACGAAATCGATGCGTTTATCCGAACGAAGATCTTTTATGCCCAGAATCTCATCTAAAATCAGGTTGGAAGAGATCGTCACATCCAGGACACCGATCGGATCGTTATCGTTGTATGTACCTTGCTTGGCTGTCAACGAATACCATTTTCCTGCCAAATAGAGGGAGAAATTATGCAAAGCTGCCGGTTTATAAATATCCGCGCCCTTTTCTTCCACGACAAAGTTCTTTTCCAGTTTAGCCAGAAATTCCTCTTCCGACAAGCCGTTCAAGTCTTTCACCACACGGTTATAGTCGATAATCGTCAACTGGTTTGCCGGGAAACAGACAGCCATAAAGTAGTTATACTCCTCGTCCCCTTTATGAGCCGCGTTCTGTCTGGCTTTCTCCGCACCGACCAGGGCGGCGGCGGCGGAACGGTGATGGCCGTCGGCAATATACAGGGAAGGCATTTCGCCGAACAGTTCCGTGATGCGGGCAATATCAGCCGGCTCGTCAATGATCCAGAACGTATGGCCGAAACCGTCGTCTTTCGCGACGAAGTCATATTCCGGATTGCGGGATGTATATTTGGCGACAATCTGATCCAGTTCGGCATTGTCGGGATAAGCAAAGAACACCGGTTCGATATTGGCATTATTCACCCGGACATGCTTCATGCGGTCCTCCTCCTTGTCACGCCGTGTCAGCTCATGCTTCTTGATAACGCCATTCATATAATCGGGCACATACGCACCGACAACCAAGCCGTATTGTGTCTTGCCGTTCATGGTCTGGGCATACACATAGTAACATTCCTCCTTATCCTGCACCAACCAGCCCTTTTCCTGGAACATCCGGAAATTGGCGGCAGCTTTCAGATAAACGGCAGGATCGTGTTCATCCGTCCCGACCGGAAAGTCGATCTCCGGTTTGATGATATGATATAATGATTTTTCATTTCCCTTCGCTTCTTCGCGTGCCTCTTCCGAGTTCAACACATCGTAAGGACGGGAAGCCACTTGTTCGATCAAATCTTTAGGAGGACGGATTCCTTTGAAAGGTTTAATTCGTGCCATGATAATTTAGATAAATCTATTTATTTACTCTGAACTTTTCACATCCTTCTTTCAGGAAGCCTTCGATCTGCTTGGCAGCGGCAATACCGGCATTGATATTGGCTTCGGCAGTCTGTGCACCCATCTTTTTAGGAGTGGAGAAATAGCGACCGGCAAACTTGGCGGCAAACTCTTCGTTGGCTACGGGCATGATGTCGGTTACATATTTCAAGTCTGCGCGTTCTTCCATCAACTTGATCAGTTCGGCTTCGTTGATCACTTCCTTACGGGCTGTATTGACCAACAGGCCCCCTTTCGGCATCTTGCCGACCAGAGCGTAATTGATGGAGTTCTTTGTTTCGGCAGTTGCGGGAATATGCAAAGAAACGATATCGCAGGTAGCATAGAGTTCTTCCGGTGAAGCGACCGGTTTCACACCATCCGCTTCAATGGCCGAAGCCGGACAGAAAGCATCGAATGCATAGATTTCCATTCCGAAACCTTTTGCGATACGGGCCACATTGCGGCCTACGTTGCCGTATGCGTGGATTCCCAGTTTCTTTCCTTTCAATTCTGTTCCCGATGTTCCGTTATAGAAGTTGCGGACAGCCATTACCATCATTCCGAAAGCCAATTCGGCAACGGCATTGGAGTTCTGCCCCGGTGTATTCATCACACAAACATTATGAGCTGTCGCAGCAGCCAGGTCGACGTTATCGTAACCGGCTCCGGCACGAACCACTATCTTCAACTGCTTGGCGGCATCCAGCACTTCGGCATCGATCACGTCACTGCGGATAATGATTGCATCCACATCCTTGACTGCCTCCAGCAGTTTGGCCTTTTCACCGTATTTTTCCAACAGGATCAGTTCATCGCCTGCCCCTTCCACTACTTCGCGGATACCTTTCACAGCTATCGCTGCGAAAGGTTTATCTGTTGCTACTAATATCTTTGCCATAATCAATGCTGTTTTTCAAAATCCTTCATACATGCAACCAAAGCTTCAACGCTGCTCTTAGGCATTGCGTTGTACAGTGAGGCACGGAAACCACCGACAGAGCGGTGTCCCTTGATACCGACCATACCGGCAGCCGCAGCAAATTTGCTGAATTCGTCTTCCAGTTCCTTATATTCGTCATTCATCACGAAACATACATTCATGATAGAACGGTCTTCGGCTGCAACAGTCCCTCTGAACAACTTGTTACGATCGATTTCATCATACAGGATAGCGGCATTTTCCATGTCCTTCTTTTCCATAGCGGCAACACCGCCTTGTTCCTTATACCATTTCAATGTCTGCAACGTCAGCATAGATCGGCAGCACGGGAGGAGTGTTAAACATGGAATCCTTGTCCACATGAGTCTTATAGTTCAACATTGTCGGGATCGGGCGTTCCACATGTCCCAAAGCATCCACACGAACAATAGCCAGCGTCACACCGGCAGGAGCCAGATTCTTCTGTGCCCCGGACATAGATAATGTCATATTTGGATACATCGATCGGACGGGAGAAAATATCGGACGACATATCGGCGACCAAACGTTGTTTCACATCCGGATCTTTGCGAGTTTCCGTTCCGTAAAATCGTATTATTGGTCGTAATATGGAAATAATCCGCATCGTCGGCAATCGTATAATCTTTCGGAATATATGTATAGATTTTTATCTTTAGAAGATGCCACAACCTCGACTTCCCCGAAGAGCTTAGCTTCCTTGATGGCTTTGGACGACCATGTACCGGTATCTAAATAAGAAGCTTTCTTATTCAACAGGTTGTAAGGAACCATACAGAACTGCATGCTTGCACCTCCACCCAGGAAAACAACCTCATAGCCAGCAGGAACATCCAGCAATTCTTTGATCAGCGCACGCGCCTCATCGTTCACGGCAACGAATTCTTTACTTCTGTGGGAGATTTCAAGAAGAGATAAACCCATACCCGCAAAATTCTCTACTGCAGCGGCCGTATTTTTAATTGTATACTCGCTCAAGATAGAGGGACCTGCATAAAAATTGTGCTTCTTCATACCAATGTTTTTTTAATGTTAAATATAATTTAAGTAACTAATTTCCCAAAAACAGGCGGCTAATGTACAAAATAAATTGACAATTGACAATCGATGATTGATAATTATTAGCAAAACGACATGATAATTATCTTTATCAATTACACTTATTCCCCAATTGTCAATTGTCTATTATCAATTGTCAATTCTGATATCTATCTCCCCACAAACGCCTCATCTGTTCAATTAGTTTGTGTTCGGACGGATTTTCCTGTCCTTTCCACAGCCGTTCGTTTAAAATCTCCTTTGGAAGGAACTCTTGCTTGACAAAATGATTTTCATAATCGTGCGCATATTTGTAATCTTTTCCGTAATTCAGCTCCGCCATCAATTTTGTCGGTGCATTTCGCAAATGAAGGGGAACAGGCAAGTTTCCTGTACGGTTCACCAACTCTAACGCATCATTAATCGCCATATAAGCCGAATTGCTTTTAGGACTGCATGCCAGATAAACGGTCGTTTCCGCCAAAATGATCCGTCCTTCAGGCCAGCCGATTTTCTTCAAGGCATCAAAACAGGCATTTGCCAACAACAGAGCATTCGGATTCGCTAATCCGATATCTTCCGATGCTGAAATAACCAGACGGCGGGCTATAAATTCCGGATCTTCGCCACCGGCAACCATACGAGCCAGCCAATAGACAGCGGCATCCGGATCACTTCCGCGAATGGATTTGATAAAAGCGGATATGATGTCATAATGCATCTCTCCCCCTTTATCGTACGCTGCCGGATTTTCCTGCAAGCGCTCCACCACCTTTTCATCTGTTATTTCAATCTTTTCATTTCCTTCTTCCGCAGCAACGACAAGCTCCAGGATATTCAGCAGTTTCCGTGCATCGCCACCGGAATAACGCAACATGGCGTCCGTCTCGGCCAACACGATATTCATATCCTTCAAT
>ENA-OPYT01000461-OPYT01000461.1-human-gut-metagenome-genome-assembly--contig:-NODE-461-length-12569-cov-4.875583_pt1 | contig 12569 bp, 9 predicted proteins | sample MGYA00242636_ERZ504480 | MGnify/ENA primary metagenome ERZ504480 (study PRJEB26092, sample SAMD00036228) | human gut metagenome | host: Homo sapiens | study: EMG produced TPA metagenomics assembly of...
CTTTAATTCAACAAAAACTTCCGCAATTTATTTATACCGCTCTGATTTTTTATCTAACTTTACACGCTAAAATCGTAAACAGTAATTAGTTAAACCGTAGAACAGAGCTTATGCCTTTAAATTTACCCGATAAACTTCCCGCGATAGAGCTGCTGAAAGAGGAAAACATATTCGTCATTGACAATTCACGGGCCACCCGGCAGGACATCCGTCCGCTGCGGATTGTCATATTGAATCTGATGCCGTTGAAGATTACGACGGAGACTGATTTGGTGCGTCTGCTCTCCAATACTCCGTTGCAGGTGGAGATTTCGTTCATGAAAATCAAGAGCCACACCTCAAAGAATACTCCGATAGAACATATGAAAGCTTTCTATACGGATTTCGACAAGATGCGTGACGAGAAGTACGACGGTATGATTATTACCGGAGCCCCTGTGGAGCAGATGGACTTTGAGGAAGTGACCTATTGGGACGAGATAACCGAAATATTCGATTGGGCGCGTACGCACGTTACGTCCACGCTTTATATCTGCTGGGCGGCGCAAGCCGGACTCTACCACCATTACGGTGTGCCCAAGTATCCGCTGGACGCGAAAATGTTCGGCATATTCGCACATCGCACCTTGCAGCCTTTGTATCCCATTTTCCGTGGTTTTGACGATGTGTTTTATGTTCCCCACAGCCGCCACACGGAAGTCCGCAAGGAAGATATTCTGAAAGTTCCCGGACTGACCCTGCTTTCGGAATCGGAAGAGGCAGGGGTCTATATGGTAATGGCACGTAACGGGCGCGAGTTTTTCGTAACCGGTCATTCCGAATACTCCCCCCTGACGCTCGATACGGAATACCGCCGCGACCTGGCTAAGGGACTACCTATTGAGATGCCCCGCAATTACTATGTGGACGACAACCCGGACAAAGGCGTATCGGTACGGTGGCGGGCGCATGCCAACCTGCTGTTCTCCAACTGGCTGAACTACTTTGTATATCAGGAAACCCCGTTCAATATTGAAGAAATTAAATAAGAACTCCGAAAACTCAGTGGGGCTTTGTGCCCCTTTCTGTGGTGAAAAAAATATGATGAAGCAACGAAAAATAGAACTATTGACCCCCGCCAAGAATCTGGAGTGCGGTATTGAAGCAGTCAATCATGGTGCGGATGCGGTATATATAGGCGCACCGAAGTTCGGCGCACGTGCGGCTGCGGTCAATTCTTTGGAAGATATAGCCGCTTTGGTGGCGTATGCCCATTTGTACAACGTACGCATTTACGTTACGGTCAATACCATTCTGAAAGAAGAGGAGCTTGCCGAAACGGAAAAGATGATTTGGGAACTGTACCGCATCGGTGTAGACGCCCTGATAGTGCAGGATATGGGAATTACCCGTCTGAACCTGCCGCCCATCCCCCTGCACGGCAGTACGCAGATGGACAACCGTACACCGGAGAAAGTACGTTTCCTGGCGGATGCAGGCTTTCGTCAGGTAGTGCTGGCACGCGAGCTGTCATTGCAGGAGATACGCCGAATCCACGAGGCTTGTCCGGAAACGCCTTTGGAAGTGTTTGTACACGGTGCGCTTTGCGTAAGCTACAGCGGACAGTGCTACGTCAGTCAGGCATGTTTCGGCAGGAGCGCCAACCGGGGAGAGTGTGCCCAGTTCTGCCGCCTGCCGTTCAGCCTGGTAGATGCCGACGGGAAAACAATCGTCCGCGACAAGCACCTGCTCTCCTTGAAAGACCTGAACCAAAGCGAAGTGCTGGAAGACCTGTTGGATGCCGGCGCCTCTTCCCTCAAGATAGAAGGACGGTTGAAGGACGTTTCCTATGTGAAGAACGTTACGGCTGCCTACCGCAGCAAGCTGGATGCTATTTTCGCCCGTCGCAAGGAGTACGTACGTGCTTCTTCGGGTACTTGTCGTTTCGACTTCACGCCCCGGTTGGACAAGAGTTTCAGCCGCGGCTTCACCCATTACTTCCTGCAGGGCCGCGACCGGGAAATCTCTTCTTTCGATACACCGAAGTCCCTGGGCGAGGAGATGGGTACGATGAAAGAGCAGCGCGGCAACTACCTTACCGTTGCCGGAGTGAAACCTTTCCATAACGGAGACGGTGTCTGCTTTCTCGATGAACAGGGCCGTTTGCAAGGTTTCCGTATCAATCGGGTGGATGGCAACAAGCTGTATCCGGCAGGCGATGTGCCCCGTATCAAACCGCGCACCCGTCTTTTCCGCAATTTCGACCAGGAATTTGAACGCATCCTTGCCCGCAAGTCCGCCGAACGTAAAATCGGCGTTGAATGGGAGCTGGCAGATACCCCTTCGGGCTTTGCCCTGACTGCGGCGGACGAAGACGGCAACCGCATAACCTTGTCTTTTCCCTATCCAAAAGAACTTGCGCGTACTCCGCAATCGGAGAACCTGCGCACCCAACTCGGCAAATTGGGGAATACTCCTTTCGAAGTCATGCCTCTCGGCGGCACGGACAGCCCCTCGGCAACAACAGCTCCCGCCATTGCAATCAACCTGTCGCAGAATTGGTTCATACCCGCCTCGGTGATAGCCGACTGGCGTCGCCAGGCGATAGACAAGCTGACTGCCGCCCGCCGCATTACTTACCGTCGTGAGTTACATGTGTGGAAACCCACCCGCCACCGTTTCCCGGCAACATCCCTGACCTATCTGGGCAATGTGATGAATACCGCCGCCCGCAGCTTTTATCAGGCTCACGGAGTAGCTTCTGTGGAACCGGCATACGAGAAGCAGGCCGTACCCGAAGCCGTACTCATGTTCTGCAAACATTGCCTGCGTTACAGCATGGGCTGGTGTCCTACGCATCAAAAGGGACATTCCCCGTACCGGGAACCCTACTACCTGGTAGGAACAGATGGCAAACGTTTCCGCCTCACTTTCGACTGCAAGAACTGCCAAATGAAAGTCAGCGGTTAAAAGCCAAGGATGAAGCTTACGTATAAAGCATACGGTATAAAGAATGAAGTATAAGGTATGGGTGAATACGCATAACGGATAGTGAAGATGATTGAGAATGAATGCCCAAAGTATATAATATGAAGAAAGAAGAAACAAACATAAACAGCCGTAAACACAGCGCTACCGTACAACGTGCGTCCCGCTCTTTATACCTTATGCCTCATACCTTATACTTAAATTTCATATTTTATATTTTATACCTTATTCTCGGTTCTTCTTGCCATTATCCCCGTCCGGACCTGGAAGATGGGAAACTGGGGGCAAAGACCCGCGATTCGCTGACTTATCTGTACGAGCGTCATTATACGTGGAACACGAATCTGGAAGTGCAGGAAGATTCGGTGACGATAGCCTGCCTGCCTGTAAAGGACTGCTATAATACACTGTACAAGGGAGACAGGGTGGTAGTGGCGGAGTTTGCCATCCACCCGACGGACAGTGTGGACAGCGTATGGGTCAAGCTCGCCCATTCTCAGGAAGTGCAGGGCTGGCTTCGGGAAAAGGACATGATCCGGGCGTTTGTACCTACGGACAGTATCTCGCAGGCCATTTACCTGTTCAGCGATACGCATGCTTCCTATTTCATTGTTATTTTTGCGCTGTTTGTGGCAGCATGGCTGTTTCGCGCGTTCCGGCGGAAGCAGTTGCAAATGGTCTACTTCAATGATATAGACAGTGTATATCCGTTGTTGCTGTGTCTGTTGCTGGCGTTCAGTGCCACGGTGTACGAGTCGATGCAGGTGTTTGTGCCGGAGACGTGGCAGCATTTTTATTTCAACCCCACACTCTCACCGTTTAAAGTGCCGTTCGTGCTATCCGTTTTCCTGATGAGCCTTTGGCTGTTTGTCATCGTACTGCTGGCGGTACTCGACGATTTGTTCCGCCAACTGAGTCCGGAAGCGGCTGTATTCTATCTGTTGGGGCTGGCTTCCTGTTGCATTTTCTGTTATTTCTTCTTTATACTGACTACCCATATATACATCGGTTATCTGTTTATAGCCGTATTTGTGTGGGTGTTCTTCAAGAAACTGCGTTCGTCACTGGCGGCATCCCGCTATCGCTGCGGCAATTGCGGACAGAAAATAGGGGCGAAAGGGGTTTGCCCGCATTGCGGGGCAATCAACGAATAGGTTATTTGCCGGTACCGGCTGGCGGTACTTCGCGTTCCAAAGGGAGGTATCCCGGCTACCGGCAGTTGGTACTCCGTGTACCAACGCTTGGTAGTCCGCGTACCATAGTGTGGTACTTCACGTACCAATGCTTGGTAGCTCCCGTACCAACGGTTGGTATTTCGTGTACCAAAGCGGGGTATTACTTTGGTACACGCAACCGGTTTATATTAAGAGGCTTACAATCCTGATTTACCTGTTTGTAAAAGTCGGCAAACTCTGTTTGCTAAAATCTGCAACGCAGTTCTATTCCGGCCTGGATGGGGCGTCCTTTCTGCATAAATCCGTTGCCCATGCTTTCGAAATAGAAGGCGGCGTAATCCTTGTCCAGTGCATTGCGCCACCGAGTAGCCTATCTGTCCGCGACCTTTCTGGAAACTGATGCGTCCGTTCAGTGTGCCGTAGAATGATTGGCTGACGGTGTTCTCTTCCGTCCAGTACACACGTCCCGCACCGGTGTATCCGGCATTCAACTGAATGCGCTCCAGCCAATATCCCGGGTTGATGCGGAAAATGTACTGTCCGCCTACGGTCAGCGTGTGTTTGGGAACGAAAGGCACGTAGTTGCCGTTGTAGCTGATTTCCTGAAGCTGTCCGTTGACGCGGGCATTGGTTACGTAGTCCTTAAAGGTGGCATACGTATAGCCGTAGCTGGTGTTCAGCGTGAAGTCGGCAGTAATGGCGGCAGCCAGGGACAGTTCGGCGCCGAGGCTGCGGCTTTTGCCTGCATTCACCGTTTCGCGTCCCAAGCCGCTTGCTCCTGCAAAGCGTGAGATTTGCTGGTCGCGCGTCTCCAGCCAGAAGAGTGCGGCATCGGTACGCAGACGGTTATTGAAAAGATTCAGGTGAGTTCCGATTTCGTAGTTCCAGGTTTGCTCCGGTTTGTATTCGGTGGCGGAGCGGGCGTCGGGATTCTCGCCTGCATCGGGGAACATTTCGCTGATAAGGTCTTTGTAGGATGCGCTGGGAGAACCCTCTACGGCTTTCAGAATTTCCTCTTTCGTCTGCCGCATCATGTCGTTTTTCAGGCTGGACTGCAACAGGTCGGAGAACATCTGGATGTTGTATCCGCCCGAACGGTAGCCCTTGCTCACGGTTGCATAGACGTTGCCCCGATTGTTCTTGAAGTCATATTGAAGGGCAAACTTCGGCAACAGTTGCAGGTAATCCTTGTCGATGGAACCGTGGTAGCGCGACTGTACGGTGAGCGCCGTTTCGGGCATCATCGGTATTTCTTTGATAACCTGCCCGCCCCGTACCATTTCTCCTTTGATACCTACCGTATAGTCCATTGCAGTGCCGGAGTCGTAGGTCATCTTCATCTTCTCATAATCCAGGCGCAGGCCGGCGGTGAAAGATAATCCCGTGAGGCCGAACAGATCCCGGAAAGTAGACTGGTGGAACAACGCTCCGTTGAGAAGCGGTGTGTCGAAATTACCGTTGATGAGCAGATTGCTGTTGCTGGGCCGCAAGGACGGCAGGATATTGATTCCCATACCGGGCATGGGCATGGGAACTTCTATTTTGGATGGGATTACACTGCCCAGCATCTGCCCCAGCATTCCCATGCCGTCTTCCCTGAAGGTCACCGGAGCGTCGGTTTTCAGCCATTGGTAGAAGCCGAAGACGCCCGTAGCCCATTGCCAACGGCTGCTGCCTTTGCTTTTCATCACAATCTCTTCGCTCAGGGTATGGATGCGTTGCTTCTGTTCCAGCGTATAGATGTCTTTCGCCGTAAAATCCTGGTCGATGAACATGCGGTCTTTCAGGAACTGATAGCCCGTTACGGCGCTCAGGGTGAAGCGCTGCGCCTGATATTCGAGGTTCAGCCCTGTATTCAGCAGGTTACGGTAGTAGCTGTTTTCGCGGTTGTTGGAGATTGTGCCGATGTATGATTTCATCTCTTCGCTTTGGGCGGCGGGGTTGACGCTGCCGGTATAATAGTACGGATAGCCGCCCTGGTCGCTGTATTCGTAGCTCACGTTCAGGTCTGCTTTCCAGTTCTCGGAAGGCAGGTAGATGCCGCGGAAGCGTCCGCCGGCCGATTGGCTCTTGTCTGTCTTCTTATTCTCCAGCGCTGCGTTGCGGAAGAAGCCGCCTTCGTAGTCATAGAAGCCGCCGGTAGAGAAAGCGAAACGCTCGGACACTCGGTGGTAATGCGTCAGCGAAGTGTTGTAGGCATTGTGCGTGCCTGCGCCGATGCGCAAGTCCGTGCCCTGATAGGAGAAAGGCGATTTGGTGTGAATCTTAATCAGTCCGCCCATCGCATTGCGTCCGTACAGCGTTCCTTGCGGGCCGCGCAGTACGTCGATGCGTTCGATGTCGGAGTAGTCGAAGTCGAAAGCGGACTTGTCGATGTAGGGGATATTGTCCACATACAGCCCTACGGACGGCGTGTTGATGCGCGAACCGATACCACGGATATAGACGGCGGAAGTAAGGCGCGAACCGTAGTCGGGGATGTACATGTTGGGAACGAGTCCGGTCAGGTTCTTGATAGAGTTCACCTGTGCCGCCTGCATGTCCTGCTGCGAAAGCAGGGTGACGGCTGTGGGCTGTTCGCGCAGCTTGCGGTTTTCTTTGGGGGCTGCGATGACGAGGACTTCTTCCACGTCTACTACTTTCAAGGTGTCCAGATCTGCTGCCGACACATTACCGGCAGTGAGGAACGTCAGAATCAGGGGAATAATCTTATATTGTTTCATAACTGGTTTTGTTTCGCTTGCAAAGTAACGCGAAATCTCCAGTTCGTGCAATCCTAATTTATGAGGATTATGATGCCGGGAGATGCGGGGCGGCAGGGGGATTGCCATCCGGTTTATATCCTGTCGGCATCAATGTAGCCGTGCATCACGGCATAGATTGTCAGTCCCGATACGGACTTGATGCCCAGTTTCTCCACAATGTTCTTGCGGTGGGTGATGACGGTGGTGAGGCTGATGTTCAGTTTGTCGGCAATCTCCTTGTTGATAAGCCCTTTGGTGATGAGCACCAGCACTTCTATCTCGCGGGCGGAAAGCTCGTGGGCATCGGCGTTGCCGGCGGCATGAGGCGGCATGGCGGAGCGGAGACTGTCCGGTTGCTTGTCGGGGTGTCCGTGCTGGTGTCCGTACCGATGGAGTTGCAGAATGTCTTTTACGAGGCCTTTCTCGTCCTGATAGATGTTCAGGGTCGGCACGCCCGATAGCTGAGGCTGGTTGTCGCCGCCTGCCAGTACAATGGTCTTGGGCTTTCGGGGCAGGAAGAATGAGGTATGCTCGAAATATATTTGGGAAGAGATGAAATAATGGGCATACATGTCGGGCGTATCATCCATGAGTTCGGCGAAGGAGCGGAACACACGGATGGTAGCCATCGGGATAATCTCTTCCAGAAGGTTCTGCAATCCCAAAGAGGTCAGTGTGTTGGGAGCGACGATTGCTATTTCGGGAGCTGTCATAACGGTATAGGTTTGCCCGCAAAAGTACGGATTATTTTTGTATCATCCTTACAATGCGGGGAAATGAATTTCATCTGAATGCGGAAGCCTGCTGCTCTCATTGCAGCAAGAGCCGGCTTGCGGCTTCCGCACACCGTTCTCCGTCGATACCTGCCGACACGATGCCGCCTGCATATCCGGCTCCCTCTCCGCAGGGAAACAGTCCTTTCAAACGGACATGCTGCAAGGTGTCTTTGTCTCTGACAATGCGCACCGGAGCCGATGTACGGGTTTCAACGCCAATCATGGCAGCTTCGTTGCTAAGGAAACCGTGGCTGTATTTCCCGAATTGCTGGAAACCTTTGCTCAGCCGGTCGGCAATGAACGGCGGCATCCAGAAGTGCAGAGGCGACGATACCAGTCCGGGGGCGTATGAACTTTCCGGCAGGTCGTAGCTGAGCTTTTTCCTGGTAAAGTCCGCCATGCGTTGCGCGGGGGCTGTTTGCTTCATGTTGCCCTGTTGCCAGCAGAGGCGTTCCAGAGCTTCCTGGAAATACATCATGTTGAGTTGGGAGTTGAAAGCCGGGTCTTCGTTCATTATTCTTAACTCTTTATTCTCCAAGTCTTCTGGACGTAGCTCCACTACCATTCCCGAATTGCTCCACCGGGAACCCCGGTTGCTGGGGCTCATTCCGTTGACTACGATTTGCTGGGGACCGCTGGCTGCCGGAACTACAAAGCCGCCGGGACACATGCAGAAGCTGTACACGCCTCTTCCGTCCACTTGGGTAACGAAGCTGTACTCAGCGGCGGGCAGGTATTTGCCGCGTCCGTTGCGGTTGTGGTATTGTATCCGGTCTATCAGGGAAGCGGGATGTTCCAGACGTACTCCTACGGCGATGCCTTTGGCTTCTATTTCCACTCCGTTGGCTGCCAGCCAGCGGTATACATCGCGTGCGGAGTGTCCGGTAGCAAGTATTACAGGACCAAGGAATGTCCGGCCGGTATCGGTTTCGATGCCTTTCACTTCATCGTTTTCAATAATAAGAGCATCCATCCGTGTCTCAAAGTGCACTTCACCGCCGCAACCGATAATGGTGTTCCGCATGTTTTCTATGACCCGCGGCAGTTTGTCCGTGCCGATATGGGGATGGGCGTCTACGAGTATGGAAGATGAAGCGCCGTGCTGGCAGAATACGTTCAGGATTTTGTCTACGTTCCCCCGTTTTTTACTGCGGGTATAGAGCTTGCCGTCCGAATAGGCGCCTGCACCGCCTTCTCCGAAACTGTAATTGGATTCCGGGTTGACGGTCTGTTCTCTTCCTATCAGGGCAAGGTCTTTCTTGCGGTCGCGTACATTCTTTCCGCGCTCCACGATGACGGGGCGCAAGCCCAGCTCTATCAGACGCAAGGCGGCAAACAGTCCGCCGGGACCGGCTCCCACAACGATAACTTGCGGCTTGTCCGACACATCGTTATAGACGGTTTCCTGATACTCCTTCTCTTTCGGCAGCTCGTTGAGATAAGTACGCACGGTCAGGTTTACGAAGATGCTCCGCTGGCGTGCATCAATGCTGCGTTTCAGAATGCGCGTAGCCGTAATGTCGCGTGCGCTCACTCCTTTCTCTTGTATGAGGTATTCTTTTATGCGTTGTTCGTTGGCTGCAACCTCAGGCAACACGCGCAATTGGTATTCTTGTATCATTGGGTTTCTTTCTATATCTATATATAATGTGTATCAATCCGTATCTCCTGCGGCGGACTCATCCTATGGAGGACTTAGCCGAACAATGCCCGGAAGGCTTCTTCCACCTTTCTTACCGGTATCAGCTCAATCTTCAATTTGGACGTGTTCAGTCCCTGCAGATTATATTTGGGCAATATAAACCGTTTGAAACCGAGCTTCTCCGCTTCGCCGATGCGTTGCTCAATCCGGTTTACGGGGCGGATCTCGCCGGACAGGCCTATTTCTCCCGCCATGCAGATTTCGGGTTCTATGGCGGTATCCATGTTGCTGGACAGGATGGCGCTGATAACTGCCAGATCGATGGCGGGGTCGTTCACTTTCAGTCCGCCGGCAATGTTGAGAAAGACGTCCTTTTGGGCAAGCTTGAAGCCGACCCGCTTTTCCAGTACTGCCAGCAGCATGTTCATTCTCCGTATGTCGAAGCCGGTGGCGGAACGTTGCGGGTTGCCGTAAACGGCACTGCTCACCAATGCCTGCGTTTCTATCAGGAATGGTCGTATGCCTTCTATGGCCGAAGCGATGGCTATGCCGCTCATTCCTTCATGGTCTTGGCTGAGGAGCAGTTCCGAAGGATTGCTTACCTGCCGCAGTCCGTCCTGTCTCATCTCATAGATGCCCAACTCGGCAGTACTGCCGAAACGGTTTTTGATGCTGCGCAGGATGCGGTACATATAATGTTGGTCGCCTTCAAATTGGAGCACGGTGTCCACAATGTGCTCCAGTACCTTAGGCCCGGCAATGCTTCCTTCCTTGTTGATATGGCCGATGAGGATGACCGCCGTATGCGTTTCTTTGGCGAAGCGCAGGATAGAGGCGGAGCATTCCCTCACCTGAGCTATGCTGCCGGGAGAGGATTCGAGCGTCTCTGTGGAGATGGTCTGTATGGAGTCTATTATGACTAAATCGGGGCGTGTATTCTTTATGTGGACGTAAATCTGTTCCAACGAGGTTTCGCAGACAATCAGGCAGTCGGCGGATGTGCCTGACAGACGGTCGGCACGCAGCTTTAGCTGCCGGGCGCTTTCTTCGCCGGATATGTAGAGGATACGTTTCTCCGGTATGCGGAGGATGGTCTGCAGCACCAGGGTGGACTTTCCGATACCCGGTTCGCCGCCTATCAGCACCAGCGAGCCTTGTACCAGACCGCCGCCCAATACCCGGTTCAGCTCAGCATCGTGCAGGTCGATACGGGGTTCGTCATCGGCAGCGATTTCATCCAGTGTCACGGGCTTTGCTTTGGCGGTTTCCATGCCCGATACCGGACGTTTGTTTACGGTTTCCTTGCGTACAATCTCTTCTACATAGGTGTTCCACGCTCCGCACGACGGACATTTGCCTACCCATTTAGGCGATTCCTGCCCGCAATTGCTGCATACATATACCGTTTTCTCTTTTGCCATAAAAGAACTTCCTTTAGAATAATTGCCCAAAGGTACGATTTTTCGTTTCAGGGCTGGCGGTGTGTCGCGGAGTTTTTTCTATATTTGTTCTCAAAAACATAAAATGGGGATTATACTATGATAGAAGATATTCTTGAATACAATAAGCGGTTTGTAGAGAATAAGGGATATGAGAAGTATATCACCAATAAATATCCCGATAAGAAAATCGCCATCCTTTCCTGTATGGACACCCGTCTGACCGAATTGCTGCCGGCAGCTCTGGGTATAAAGAACGGTGATGTAAAGATGATAAAGAATGCGGGCGGAATCATTTCGCATCCTTTCGGTAGCGTTATACGCAGCCTTATGGTGGCTATCTACGAGTTGGGGGTGAAAGAGGTCATGGTCATTGCGCATTCCGATTGCGGTGCGTGCCACATGAGCAGCGCCCAGATGATAGAGCACATGAAGGCGCGCGGCATCAAACAGGAAACGATAGATATGATACGTTTCTGCGGAGTGGATTTCGATTCGTGGCTTTATGGCTTCGGAGATACGGAGAAGTCCGTAAGAGAAACGGTGAAAGCCATTCTTGACCATCCGCTGATACCGGAGGATGTCCATGTTTCCGGGTTTATCATCGATTCGATTACCGGGGCCTTGACTCCCGTAGTGGCGTAAACACCTCTCTTCCTATATCGTTATCTCACCTGCAAGAGGGCGGCTCATCAGGTCGCGTACTTTTGCGGGGGGATAGTTGTGACCTAACAGGAACATCAGTTTGGTTACAGCGGACTCTGTTGTGCTGTCGTATCCGCACACCACGCCTGCCTGCATCAGACGGTATCCCGTTTCATAACGCTCCATTTCTACCGTACCGGCGCTGCATTGGGTAACGTTTACAATGATAATGCCTTGTTCGCAGGCATTGTGCAGATGATGGAGAAACCACTCTTTCAGCGGAGCATTGCCCGAACCGTAAGTTTCCAGCACCACAGCTTTCAGTCCCTTTATAGCGAGAATGGCATCCACCACGTTTTCCTGAATGCCGGGGAAGAGCTTCAATATGGCTATATTGGTATCGAGCAGGTAGTGTGGCTGCAACTCTCTTTGTACCTTCTCCGTATGAATCTGCACATTATTATATTTAATATGTATGCCGGCAGAAGCAAGTACAGGGTAATTGTACGAGCGGAAAGCATTGAAGTTCTCCGCATTTATTTTGGTGGTACGGTTGCCGCGTGTCAAGTGATTCTCAAAGAAGATACATACTTCGGTACGATAGGCCGCCGTTGGGATGCCGGGCAGTGGCAATTTCGATACTTGTCAGCAGATTTTCTTTACCGTCGGTACGGAGCACGCCGATAGGAAGCTGCGAACCCGTGAGGATGACGGGCTTGTTGAGGCCCTCGAGCATAAAGCTGAGAGCGGATGCCGTGTAGGCCATGGTATCCGTGCCGTGAAGGATGACAAAGCCCGTATATTGATTGTAGTTGTCGCTGATAATGCGTACGAGTTTGCGCCAGGCATCCGGATCCATATCCGAAGAATCCATAGGCGGATCGAACTGATAGGTATCAATGCGGAACGTAAAATTCTGAAGCTCGGGTACATGCTTCTGTAAATGTTCGAAGTTGAAGCTCTCCAAAGCTCTGGTTTCCGCATTTTCTATCATGCCGATAGTGCCACCGGTGTAAATTAACAAAACGGAAGTATTATTTGGGGACATACGCTCAATTCTTACATAATTACCATGCAAAGATAGTAATATATCTCTAAAATAATAGCAAAGTGTTATAAAACTATGCCGGTATTTATATCTCTTTGTTTGGAAAAGCGTGAATATGTTAGCCGTAATATGT
>ENA-OPYT01000462-OPYT01000462.1-human-gut-metagenome-genome-assembly--contig:-NODE-462-length-12509-cov-7.429737_pt1 | contig 12509 bp, 16 predicted proteins | sample MGYA00242636_ERZ504480 | MGnify/ENA primary metagenome ERZ504480 (study PRJEB26092, sample SAMD00036228) | human gut metagenome | host: Homo sapiens | study: EMG produced TPA metagenomics assembly of...
CCGCGTCGTTAGTGCCTCCATCATAGCAAAATCATCGTTCTGGGAATTTCCTTCAAAGGTAAATGTAACCCAGCCTTCCGAATTTTCCGGAGTTGTTCCACCGTCCGGCTCAGAGCCGCGTCTTGCCGACCAGATCGCTTCTGTTCTGGCATCGTAGACGATTCTGGCATCTGCCTCCATTCGTCAGATAGATATGTTCTGTCTCATCAGCCAGATAAAAGCCCTGCTTAAAGTCCAGATCTGAAAGTGTAAAATACCCTTTCACATTCAGCGGATTTCCTTTACTGTCGTAATAAGCAAACCGTACCTTGATCCAGAGCAGACCTTTAATATCAATGACCGGCTTATTGTGGTCAATCGCCACGACTACCGCATCCACGTCCTCATACCCTGATGGTACAACCGTGTTCTGCCAGTCTTCCAGCCAGATCCGCATCGTTATATTTTCCCCGTGGCACTCTCCAACATTCGTATATTCCGCATACATTTTTCCTTTTTTCGACTCCAGCGGCGTGAAGGAACGGAGATTACTCCATCCCTTCACATCGGCCGCCGGCCACCATGTGGAACAGCATTTCGAATGGCTCTCTCCGTTTTTGCAGAACAGATTGTCCCAGGTACTTCCATCTGTACTTCCAAAACGGATTTTTGTCTCACTTCCGATCAGCGGGGTAAAATCATATCGGCCGTCAATAACAGAGTCCGATGATACAACTTCTCCGATTCCGGCTTTCGAAAGAGAAGGAAGACTCGTAAGACTCGAAGCCAGAACATCTTCCCGAAAACAAAATCCCAACAACAGCAGAATTCCTGCGAGAAACCAGAAGCTTTTCTTTGCTCTTTTCATTCTTTCCTCCTTTCAGACCGGCCCGCGGCAAGAAACAGGAAGGCTCCTGTCACGGCAATTCCAATGGGGACCGCTGCTGACGGATCGCGCAGACCTGTTTTTGGCGCGCTGTGCCAGATAGAGGGGCCTTCTTCCTGCGGCAGATCTTCTCCTTCGACAGAAAAAATCCATTTTACCCCGCTTTTCCGAAGTGCCCATTCATTTCCAAGTTCTGACGGCACACGGATTGAAAAACAGATTTCTTTCCGTTCATCTGGACTGCATATTCCAAGACTTTTTGCTGCCCATAGTCCCTCACTCTCTAAATCACCTTCATAAATCACGCTGTCTCCCTCTCGTATTTCCAGTTTCACCTTGGAAAGCAGTTCTTTTTCTGTTTCACTGAGTTCTTCCGGAAGTTCCGTCCGCAGAAAAAATTCTGCACGGCTTGCTGTCGTGTTCACCAGTGTGAACGTATCTTCCCATTCATCTCCCGGCATCAGCACTGGAAAGTTCCGAAAGAAATTGTCGGGTGCCAAGATCAGATTCCGCGCTGCTCCTTCGTACGAAACGGTGAGGAAGCTCTGCTGCGAAACCTCCGAAACGGTATTATCCGCCTCGTGGACACACTGTTCAATTTCCAGTTCTTCTCCCCACGGAGCTTCTGCCGTAAAATCCGGCATCACATTCGCTGCCTGTACGGCCTCCGCCTGGATTTCAACGGACAGCACCTGTCCCTCCGCCTCACTGGTCCACGCAGATGGAATGGTGATTGTACGGAAAAAATCGACAGATTCCTGCTTTCCCAGCACCTTTGGGATAATAATAATACTCTCCTGCTTTCAGCCAGACGTCCTCGATTCCCCCAAGATCCTCTTCCCCCAGACGGTAATCCTGCGTTTCTTCCGCATCAAACACAGGCTTTACGCGGACATAGCATGGTTCGGCATAATTGGTGATCCGCGGAATTTTTGAAATCACCTGGGAAGGCAGTACAATGCCGTTTTCCGGTCCCTCATACTTCTTTTCTCCATCCCCGTCTTCCTCATATTCCCAGATTCCAATATTTACATCTCCGACAGCTATTTGTTAATGGTCTCAACACTGCTCCGGTAATATGCATACGTTCCGCTGATTCCCATCAGAAGACTCGCCGCCGCACATCCGATCCTGACGCGTTTTCCTTTCATGTCTGACCACCTCTCTCATAAGCATCCCATGCCTCCCGATAGCCGTGAAATACCATATTCCCCTTCTGGATCTGCACCGATTCCTCATAGACCGAAACCTCAAGTTCTTTCTGTTCCATTTCTTTTGCAACGCGGATTCCGGTAAACAATTCCGTCGTGCTTTCGCCTTCTGAAACCGGTTTTTTGTAATAATAGTAGTCATCTTCTCCTTTTACCCAGTTTTCCGTATCAAGTCCCTCAATCGCTTCAATTGGTTCACTGAATATAAGTGCCGCTCGAATATAGCAGGCAACGGAACCTTCATTTCTGATTTTTACTCTCTTTACCACACTTTTCCCTGGCGGTACGGGCGTCGGTGTCGGAAATTCTTCATCGATAGTACTTGTATTATGTCCGAACACCATACGATTCCAGACACTCTCGTGATCTGTAAAATACGCCGAAGTTCCCGGCAGCAGCCAAATGGCTGCCGCCATCGTACACCCGGCCGCACCCGCAAGGAAAAACAGCCGTTTCGTCTTTTTCTTCATCTTTTGTCCCCCAGAAAACTGCTTAAATTCCAGGTGCTTCTGTCTGTTCCGGCTCCGACTGCGGTGCCGTTACCTGCCCCTTCTGCCCATTATTCTGATTTACATACTTCTCCCAGGCCTTTGCTGCCCGCTCGGCAGCCGTACTTCCCTCACCGGTATTCAGCGCCTGGATTGCATAATAATTGATCGGAATATCGACCTCTTTTTCATCCAGCTGCCCTTCCACGATATTAGCTGCTGTCACGCTCGTAAATAAAGGATCCGTCGCTTTGCCAGCTGCGAGCACTTCATTGTAGAGATATGTATATACCATCGAATTGTTCTGTTTTTTTCTTGTACATCAGCACCCATTTTTTCGAAAGCTGATTCATCGAAAACAGTTCCGTATCGCCGGCTGCTCCGCCGTTTAAACGGTTTCCGGATGTATCTGCAACGATCACTTTTGCGATTGGTATGGAAACATCCATATAAACGTAAGAATCATTTTTACCTTTATTTTTGATACGCGGGTCCTTCGGAATCACCTGGGTCGGCACGATATGATTGGTCTTTCCGTCCGGATCTGGTGCGTACGATGGTTCATTTCCTTCGATATCTACTTTTCCCACAACAAACTGGTTCGTCACAGAATCCTTATCCGTCAGATACGCCAGTGTTCCGCCCGCTGCCAGGGCTCCTGTCAGAAGCAGTGATGCTGCCCAGAATACGATTTTCCGCTGTTTTTCATAGATCAATTCCTCCTGTTTTCCTAAATAATTTTGCTAATTCTTTTTATAACTTGTTTTCCTGCATGATTTTTCTACCGTGCCAAAGCTGCCGGATTGTAAAAAGCATCACCGCTCCCACGGCCAGAAAAAAGAGTGTTCCTCTCTGCCGGAGCCAGATAATACCAAAGCCAAGCCAGGGAAGAGCTACGATCACATTCCCGATCACCTGTTTTTCCAAAACGATGCCTGCATCTTCCTCCGCGTTGGCATCCCCCCTTAGTACAGTATCCTTCCTCGCTCTTTTCCACGATCCGGTGTGTCACCACCATATTTCCTCTCCGGTAGGTAATCACATCCCCCGGATTCCATTCCTTCTTCCGTCCATCCACAACCACAACAGATCCCGTCGGGATCTCCGGTTCCATGGACCCGGACAGTACGACATAGGCGCAGAAATACTGCATCAGATACCATTCCCGCCGCCAGAAAAAAGGAATGGAAAGAAAAGCCCTGCAGCCCCAGTTTTCCTTTTGCTTTCATTTTCTCCCTTCCGTCGATGCGGACATCCAGACAATCATTTTTGCACACAAAAAACAGAGGATAGCATTTACCCTCTGTCTCAGAATATCCCTGTTTCATTTTCTCTAAAGTTCTTGTAAAAGTGATTTAAACTTACCACAGTCCGGGCGAAAACGCAAGCATTGTCTGCCCGTTTAATTCTAAATTTTTTCTAAAGCCTGAAACGCAGAAAATTTTCAGAACTTTTCCCGGATCTTTTTTTCTCCAAACGCAAGCCGCTTTTCCAGCTCCTGCCCATTTTCTGCCCCAAGGATTTTTCGCATTACACGCTCTTCTTCCCGGATTCCTTTTCCGTGAAGTACGCCGTATGCGCCGGCATCACTTCCCGCCGCAAGCACAACGTCCTTTTCAAATGCGAGCTGCAGACCTTTTTTCTGCGTCTCAAAAATCCACGCCAGCGTTTCAGCCGGATATCTGCCGTTCTCCAGAAGATTCGAAACCGTCACAATTGTCGGCACCCAGATTGTTGCATGCTCTGCCATACAGCAGATGCTCTCTTCATTCTGAAAGTTCCCGTGCTCAACCGAGTCCACGCCTGCCTCTGCCGCATCCATCACAGCCTGTGCGCCGTTCACATGCGCCATCACAGAAAGCCCCGCATCATGCGCCGCAGCTGTCATTGCAAAAACCTCTTCCCTGGAAAGCGGCTCACTGGTCACATGCCCCTTTGTCGCGAAATCCAGGATTCCCGTCGTCATGATCTTGATAAAATCTCCGCCCGCACGGCGTACTTCACGCACAAGCGCGCAATACTCTTTCCAGTCTGAAAATGCGCGTCCGACAATTTTTCCATAACGGCCCGCCCTGTGAATCGCAAAAACCGGTGTGCGGTATGTGATCCCGTACTCCGGCGCAAGGCTCCGTGCAAGAACACCCGCCCCGTACGGATCTCCGCCGTCACGCACATAGGAAATCCCTGCCTTCTGATACGCCGCCAGATGTTCCCGGATCAGATCCTCCCGCGGGCCGTTTTCATGCGCTGCCGCCGCCTTTTTGTAATCCACACCGTCCATAAAAATATGGGCATGGCATTCTGCTGTCACCATTTTTGTTTACCGCCTTATCTCCGATTCCACCACAGCTTCTCTACGGCCCATTTTCCAGTTCTGCTCCGAGAGATACAGATGATATCCACAGCCGTTTTCTACTCGCCAGTCATAGTAACTCTTCTGTGGCACGCCGTACTGCTCAAGGATACTCATGATCGTGCCTCCGTGCACCACCATCGCCACGTTGCGGTAATGGCGGCGGATACACGTATCCACCATCTTGTCAAAGCCGGCGATGCAGCGGTCCTTGAACTGCTGCGGGCTCTCACCGCCCGGAAAGGCAAGCGTCGCCATGGAATCAATCCACTCCTGGTATTTCGGATTATCTTTTAATTCCTGATAATTTTTGTTCTCAAACTCACCAAAATTGCACTCTGCAAATTCCGGGATTTTGACCTGTTTGGCGTACGGATACAGAATGTCTGCCGTTTCCAGACACCGTTTCAGCGGGCTGACGAACAGAAGCTCAACGGTATCCATCGTCCGCTGTTCCAGCTCTTTTTTCCCTTCCTCACACAGTGGTTCATCCGTCACGCCGATATACCGTCCTAATGTATTGCCATAGGTTTTTCCATGGCGGATCATTGCAATTTTAATCATGTTTTTCCTCACCTTTCAGCAGGATTCCGATTCCGCACACCACACGGGTTACCGAATCAGCCTTTGCTGCCAGCTCCGTACAGATGCGCCCCGTCTTTTCCCGCCATTTCCGGTCGAAGGGTTCAATCGGAACCACTCCGTAACCGAGTTCATTCGTAACAATGCAGATTTCTGGATTTTTCTGCAGCAGTTCTTCCAGTTCCGCTTCCGGTGCAGTCCCGGTCTCCTCTTCCAGAAGGAGCCATCTGCGGACCAGTTCCTGAAAATCATATACGCCGGAACATGCCGACAGCTCCTCTTTCGAAACTGCTGCCCCATCGGCCCATCCTGTTTCTTTTCCGGTCATCTTCTTTGCAAAGTTAAGCTTTCCCTGAAAAGCCCCTCCAATTACTAATTTCATTTCCAGTTCTCCATTCCAAGAGAAAGTACCACAAGAGACAGGAGCTGTGCCAGCTCACAGAGCGAAAGGAAATAGCCTGCGAGATCTCCTGTAATTCCTCCAAAATACTTACTGCTTTTCCATTTATAATAACAGAATACCAGTGCCGATACAACCAGTACATCCAGTGCCGCCCAGACGCAGAACGAAGCTGAGAGCGCCGTCACGGCAAAAATCGTCACAACAAGCACCGCCGCCGTTCTTTTTTTCTCTGCGCTCATGCCAAACGCTGCCGCTGTTCCTTTCGGATTGGCATTTGGAAAAAACGCGATCGAAAGACCGCTGAACGATCTCGAAACTGCGAAGCCAAATGCATACGCCGGAAAAATCTTCCAGACAAGTTCTCCGGCTGCGCCCGCGTACAGTACAAAATACAGACATCCCATAATAATCGCAAATGCTCCGGCGTGCGGGTCTTTTAAGATTTCCAGTCGGCGCTGTTTTTCTCTCCAGGAACTTAACGCATCCATCGTATCCAGATAGCCGTCGAGGTGAATACCGCCCGTCACCAGAACCGGAACTGCCGTCAGCACTGCAGCCCGCAGCATGCTTCCCGCGCCAATCTGCTGCAGCAGCCAGAAAAGCACCGCCGAAACTGCACCGACAGCCAGTCCGACCCACGGAAAGAAACACAACGCATATTTCATGTTCTCTTTTTCCCAGTCTGCCGGCGGCATCGGGATTTTCGAGTACATGGCAAACGCCACTTTAAAGTTATTCCATATCGTTTTCATCTTATTCTTTTTTTATTCTGACGGGAATCCCATACACAACCTCGGTCACACAGTCCGCCATCTCTGCCAGACGTACATTAATGTTTCCCAGGATCCGCTGGTATTCCATCGTCTCCTCCTCATATCGGTATCCGTCCGAAAAAATTTCATTCGTCACCAGAACCAGATTCCGCGCCTGATGGGCCAGACGGGAAACGCCCGCAAGAATTTCCTCCTCCGCCCGCGCTTTTCCCGCCCCGGATGGATCAAATATTTCATTTGCCGTGAGATTCGACATACATTCGAGCAGCACATCGCTTCCCGGTTCCAGCTCCACTTCTTTTAAATTCGTATAACACTCAATCGTCGAAAACTTCTTTGCCGCGCGCATCTTCCGGTGGCGTGCAATACGCGCCTGCCCTTCCGCACCGAATGGCTGCATCGTTGCGATATAAACCCTCCGTGTTCCGCCAAAATCCAGAATACACTGCTCCGCATACGCCGATTTTCCGCTGCCGCTGCCGCCTGTAACCAGATGTATCATCGTTTCACCTGCCTTTTTTAAGTCAGCGGCACATACGTTTCGATCTGTGCCTCGTCAAATGTCGCCATGCCGCGGTATACGGCATTTGCCTGATCCAGAATCGGGAAAAGCATGATGGCGCCCGTTCCCTCGCCCAGACACATATCGCAGTGCAGGAAGGCTTCTTTTCCAAGCTCTGCAAGCAGCAGATGCGCCGCCGGCTCCTTCGATACGTGCGAAGCGATCATATAGTCCTTTGCAAACGGTGCAATCCGTGCAGCAAGAAGCGCTGCCACACAGGAAATAAAGCCGTCCATCACAACCGGAACGCCATGTGCAGCCCCTGCAAGAAAGACACCCGCCATGCCGGCAATGTCAAAACCGCCGACCTTTGCCAGCACATCGATGGGATCGGACGGATCCGGCTGATTGATGGCAATTGCTTTTTCAATCGCTGCAATTTTCCGCGCAAGACCTTCACTCGAAAGCCCGGCGCCCCGTCCCGTCAGTTCCGGAACCGGCTGATTCAGGAAAACGGCTGCCATTGCACTGCTCGTCGTCGTATTTCCAATGCCCATCTCACCGGTTGCCATCAGCTGATAGCCCGCCGCAATTTTTTCTTCCGCCACGGCGATTCCTGTTTCAAGCGCACGAACGGCCTCTTCCCTTGTCATCGCCGGACCTTTTGCCATATTTTTTGTTCCATACGCAACTTTATACCGCGGAACCTTCGTATCGCGCGCCATTCCGATATCAATCGGAAACAGATCCGCATGCGCGCCGCGGCAGAGAATGGCTGCTGTCGCCTTCTCCTGCAGAAAATTTTCCGCAACTGTCGCTGTCACTTCCTGACCGCTCTGCGTCACGTTTTCTTCCACAACGCCATTGTCCGCACAGAACGTCAGAAGTGCTCTTTTTTCAATCGAAATCTTCTCTTTTCCGGTGATTCCGGCAATCTGGATGAGCACGTCCTCCAGCTTTCCGAGGCTGTGGAGCGGCTTTGCAATGCCGTCCCAGTGAGCCTTGGCACGATCCATCGCCTCTTTCGAAAGCGGATGGATCTGTCCGATTGTTTCCTGTAATGTCATCTTTTGTTCGCCCCTTCTTTCGATATGACGTCCGATCAGCTCTGTTTTTTCACCCAGTTCACAAAGAAAATATGGGAATCTTCCCGCGCTGTTCCGCTGGAAGTTGTCCATTTATAGGTGTATGTATATGTCACACATTTTTCTTTATCCATATTCAGATTTTCAAATGCTTTCGGAGTCATGAAATATAGATAATCAAAATCATCTCTCGTATCGCCAAAGCCCGGGATCACACGTTTTGTGCCGTTCTTCAGATATGCATCCATGATCGACCGGGATTCATCCACTGCACCGTAGGCTCCATTATTTTTCAGCTGATTGATGATCGAACTGCTCTGCTCCGCAATTCCCGTCAGATAGTTTGTCAGACTTCCGTTCCGCGCCGGTTCAAACTGCTGCTGTTTATAAATCGCTGTGCGGAGCGAAATATTCTGTGCCGCCATCCGGTTCCGGATGACCATCGCAACTGCCGTCATACCGGTTTTTCTCTGGACACCCGCCTCCGCACTGCAGATAGCCGCAAAGAAATCACGGTCACTCACAGACGGATCCGTGTAATACTGATGCTCCATCGTATAATATTTTCCGCTTACGCTGTCCTTTGCACGCACATACTGGCTCGAGCCGAGAATGCACACTCCGTTTTCGTCAAAGCTGTAGTACCAGTTGCTGCTGTTCTTTTTCAGCAGAGCGTAATACGATTTTACCATCTTTCCGTCGCTTCCAAAGTAATACCAGCCCGTCTGCGGATCACCGCTTACCATCCGTTTCTGTGCATTGAGCCACTGGTTCTTTGCCATGCCTCCCCAGTCTTTAAAGTAATAGGAAGCGCCGTTAATAGTCCGCTCTCCCGTCACCATCACGCCGTTGGCATCGGCATAGTAACTGTTGTTTAAATGCGTAAAGAAGGTATTGCGGTACATCGCACCATTTTCCCGGAAGTAATACCACTGGTTCTCTTTCGAAAGCCAGCCCGTCACCATCTTTCCATCCGCATCGGCATAATACGTTTCACCGCCAAGCTGGAAAAGGTACTACGGTACATGCCGCCCCAGCCCGGAAATAATAATACGTACCATTGATTTTCTGCCAGCCGGTTACCATCTTCCATCTGCATTCACACGATATGTATTGTTGTCATATTCAAAAAGCGGTCAAAATACTGCTCTCCGGTTTCATCAAAATAGTAATATGTACTGCCCTGCTGCAGCCAGCCGACGGTCAGTTTTCCATCTGCAGCCGCATGGCAGACACTCGTTCCGTTTTTGATGAATGCATTCTGATACATGCCGCCCCAGTCCTTGAAATAGTACCAGTCACCGTCGATCTGTTTTTTTCCGACAGCCATCTTTCCGTTCTCATCGGCATAGTAAAGTGCACTTCCTGTCGGTGCTTTGAAAAAGGTGCTGCGGTACATGCCGCCCCAGCTTCGGAAATAATACCAGGTTCCATCCTGCAGCAGCCAGCCGGTCGTCATCTTTCCATCCGTATCAACATGATAAATATTATTTTTCATGCGTCAGAAAGGTGTTTTGTGCCATGCCGCCCCAGCTTCGGAAGTAATACCAGATCCCGTCAATCTGTTCGAACCCGGATGCCATTTTTCCATCCACATCAACATAATACGTATTCTTGTCATACTCAAAAAAACGATTCCGGTACATCGCGCCCTGATCATCAAAATAATAATACACATCATCGATCAGTTTCCAGCCGGTCGCCATTTTTCCGTCCGCATCAGAATAATACGGTACATTTTTCACGGTGTAAAAGGCATCCCGGTAAACACCGCCCCAGCTTTGGAAATAATACCAGGCTCCATCAAGTTTTTTCCAGCCGACCGCCATTTTTCCGTCATTATTCAGGTAGTAACGGTTCTTGTCGTACTCTCTCCAGGCTCCTTTGACAATGGTACCATCCGGATCCTTAAAATACCAGATCCCGTTCTCATTCACCCATGGGTAATAGCTTCCAGCCTGCACGGATACCGCCGTCTCTTCGGGATTTCCGCTCTGTACTTCTGCCGCCGGAAGATCCGAGGCGGCATTTTCCGCTGTCGAATCCGGCGTCTCCGTTTCTGTCATCTCCGGCGTATTTTCGTCTGTGGTTTCCGCCTCCGATGTTTCTTCTGTTTCTTCCTGTGTAACAGCAGAAGCCTCATTTACCAGACTCTGCTCTGTGCCTGCTCCAAATACGTTCGCAGCACTGACAGCGGTTGTCACGCAGGCTGCCGCCAGTACTCCCCTGATTACTTTATTTTTCATTATTTATTCTTCTCTCCCTGCAAAAACAGGCAAAGCCTGCTGTGTGCTCTGCCTGTTTTAAAATTCTGCTCCTGCTTTATCTTATTTCAAAAACGCCCGAACAGTCTCCGGCATCTGATCTACATCACACTCTGTCGTATGAAGCACCGGTGCAGTACGGATTTCTTCGATCGCACGCGGAATCTCGGTATTGGCAAGTGCAGACAGCTTGTCTACCTGCTCCAGTACTGGAAGGGTGTCATACTCCGGTGCAATCGCTGCAAGAACGCTGCTTGTAAATTTATACGGGCTTGCGGTAGATGCGATGACGGTCTTGGTTTCGTCATAGGTTTCCTCGCGGTATTTTCCGTATACAGCCGCTGCAACCGCGGTATGGGTATCAATCACATATCCGGTATCGCTGTACAGTTTTGCAATCGCGTCTGCTGTCTCCTGTTCGGATGCATAATTGCCGTAGAAGTCTGCCAGCTCTTTTTTCATCGCATCGGTGATCTCATATTTTCCGTCCTTTGCAAGATCCTGCATCAGCTCGCGGTCTGCTGCTTCGCTGTTTCCGGCGATGCGGTAGATCAGACGCTCCAGATTGCTCGAGATCAGGATATCCATGGACGGTGATGTTGTCAGAATAAAGTCTCTGTTTCTGTCGTAAACGCCGGTGCGGAAGAAGTCAAACAGAACTTTGTTCTCATTGGAAGCGCAGATCAGTTTTTGCGATCGGCAGTCCCATCTGTTTTGCATAGAATGCAGCGAGAATATTTCCGAAGTTTCCGGTCGGAACGGTTACATTGATCTTTTCTCCGTCTGCAATCTCTCCGTTTTTCACCAGGTTTGCGTAAGCATATACGTAGTAGACGACCTGCGGAACGAGTCTTCCGATGTTGATCGAGTTTGCAGAGCTGAACTGGAAACCTTTATCTGCCAGCTCTTTTCCAAGCTCTTTGTCGTTAAACATTTTCTTCACGCCGGTCTGAGCGTCATCAAAATTGCCGTGGATTGCCACCACAGAGGTGTTGTCCCCCTTTCTGGGTGCGCATCTGAAGCTCCTGGACCTTGCTGACTCCGTCCTTGGGATAGAATACAATGATCCGTGTGCCGGGCACATCTGCAAATCCGGCCATGGCCGCCTTGCCCGTATCCCCGGATGTGGCCGTGAGAATGACGATTTCCCGGTCCACATGGTTCTTCCTGGCCGCTGTCGTCATAAGGTGCGGCAGGATGGACAGAGCCATGTCCTTGAATGCTATGGTGCTTCCATGGTACAGTTCAAGATAATATGCCCCTCAGCCTTTGCCAGAGGCGCTATACTCCTCTGTATCAAACTTGCTGTCATAGGCCCTGGCAATACAGTCCTTTAGTTCCTTTTCCGTATAATCTGTCAGGAACAGCTTCATGACCTCATACGCGGTTTCCTGGATGTCATGGACGCCAGCTTTTTCAAGGGGCACATCCAGCTGCGGAATACAGGACGGCATGAACAGGCCGCCGTCCTTTGCAAGGCCCTGTAAGATGGCCATGGAAGCTGTCACTTCCTTTTCACCGCCTCTTGTACTCTGATAGGTTAATCCCATACTCTTTTTCCTCGCTTTTAAAATTCTCAATTAGTAATGTTACCAAAATATTAACATATTTCCCGGACAGACGCAACTGCAAACACGGATACCTTCCTTTTCCGCCCTTTATCTGGTATACTGATACAGCCTGTCCCCGTACCGGCCAGGCCTCATCAGCCGCGGTATCCGTACAGGCCCAATAAGCCCGGGAGGAACATTATCATGACCTATGAACACATTGTTACCGGAACCTTCGTAAGCCGGCCCAACCGCTTTATCGCCCATGTAAAGACAGGGAACAGGACAGTGGTATGCCATGTAAAAAACACCGGACGGTGCAGGGAGCTTCTGATTCCCGGAGCCGCGGTTATACTGGAATTCCATCCGGACGCAGCCGTTTCCGGAAGAAAGACCGAGTATGACCTGATTGGCGTATATAAAAATGATCTGT
>ENA-OPYT01000463-OPYT01000463.1-human-gut-metagenome-genome-assembly--contig:-NODE-463-length-12500-cov-2.702497_pt1 | contig 12500 bp, 8 predicted proteins | sample MGYA00242636_ERZ504480 | MGnify/ENA primary metagenome ERZ504480 (study PRJEB26092, sample SAMD00036228) | human gut metagenome | host: Homo sapiens | study: EMG produced TPA metagenomics assembly of...
GTTCCCGGAGCAGGGAGGCGCCACTCAGAAACCCACTACCGGCGAGGAAACCGAAGCGCCCGGGGGCCGAACCGGAGATGCCCGATGCCGACGGACAACAGCCGGAGGAGACCGAGGGCAAGATCCGACACAATTCCTCCAGAAGGAGAATCCGATCCTGAAGTACCTGCCCCCGGAGAGGAAACCGGAGAAGACTCTGCCAACGAAACGAGCCCCCGGCAGAGGAGCAGACCAAAATTCCGGAATCCGCCGAAGCCCCGGCCAGCGATGAGAGCCAGCCGGATATAAACCCCGGCAGCACGGGCGGGGAACTGGTCCAGTGTTGTGGGAATCCACCCGATGTTCCTGATGAGCGTGGGCGCCGGTCTGCCCCAGACGGACGGGACAGCGGAGCCCCATGCAGAGGGGAGCGCCTGCCAGGTGTGCGGCTACAGCCCGGAGACGGGCGGCACGGCGGCGTGCAGCCACAGCGGCGGCACAGCCACCTGCACGGCCCTGGCGAGCTGCGACCTCTGCGGCCAGTCCTATGGCGATTACGCACAGCACGCCTTCACAGAGACAGCCCACAGCAGCGGGGTGCACTGGAACGTATGCGCCGCCTGCGGCCTGGAGGAGCTGTCCTCTCTGGCCCCCCACAGCTGGGAGCTGGACGCGGCGGCCTCCACGGAGACAATTTCCGTCTATGTGTGCCCGGACTGCGGCGCGGAGCGGACGGAGGCGGAATCTGCCGCCCCGACCACAGCCGCCAACGCCCTGGTCACCAGCGCGGACAGCAAATCCTACACCTACACCTTTGAGAACGTCACCGAGGACCACGCCATATCCGTCACCTTTGAGAAGCCCTCCCCTGTGATCGTGCAGGAGGTGACAATAAATGGCAATACTCAGACCGCGGTCATCGACGAAGCGGCGGTGCAGAAAGCGGTAGAAGCGGTGACTGCATCAGCGGCGGATACCATCACCATCATTCCCACGGCGGACAGCAGCAGCATTTCCTCGGTCAGCGTGGAACTGCCCGCGGGCGCGGCCCAGACCATCTCGGAGGCCAATGCCGGTGTGGAGATCCAGACGTCCAGGGGAACCGTCACCCTCCCCGCAAATGTCCTGGGCTCCATTGCCCAAAAAGAGACTGACGGGGAGAAGCTGTCCATCCATGTGGAGGAGAAGAGTCACAGCGCAATGGAGGACATAGTTCCCGATGGGACGAACCTCGCCGGTAGCGTGGCGGTGGAAGTGTCGGTCAGGGTGGGCAGCACAGAACTTACCTCTTTCGGTGGTCACGACCTTACCCTCACCATCCCCGTGGACAACAGCTTTACCCTGAGTAGAGAGTACAAAGTGCTGGTTATCAGCGATAACGGTAGCCATGAGATTCTTACCGGCACATGCCGCGTTTCTGACAGTGGCCGGGTGGTCAGCATCAGCGTGAACCACCTGAGCACCTTCATCGTCCTGGCAGAGACCACAGCGCAGACCTTTACCATCACGGCGACGGCTGGCGGCAATGGAGATATTGATCCGTTTGGCTCTGTCGAAGTGGATGCCGGCGAAGATCAGATCTTCCACATCACGCCGGACAACGGTTACGAGATCGTCACTCTGCGCGTAGACGGAAAGACGGTCGATCTGGACGAGCTGTACATCCGTTCGGACGGCAGCGCTTCCTATACCTTCTACGATGTGGATGCGAGCCACAGCATCCGCGCCACCTTCCAGCGTGGCACGGAGATCCCGGACTTTGGCCCCGTGGTAGGCGAGGTGTATATCAGCATTGAGAATAACACCTACTGGGGCGGAGACTTCACCGGCACCCTGGCGTCTGGCTGGTATGACTTGTGCGCCGAGGACACCATGATGACCATCGTACTCAAGGCCCTGGCCCTGGACGGCTACTCCTGGTGGGGTACCGGGGCCAGCGATACCGGAGGCTATGATATCACCTACCTGTCCGGCATCTATATGGATAAAAATGGAAATGGCCGGCGGGACAACAGCGAGCCCAGCTTGGCCGAGTTCGACGGTTCCCGGGGTGCCGGCTGGATGGGCACCCTCAACGACTGGTTTGTCAACGAAGGTTTCCAGTCCTTCCGGGTCGGAGGCCGCGGCACCTACGAGCTGGCAGACGGCGACTACCTGAACATCGTGTTCACCCAGAACCTGGGCGAAGATGTGGGGAGTCTCTGGGGCAATTCGGACACTAGTCTGGAGGACCTGCACATTAGCGGCGGGACCCTCGCCCCCCGTTTTGACGGCGATACCTTGGAGTATACCCTGAGCATTACCGGGAACAGTGCGCGGGTCACCGTGACGCCCACCGCGGTCAACAAGAACTACATGGTTAAGACCTTCCTGAACCGCTACAACCGCGACTCTGCCTTCTACAAGCGCACGGAGAGCATCACAGTCAAGCCCGGCGACATCCTTTACATCGGCGTAGGCGACCCATCGTGGCCTTCTATGAACAACCAGAGCACGGAGGCCATTGACTACGAGGGTACCAAGTATACCATTACCGTGGTGAACGGCAACAGCGCGGAAGCGGTCATTGGGATGATCAAGGCAGTGCCGGAGATTACCTATGCCAACTACAAGACCCAGGCATCTAAGGTGTCGGCGGCGCGGGCGGCCTATGACGCGCTGACCCAAAAGGCGAAGGCTGAGATCAGCCAGACCCTCTTGAATAAGCTGGAGGCCGCCGAGGAGAAAATCGAGTTCTATGAGAAGATCGACGCAGCCAAAAAGCTCCTAAAGGAGCTGCCGGCGGTTAACAAGAACAAAGTCCCGACCAGTAGCCTGATCCGTCAGGTGCGGAAAGCCGCAGACGCATATGAGAAGCTGAACAGCAAGCAGCGGGAGTACATTACAGCAGAGGACGCAGGGCGGTATGAGGCCCATGCGGCTGTGGCTGATAGAGTCCGGTGCGGTCGGGCAGAATGAGCTGCCTGTCATTGACGGTAGCCTGACACTGCCAGAGCAGGACGGCGTTGAAGTTGTCCTGGAGCCCAAAGCGTCTGTGGATAATAGCGGAAACGCTTCTGCGGCAGTGACTGCGGCGGATCTCAACAAGCTCCTGGACGAGGCTCTCGAGGCCGAGGCCAGCGTGCTGGTCATCGTCCCGACGGGGGCGGAACAGGCGTCCGCTATCTCTGTGGAATTGCCCCGATGCACCCTGGACAACGCCCTTGACGAGACGAACGCGGATCTGGCTGTACGGACGCCGCTGGGCGAGCTGTCCATGCCAAATCTCACCCTTGCCAGAATCCTGAGTGGGGCAGGCGGGCAGGATCTGACCGTCAATATGGCACGGCGCACCATCTCCCAGGCAGAGGCTCTGCTGAACGGCAGGGCGGACGTTACGGAAGAGCAGATGAGCGGTGCCTCTGTGGTGGAGGTGTCCCTTACCTCCGGCAACAAGTCCATCACCAGCTTTGGCGGCCGGTCCATTACCCTGCTTCTGCCCGTGAATGCCGGTGCATTCCAGGCGGGCCAGGCCTGCACCGTATACCAGATCAGCGGAGGCGGCGCGGTAGAGAAGTTGGCTGGCGTCTGCCTGAGCCGGAACGGCGGGCTTTGGGTAAAGGTCAGCACGACCCAATTGGGCACCTTTGTTGCAGTACCGCCGGAACAGCCGGTGCAGCTCCCCTTCACAGACGTGCGTGAGGGAGACTGGTTCTACGACGCAGTGGCCTATGCCTATACCAACGAGCTCTTTAACGGCACCAGCGCCACCACCTTCTCTCCCAACGGCACCATGACCCGCGCCATGCTGGTTACGGCGCTGTGGCGGCTGGAGGGCGAGCCTGCGGCGGCTGGCACATCCGGTTTCCCGGATGTGAAGCCGGATGCGTGGTACGCCGAGGCTGTGGATTGGGCCAGCCAGACTGATATCGTCAGCGGCACAGGTGCGGGCTTTGACCCGGAGGGCAGCGTGACCCGTGAGCAGATTGCCTCCATCCTGTATCGCTATGCGAAGCTCAAGGGCTGGGATGTAAGCAAAACGGCCAATCTGCAGGATTTTGCCGACGGTACGGATACCTCCGCTTGGGCAACCCGGGCTATGGAGTGGGCCTATGCGGAGAAGCTGATTACCGGAAAGGATGGAAAGTGTTTAGACCCGCAGGGCCAGGCCAGCCGCGCTGAGGTTGCCACCATTTTGATGCGCCTTCTGGAGAGTAAGGCAAAGAACGCCTGAGATGCCGGAAGAAACTATGAAACCCCCGTTCGGCTCCGGTCTGTAAACCCAGGCCGAGCCGCATGGGTGCTCCCCCTATCCACCCAGTAAGGATGGAGGGAGCACCTTCTTACTTGAGCAGGAGCCCGGCAGACCGAATTTGGTCTGCCGGGCGGCCCAGCCCACAATTAAACAGAGATGCAGTCAGGTGAAACTCCGGAAAACCGGTACGGGCCTGACCCCCCGCCGTCTAGTCGGCAAGACCTGATTGTGAAGAAATGGGTGGGATATACAAATGTAAAGGCACGCTCACCCAAAGGGGAGGGCGTGCCTTTTACTTGTTGAGGTGAGCGGATATCATGCTCAAAGAGCAAAAGCTGACGGAAAAAGAGCTGCGGGGGATACCGCCAGTGGCTCTCAGAACTGGACGTGGAAAGCCGGGAAGAACAAGAAAGTTCAAGACAAACGGTGGATCCGGACATCTGGCGGGTATTTAATCCCGAAGGGAATATCGGCCGGCAGATTTATGAGAGCTATACGGATGAGGCGCTTTTGGAGGCCGTGGTTGGGACAATGGATCATCCAGGCCATAAGCCACGGCTGTATCAGCTCAGCCTAATACGTCAGGTTTATTTGAAACGGCGCTTTGGAAGTACCAATAAAGCGTGCTGGGCAGCCAAAGGATTTCGAAAAAGGCTGGAAGAGCAAAAGCGGTGGCCGCCAGACTGGCCGGAGCGGGTGTCCGCAGACAGATTCAGGGCGTATTGCGAACGGATTGGTTCTCCCTTGACGGAGCGGGAGTCAGAACTGGTAGAACGCATGTGCAAGTCTGTCAAAGAAAGCTGGCGGCCGCCGGGAGAAGAAGAAATCACACCAGAGCTTAAGAAGCTGTTTCAAAAAAAGCGATGTACCAATAAAAGGGCCATGGAGCTGATGGGCATACCTGTCCTTAGCAAGCTGGCCATGAAGCATTTGTGGAGCTATTGGCTCAGTGCCTGGAGGGAACCTGCAGGGCCTTCCGAAAGAAAAACAGGAGGAGACGCGGTCATATGAAGAAATGGAAACAGCGTGGATTCGCATTTGTGCTTGCCCTGTCCCTGACCACGGGTATGTTGACGGGAGCGCAGGCGGCCGTATCCAAAGAGACCTTGAACGAGGCGGTGCAGGATACCGCAGAATATATGTACCGCACCGTACAGAACCCGCAGGTAGGGTCTATCGGCGGTGAATGGGCTGTGCTGGGGCTGGCCCGAAGTGGGTACGATGTACCGGACAGCTATTATCAGGACTACTATGCCACTGTGGAGGCCTATGTAACGGCCTGCGACGGCAAGCTGCACGATAAGAAATATACGGAGTATTCCCGTGTGATAGTTGCTCTCAGCTCAATCGGGAAAGATGCCAGAAATGTGGCTGGATATGACCTGACCAAACCGCTGGGCGACTACGAAAAAACGATTTGGCAGGGGCTTAACGGCCCAATTTGGGCGTTGATTGCACTGGATAGCGCAGGCTATCCCATGCCGGAGAACCCGGAGGCAAATGTACAGGCGACCCGTCAAATGTATATCGACCGCATTTTGGAGTGCCAGCTGCCCGATGGAGGGTGGAGCCTGTTCGGAGGAACAGAGGCAGCCAGTTCTGGCGATGGAATATCCGATCCAGACATCACCGGTATGGCTCTGCAGGCACTGGCCAAGTATCAAGATCAGCCGGAGGTAGCGCGGGCTACTAAGGAAGCACTGACGTGCATGTCGGAACAGCAGAGCGACGATGGCGGTTTTGCGTCCTGGGGGACGGCTAACTCCGAGAGTTGTGTGCAGATGATCGTGGCTCTGTGTGAGCTGGGCATTGAACTGGATGATCCTCGGTTTGTAAAGAACGGAAACACCATGCTGGACAATTTGATGACCTTCTACCGGCAGGGGGAGGGCTTCCTGCACACCCAGTCCGGCTCCGGGTCCAACCAGATGGCGACGGAGCAGGGCTTCTACGGCCTGGTGGCCGCCCAGCGGGCGGCGGAGGGGCGCAGCAGCCTCTACCGCATGTCCGACGCCCTCTCCATCCCCGACGCCGTGGAGACAGAGATGAGCGGGCAGGGACAGGGCTTGGAGGGCAAGGATCCCGCCGTGACCGCCCAGCCTATCACGTCACCGGGCAAGACCTTCCCGGACATCGCCTTCAGTGACCAGATCACCGCCATCGAGGCCTTGGCCGCCCGAGGCATCATTGACGGCAAGTCCGACGGAAATTTTGACCCGGATGGAAGCATGACCCGGGCAGAGTTTGCAACCATCGTGGTACGGGCCCTGGGGCTGACACCAGCGGACACCGGCGCCTTCGTGGACGTGGCCTCCACTGCCTGGTATTCCCCCTATGTGGGCGCGGCCAGCACATACGGCCTTATCAACGGCGTGGGCGAGGGCCGGTTCAGCCCGGACGGGACTATCACCCGGCAGGAGGCGGCCGTCATGGTGTCCCGCGCGGCGGAGCTGTGCGGACTCGAGACGGAGATGGATACCGCAGCTGTGCGGAATATGCTGGCGCAGTTCCCGGACTATATGAGCTCCGCGGAGTGGGCCAGGGCCCGGCTGGCCTTCTGCTACCAGGAGGGGATCCTGAGCCAAACGGAGTTGAACGTCCGGCCCCAGGACGCTGTGACCCGAGCAGAGGTTGCTCAGATGCTTTTCAACCTTCTGAGTAGCGCTGAGCTGCTCTGACGATTACAGAAAGGGGACGAAACAGTATGATGAACGTAGCTTGGTTCAAGAATCCGGATCATGTGGCTTACTTTAAGGAGGAGGAGATACTTCCAAAGCTCTCCCGGGAGCTGGGCATCAACGACCTGGCCCAGCGGGTGGAGGCGTTCCGGAAGGAGCCCTCACCTGAAGGGGAAAATATCAAGGGCCGTAAGCGCACCACTCTCAAGCTGATGATCCCCAATCTGACATTCTCCGAGCCCGTCGACATGGGAGAGAACGTGTGGATCTATATGGGCGACCTGTGCCCGGCCTACTGCCTGTACACGCCGTGGGAAGACAGTGAGGCGGCCGAATGAAGCTGACAAAAGGGAAAATCATTGCCGCTGTGGCCGTGATCGCGGTCCTGGCAGGGGCGTTCTGGTATGGCGGCAACGCGCCAGGTCTTCAGGGCTGGACGGTGCAGGAGCAGGAGAGCAGCGCAGTGCTGGAGGCCGCGCCGCCCGCCTCCGGTCCGGAGGAATCCATAGCGCCTATCGTGACACCTGGCGGGGAGGCGGAAAGCCCCCCGCCGACGGTGAGCGGTAGTCCGGTGCCGTCCGAGACCCCCCAGGAGACTGATGCCCTTGCGCCATCCCCAACACCCGGTGGGCTGGATGCCCGCCCGGGCGGTGCGGAGGGCGGCATGACTGCCCGGGAGAAGGTGGAGGCCGCGGCCGAGCTGGCGGGCGGCTCCTCCGCCGGTGTGGAAAAGGGCGACAAGGCGTACTCAGAGGCCAACGGCATGGAGATCAATCCGGAGACTGGAAAGGACAAGTATCTTACGGATCCAGTGCCGGAAGGAAAGCCTCTGCCGGTGGAGCCGCAGGATGTGGAGTTCTCCGATGTGACCCATACCTGTACGCTCTCTGTCCGCTGTGACACCATTCTGGACAACATGGACTGGCTGGATCCAGAGAAGGTGGAGCTGGTACCGGAAGACGGAGTCATATTCCCTACGACGACTGTTACGTTCTACGAGGGGGAGAGTGTGTTCAATGTGCTCCAGCGCGAGATGCGGAAGGCTGGCATCCACATGGAGTTCGAGGACACCCCCATGTATAACTCCGCTTATATTGAGGGGATTAACAACCTCTATGAGTTTGACTGCGGCGAGCTGTCCGGCTGGATGTATAAAGTGAACGGGTGGTTCCCCAATTATGGCTGCTCACGCTATCAGCTCAAAGAGGGGGATGTAATAGAGTGGGTCTACACCTGCGACCTGGGTGTGGATGTGGGGGGTTTTTATTCGACTGGAGAGTGATCTGAAATTCTTTCAGAGGGATAATGCTCATGCCGTATACGGTAGAGGCAAATGCAGTTGCCGTTCCTGTAAGAACCTATCTGAACGAGTGCGTGGTTGCGGGACGATTCCTGCACTACTGCAGGGAGTGTGGCAACTGCAATACCGGGAAGGCAGGACGTTTTCTTTCTCCTCCAATAAGGCGTGGGAACGCTATCCCTGCCGCTCCATGCGGAAGGGATGGAACTCAGCCGCCTGTTCCGCTATCGTCCGATGTATATGCTGGGCAGAGCGTGCGGAGATGCTTCACCATTTGGAGAACGGCGTTAAGGATTGCAGCAAATGCCTGATACCGCACCAAAGGGACAACTATGGCTATCTTGCTGGCCGCTTTCAAGAGATTGCCGGCGAGATAGCGAGGCATGAACAGGAGCCGCGGGCAGAGTAGGCCGAGTAGCGTGCATACCGGGAATGCCTCGCAACAGAAATGCACACCGGGTACGGCTGACTGCCGTACCCGGTGTTTAGAGGGGATGCCTTATCCGAAATAGAGATACCTTTTCCAGCTATCACCCAATAATAAATTTTCTGTATTTTGGAATGGTGATAGCCTTTACAATGTTTTTCATGCACCCGGTCAGCCTCGGCATTTCCCTTGGGTCGGCGCTGGCCTATGCGGTCTATCTGAGAGGGCGGAAGGCGATACGCTTCTCGCTTGTCTTTATGCTCCCCATGATGGTGATGGCCGCCCTGATCAACCCGGCCTTCAACCATGAGGGGGCGACCCTGCTTACATACCTGCCATCGGGAAATCCGCTCACATTGGAGAGTATCCTGTATGGATTAGCGGCGGCAGCCATGCTGGCCGCAGTGGTGACATGGTTTTCCTGTTACACAGCGGTAATGACCTCGGACAAATTTGTCTACCTGTTTGGAAGGCTCATACCGGCCCTCTCGCTGGTGCTGAGCATGGCACTGCGGTTTGTCCCAAAGTTCCAGGCCCAGTTCCACGTTGTGTCGGAGGCGCAGCGATGCATCGGACGGGATGTCTCCGATGGTGGGGTTATCCGGCGGATTCGAAACGCTGTCACGATTTTCTCATCATGCTTACCTGGAGCCTGGAAAATGCAATTGAGACAGCTGACAGCATGAAGAGCCGGGGGTATGGGCTTCCTGGGCGGACGGCCTTCTCCATTTACCGCTTTGATGACCGGGACAAGATGGCGCTGGGATGGCTGCTCTATTGCGGGTTCTTCCTTTGCTGCGGAGCGGCGCTGGGCGGCTTTGCCTGGAGATACTACCCGACGGCCAAGGGAGCGCCTGCGGCGCCGCTGACAGCCTGCCTACAGGCGGTCTATTTGGCATTATGCCTGACGCCGGTGTTCCTGAATATCCACGCGGACCGTACCTGGAGCAGACTGGATGCCCAAAATGAGGTGAAGCCATGTACCAAATGATGAGCCTGCCTCTGTACTCCGGGACTTTTCAGGAGTACGACAGCTGGCGTGATTTAGGCCAGGAACTGGAACGGCTGGGCTGCGACGGCATCGAAGGCGTCTGGGGCGGAGAGGATCTGCCAAAGGATTTGCCTGCCGAGCTTATTCTTGGGTACCACCTGATTTTTTACCCGGACTGGCTGGACTTCTATCGGGATGACCGGGCGGCACTGAAACAAAAATTCGGCTCACTGGAGGCCGTGGCCAGCTTCTATGGCGGTCTGGGGCCGGATACGCTGCTGGAGCAATACCGCGCGGATTTACGGCGGGCGGTGAACCTGGGCGCCCGTTATGTGGTCTTCCATGTGTCGGACGTATCGCTGGAGGAGGGATATACCTACCGCTGGCTGCACACCAACCAGGAGGTCATTGACGCGGCGGTAGAGGTGGTGAACCTCATTCTTGGCGAGGAGAGATGGCCGTTTGAATTCCTGGTGGAAAATCAGTGGTGGCCAGGCTTTACCTTTACGGAACCGGAGGAGACGGCCCGGCTGCTGGAGGGAATCCGCTTTGCGGGGAAAGGGATTCTGCTGGACACCGGACATCTGATGAATGCTTGTACTGAGTTGAAAACTGAGGCAGAGGGAGCAGACTACATCCGGAGTATGCTGAACCGGCATGGCAGTCTGGCAAAGTGGGTGCGGGGCGTTCATCTGCACCAGTCCCTGAGCGGGGCCTATGTGAAGGCCCACACCGGTTCACTGCCGGCGGGGCTGCCGGAGGACTATATGGAGCGGTTTGGAGTGAGCTATCAGCACATCCTCCAGATTGATCAGCATCGCCCCTGGACAGACCCCGCCATCCTGCCAGTTCTGGAGCAGATTGAACCGCGTTACCTGACCCACGAGCTGTCCTCTCGCGGGCGCATGGCCCGGGCGGAGGCCGTGAGCATACAGACAAGACTATTACGGCAGGGAGGGCGGATGCGTGTCTGAGCAGAAGAAGCCAAGTATTGAAATTGAACACTTTTCCTTCTATTACCCGGAGCAGGCGGAGAAGACGCTGGACGATTTAACACTGACCGTGGAGCAGGGGGAATTCCTGGTGCTGTGCGGCCCGTCGGGGTGTGGCAAGTCCACGCTTCTGCGACAGCTCAAGACGGTGCTGGCGCCCCACGGCCGAAGGCTGGGAAGCATCCGTTTCGAGGGGTGCCCTTTGGAAGAACTGGATCAGAGGGAGCAGAGCGCCGGAATCGGCTTTGTGCAGCAGGACCCCGAAAACCAGATTGTCACCGACAAGGTGTGGCACGAACTCGCCTTTGGCCTGGAGAGCCTGGGGTATGACACGCCTACCATCCGGCGCCGGGTGGCTGAGATGGCCTCCTTTTTCGGCATTCAGACCTGGTTCTACAAGAACGTCACGGAGCTGTCCGGCGGGCAGAAGCAGCTCCTGAATTTGGCGTCTATCATGGCGATGCAGCCCAGTGTGCTCATTCTGGACGAACCGACCAGTCAGCTTGATCCCATTGCAGCGGCAGACTTTTTGGCGACGCTGGGGAAAATCAACCGGGAGCTGGGGACGACGGTCGTGTTGACGGAGCACCGGCTGGAGGACGCCTTCCCGTTGGCCAGCCGTGTGGCGGTCATGGACCGCGGGCGGCTGCTCTGCACAGGGAGTCCCGCGGAGGTGGGGGCGATCCTGCGCGGGGCGGGACACTCAATGTTCCTGGCCATGCCGACCCCGATGCGGATCTGGGCATCCGCGCCGGATGCGGGCGGACACTGCCCGGTCACGGTGCGGGAGGGCCGGGATTGGCTGACGAAGTTCGCGGATGGACACCCCCTGATGGAGCTGCCGTCTGAGCCGCGCCGCACATATCCGAATGAACCGGCCATCACGGCGGAAGGGCTGTGGTTCAAGTACGAAAAAGAGCTGCCGGACGTGGTGAAGGGGTTGAGCCTCACCGTGAGGCGGGGCGAGTTTCTGGCCCTGCTGGGCGGCAACGGAACGGGAAAGACCACCAGCCTGAAGCTGTTGTCCGGACTCCAGAAGCCCTACCGAGGCGAGGTGAGGCTGGCGGGGAGCGTGGGCGTGTTGCCGCAGAATCCCCAGGCGCTTTTTGTGAAGAAAACCGTTCGAGAGGATCTCTTTGAGATTCTCAAGGGCCGGAATTTCTCGGGGAAGGCGCAGGAGGAGCGGGTGGCCTGGGCGGTGCGGCTGTGCCGCCTGGAGGGATTACTGGATCGGCACCCCTATGATCTGTCCGGCGGTGAACAGCAGCGGGCGGCTCTGGCAAAAGTGCTCCTGCTGGGGCCGGAGATCCTGTTGATGGATGAGCCGACCAAGGGGCTGGATGCAGAGTTCAAGCAGGTGTTTGCCGAGATCCTGCAAAGCCTCTTGCGTCAGGGTGTGACCCTGCTCATGGTCAGCCACGACATTGAGTTCTGCGCCCGGTATGCCCACCGTTGCGCTCTGTTTTTTGACGGCTCCATTGTGACGGAAGCCCCACCGCGGGCCTTTTCTCCGGTAATAGCTTCTATACCACCTCAGCCAACCGCATGGCCCGCGGCCTGCTTCCGGAGGCGGTAACTGCGGAGGACGTCATACAGGCATGCGGGGGAAATCTACCGCCGGCGCCAGAGCTTCCGGACAGCGGGGAGCCGCTCCCGGAACCAGAGGAAGCCAGCGCAGACTACAAGCCTAAACCGCTGCCCTGGTGGCGCAAGCTGGGGGCAGTGCTGACAGGAACGGTGTCTTTCCTCCTGTTCCTGTCGTTTATGAACGTTACGGATCTGACCCAACTGATTACTGCCGACGGCATGACAGAACTGGCAAACCATCAAATGATTCTATACGCACTCTTTATTCTCTCGCTCTTTCTGTTTGCTACCTGTATCACCCGGAGATCCCAC
>ENA-OPYT01000464-OPYT01000464.1-human-gut-metagenome-genome-assembly--contig:-NODE-464-length-12470-cov-3.894758_pt1 | contig 12470 bp, 10 predicted proteins | sample MGYA00242636_ERZ504480 | MGnify/ENA primary metagenome ERZ504480 (study PRJEB26092, sample SAMD00036228) | human gut metagenome | host: Homo sapiens | study: EMG produced TPA metagenomics assembly of...
GAATCCTTGTGAAGTCTTGTCGGGAGAGTTTGAATTGAAATTTAAGATAGATGCCGCTACTTTTATCAACTATTATAGCAGCATCTTCACCAAGGCTGCTTTGAGCCGGATTACCGGAATCAATGAACGCCAGTTGTGGCATTATGCAGCCGGAGTGCATAAACCTCGCAGACGGCAGTTGGAAAAGATCCAGAAAGGCATACAGTCTTTGAGCAGGGAATTGTCTGCTATAAATTTATTGTAGTCTTTAAAATCTTGTTCTTTTTGCGTATCTTTGCGCCCGAAAAGCAAGAAACTTGTTTGTTTTTAAATAGATAGCTGTTAAAGATGAAGAATATCCGTAATTTTTGCATTATAGCACATATAGACCACGGGAAATCGACCTTGGCCGACCGTTTGTTGGAGTTTACAAAAACCATCCAGGTAACCGAAGGGCAGATGCTTGACGATATGGACCTGGAAAAGGAGAGAGGTATTACAATCAAGAGCCATGCCATCCAGATGGAGTACGAGTATGGGGGAGAGAAGTATGTACTGAATCTGATTGACACTCCGGGACACGTGGACTTTTCATACGAGGTATCCCGTTCCATAGCCGCCTGTGAAGGGGCGCTGCTCATTGTGGACGCTTCGCAGGGAGTGCAGGCGCAGACTATCTCGAATCTGTACATGGCGTTGGAGCATGACCTGGAAATCATTCCCGTGCTGAACAAATGTGATATGGCGAGTGCCATGCCCGATGAGGTGGAAGATGAAATCATCGACCTGCTGGGCTGCAAACATGAGGATATTATCCGTGCCTCCGGCAAGACCGGAATGGGTGTGGAGGAGATATTGAAGGCGGTGGTGGAACGTATCCCGCACCCGACGGGTGACGAGGAGGCGCCGCTACAGGCTTTGATTTTCGACTCGGTATTCAATTCTTTCCGTGGAATCATCGCGTATTTTAAAATAGAGAACGGGGTGATCCGCAAAGGGGACAAGGTGAAATTCTTCAATACCGGCAAGGAGTATGATGCAGATGAGATCGGTGTGCTGAAAATGGATATGATTCCCCGTGCGGAACTGCGCACAGGAGATGTGGGGTATATCATTTCGGGCATCAAGACCTCGCGCGAGGTGAAGGTGGGGGATACCATCACTCACATCGCCCGTCCGTGTGAAAAGGCGATTGCCGGATTCGAGGAAGTGAAGCCGATGGTGTTTGCCGGGGTTTATCCTATCGAGGCGGAAGATTACGAGAACCTCCGCGCTTCGCTGGAGAAACTTCAGCTGAATGATGCCTCGCTGACTTTCCAGCCGGAGTCCTCACTGGCTCTGGGATTCGGATTCCGTTGCGGTTTTCTGGGATTGCTTCACATGGAGATTGTTCAGGAACGTCTGGACCGCGAATTTGATATGAATGTGATTACGACCGTGCCCAACGTGTCGTACATGGTGTATGACAAGCAGGGACATGCCAACGAGGTGCATAATCCCGGCGGTATGCCCGATCCGACGCTGATTGACCACATCGAGGAGCCTTTCATTGATGCCACGATCATTACCGCCACCGATTACATCGGCCCTATCATGACGCTGTGTCTGGGCAAGCGCGGCGAACTGGTGCGGCAGAATTATGTGTCGGGCAACCGGGTGGAGATTCACTACAAGATGCCGCTGGGTGAAATCGTGATTGACTTTTATGACAAGCTGAAGAGTATCTCGAAAGGATATGCTTCCTTTGACTACCATCAGTCGGGTTTCCGCCCTTCCAAACTGGTGAAGCTGGATATCTTGTTGAACGGTGAGCCGGTGGATGCGCTTTCTACCCTGACACATGTGGACAATGCCTATAACCTGGGCAAGCGTATGTGCGAGAAACTGAAAGAGCTGATTCCGCGCCAGCAGTTTGATATTGCCATTCAGGCAGCTATCGGGGCGAAGATTATCTCAAGGGAAACCATCAAGGCGGTGCGCAAGGATGTGACCGCGAAGTGTTATGGCGGTGACGTGAGCCGTAAGCGTAAATTGTTGGAAAAACAAAAAAGAGGTAAGAAACGAATGAAACAGATCGGTAATGTGGAAGTACCGCAAAAGGCGTTCCTGGCCGTTCTGAAGCTGGATTAATTCAAGAATAAACAAGCTCTGGGGAGCAAACAATAAGCGGGCTCTTTCTGTTAGTTGAAATTAAAAAGTCAATAACAGGAAGGGCTTGTGTTTTGATGGCAATTTATCACAAACTCTTAAATTCAATTGATATGGAAAAACTGAAAATTCTGAACTTGAACTTTTCCTTCCAGCGGGCGGTGCACTATCATATTAATGGAGGGATGTTGCTGATGGGGGTAGTCTTGCTGGCTATGTTCCTGGCCAATTCTCCGTGGGGGGATATTTATGCCTCCTTTTGGAATTACGAGGTGCATCTTCAGATAGGAGAATTTAATTTTTTCAGTCATAACGGGCATCACATGACCTTGATGACTTTTATCAACGATGCTTTGATGGCTGTCTTTTTCTTCAGTGTGGGGCTGGAGATAAAGCGTGAGATACTGGTGGGCGAGTTGTCCAGTTTCCGGCAGGCGCTTTTGCCCATCGTGGCGGCGTGCGGCGGTATGCTGGTTCCGGTGCTGATCTATTATTTCATGACGGCGGGAACTCCGGCCCAAAGTGGTCTGGCCATACCGATGGCTACGGATATCGCCTTTTCGCTGGGAGTGCTCAGCCTGTTCGGCAAGCGGGTTCCGCTGAGCTTGAAAGTCTTTCTGACCGCTTTCGCTGTGGTCGATGATATCGGCGGCATTCTGGTCATCGCCCTTTTTTACACCTCTCATCTGTCGGTGAACTACCTGATTGCTTCGGCGGGTATCCTGCTGATACTTTGCGGCGGGAATTTCTTCCGGGTGCGCAACCGTTGGTTTTATATTTTCTGGGGAGTGATTATGTGGTATCTGTTTTTGCAGAGCGGCATCCACGCTACCATTGCGGGAGTTGTCGCAGCCTTCACGGTTCCCGCACTCCTCATTACAAGATAGGTAAGTACATTAACCGCATCCGCGAGAACATTGCTGTCTTTCCTGCCAGTGACAAGGAAAGTGTTGTGTTAAGCAAGATGCAGATCAATGTGCTGAAAAGCATCGAGTCTTCCTCGGACCGTGTCATATCTCCCTTGCAGTCATTGGAAGACAGTCTGCATGGAATGGTGAATTATATTATTCTTCCCTTGTTCGCCTTTGCCAATGCGGGTGTCTCGCTCACGGCGGATCATGGCGGTCTGGAAGTGGGGATGGCTACCTGGGCGGTGCTGGCGGGATTGCTGGCGGGTAAGTTTGCCGGCATTTATTTCTTTACCTGGCTGGTGATAAAGATGGGGTTCGCCGGACTGCTGAAAGGCATGACCTGGGTGAACCTGACAGGTGTCTGTCTTTTGGGCGGTATCGGTTTTACGGTTTCTTTGTTTATAGCCAACCTGTCTTTCGGGGATTCGCCGGTGTTGCTGACGCAGGCAAAGATGGGTGTCATACTGGGAACGGTGCTGGCGGGTGTGCTGGCGTATCTGGTCTTGCAGTTCGCCCTGCCTAAACAGCCTGCACAGGAATAAAATTACAGATAGGGCAGTACGGCGGTGAAACGGCTGCCCTTGTTCACCTCGGATTGCACATCGATGTGTCCGTTCATTTTTTCTACAATGACCTTGCTGATGGCGAGTCCCAGCCCTACACCCTGTACAAATTCATTCCGCTTGTAGAACCGCTCGAATATCATTTGTAATTCTTCTTTAGGGATTCCCGCACCGGTATCTTCTACGAAGAAATGGATTTCCTTTTTCTCTTTGTCGCAGAAATAACCCAGTTTGATGTGTCCTTGGGAGGTGAACTTCTTGGCGTTTCCCAAAAAGTTGGTGATGACTTGGGTGAGGCGCATACGGTCTATGTGTATGGTCACATCCTCGTCGGGAAATTCTTTGATGAATTCCACTGGAGGGAGAATAATTACCTGATGGGTCTGATAGACCGTTTCGGCGAAATGATGCGCGCTGCAATCCTCGCAATGAAAGGACATATTGCCGGATTCTATGCGGGATAGTTCCAGCACATCATTGACCAGCTTCAACAAGAGTCTGGTATTGTTGTCTATGATGGAGGCAAACTCTTTTTTCTCTTCTTCCGAGATGTTTTTCTCGGTAGTGAGCAGGTTGGAGAATCCCACGATGGCATTAAGACGGTATGTACGGATTTTCCATGGCTCATGTTTGGCCAGGAAAGATTGTTTCAGTTCCGCCTGTTCCGCCAGTTTGCGGGCGCGTATCAGTTCTTCTTCTTTGTCTTTGATCTCCTGAATGTTTACCAGAAGTCCGGTGATGATAGGATTTTGTTCATTATTCTGCAACACGCTGTATCTGAATTCCCACCATTGGTAACCGGTGTCGTCGAATTGGCAACGGTATTGGGCTGTTCTTCGTTGCCGGTGTAGTATGTTGGATACGTTTTTTCTGAACCGGGCTTGGTCGTCGGGGTGCACATAGTGGGATATTTCCCCTATTTCCAACACGTTTTGGGAACGGTTGGTCAGTTCGCAGAAAGCTTGGTCGAACATGGCGGTTTTTCCCGTCGAAACACCAGGCATAGGTTTTTCCTCCCTCCAGTGCAAGCGTTAATGCTTCGTGTTCGAACCTGAGGTTGCGCAAGGCTCTTTTTTACGTCCTTTTTCCAGTGTATAGATATAAATAAGGTAGGCTATCCCCAAAAGGAGTGTGAAGACCAGGAGGCTTTCAAGAATCAGGATGGGGGTTGCGTATTTTTCCTCCCACGGCCTGTACATGATGGTATATTCCGGTGGAATGCTTTCAGGGGGGATCTGGTATCTCTTCATGACCTGCCAGTTGACCAGGTGCTGTTTGGCGATTTGTTTTACCGCCGGGACGGGTATCTTTCCTTGCAGTCTTTCTTTGATGCCGGCGGTCATGTCGCTTAGCTGTGTTTCGATGGGGGCGAAATAACCTCCCAGCATGTATTCCTTTATCCCGAATCCTTCGTTGATGGTTTCGAATCCGGGATTGTCGAACAGGCTGCCGATGCGCAGGGTGGTATAGTCCCGTTTGGTATACAGGAACAGGGAGTATTTGAAGACCCCGCTGGACAGCCACATCAGGTCGCGGGCAGCTACGGAATCACTGGACAGGCGGACTACGACGGTGGAGTCCAATTGGTTGTATTCGTTCAGCTTTTCGTGCAGGGATTCATATTCGGTATCATCTTTGTCACTGATGGGGATATTCAGCTTGTCGGGCAGGGCCTCTTGTCTTTTCCATTGGTGGAGGGCGATTTCCGATCCTTTGCATTGTTCGCTCAGGTCTTTCCGGATAAGGCGGTCAAGCACGGTCCGCCCGTTCAGGATGTGGATGCGGACTTTGCCCATGATGCGTTCTATCATCCGGCAGGTGGTGAGGTAATCGGGTTTGTCTATGTAGCCCGTAATGTTGGGATATTGTGCCAGCAACTCTTGGTTGGGATAATTCACTCCGCTGAATACGACGGGAACCTGCCTGACATACGGGTTTCCGCAAGCCATGACAGAGTAGGTTGCCTGATCATCGAGCACGGCAATCAAATCCCCTCCCCATGAGCGGATGGAATCTGCAAACTCGGAAATCCGTCGCTCTTCTTCTACGGATTCGTATTTCTCGCAATCCAGATAAAAGGTGCGCAACTGGAAGTCTATTTGCTGGTCTTTCAGTCCTTTGACAAACAGTTTGTTTACAATGCCTGCACCGCTGTACCCTTCCTGGTAGGAATGGATAAGGGCTATTTTATATTTTTGTGCATAAAGCGGACTCCCTATAAGAAGGGCTGTCATAAAAATGAAAAAGGCTTTATGCTTCATGTCAAACGTGATTATTAAGTGAACCAAGGGACAAAGATAGGAATGTTTCTTTAATTCCGGCTATGATTTACAGGAAATTATTGGAAGAGAGAGGGAAAGTAACCATCCCGGTTTGTGGAAAACAGCAATTCCGGCTTCTTGAAAAACATGCTTCTTGCTTTTCAAGGAACCGGAATTGCCTGTGATAAAAAGGAATGGGCCAACCCGTCAGCGGGGGTTATTTGTGTTGCTCCGGGGTCGGGGTGCTTTGAGAGGCCGGTCCGGCGGCGTTTGTAGAGGCGCTTGAAGCGGAACTTTTAGCCGCGCCGGAAACCGGAGCCGCTGTATGTGCCGTTGTGGCCTGTTCTTCCCAGTGGAACGGTTCGAACTGTGTATCCTTGTCTACCCATGACGGTTTGCGCGATGCATAGATAATGAACGGAGCTGCGACTACCACGACGCAGCCGATAATCAAAACGGCAAACCATACGGTGTTGCTGCCTACCGCAATCTGGCTGGGGGGAATGAAGCTGAGCACGAATGCCAGCAGCGAACCGCAGAAACCCAGACCGCCGATGAGCCACATCAGTCCGTTGCCTTTGCTGCCGATGCGGAACGGGCGCGGGGCCTTTTTCATATTGTAACGCAGATAGATGGCGCCGCTGAACATCAGCAGATACATGATGAGGTAAAGCAATACGGTGAGCTGTGACAGGATTTGGTAGAAACTCTGTACGGAAGGCATTACAACGAACAGCAGGCTGAGCAAGGTTACGGCAAGGCCTTGGATCAGCAGAATGTTTTTCTGTACGCCGTTGGCGTTGGTCTTCTGGAAGAAGGGAGGCAGATAACCTGCTTTGCCCACTGCGAAGATACCTTTGGACGGACCTGCCACCCAGGTCAACACGCCTGCCAGCACACCGAATGCCAAAGCCACGGCGATGATAGGCGACAACCACGAAGCATGGACATACTTGAAGTAATTATCAAAGCCTACCAGCAGACTCTGTGTCAGGTTGATGTCCTTTTCGGGAATGATGATCCCCAGTGCGAAGGTGCCGAGCACGAAGATGATTACGGTGATAGCCGCACCGATGAATACGGCTTTCGGATAGTTCTTGGCAGGATTTTCCATGTCTTTTACGTGGATACCGCCCATTTCCATACCGGCATAAAAAAGGAAGATACTGGAAGCAAGCACCAGGTTATCGAACTTCGTAAAGTCGGGGAAGAAATTGCTGTGGAAGTCCATGTTGGAATGACCGCCGGAAGCCAGGTACACGATACCTAAGATAATCAACAAGGCAGCAGGGATGATCGTACCGACGATGCCACCCACCTTAGCCACTTTACCAACCCAGCTCAGACCTTTCAAAGAGATAAACGTAGCGAGCCAGTAAATAATCAATACGACAACCAGCGTATACATTTTGTTTGAAGCCAGCGTCATATCGTGCGCATCGTTCATCCCAATAAAGGCGATGGATACAGCACCGAAAGTCAATACGGTCGGATACCAGATCGTACTCTCGATCCATTGTACCCAGATAGCCAGGAACCCCCATTTCTTTCCATAGGCCTCTCCTACCCATCGGAATACCCCGCCCTGTTTATCCTGGAACATGGCAGCCAACTCAGCTGCCACCAACGAGGTAGGAATTAAGAACACGATTGCCGCAAACAGATAATAAAAGGCTGAACTCAGTCCATACACAGCCTCAGCAGGCAACCCGCGGAGCGAGACGACTGCCGTGACATTCATAATCGCAAGAGTAAATACTCCAAGTTTTACTGCTTTTCCAATATTTGCCATGAATTTTACTATTAAAATGTGAATTTTGTTTTGTTTTAGTTTTGCTTGTATTGACAGTATAACAACTCGTTTTTGTGTTAGTTTGTCAACAGGATGTCAAACTTGGTTAATTAACAGACAAGTGTTAAAAACAAAAGGTGTCATTTTGCTGTTTCATCGGATAAAATGTAAATGATGATTTACAAAATAAATACCAAATATTAAAAGACAATGAGAACTGCATTCAATGACTTTTTTTATGAAAAGCGAGGCATTTACGGAGTGCTTCATGTGATGATATTGCTACTCTCGCTTTTCCTGATTGTGGATATTTCGATCGACACGTTCAACAACATACCGTTCATCTCTCAGACTTCGTATCTGAAAACGCAGTTCTGGATCTGCATGTTCTTCATCGCCGATTTCATATTGGAGTTTTTCCTGTCAAAAGATAAAATTCATTATTTGCAAACCCATTTCCTCTTCCTGCTGGTTTCGATCCCTTATCTTAATATTATCAATTACTACGATTTCACCTTCTCGGCCGAAGTGACCTATTTCCTACGTTTCATCCCGCTCGTACGCAGCGGATGGGCACTGGCGATCGTCGTCGGCTGGCTAACTTCGAACCGGGCCTCCGGACTCTTCGTCTCCTACCTGACGATGTTGCTGGCAATGGTCTATTTCTCCAGCCTGATCTTTTTCGTGATCGAACAGAAGGTGAACCCTGAAGTAAAGGATTACAACGACGCCCTCTGGTGGGCTTTCATGGACGTGACGACTGTCGGTTCGAACATCATCGCGATCACGCCTACAGGGCGTATTTTGTCGGTCCTGCTGGCCGCTCTCGGCATGATGATGTTCCCGATCTTCACGGTCTATGTCACGAGCCTAGTACAATCGGCAAACAAGAAAAAAGAAGATTATTATAATCAAACGCATCCCGTCTCCTCCGGACAAGCATCAGAAGCCAAACCGGCCGGTTCCACTCAAACAGACAAATAAATTCAAGACTACTTATTGTAAAAAACAAGTTATTTAACAATTGGCAGGTCTGACGATGAAAGAATTCAAATATTCTTCTTTTTGAATATAAAACGTACTTTTCCCATTTATTTGCCGATCTATTACCATGAAGACGGTCGTCATCGCCAAAATACTGCGCAACTCTTTGCTTTTCCTACTCAGGCTGACAAAACAGAAGCAATAACCGGACAAGTTGCCTATCACATACTTTCTGTTGTCAAACAAAAACCGTCAGGCCGAACAAAATGCAAGATTAAAATGAACTGGAATTTCAAATGAAAAACTATTCCCGCAAAAAAACAAGCCTCCCGTCTCCCTATTATTTCAGGGGAGTGGAGGCTCGTCAACTAAAAGAATAAACCGTTTTAACCGGTGATTGTAAACCGGGTACTGCCAAAAATGGAGAGCCCCAGTTTATTCATTATATATTTGATCGCCAATTGTGCTTTCACCGAATTGCCGGAGCTATCCAATGGAGGCGCAAAGGCGGAGATTCCGAAGTGTCCGGGCATGATCCCCATGACACCGCCGCCAACACCCGTTTTGGCAGGAATACCGGAAGTGTACAACCAGTCTCCCGTACGTTCATAGAAACCGACCGTAGCCACTAAGGATGTGATTTTAGGCGACAAAGAAGCGTCAAAGATAAGTTTCTTTGTAACCGGGTTCACGCCATCGTTGGCAATCGTTGCTGCGGCGATGGAAAGTTGTTCGGCTGTGATACCCAACGAACACTGGCGAGTATACAGGTCAAGCGACATATCCGGATCGTCATAGATACGGTTGTAATTCTTCAATAACCAGGCAATGGAGCGGTTGTTGAAGTTCGTAGCCGTTTCCGATTTGTACAGTTCGTCGATGAGTTGCGGAGCGGAGCCGCACAGTTCTGTGATATTCTGTACAATGGCATCCCACTTCTTGTCCGGATTGCCCACCGGCTGTACCATGGAGCAAGCGGAGATAGCGCCTGCATTTACCAACGGTGTAGAGGGATGGTCGTTTTCCAGCAAAATGGCAATGATAGAGTTGAACGGCAGTCCTGTTGCATCGGCGCCAATCATATCCAGCACTTTCTGTGCACCGTATTGGCGCAGGATAAGTATGGCGGTATGCACTTTTGAAACGGATTCTATGCCGAAGCGGTAGTCCGTATCTCCGATATTGATGGTTTGTCCGTTCATCAGGCAGATGCTGAGGCCGAACAGCTTGGAGTCTATGTTGGCAAGGTACGGAATATAATCCGCATTCTTGCCGCCGGTTTGTTCTTTCACCTCATTGTAGGCTTCCAGGGCAACTTCCTTGATTTGAGAGATTGATATTTTCTTTTCCATAATCTATATATAGAGAGAGTTTATATGGAATAAGGAATAGGAGACTGGAGTTTCAATCTCCTAAAGCCTTATCCGATACATGGTTTAATGTATAAGCGGTAAGCTGATTCTTGCTTTATTATTTTTTGTGGTGTCTTCCGCCGTGATTGAAGATTTTGCTTTCTACCGGCAGATTCTTATCCTGTGCCATACGGGTGGGAGTGGGGTAATCCAGTTTCTCCAGTTCGACAATGGCGTTTTTGATGTCGCCCAGCAGCATATCTGCCATGTCGCGGCTGAATCCCTGGCGGACAACGACACGCATTACTACGTAATCTTCCAGTTTGGAAGGCAGTGTATAGGCAGGAACCATCCAGCCTTGTTGCGAGAGTTTATCCTGCAAGTCATACAGGGTCCATTTGGCGGTCTTTGCATACTCCGGTTTCAAGTACCAGATGAACAACGGGTTCACTACTTCATCGGAATAATTCACGAACGGAGCCATTTTTTCCGATTTCGTCGTGGATATACTTGGCGATTGTGAGCGAATTGTACTGTACTTCTTTGTACCCCTGGAATCCTAAGCGGATAAACTGGTAATACTGTCCTAAAATCTGTGCGGCAGGACGGGAGAAGTTCAAACCGACTTGCGTGATATTGGCGCCGAGATAATTTACGCTGAATGACATTTCTTCGGGCAGATATTCCTTGCCTTTCCAGCAAACCCAGCCCAGACCCGGATAGACCAAGCCGAACTTGTGACCGCTGACACTGATGGAAAGCACCCATTTCAAACGGAAGTCCCACTTTTTCTCCGGATACAGGAACGGGAGGATGAAACCGCCGCTGGCAGCGTCTACGTGGATGGGAATGTCGTAGCCGGTCTTGGCATTGTATGCGTCGAGCGCTTTGTCGAGCGCTTCAACATCGTCATTCAGTCCTGTCCATGTAACCCCCTGGATAGGTACGATACAGATGGTGTTCTCGTCACACATTTTCAGGGCTTCTTCAGGGTCGAGCGTGGTTTTGTCAAGAGTCAGGGGCACTTCGCGCATTTCAATCTGCCACAGTTGGGCAAACTTTTCCCATACCACCTGGAAACCGGTAGAGATAACGAAGTTCGGCTTATCGAACGGTTTGCCTTGCGCCTGACGTTTCTTGCGCCAGCGCAGCCATGCAGCTACACCGCCCAGCATACACGCTTCGGAAGAACCGATGGCGAGCGCGCCTGTTTTCCAGGTATCTTTTTCCGGAGAGTTCCACAAGTTGGCGACGATGTTGATACATTTACCGTTCATTACGGCGATGCGGGGATACTCGGTTTCGTCGATGTAGTTGATGTTGATGGCTTCGTTCATCAGCTTGGTTGCGTATTCGTCCATATAGGTGGTGACGAATGTAGCCAGGTTCAGACGGGGCTGTGTTTGGGCGAAGGTCTCATCCTTCACCATCTGGTAAGCGATTTCGGGAGTAGTAGGTCCGTCTGGTATTTTTTCTACCGGTGAGGGTTGCAACATACGGTTTGAGCCGAATACATCTGTCTTGGCATCTCCTTTTCTGAAATTCAAATCTTCCATATAACTGTAAGTTTTTAAAGGTTTAGGCGGCGGGGACTTTCCCCGTCGAATTTTCCACAACAACGACCCCCGCGAAAGAAAGTTCCGCCGTTTTACATTATTTGGCGTTTATTAAAAGGGCGGGGCGGAAATCCTGGCGCTCTACCGGCTGTTGCTTTTTAATTATCGCTTATTCTATCCGAACATTCTGTTGCATCGCTTGTTGTCCTTCCACTAACTAATCCGCTTTTTAAATTATGAAGATTAATACCGGACAAGGAACCATTCCTCTTATTACGCTTATAGGTATCTGGTCTGTTTCTGCACTGACCTCATTGCCGGGCTTGGCTGTTTCGCCTATTTTGGGAGAACTTTCTACGATTTTTCCCCATGCCACGGAGTTGGATATACAGATGTTGACTTCTTTGCCTTCCTTGCTGATTATCCCTTTTGTACTATTGGCAGGTAAATTGGCGGAGAAACGCGATTTTATCCGTTTGCTGCGGGTGGGGCTTTGGCTGTTTGCAGCGAGCGGTCTACTTTATTTGTTTTCTTCCAGGATGTGGCAGCTAATGGCTGTCAGCGCTTTGCTCGGTATCGGGGCAGGATTGATTATTCCGCTTTCTACAGGATTGATTTCACGGTATTTTACGGGAGAGTATCGCGTCAGGCAGTTTGGCTATAGCTCTGCCATAACCAATATGACGCTGGTGGTGGCTACGGCTGTAACGGGGTATCTGGCAGAGGTGCACTGGCGTTTGCCATTTTGCCGTTTATCTGTTGCCGTTGATTTCTTTAGTTCTTTCGGCTTATTTAAAGAAGGATGCGGCTTCGGTAACAATCAAGCAGGCGGCGGCTATCATTCCTCCCATTCAATCTACGCCTGTAATCTCCGGTAAATATGGCATACACATACGCCATCTTGTTCAGTTAATGTTATTCTAC
>ENA-OPYT01000465-OPYT01000465.1-human-gut-metagenome-genome-assembly--contig:-NODE-465-length-12468-cov-3.065149_pt1 | contig 12468 bp, 12 predicted proteins | sample MGYA00242636_ERZ504480 | MGnify/ENA primary metagenome ERZ504480 (study PRJEB26092, sample SAMD00036228) | human gut metagenome | host: Homo sapiens | study: EMG produced TPA metagenomics assembly of...
ATCGAGAAGCTCGTTTTCCGGATGGAGGCCAACTCGATCGCCTTTATGGATATTCTGAATCAACCCGTTCAAAAGTAATCTGTTATGGCAATCAAACGCGGATCCAAGGTCGATAAGTCGTTTTCGTCGGCTTCGATGACCGATCTGATCTTCCTGTTGCTGCTGTTCATGCTGATCGCTACGACGCTCATCAACCCCAATGCCATCAAGCTGATTCTGCCGAAAAGTTCGAATCAGTTGAAGGACAAGGCGATGACGACGATTTCGATCCAGGATACGGGACATGGATACAGGTATTATGTCGAGACGGAAAACGTCGGCTCGCGCGAGGGCGTGGAGAAAGCCCTCAAGTCCCGGCTGGCGGGACAGGAGAACCCTACCGTTTCGCTGCATTGCGACAAGTCGGTGGCTTTCGACGAAGTGGTGGCCATGATGCGCATGGCCAAGGCCAACAATTTTACGCTCATCGCGGCTACCTCGCCCGAATAGAGTGAAACCCGGGGAATGCCGCCCTGCGGTGTTTTCCTTGTGAGAATTGACCGATGTATTATTACGATCCGAATAACGATAAATCGAACGCGCGTCGTTGGGCGAGCCTCGCAGCTTTGCTTTATGCGCTGTCGATCGCGGCGGCTTTCCTGTTCGTGTCGTTCGATATGGGGCGGGACGAGCTGCTTCCCGGCGAAGGGTTGCTGATCGATTTCGGGACGACCGAAACCGGTCTGGGCGACCGGGACCTGTCGGCTACCGATGTGCAGGCACCGCCGCAGCAGGCGGCGGCCGAAGCGTCGCGGCAGCAGGTCGAGTACGTGACCAGCGAGCGGGAGGAGATCGCCGTGCAGACACCGCAGCCGGAGAAGAAACCCCGCGAGCGGGAGACTCCGGGACAAACTCCGCAGCGCAGCGACGCGCAGCAGCCTGCCGAACAACCCCGCACGGTAAACCGTCGGGCGCTCTTCCCGGGCCGCACGGCGGGGAGCACTTCCACGTCGGAGGGGCCTGCTGCGGGCGAGGGTAACGCCGGGGACCTTTCGGGGGCGCCGGAAGGCAGTCACGACGGCACGGGCCAGAGCGATTCGGGCATTGCCTACGACCTTTCGGGGCGCTCGGTGGTGGGAAAGCTGCCCAAGCCTTCCTATCCGGGCAATGAGTCCGGCAAGGTCGTCGTCGATGTGACTGTCGATGCTTCCGGTCGGGTGACATACGCCTCCTATCGGGCGCAGGGATCGACGACCAACAGCAAGCGGCTGGTCGATGCGGCGGTCGAAGCGGCCCGCAAAGCTCGGTTTTCATCCAGCGAGAGTTTGATGCAGACCGGAACGATTACCTATGTCTTTACGTTGGAATAGATTGGAATGCGCTGCCAATCCGGTTTGCCGTGCGACGTTGCACCGCATCGAACTGAAGGCGCGATAACAGCAGCGGACGATGGCTGCGAAAACGACACGAATGATACGTACGATATTATTGATTGCGGCTTCGTGCCTTGCATGGCTCGGGGCCGGCGCCCAGCAATACGAGGGAGCGCACCTGAAATTCGAGAGTTCGTTCCATAATTTCGGGAGCGTACCCCGTTGGGGCGGCGATCTGGTTTGGGAGTTCGAATATACGAACGACGGCTCTGCTCCGTTAGTAATAGTAAGGGCGCAGACTACCTGCTCGTGCCTGAAGGTGAGCCACTCCAAGCGCCCTCTCGCACCGGGCGAAACTGCTGTGATCCGTGTGGTCTATGAACCGCATAAGAACGAACCGGGCACTTTCAGCAAGGTGATCCAGATCTATTCCAATTCGGTTTCGGGGCGGGAGCTGATTACCGTTTGCGGGAACTCTCTGGATACCGAATGATCCGGTGCCGGAAAGGGGTACGTCCCGGAAGCGATCGATAGAAGGGGCGCTTTGATAGGGGCGGTTTCGAGAAGATGTCAAAATGGGATCGGATGTTCGCGTGAACACCGTAAAATAGTTCGACGTATGCCGTTTTGACGATAACCGCCCGGTTTGTAATTCCGATTGCGTCGAACCTGTATTGCTTATGGAACTGTTATTTACGAACTGTACGATTCTGCCCATGACGGCAGAGAAGGAGCCCCGGACTTTCACGGGGGCGGTCGGCGTGGCGGATCGCCGTCTGGCGCTGGTCAGCGACGATCCCCGGCGGATCGAAGCGTTCCGGCGGGAGCATCCCGGGGTGCGGGAGATCGACGGCACGGGCAAGGTGCTCATGCCGGGACTGATCAATACCCACTGCCACGTGGCGATGACCCTCCAGCGGGGCTATGCCGACGACATCGCCCTGATGAAGTGGCTGCACGAATATATCTGGCCTTTCGAGGCACAGCAAACCCCGGACGAAATCGTACTGGGAGCCGAAATGGGTATTGTCGAAATGTTGCTGGGCGGCGTCACGACGTTCGTCGATATGTACTGGCACGAAAACCGTATCGCCGAGGCCGTGCGGCGGCTCGGCATCCGGGCCATGCTCGGAGCGAGCTACTTGGATACGAGTTGGGAGGCTTTTGCCGACGATGTGGAGCGGATGATCGCCACCACGGGCGACTGCGACCGCATCCGGTTGGCCGTGGCGCCCCATTCGCCCTATACCTGTTCGCCGGAGTCGTTGCAGCGGGGCAAGGAGCTGGCACGCCGCCACGGACTCTGGTTCATGACCCATATTTCCGAAACCGAAGACGAGGTGCGTATCGTGCGGGAGCGTTACGGTACTACTTCTGTCCGGCATCTCGATACCCTCGGTATTCTCGACGACCGGACGATCGGTGCGCATTGCGTTCACGTCGATGACGGGGATATCCGCATCCTGCGGGAGCGCGGAGTGGCCGTGTCGCACAACCCGCAGAGCAACATGAAAATTTCGAGCGGTATCGCCCCGATCGCCCGGATGCATAGCGAAGGGGTGCTTTGCACGATTGGCACGGACGGTACCTGTTCGAACAACGACCTGGATATGTGGGACGAGATGCGTACCGCATCGTTCTTGCAGAAAGTAGCGACGATGGATCCCTGCGTGCTGCCTGCCTATGAAATTCTGAAAATGGCGACCGTCAATGCGGGCCCGTGCGATCGGTCATGCCGGCGAGTTGGGCGTTATTAAGGAGGGTGCGCTGGCGGAATTTCATTCTGATCGATGCGGTGAAGCCGCACCTTATGCCGGTATATAATATGGTGGCGAACCTGATCTACTGCGGCAAGGCTGCCGACGTGGATACCGTCGTGGTGAACGGCGAGATCGTCGTCGAGGGCCGCCGGATCGAGGGCGTCGATCTGTCGAACCTTTGCTTCCAGGTGCAGCATACGGCCGAGGACATTGCCCGCCGTACGGCCGCAGCGAAAAAGTAGGCTTTCAAGGTTGCCCGCAACTGAATGAAAGGGCTGTTCGATAACTTCCCGAAATTGAAAATCACCCCTGCCGGAGTTTATTCCGACGGGGTGAAAACGTTAAAATAGGACTTGTCAGACAATCCCTCTGTTTCCCGGTATTTCGTCCGTTTATTCGAGCAGCAGCTCTTCCAGGTCGGGAATTGCGGGGAGGATGTAATCGGCTCCGGCCGCTTCCAGTTCCGCCCGGTCGCCGTAGCCGTAGAGAACTCCGGCGGAGTCGATGCCGACGGTTTTTGCACCGAGAATGTCGTATTTGCGGTCGCCGATCATTAAGGCGGTTCCGCGATCGGTGATGTTGCTCCCGGCCAGCACGTGAGCGATCACATCGGCCTTCGTCGGCAACGAGCCGTCCAGTCCTGTGCCGCCGACGAAGGAGAAATAGGGGGCGATGCCGAAGTGGTCGAGGATCCGCTCGGCGAATACCCGGGGCTTCGACGTGGCGACGCAGAGCGTATATCCGCTGCTTGTGAGCGTGTCGAGCAGCTCGTCCATCCCGTCGTAGAGCCGGTTTTCGAAGATGCCTTTTTCGGTGAAATACTCCCGTGATACGGCTACGGCTTCGCTGGTCTGGCGGTCGTCGAAGCCGTAAAATGTCCGGAAGGACTCCGCGAACGGCGGTCCGATGAAGGGGCAGAGCTCGCGCAGGTCGCTCACTTCGATACCGAAATGCCGCAGGGCGTGTTGCACCGAACGGGTGATGCCCTCCATCGGGTCTGTGAGCGTGCCATCGAGGTCGAACAGGAGATGTCTGTATTTTTCGTCATTGTATTGAATTTGTTGTCCGAAATCCCGCTCGGCAGCGGTGTATGTCTGTCTTTTTGCGATTTTTTCTGTTTTCCCGGGCATTATCCGGTATTTTTGGCCCCCGTGCACGGCGCAGGGAGTGTGTCCGGATCACTCTTCGCGAATGGAAGACCGTCGCCGTGCGCGAGGTGTTGTAGATGCGGATGCGGGGCAGCTCGTCCCCCTGCACGGGGTAGGAGAAATGCTGCCCCCGCATGTCGGTCCGCTCCGTGCCGCCGAAACGGCGCTCGTCGGTCGAGAGGATCGGGCGGTAACGGCCCGGAACCCGTACCCGTACTTCGTAATTGGGTATCGAGGCCGACGGATGCCAGTTGAATACGAACAGCAGGTCGCCGTGCGAAAAGGCCATCGTCTGATTCTGGGTGTCCATCTGTAAATTGTAAGGGTAGCCGTCGCGGAGTATGCCGTATTTTTTCACCAGGGCGATCATCGCCCGGTCGAACTCCCCGAGCTGGGCATAGCGCAGCAGCCCGTTGTCCGCGAGCGACCATTGGCGCCGGGCGTAGGCGTAGCTCCAGCCGTTGCCCTCGCGCGGAAAGTCGATCCATTCGGGATGTCCGAATTCGTTGCCCATGAAGTTGAGGTAGGCGTCCCCGCCCGCCGAGATCGTGACGAGCCGGATCATCTTGTGCAGTGCCATGCCTCGATCGATGACCGGACTTTGCGAGGCGCGGTCCATGTGTTCGTACATCTCCTTTCCCATCAGCCGGAACGCGAGGGTCTGGTCGCCCACCAGCGCCTGGTCGTGCGATTCGGCATAGGCGACCGTCTTGATGCCGGGCAGACGGTCGGTCAGGACGTGCCAAATGGCGTGTATGTCCCACTTTTCGTCGGGTACCTCCTTGAGCTGTCGGATCCAGAAATCCGGAATGGCCATGCCCAGGCGGTAGTCGAAGCCGACGCCTCCGTCTGCGGTTGGAACCGCGATGCCCGGCATGCCGCTCACCTCCTCGGCGATCGTAACGGCCCGGGGACGGAAGTCGTGTACCAGCGTATTGGCCAGCGTAAGGTAGGTGAGGGCATGCTCGTTTACCCCTGCGTCGAAATATTGTTCCCTTCGGCTGAAATCGGTGTGTCCGTGATGATGATAAATCATCGAGGTCACCCCGTCGAACCGATAGCCGTCGAAATGAAACTCGTCGAGCCAGTATTTGACGTTCGAAAGCAGGAAGTGCCGCACCTGTTCCTTGCCGTAATCGAAAGTTTTGGAGTCCCAGTAGGGCTGTTCGCCCGCCGTACCCGGTAGGGAGTATAGATGATCCGTACCGTCGAGCTCGTTGATCCCCTCGTTGAGGTTCTTCACGTAGTGGGCGTGCACCAGATCCATCACCACCGCAAGTTCCAGTTCGTGAGCCGTGCGCACGAGCGTCTTGAGCGCTTCGGGCGTGCCGAAGCGCGACGAAGGGGCGAAGAAGTTCGACACGTGGTAGCCGAACGATCCGTAATAGGGATGTTCGGCGATGCCCATCAACTGCACCGTATCGTAGCCCTCCTCCCGGATCCGGGGCAGGATCTTTTCGGTGAATTCCGCATAGCTGCCCACGCCTTCGCGTTCCTGGGCCATACCTACGTGGGCTTCGTAGATGAGTAACTCCTCGCTGCGGGCCGCAATGGGGCGGTCGCCCTGCCAGTCGAACGGGACCGGATTCCAGAACTGGGCGGTGAAATTCTTGGTTTTCTCATCCTGTACCACGCGGGTCGCATAGGCGGGGATGCGGTCGTGCCAGCCGTTGTCGCCGTGCACGTGGATTTTGTAGAGTGAGCCGTGCGTGAGCCGTTCGGCATACATCGCATCGGGCAGGAAAATACTCCACACCCCTTCCGGGTTTCTGTCGAGCCGCAGCGAAGTGCGCTGCCAGCCGTTGAAGTCGCCCAGCAGATAAACGTCCTGCGCCCCGGGAAGCCATTCGCGGAACCACCAGCCTTCGAGCGCCTCGTCCCGCTGCCATCCGAAATAGCGATAGCCGTTGGCGTAATCGACGATCGATCCGGCCGACTTTTCGATTTCCCCGAGTGCCTGCAGGTAGCTCTCGTACCGGGCCGTCAACTCCCTTTCGACCGGAAGCAGCCAGTCGTCCCGCTCGATCAGCGGGAGCTTTTTCGTCGGATTTCCCATAAACCGGTTCATTATTATAGCAAAAATACGAAAAATAATTCTATCTTTGTGGGCGAAACAAAAAACAGAAAAAATTCTAATTCAATCGCGTATGTTTAAAAATCAACCCAAAGGATTGATCCCGGCAGCATTGAGCAACATGGGCGAGCGTTTCGGATATTATATCATGAACGCGGTGCTTGTGCTGTTTCTATGTTCCAAATTCGGTCTGTCTGAAGAGACCAGTGCTTTAGTCTATTCTTTCTTCTACGCCGGTATCTATGTGCTTAGCCTCGTAGGCGGTATCATTGCCGACAGAACGCAGAACTACAAAGGAACCATCATTTCCGGTCTTATTGTCATGACTATCGGTTATGTCGTATTGGCGTTCCCCATTTTCGCAACTCCCGAGAATCAGACATGGCTTCTTACGCTTACTTGCGGTGCGCTGTTCCTCATCGCATTCGGCAACGGCCTTTTCAAAGGCAACCTTCAGGCCATTGTCGGACAGTTGTACGACAATCCTCGCTATGCTTCGCAGCGTGATGCCGGTTTCCAGATTTTCTATGTCTTTATCAATCTTGGTGGCGTTGTGGCTCCCTTCGTAGCTCCCTTGCTCCGCAGCTGGTGGCTCAGTGAGAACGGCTTGATGTATAATGCCGAGCTTCCGGCTCTTTGCCACGGATTTTTGGCGGGTGCGGAAGTAAACCTTACCAATCTTTACGAGCTCATTACAAAGGTGGGTGGCTCTGTGGTCGCAGGTGATGTCGGCTCCGTATCGGCATTCTGTTCGAACTATCTTAATGTCTTCAACACCGGCATCCACTATTCGTTCATCGCCTCTGTCGCTGCGATGCTTATTTCTCTCTCGATATTCCTTTTCACCAAAAGACAGCTTCCTTCTCCCGCAAAGAAAGCAAAAGAGGAAACCGTTACATATTCTGCAGAGGAAAAAGCTGCAATGGCTACGGAAATCAAGCAGCGTATGGCAGCCCTCTTCGCTGTGCTCGGTATTGCTATCTTCTTTTGGTTTTCATTCCATCAGAACGGAACTTCACTCTCGCTCTTTGCCCGCGATTTCGTAAAGACCGACTCCGTACAGCCGGAAATATGGCAGGCTCTCAACCCGTTCTATGTCATTATCCTCACTCCTGTTGTGATGTGGGTATTTGCCGCTCTTGCACGCCGTGGAAAAGCGATTTCCACACCTCGCAAGATCGCTATCGGTATGGGTTTGGCCGGATTGGCATTCCTTTTTCATGACTGTATTCTCGATCATCAACGGTTATCCTTCGGCCGAGGCGTTCAAGGATCTCCCGGCTGCAGAGGCGGCCGCTCTCAAGACAGGACCGTGGGTGCTCTTCGTACTCTACTTCTTCCTGACTGTGGCAGAGCTGTTCATTTCTCCTCTCGGTCTGTCGTTCGTTTCTAAAGTTGCTCCCAAGCATCTCCAGGGCCTTTGCCAAGGTCTGTGGCTCTGTGCAACGGCCGTAGGCAATCTGCTGCTCTGGATTGGTCCGCTCATCTACAATGCTTATCCTATTTGGGTGGCTTGGACTGTATTCTTCTCGGTCTGCATCATCTCGATGGGCGTTATGCTCGGTATGGTGAAATGGCTCGAGCGGGTTACCGAATAAGACCTGTATTTCGATTGATACGGCGGCGCTTCCGAAAAGGGGGGCGCCGCTTTCATTTGGCTGCCGGGAAGTACCGTATTTTTGTGATTATATACTTCGGTGTCCCTTTGGGGTGTGTCGTAGCCCAAGTTTCCTCCGAGCGAAGGGATTTAGGGCGACAAGTATTACAACACGGTCACGGGTCGTGAATAAACGACCGTCGAATAAGGTATATTGGCGGTATATGACTGCCGATGTTTTACGGCGAGGCGTGTCCGTTTCCGGCGGGATCGAAGCGGTGCTCTTCTTTTGCGTCCGAGCCCGTGCCGGCCGCAGAATTTACTGCCGGGGTGTATGGAGCGTAGGCTTTTGTCCGGGGGCCGGGTGCTTTCCGGATTGCGGATTCGTTACCCCGGCACATAGGAATTGCGACCTTGTCCGGGGCTTTTTACTTCTGGCGACCGTAAGAGATAACTGGCCGGCGGCTTCTTGACGGGTGTTCGGGCATTCGGGGGCGTGCGGCGCAGGATCCGGCTCATGGGGCGGTTTATTCGGCGATGAACTTTATCCGGGGCTGGCTCTTCGATGCCGGCTATCGTTGAAGAAGATCGGATGGCATCCCTGACGGGTGTTTCCGGATTACGGGTTCGACGCTCGGAGAGCGGAGAGCAGAGAGCAGAGAGCAGAGAGCAGAGAGCAGGCTTTTGTCCTAAAAGGAAATAGGACCGTATCCTTGAGCCGTCCATTGTAAATGAATCGGAGCGGCAAATTGATTTGCGACTTCGGTACGCTTGTTCAATGTTGCGAACGATGCCTTACGGATACTCTTCCTGAAGTCCGGTTATTTCCCGTAAACCGTTGTCTTGCCCCCCCCCTTGTCCGGGATTTTCTAATGGACTCCTGCCATTGTTGCGGGGCCATGCCCTTTTTCTTTGGCGAAGGCGCGGTAGAAAGTCGCCGTGCTCCCGAAATCCCGGATAATAGGGCCACTTCTTCGATTTTATGGCCGGCCTCCTCGTCTTCGAGCAGCGGCAAGGCGGCATATTGAATGCGGCAGTGGTTGATGTAGTCGCGGAACGACAAGCCCAATTCCTTGTTGAGCAGCAGGGAGAGTTGCGTGCGGTTAGTGCCGCATTCGCAGGCCAAGTCGATGATCGTAAGTCCGGGGTTGAGGTATAGTTTGCGCTGTACGATGGCTTCCTGCAACTGTTCCCGCAGCGATGCGGCGCGTCCTTTTCCTTCGGCGAGGTTTATTTCCGGATTTTCTTCGATGGGTTCTCCTTCCGGGAGCGGTTGCCAATAATCCCGGATAATGTCCGGGATGCGGTATTGCAGGATGCAGCCGTAGAGGATACCCCAGACGGTAAGTGTCAGGATATAGATGAGAATGGTGAACCAGATATTGCTGAAAAATAGAATGATGATGATGTATGAAAGCAGGTAGAAGGCCAGCAGTGCCGACATCCACCGCAGCCATTGCAGGTGGATGCGCTCTGTGAACGAGTAGGCCTGGGCGATCTCCCGGGAGTAACGGATGGAGTAGAGGACGATGCGAGTCAGGGCGAGGAGGCAGTAACCGACGGTGTATAGGGTGTAGAGCAGAAGTACCGTCGGCAGGAAGGACGGCAGGTCCTTTAGCAACTCCGGCAGGGAAGCATATACCGTGCGGGGTTCGAAAGCCGTTCCGAGCCAGTAGGCGCCGCCGAGCAGAACGAAGGGGCTCAGCAGTTTGAGGCTGTATCGTGCCGTGATGCGGCCGGGCATCACCAGTTCGAAAAAGAAGAGCGACAGCAGAGCCAGGGTAAACAGGTCCGGAAAGGTGAAGCCCGGGCCGAGAATTTCGTAGTTGTAGGCGGCATCGTGGCTCAGGAAAAACTCTTTGAGTTCGATCAATGCCATCCATATCAGGCAGATCGTGAAGAGATAATGGGGCCGGGATTTGCTCTGTCGGGCATAAATCGCCATATGGAAGGCGCCCATAGCGAAAAATGACAGGGAAGCTCCGTTAAGGAAATATGTGAGGTTTTCCAACATTCTGAATACTAAGATAGTAAAAATAAGTACTAAAAATGTCTTTTTGCGCTATTATTTCGGCTTTCGCCGGGAAATCGCCCCGTGCGACTCTTCCGTCCTGCATTTTTTCGATGGATGGAGGTCGGTGAAATTTATGGACGGTAGAGTCGGGTGGGATACACGGGGCTTGAAATTCCTTGTTTTTCGGGGTAAAAAATCCGGGTGTCCGGGAATGGTTTTCCGGTTTGACCCGAATCTGAAAAATAATTATACAAAATTATCCGGATTGAAGGATGTTTCGTTCTCAAATTGTATAAATCGAATCGCAAAACGTACATCGGATTTTCTGGACGCCTCCGAGCGGAATGTGATGAATGTCGTATGTGCGCCGGGAACGGCGGCGATCGTCAGCAGTTGCCGGCCCGCCTTCTGTTTGCGGTGGAGGAAACTGTTTCGCGGGGCGTGTTCCGGTTGTCTTGCGGTAGCGTTTTCGGGAGGGGCGAGAGGGCGGCCGGTTCCGGGAGATTATCGGATCTGTAGGAGGAGAGGTATAGGATTGTGGCGGTATGGTTTTAGAATTTTTCCGACAGATACCGAATTGTTCGGGTGTGCACCGCCGGAGTTCCCCGGGGTATCGTGGATCGTTTTCGCGCCCGTTTCGAATGATACCGACAGTCGCTCCAGCCTATCCGAGCGTACGGTAAAACGCGTTGCTTCCCGTTATCTGGAGCGTGCGAGAAAAAGCGGCGATTTCTCTTTTCTGCGGTGTTTTTTTTAGTATTTTTTGTTCCCGTCGCCGGGAAAAAATCAGAAATCTCCGACGTTTTTTGCGATGGGTATGTAAGCTTACGATTCTTGGCTCGGGAATCTTCTCAGGGAGTGCCGGTGATCGGCTGCCGGTGTGCCGTCTGCACCTCGAAAGATCCCCGCGATAACCGTCTGCGGACTTCGGCCATGCTCGAGTGGGACGACATACGGCTGGTGATCGACGCTGGGCCCGATTTCCGTTACCAGATGCTCCGGACCGGGGTCCGGCATATCGACGCGATTCTGCTGACGCACGAACACAAAGACCATATCGGAGGATTGGACGACGTGCGGGCCTTCAATTTCGTCGATTATCCCACGATCCATCGGATCGACGTATTCGGAACACGGCAGACGCTCAAATGCGTCCGCAAGGACTTCGACTATGCCTTCAGTGTGGACAAGTATCGGGGGGTGCCCGAAATCGAGCTGTGCGAAATAGATCCTGCCGTTCCCTTTTGCGTTAAGGACAAGGAGGTGATTCCCGTGTCGGGACACCATTCGCCCCGATTCGAGGTGACAGGGTTCCGGTTCGGCGAACTGGCCTACCTTACGGATTTCAAGACCATCGCCCCGGCCGAAGAGCGGAAGCTGTACGGTGTCGAAGTGCTGGTGGTCAATGCGCTCCGGCCCCAGCCCCATGATTCGCATTTTTCACTGGACGAAGCATTGGCGCTGATCCGCCGTGTGGCGCCCCGCCGGGCGTATCTGACGCATATGTCGCATGAAATGGGTCTTTACGCCGAGCGTTCCGCGTTGTTGCCCGAAGGGGTATATTTGGCTTACGACGGATTGGAAATAAATGTAAACGATTGATAGGATGAAAGGTTTGAAAGGAAAGACCGTCGTGGTCACCGGAGCTTCGTCGGGGATCGGCGAGGCATTGGCCCGCGAATGTGCGGTGCAGGGTGCCAACGTGGTGCTCGGCGCCCGGAGCCTGCAAAAATTGCAGCTCATCGTCGGAGATATCCGATCCAAAGGCGGCGAAGCGACCTACTGCGCGGTGGATGTGACCAAGCCGGAGGAGTGCCGCAATCTGATCGACACGGCCGTCGGGGAGTACGGCGGGTTGGATGTGCTCATCTGCAATGCGGGCCTTTCGATGCGGGCACTGTTCGATGACGTGGATCTGGAGGTGCTGCACCGTCTGATGGACGTTAATTTCTGGGGCACGGTCTATTGTACCAAATACGCGTTGCCGTACTTGCAGGCTTCGCACGGGTCGCTGGTCGGCATCTCGTCGGTGGCCGGTTTGCACGGCCTGCCGGGGCGTACGGGCTATTCGGCTTCGAAATATGCGATGACGGGATTTCTGGAAACCGTGCGGATCGAAAACCTGAAGAAGGGGTTGCACGTGATGGTCGCCTGCCCGGGGTTCACGGCTTCGAATGTCCGCTTTTCGGCGCTCACGGCCGACGGTTCGAGCCAGGGCGAGACACCGCGCGACGAGGCGAAGATGATGACGCCCGAACAGGTCGCCCGTATCGTTATTCGGGGAATCGAAAAGCGCAAACGCCTTTGCCTGATGGAGGCTGAGGGGCGTGCTACACACTTTATCAAGAAATTCGCCCCTGGCTTCCTCGACCGTATGTTCTATATGGTTATGGCCCGGGAACCGGATTCGCCGCTGAAATGACGGAGCAAAATGAAAAAAACAGAATTGCAGAAATAACAACCCTTGTACTGACCGGGTTGCTACTGCTCGACATAATCGTATTTTTTGTTGGTATGATATGC
>ENA-OPYT01000466-OPYT01000466.1-human-gut-metagenome-genome-assembly--contig:-NODE-466-length-12451-cov-2.437520_pt1 | contig 12451 bp, 13 predicted proteins | sample MGYA00242636_ERZ504480 | MGnify/ENA primary metagenome ERZ504480 (study PRJEB26092, sample SAMD00036228) | human gut metagenome | host: Homo sapiens | study: EMG produced TPA metagenomics assembly of...
TCCAGCAGAACATCGCCGTAGCCGATGTCCTTGGGCGGGAACAGGTTGGTCATTTCGCGGCCTACCATCATCTTGATCAGCTCGGGACGGCTGAGTTCACCAATCGGCTTGGCGCCGATATACTGACCATCACGGAGGACGGTAACTTCATCTGCGATGGTGTATACCTCATCCAGCTTGTGCGTGATGATAATAATGGTGATGTTTTCACGCTTGAGAGCACGGATGAAGTCGTACAGCATCTCGATCTCGTTCTGAGAGATGGAGGAAGTCGGTTCGTCCATGATAACAAGCTGTGCGTTAAACGAGATAGCCTTGATGATTTCAATCATCTGAATATCTGCAGTTTTGAGCATCTTGATCTTGGTGCGAGGATTGTAATTGAGTCCCCAGCGGTCAAAGATCTTCTGGCAAGAATCGTACATGGTTTTCCAGTCGATCGCACCCGCTCTGGTTTTCGGATAGCGGCCGACGAATACGTTTTCCGCAATGGAAAGTTCCTTGATCGGGCTGAGTTCCTGATAGATCATCGAGATGCCCGCGTTTACCGCTTCCTTTACTGATTTGAAGTGGACTTCCTGTCCGTTAAACAGGATCGTACCGCTGTCAGGAGGCTGTTGACCGAACAGGATTTTCATCAGTGTAGATTTGCCTGCGCCGTTTTCTCCCATTAGTGCGTGGACAGTACCCTTTTCCACTTTCAGGTTCACGCCGTCGAGGGCTTTCACACCCGGGAACGATTTCGTGATGTCCCGCATTTCCAGTATCGTGCTAATAGGAATCCCTCCAATCTTTTTCCTCTAAAAGCGCTTAGTCTGTATAAATGATCGTTCCGTCGGATTTTCGGCGGAAGTGGCAGAAAAACGTATCCCAGTAAAGCTGGGCAAATTCCGGAGTATAGGTATGCGGCGTGTCTGTGATGCCGGTGAACTTTACCAGCGGAACGCGTTCTGCGTTCACAAAGGTGCGGGTATGATACTTGCCGTTTTCACGGTCAATGCCACCTGTGCGATCGAGATCGTTCAGCTCACACATCATATCGAGAAAACGGTCGTTGATCGAGCCGCAGTCCAACTTGTCCTGATCTCCGATATCCTCGGCACCCATCATCAGCCATACCGGACGGATGATGCCATCCTTGTGGATAGTACGATCAACAGCAGTACCGTCCAATCCCATATGATAGGGTGCGCCCTGTGGTCCGAAGGCTGCAAATGCAAGCGGTCGTTCCTCCATCAGTCGCTGCGTCAGCAGAGAGCCATTGGAGTGACCGGAAACGTAAACACGTTCAGAGTCAACCGGATAGGAGTTTTTAACACTGCTCAGTACATAGTCAATGTATTTCACATCATCGGTTTGCGCGTGGATATTCAGCGCATTCCACGAAGGAAGCGGCACGGTGTGTCCACCACTGATGCCGTTATCAGGAAAAGCGGAAACATAAACCAGAAGAAAACCACGCCGTTCGGCTAACTCGTGCCAACTGCTGTTTTCTGCAAACAGTTCGCCGGTGCAGCTGTATCCATGAATGGCCAGTACCAACGGCAGCAGCTTGCCGGCACGGAGTGCCGTAGGCTCGTATACGAACCATTCGCGCTGTCTGTTGTCTATCTCGGCGGTGAAGCGGTGAAGTCTCATGTCCTGCCATGTCCGAGCGGGTCGGAAATCGCCGTTGCCGGTGCTCAACCACCGTTTAAATCGAAGCACAAATTCTGCCATGCGACGGTATTTTTCATCTGCTTCGGGATTCCATCGACCAGGTTCGGTGTGCCAGATTTCCACCATCGGCAGACCGTTCGGCTGGTCGAAATACTGCTTGAGATTTTGACGATAGATGTATGCAGCATCATTGTAAAGCTGTTCGTCGCTGACATCGGCTGCACGTTTCAGGCTGTCCAACAGAGGAGTAGCTTTTCCAATCAGCCAGGCCGGCATCGCCACATCCAGTTTGGACTTGTTTGCGTCTCGGTCAGAGCGAATGCTGCGGAGCTGTGCCATTAAATCTGGATGCAGGTCGTAGTCTCCATCCAGAGCGACAGCTGCAATCAATGCTGAGTTGAGCATAGCGTATGCTGCTGCAACGTAAGCGCCGTTTCCAAAACCCATGCAGTAGTAGGTGGCTTCGTTCATGCTGAAATACACGCGGGCAATGGATTTTTTTGAAAACCGCTTCGCTATAACTGATTTCGCTTTGAATATCTTTTTTATTCCAGCCGCCGGAACGGGATTCAAGCACGATCAATGCGGCATTGGTCTGCTCGGCAACCGGCTTCCAGCCGCTATTTTCCAGATAATCTTCGGCGGATATGTCGTCATCCGGATAGAGGAAAATGCCTGCACCCGAAATGGGATAATGCTGCGGAATATACAGAAGGAACGAACGCTTTACGCCGTTTACCTCGACTTCCTGCCGGATGGTTCCGGTAAAGAAGGGCCTAGTCGGATTCTGTGAGTCAGCTGCCGGATAGGAGATTGGCTCCTTATTGTCAAGAAACATATTCAGATCACCAATGGTATATGCGTTGCCGTCGATATCCAGACAATATTCACATTTCATCGTTTTCCCTCCCGTGTTTCTTTTTGATGATATAAGCATACCGGTTTCTAACCGATTTCCAATGCGGGTATTTTTGATTTATGGGGGTGTTTTTTCGAAGTTGGCAGAGAGTCGTAAAAATCATCCCATATTCGCTCGCGCAAAGAAGAACCGCCGACCGGAGAACCGATCGGCGGCAGAGAAGAGAGATGAGATGAAAGATGTGGGGAATGATGTCAAAGTACGGTTTTGATCGTTGGATCAAAGCCGGGTGCATAACGTGGCGGATCCTGTTGTGTGTCGGTATCGTACAGGAATTGCAGATTAGCCGCGGCCCAGATCGGATCATGCCGCCAGTCACCTTCTACGGCAATAGAGCCGGAGCCGAACGACTCGGCTGCGCTGCGCAGAGAGGGAAAAAGACAGGCTGCACCGTTATCCACAGCGTTGTGCATAGCTTTGCGCAAGGTGGACAAATATTGTTGGGCGTCCATCATTTCTGCGTTGTGACCGGTGAAAATGCGTTTGCATTTATTGCCTGCGGCATCAAGAAAAGCCTCCAGAGAGCGCAGACAGCTTTCCAGCGAGTATCCGCTCAGCTGGAGCCATGCACTGTCCGGAATTTCACGGCGTATTGCTGCCAAACGAATCGGATGCAAACAGATCACCGGTGTTTCCATCTAAAATAACAACGCTGCCGGGAGTATGTCCGGGCGTAGCATAGATTTCGCAGTACGGTGCCGCCGAGGTCAAAGCGCATGCCGTCTTTCGAAATCCTCAATATGGGTAAAGTCCAATCCGCAGTCCAATTGCTTCATAGATTTGTCAGCATAGGGAGCATAGACCTTGCAGCCGTATTCAATAAATTTTTCCAGCTTGTGCAACATGGTCGGGATGACCGTGTGCAATGAGCAGATCGACCGGAAGACCGCCGGTGAGCGCGTGACATAGCGCCGGAAGATTACCGTCATAGTCCCAGCCAGCGTCAATCAGTGCAGCGCGTTTTTGACCGATGATGAGATACATACGATCGAGATCGAAATCCTCAATACGGATGAGACCGGCAGCCGTATCCGACGGTTCACGCAGCAGTGAATGGCGGAATACGCCCTTGGGGCGGCAGGCAAAACGGTAGGTAAACGCAACAGTATCGCTTGGCTGCAGACCGTCTGCCTGTGCAAAAGCGCGGATGGTAATAGATTCTGCTCCATCTGTGTGCTTGACCGGAATCAGACCTGCCTCACGGTGGTAAATCGGGCTGTCTGCTGTCGGTTCGGTACCGTCAATGGTGTAATGGATTACGGCATGCGATGCCGCGCAAGAAAGATTTACATGAAGTGTGGACAGCTCGTAAGTAACCCTCTGCCGGAAAAACAGATGGGATAGCGGTTTTTCCCATAACGCAAAACTCCTTTGCTGTGTTAAAGAAGAGAATGCCAGTGGGGTTCTCTCACTGTAACCAGTATAGCAGACTGGCGGACAGATAGAACAGGTCGTTTTTGGATTCACAGGGGTATCTTTTGAACCTGCCGTAAAAATTTGAATCGTGAGAAATTTTGTGGTACTCTATTATCAGAAGAAGAGAACACCCGCGCAAAGAGAGAATGGGGAATCGCCATGTTGAGGATTATCATTGCGGATGATGAATTTGATATTGTTGAGTTATGCCGTGCGCTAATCACCTATCCCGGTGCAGAGATAGTCGGTGAAGCGTGCAATGGCATAGAACTGTTGAAAAATGATAGAGGAACTCCATCCAGATGTTGTCATTACGGATATTTGTATGCCGGGCATGACCGGACTGGAACTGATCGAACGCGCCAAGCAGGAATTCCCGGCTATAAATTTTATTGTGATGAGCGGCTATACCGAGTTCCAATACGCGCAGACAGCACTGCGTTTCGGCGTATGGGATTACCTGCTCAAGCCGCTCAAGAAAGCCGAACTGAACCGAGCACTCGAAAAACTGGATCATGAACTGTGCGAGCGGGCCGAGCAGCGGCAGCAGGCAGCCCGTGTACAGAATGAACTGCAGGAGAGTATGGATACCCTGCGGGAGCAATACGTGCATACTGTATGGGAGACCGGACATACGCCGACACGTTCCCAACGGCATGGCGGTGAGTTGTTTGTGCTGGATAACACAAAACTGCAGTGTGTGACCTTTCTGCATTGACAGCAATTTTACGGCATCGTCCGATGAGGCCGGTTCACTGGTCAATCAGGCGAGCGATACGCTCGAGCACATTCGAGCGCTTGCACAGGAGCACAGCACTCTGCTAGCGGCGTTTTCTGATCATCTGGATACAGTATGCCTGCTGTCCTATTCCGCAGAGCAGGCTGAATCCGAAAGCGAGACGCTGCTCCGTGCTATTAGACAGGAGATTCGCAGCCTGAACAGCGTCAATCATCTGATCCATTTGACCGGTGCAGCAAGTAAGCTGTTGGACGGCGATACCGAAAATATTCCGACTGCGGTAGAGCAGGCGAAAACAGCGCTCAAGTGGCGTCTAGAAAAGCGGCAAAGCTCGGTGCTGGTGTTCAATGAACAGACCGATGCTGCATTGCGGGAAATCGTCATGTTTTATACCGGCGAGTGGGGAAAAACTCGCTGAGTGATGCGGTGGAGCACATGGATACGGACAGTGCCGCTGCCCCTCATTCGCCGGGTATGGAGCAAGTGGGAAAGCGAGAATATCGTACCAGGCAGCCGCTGTTTTTCTGCTGGAGCAGATGCTGTCCTGCCTTAATGATGCGGCAGAACAGCTGCCGCGTGATGAGCAGGCCCGGGCACCTCGGCTGCTAGAGCCGTTTGACGTACTGTGCGGCGGTTATTCCTGCGAAGAACTTGCAACACGGTTTGTAGATCTGACTACGCAGATGCTCGAGAACTGCCGTCAGTTTGTGCAAAATCGGGAGAATAATGTGATTCGACAGGCAAAAAACATTTGTGGTGCAGCATTATGCAGAGAGCATCTCTCTGGCGCAGGTAGCAAAGCATGTGTGCCTGAGCACATCGTATTTCAGCACGCTATTCAAGACCGAGACCGGTGTTGGATTTGTCGAGTATTTGCAGCATATCCGTATTGAACAGGCGAAGAAGCTACTGAAGACCTCAAAGATGCGTATTGCAGATATTGCTGAGAAAGTAGGCTACCGCGATATCAAGTTTTTCAACAAGATTTTTGTAAAGGAAACTACGGTTACTCCGTCTGAGTACCGTAAATTCTATTCATAAGGCTGGAAGCACCATGAAATATTGGAAAGAGATTCGCAATCAACGAAGTGTATGGCTGTTTGCGGGCGGCTTTGTGCTGTTGCTGGGTGTCATGACAGGAATGCTGTGCACGCTCGGCAGACGTGGCATTATACCAATATGCGGTATCACGGCAGCTCTGCTGGCGATGGCCATCAGCTATACAGCGGAACTGCGGTGTAATATTGGCAGACGGCGTGCATTAGAAAATATGCTGGCAGATGGCGATACGGATTACCTTGAACCGGAGGAAAAAGACCGTCTGCTGCACATGGATGACCAGGAAATGCTTGAGCAGGTGTTTGACAAGCTGCATGAGGTATCTATTTCACGAGCGCTGAAGACCGAAGCCGAGTTGCACGCGCTGCAAACCAAATCAATCCGCATTTCCTGTATAACACACTGGAAATCATCCGCAGTCGCGCTATGCGGCGAGGTAGCGCGGATGTAGCGGAGATGGCCGAAGCACTTGGCATGCTGTTCCGCTACTGCATTAACAGCCCGGGAGAACTGGCTACGCTGGCACAGGAATTGGACAATGTACATCACTATTTGCTCATTCAGCGGTATCGCTATGGCGATCGCTTCACCTATGAGGAGCATATCGAGAATGAAGACGTAATGGACAGCAGTCTGCCTGTTATGACACTGCAGCCGCTGGTAGAAAATGCGCTGTCACATGGTATTAACCGCCGGGTAGACGGCGGTAAGATCACCATGCGTGTGGAAAGTATAGGAAGTCGTCTGCAGATTTCAGTGGAGGATAACGGTGTCGGTATTGCCGAAGACGAACTGCACCGTGTGCGCAAAAATCTGAGGGAACGCAGCGGTCCGATTGAACGCAGAGCAGACAGTTCTCGGTCAACAGGTATTGCGCTGCGCAATGTCAACCGCCGTATCCAGTTTTATTTTGGCATGCAGTACGGTGTGGATGTGACTAGCACGCAGGATATCGGTACAACAGTTATCGTAACACTGCCGCAGATGAGGGGAAATTAAACCATGAAACAGGAGATTCTTTATCTGGAGCAGATTGTTACTGCACAGCCATCCGGACAGAATCTGGAGTATGTTTCCCTGTCCCTTCGAGCGGGTGAAATACTGGGTGTTACGGGTATCAGCGAAAGCGGTGCCTCTGTACTGGCGGATGTACTGTGCGGCAAGTTATGCCCGGCTTCGGGCACGATCTATCTGGATGGCGTTCCGGTCAGCTACCGTTCGGAGAACGAAGCCCGCAAGCTGGGAATTTACGAGATTACCCATCAGGCTTCCGTAGTGAATGGTATGACAGCAGCGGAAAATCTGGTCGTATTACGTAGATTCTCATGGAAGAATCTACTTTTACGCCGAAAGAATATAGCTGAAATGTCCAAACAAGTGTTTGAACACTATGGCATCGGCTGTGAGCCGCACGCCTGCGGCAGCAGTCTGACAAACGAGCAGCGGCTTGAAATCTCTATCTGCCGTGCACTGCTGTGCGGTGCAAAGGTGTTGGTCTGCCGGGAGGCCGGTGAGGGTCTTGACAGGGACGAACTGATACGGTTTGCCGCCTTCCTACATCAGCTGCGGGATGAAGGCGTATCGGTCATTGTATTTAATTCCAGTGTATTTAAGGTGCTACAATATGCGGACCGTATCGCGGTGATGCGCAGCGGTATGATATGTTGGGAACGTCTGCGGAAGGATATGACAGCTTATGGTATTCATCAGCGCCTGCGTATTTCATCAATGGTGGTGTCTCCGAAGGAAATGGGCCGTGCCGCGTCTGTATCTCTCGCTGCAGGAAATCAGTCTGATAGATAATGATATAGCGCCGTTTTCTGTGGATTTATACACTGGGCGAGCCTCAGGGGTGCTGTGCTGCGGTTTAAATGGCAGGGGGTTATCATATACCGTATGTTTTCCGGACAGGGGCAGACGGAAGGTATTGCAATGCAGGACGGCCGGATGTACCATTTAGCTGATTGGCGGCAGCGACATGCAGGTGAGATTTGCTGTATGGGACCGCGCTTTTGGGAGAAGGACGTGTTTGAGAATCTGACAGCGGCAGAGAATATCGTATTCCGGTCGATGAATCGTTTTCGTGAACGCGGTGATGTGATCAATCGTCGAATGCTGCGGCTAGCGCTGCGTGATTTTGCAGCAGAGATGGGCTTTGATCCGGAAGGGTTGGACGTATATCCGCGTCACCTGTCCAATCGTATGCGGAATCAGCTTGTGCTGCTGCGTGTCATGTTTGCACCGGTTGGTCTGCTGGTATTGGACTATCCTTTTATACCATTGATGAGCAGATTAAAGCAGAATTGCTGCACTGTATTGCGGTACTTCGCGCACGAGGAACCGCCGTGCTGTGGAGTTCCAATGACCGCTCAGTGCTGCAGGATAACTGTGAAAGTGTTACGGTGTTGTGAATAAAGCATGCCTTATAAAAATGAACTGCAGATAGCGTATAATCAAGTTCGCAAAAGCAATCACCTATTTTTACCGTCCATTAACCGTCCGAACGCTTTGGACACCATTGGATTTTCCCAATTCCTAGCGTTCCGAAAAGCAGAAACCGACCCAAACGGGACGGTTTTACACGATATTTTGTCGGTTGAAACAGTTTCACAAGCGCTACGAACCAAAAGGTCGGGGGTTCGAATCCCTTCTGGCGTACCAGATCAACCGGTTATTTCGTAAGAAATGACCGGTTTTTCTTATTTTCTGATACAGGTAAAAATTTTTGTTCCGATTTGCGAGAGGCAATATAAAGATGCCGCCGCCATACCGGCATACGAGCCGAATACTTAACTTTAGCCCTAAAAGAAACCCTGTCTGTTCCAACACCAGACAGGGTTTTCTCACTTTTACAGCACTTTTACGTCCGCGTTCTCACACGCCGAAAGGAATTCCGGCGGCAGTCTGCCGTCCGAAATGACGGTATCTACCTCATCGAGACCGCAAATGCGGAATGTACTTCTTCGATCAATTTTAGAGGAATCCAGCAGCACCGCCACATGCTCCGCGCGATGCAGCACAGTCTGCTTGAGCAGCGCCTCCTCCTCTACACCGCAGGCAAAGCCGGTCTCCGGACTGTAGCTCGTCACGCCGAGCAGCAGCAGGTCGAAATGCACGCCCTCCAGTTCCTGAATGCCGCGCACGCCGCACACGCTGTGGCTGAACCGGTTGAGCGTGCCGCCGGGAATGGACACCTTGGGCTTTTCCAGCCGCGCGAGTTCGATCGCACACGTCAATCCGCTCGTGAAGATCAGCATCGGCTCATCCGGCACACAGCGTGCCACGGCGGTTGCCGTGCTGCCGGAATCCAGAAACACCGTGGTATTCGGCCGCAGCAGCGCCGCCGCCTTCTCCGCAATGATCTGCTTTTCCGACGCATTGCGCGCCGTGCGCCTGCCGAACTGGTCGTCCGTGCCGACGACTACCTCGACCGATTTGACGCCGCCGTGCACGCGAACCACTCTTCGCGCCTGATCGAGTGCCTTCAGATCGGTTCGCAGCGTCATTTCGGACACCGACGGAAAAGCCTCCTTCAGCTGTACAAAGCTCAGGCTTCCCTCTCGGTTGACCAGTTCGACGATTGCATTGCGGCGTTGTTCCATCGGTTGTTTCCTCCAATTAGTCGTGCTGCTGAAAGTTTGCCAGCAGATATTCCTCTGCCTCCGGGCACCACAGGCCGTTGTGTGCGTCCACAATGTCAGCCAGCGCGGTAAACCGCGCATCCTCCGCGCCCTTTGCCCGCAGATCGGTCAGCGCGGTAAGCGGCATGGTCAGGTGTGTGTAGATCAGCTTTTTGCCGCCCGGAATCTTGGGCAGATTGAGCGTGGTTTCCGCTGCCGCATCCAGACCGCCGATATGCGTCACCATAACCGCCGGGTCGATACGGCCGGATGCGGTCAGCTCGAGCGATTCGATCATATCCGCGGTGTTGCCGCCGGTCGTGCCCATAACATGCGTGGAATTATAGTGTACATCATAAAAGTTCATCTTGGCAGAGAACTGCTTGTCGGTCGGGCCGGCGAAGAAGTTCAGGCAGCCATCGCGGCCGAGCACCGCGCTGCAAAGCTCGACAACCGCCGCAACCGGCGCGTAGCAGAATACATCGTCAAAACCGGTGCCGCCGGTCATTTCGCGCAGCTCTGCCGCCGGATTCTCCATCTTGCCGGTGTTGACAAAGTGCAGATCGATGCCGTCCTTCTCCTTGACCTCGGCAGGCGGGAACAGCGCCTCGGCGCGTGCCAGACGGTCCTCGTTGACATCGGTCACAACGACCATGGACGGACGGACGTCACGGTGCAGCGCATACGTCAGCGCACCCAGACCCATCGGACCGGCACCTGCCATGATGGCCAGCTTGCCGCCCTTTTTAATACCCATTTCGTGGTGATAAACACCCATCTTGGTGTGATAAGCGGCGTTGAACGCACCGATCGAGCAGCTCATCGGCTCGGCAAGAGACGCCTCGTAGTAGGCACGCCCCTTGTACTCGAGCAGGCAGCCAAGTTCCATAACCTCAGCCGGAATGATGCAGTAGGTCGCATCGCCGCCGAAGAACTCGTAGGAATAGCCGGGGCTCCACATCGTACCCTTGTAGTTGAGCGCCGGCTGCAGCGTGAACTTCATACCCGGCTTGAACTTATCCTGATGCTTCGCGCCAACCTTGACGATATCACCCGCAAACTCGTGACCCATGATGGCCGGATGCTCGGCAACATCGGGATGCACACGCTTGTGCTCGGTACCAAGGATCGCGCACTTGTAGGTGGACATGCAGATGCTGTCGGATACGACCTTGACCAGAATCTCATCATCGCGGATTTCCGGCAGCTCAAAGGTATCCAGACGCAGATCATTCGCAGCATGCAGACGTACAGCCCTTGCTTTCATAATAATAACTCTCCTTTATCACTTAGGCAATAGATTTCAACAATTACAGCTTGGAAAAACGTACTTTCGGAAGCAGCTCCTCGATAACCGAGCGCTCGGCGGCCTGTGTGCCGCTGCACATGACATTCGCGGCTCCGGTTGCAGTCGAGAGACGGACAGCGTCCTCCTCGCTCATATCCTGCGACTCGGCATACGCCAGCGCGGCCACTACGCTGTCACCCGCACCGACCGTACTGCCGACCGGAACCTTGAGTCCTCAGCATAAATCGTGCTGCCCTTGCGCAGATACAGCGACACCGCGTCCGCCCAGCGAGATAATCCACCCGTTCGATGCCGCTCTCCAGCAGCTTTTGACCCTCTGCGGTCAACTCTTCGATGGTTTCCAGCTTTTTTGCCCGCCAGACGCGACAGCTCATCATCATTCGGCTTGATGAGGTACGGCGCGGCCTTTAAGCCTTCTGCCAGTAAAGCGCCGTCCGCATCGAGGAACACCCGCGCACCTGCGTTTTTGCATGCGCTCGTCCACACGCGGTAGGTGTCCTGCGGTGCGCCCTTCGGCAGACTGCCCGCCAGCACCACGATGTCGCCTGCGTGCACCTCAGCCAGAAGGTCGTTCAGCAGCGCATCTAAATCTGCGTCCGTGACGGTCAGCCCCGGCTCGTTGATGTCGGTATTCGTGTGGCCGACCCGGTCAATGATTTTGATATTCGTGCGGGTCTGCCCCTCAACGAACCGGAACTGCGTGGTGAAATTCTCGTTTTCGAGCAGCTTTTCGAGCGTTCTGCCGCTCTCACCACCCAGAATGCCGACTGCGCGGCTGTCTCCGCCGAGTTTGGCAATCACCTTGCTCACGTTGATGCCCTTGCCGCCGGGATCCGTGCGCATTTCCGTGATGCGGTTGACCGTGTCAAGCGCCATACCCGGAATTTCTACCGTTTTATCCAATGCGGGGTTGAGTGTTACCGTATAGATCATGGAATGACCCCTTTCAGATATTTGAAACTGTTGAAACGAAAGCTATAATTATAATACCAACAGTCCGCGCAAGCGTCAATCTGTTATTTCAACAAATAATCACTTTCATTTTTGTGATGATTCACAAGAGCGCACTCTCTCTGTAAATTCTGTTCTGCGCGCAAAAGGAGCGGCAATGCAGAATATTTTCCGCATTACCGCTCCCTTTTATGCTTAATTTCCGTGTTCTGAGAACAGACGATCCAGCTTTTCTTCCAACAGCTGCACGGCTGCGTCGCGCTGACCGGTCCGCAGGCGCTCGATCAGCTCAGGCTCCTCGATCAGTTGTGCGCTCACCATGCGCATGACCTCCACCGGAATCGGATCATCGGTATCCGGCGCAAGCAGCACAAATGCCCCCATAATCATCTTTCCGGCCTCGTAGACCGGCGGCTGTGCCTGTAAATAGCCGAATCGGCAGTCCGATACCGCCTTTGTCCTGCAATGCAGCAGCAGCGCGAACAGCGGCTTGATATAGGTATCGCCCATGGCTTCCCGTCGGCGCAGCTGCTGCGCCACCAGACGCGATGCGTCCTCATTCGGGCAGAACAGACGGCTTGCCGCGTCAATCAGACCCTGCCGCGAAACCGGTTTGCACACAGTCCGGATGCATAAATGGTCGAGCATCTGCACCATCGAGCGCGTGAGGCGATAGGTGTAGCGCAGGCCGCCTTCGGCGCCGAGACGGCAGACGGCTCTGCCGTGTGCCGGTCCGCACGGTGCCGTTCAAGCCGCTGCACCGCATCCCGCAAAAGGGC
>ENA-OPYT01000468-OPYT01000468.1-human-gut-metagenome-genome-assembly--contig:-NODE-468-length-12405-cov-4.570614_pt1 | contig 12405 bp, 9 predicted proteins | sample MGYA00242636_ERZ504480 | MGnify/ENA primary metagenome ERZ504480 (study PRJEB26092, sample SAMD00036228) | human gut metagenome | host: Homo sapiens | study: EMG produced TPA metagenomics assembly of...
AAAACTTTTAGGAGTTAGGAAACATTAACGGTCAACTAAATACAAATCCTATTGGTATCACAATTTGTATTGGGTTGGACTAAGTTATCCGAAAAGTGTAATCAAAAAGTAATCGCTACAAATGAAAAGGAGTCAAGTCATTGACTTAACTCCTTGATAATCACCAGTCGGGGTGACTGGATTCGAACCAGCGACCACACGCCCCCCAGACGCGTACTCTAACCGGGCTGAGCTACACCCCGAATTGCGGATGCAAAAGTACGTCTTTATTTTGAAATAGCAAATACTTCTGTGATTTTTTATTGCCTTTATTTTACCTTTATTTTAAAATTCGCTGTTTATCAGTGTTTTCTTATTGTTAAATAAATCTGAAATAGTATGTGATTGCAGTATCCGGCCGGAAAAACGGATGATTCTTTGGGGCATATTACCTTTTTCTTGTTTATTTATATTAGCTTTGTCATCTCCCAAAAGCAGTTATAAACCGTATAAACAATATATTTGATGATGGATATACCTAAATTGCGCTTGTTGAACCAGCAGTTGGCGAATCCTTTGTTTCATTCTCCGAAAGAGTTGGTGTCCTGGATGGGAGCCGTCCAGGCACAGGATTATACAATGGTTAAATGGGCGGTGGGTATGCGCCTGGCTTCGGCCACTGTCCGGACGGTGGAAGAAGCGTTGCAGAAAGGAGAGATTTTAAGAACGCATGTAATGCGCCCTACATGGCATCTGGTGGCGGCAGAAGATATTCGTTGGATGCTGAAGCTCTCTGCCCGGCGTATAAAAGCTGCCAATGAGGCATACGCCAAAGGCAGGGAAGAGATATCCGAGGAACTTTACAGTAAAAGCAATCGTGCATTGGAAACGATTCTTGCCGGAAAGAAAAGGCTGACCAGGCTGGAAATAGCGGAACAGTTCCGGCATTCGGGGCTGGCGGCGGACAACTATCATATGACCCGCTTTATGGTACGGGCGGAAGTGGAAGGCATCGTTTGCGGAGGAGAGTCTAAAGGCGGAAAGCATGCTTACATGCTTCTGGAAGAGTGCGTGCCACCTGTGCCGGACATAACGAAGGACGAGGCTCTGGCACGTTTGGCAAGGAATTATTTCCGTAGTCATACCCCTGCCACTTTACAGGATTTTGTGTGGTGGTCCGGACTATCCGTAACGGAAGCGAAACAAGGTATATATCTGATAGGCAGTGAACTGACGGAAGAGCAGTGGAAAGGGCAGACCTGGTATCTTCATGAGTCCGGCAGAACCCGCGGCAGCATAAAAGGGCATATACGGTTTCTGCCGCCGTACGATGAGCTGCTGCTGGGTTATAAAGACCGGACGGATGTGCTCCCTTCCGAACACTATTCCAAAGCCTTTACGGGGAACGGACTGTTCTTTCCGGTAATACTTTACGAAGGGCAGATTGTTGGGAACTGGGACAGGAAGGTTAAAAGAAACGGATGCGCCCCGGGGTGTTCTCTCTTCCGGCAGGAAAGCTGCATAGATGAGGCTTTATTGGACAAAGCACAACAGCAGTATATGCAGTTCTTGGGAAAGTGAGGGATTTATACCCCCATACATTCCCGGTAAAAGTCGAACACCTCGAAAATCGTTTCTTTGTCCGCCGTCTGGTTCAGGCAGATATCGCCTACCTCTTTCAGCAGCGTGAAATTGATGATGCCGGCAGTGTTTTTCTTGTCATGCAACATCAGTTCGTAAAGGCTGTCGTATTGCTTGCAGCTAAAGGCGAAAGCACCGTAATTCTCTTTGATAAATTGGATGGTCTGGCGCATTTTATCTTTAGGAAAGCCGGCTTTGAGGTAGGAGAGGTAAAGTTCGCACACAAGTCCCCACGCCACGGCATAACCATGCAGTACCGGACGGTTTTCGGCCAGGGCAAGACTCTCGAAAGCATGTCCTATGGTGTGTCCCAGATTGAGCGCCTTGCGTATGCCGTGCTCTTTGGGGTCTTGTTCCACAATATCTTCCTTTACCTGTACGGAGCGCCCTACCATTGTCCTGAGTGCGGAGTAATCTATGTTTTCTGTATCGAAAGACAGCAGCTCCGCCAGATGGTCGGAAGTGCTGATGAGTCCGTGCTTCAACATTTCGGCATAGCCGGAGAAAAAGTTGCGGGCATCGAGGCTGCGCAGGAACCCGGTTTCCAGCAAGACGGAGGAAGCAGGGGCGAAGACACCGATTTCATTCTTCAGTCCGTTGAAGTTGATGCCTGTTTTTCCGCCTACGGATGCGTCTACCATGGCAAGCAGGGTAGTAGGGATGTTGATGTATGCAATGCCGCGTTTGAAAGTGGCAGCCGCAAAGCCGCCGAGGTCGGTGGCCATTCCGCCGCCCAGGTTTATCAAGAGCGAATGGCGGGTGGCTCCCTGTTCGCTCAGAGCCTGCCACACGGAAGCCAGCGTCTCCAGATTTTTGTGCACGTCTTCTGCTCCGATAATGATTTCGGCGGCATTTTCCAGTGCGGGGATGCTTTGCAGTTGCGGCAGGCAAAGGCGGTGCGTATGTTCGTCGGTAAGGATGAAAAGCTTGTCGTGAGGACATTTTCCGATGGCATGCGTCAGGTCGTTTTCCAACTCCTTGCAGAGGATTACTTCTTGTTTACTCATTTGACTTATTACGGATTAGAAGTTGTAAATTATGGAAGGGAGCATTGCTCTCTTTATTTATTATGCTACAAAGATAGTTCTTTCAACAATAAAACGTTATCTTTGTTTCCGAAAATCTATGTATTTGTAAGGTGTCCGCACCGTAACCTTTAATTTGTATGTAAGAAAATGAAAGCTTTACTTCCCGTATACTGCCGTCCGTTGGGCTATTTCGTAATTGCGCTGGCCTTGTTCCTTCCGTTCTTGATGATGCTTACGGGCAGGGTTACAGATGCCAATCTGCTGTTTTATAAAGAGTGCTCCAAACTCCTGATGATGCTGGGGGCATTGATGATACTCTTTGCGCTGACGAAAGGCGAATGCAAGGCGACAGAGGAGATACGCAACAAAGCCACGCGCAATGCGATGTTCCTTACCGTGCTCTTTATTTTCGGAGGCATGCTGTACAGGGTGGCGCAGGGCGATATTATGTCCGTCGATTCTTCTTCTTTCCTGATATTCCTGATTATGAACGTCCTCTGCCTTGAATTCGGCATAAAGAAAGCGACCGTGGACAACCTGTTCAAGCGGAATAACCGGTAATTAAACAAAATCATTCTGTAGCCCGTTAAACCTTTTGCCCGTACTTTTGTCAAAAGCATCAGTTACAAATAAACAGTGTTGATTATTTAGAAGACAGGGCATGAAAAAAATTATCACTGCGGCGGTGCTGTTGCTGGCAACGGCATTGTCTGCTTTTTCACAAACCAAAAACATCACCGTATCCGGCCGTGTGCTTGAAGACACGAACGAGCCTGCGGTGCAAGCTACCATTCAATTGCTATCGTTGCCGGACAGCGCTTATGCAGCCGGTGTTGCCACTACGGGAAACGGCTACTTTACCCTGCCGAAGGTGAATGCGGGGAAATATGTGCTGAAAGTTTCCTATATAGGTTTTAAGAATAAGTTTCTACCGCTGCATCTCTATGCCAACGTGCGCAATAAAAATGTGGGTACGATAACGCTCGAAACGGATGCCATTATGCTTGCCGAGGCTGTGGTAGTGGCGGAAGCGCCGCAAGTGCAGGTGGTGGAAGATACGCTGATGTACAGTTCCTCTGCCTATCGCACGCCGGAAGGGGCTATGCTGGAAGAACTGGTGAAGAAACTGCCCGGTGCGGAAATCGATGATGACGGCAATGTGACGATTAACGGCAAAGAGCTGAAGAAAATCATGGTGGACGGCAAAGAGTTCTTCGGGGGCGATATAAAGACGGGCTTGAAGAACTTGCCGGTGGATATAATTGATAAACTGAAAACCTACGATAAGAAGTCCGACCTGGCACGCATCACCGGTATAGATGACGGTGAAGAGGAGACGGTGCTCGACCTTACCGTGAAGAAAGGTATGAATAAGGGGTGGTTCGGCAATGCGGATGTGGCTTATGGTACGGAAGACCGTTATATGGCACGCATGATGGTAAATTACATTGTCGATAAGACGCAATTCTCTTTGATTGGTTCTGCCAATAATGTCAACGACCAGGGGTTCTCCGGTGGCGGCGGCGGTCCGCGCTGGCGCAGGAACAACGGTTTGGTAGCCACGAAAACACTGGGAGCGAACTTTGCGACGGAGACTTCAAAGCTGGAGCTTGACGGTAGTGTCCGCTATGATTATAAAGGTGCGGACATTATCAGTACCAACTCTTCGGAACGCTTCCTGCAGAACGGAAGTTCATACTCCAATTCGAACGCTGTCAACAAGAACAAGAATTCGGATGTCTTTGCCAACTTCCGTCTGGAGTGGAAGCCGGATTCGATGACGAATATCATTTTCCGTCCTAACTTCTCTTACGGCAAGACAAACGGTACTTCCGGTTCGGAATCGGGAACATTCAACTCGGACCCGTATAGCCTGATTGCCAACCCGAACGATTTTCTCGACTTCGACAGGCTGGAAGACGACCCTTTGGAAAGTATCCGTGTCAATGCAACGAATGATGCTTCTCTGACCAAAAGCAAAAGCATTTCGACATCCGCCACGCTGCAACTCAACAGGAAGCTGAATAATCGCGGACGTAACATAACCTTTCGCGGACGCTTCAGCTACGGCGACAACGACAACGACCAGTACAGGCAGTCGGAAACCCGCTATTACCAGATATTGAACGCGTTGGGCGGCGATTCCGTGCTGTATCGCAACCAGTATATCACAACACCTACCAACAATTATAATTATAGCGCCCAGGTTACGTACAGCGAACCGATTGCACGCGCTACTTTCCTGCAGTTCAGCTATCAGTTCCAATACAAGTACAGCGAGAGCGACAAGACCACATTCGATATGCTGGACTATCCGGAGTGGGACATCAACGGGCCTTTGCCGTCCGGATACGAGTCGCATGCCGTGGATAGCCTGGGCAAATATGCGGAGTACAGATACTACAACCACGATGCGTCCGTGTCGTTGCGCTTCATCCGTGAGAAGTATCAGTTGAGCGCGGGGATGTCTTTCCAGCCGCAGCATTCGGTATTGTCCTATAAGCGCGGGGATTATATGATTGATACGGCCCGAAACGTATTCAACTTTGCTCCGAACATTGATTTCCGTTACCGTTTTTCTAAAGTGAGCCAGTTGCGTTTTATGTATCGTGGACGCAGCAGTCAGCCGAGCATGGAGAACCTGCTGCCTATTGCCGACAACTCGAATCCGCTGAATATCAGAGTAGGAAATCCGGGACTGAAGCCGGCATTTACGCACAATATGCGCCTCTTCTACAATACTTATAATGGTGAGTTGCAGCGCGGAATGATGACACATCTCAGCTTCTCGACCACGCAGAACAGCATCAGCAACAGTACGGTGTACAACGAGCAAACCGGCGGACGGACCACTACGCCCAAGAATATCAACGGCAACTGGAGCGCTTTCGGTCTGTTCGGATTCAATACGGCGTTGAAGAACAAGAAGTTTACGGTAAACTCTTTTTCGCAACTCAGATACAATAACAACGTGGCTTTCCTATACGATCAGAATACGAAACAGGATAACAAGAATACCACCACCGAACTTATGCTGAGCGAGCGGGTGAACGGGGCCTACCGCAACGACTGGTTTGAATTCGGAGTGAACGGTTCGGTTTCCTATACGGCAGAGCGCAGTAAATTGCGTCCAGAGAATAACCAGAATCCCTATACTTTCTCCTACGGTGCGCTGACCAATATCACGATGCCCTGGAAGATGACGCTTTCCACCAATATCACCAATCAAAGCCGTCGCGGCTATACGGACAGCAGCATGAACCGCAACGAGTTGATCTGGAACGCGCAACTTTCGCAATCGTTCCTGAAAGGTGCGGCGACTGTGAGCTTCGAGATGTACGATATCCTGAAACAACAGAGCAACATCAGCCGCTCGTTGACGGCGGATGGCCGGTCGGTTTCGTCTTATAATGGTGTCAACAGCTACTGCATGCTGCATTTCATTTACCGTTTGAATATTTTTGGCGGTAAGGGTGCGCGCGAAAGCATGCGTGGCAGGCAAGGCTTCGGCGGTCCCGGTCCGGGCGGCCACCGGGGTGGCTTTGGCGGCGGGCGGCGTCCGTTCTAATGTTAATCAATGTAATAGGTCGTAAAACTTCCTTCCTTTTTCATATATTTGTTTTAAAATCTGTTTTGATTTTTATTCGGGACTTATTTCTTCTTGTGACAAATGTATGCTTGATTGGAACTTCATAGCCGGCCTGATTGCCACAGTAGCATTCGATATTATCTATTTTGGCGCAATTATCGGAACAATCACGGTTATCATTCTCGATAACCGTAATCCGGTAAAGACAATGGCGTGGATATTGGTGCTGATGTTCCTTCCGGTGGTGGGACTGGTGTTTTACTTCTTCTTCGGTCGCAGCCAAAGGCGGGTGCGTGTCATTGGCAAGAAGAGTTACAACCGTCTGTTGAAGAAGCCGATGGCCGAATATCTTGCCCAGGATTCCTGTGCGCTTCCGGCAAATTACGGCCGCCTTATCTCTCTGTTTCGCAACACCAACCAGGCTTTTCCTTTCGATGGAAACCGTGTGGAAGTCTATACGCGGGGACTTTCCATGATTCAATCCTTGCTGCGCGAATTGCAAAAGGCGACCGGACATATCCACATGGAGTTTTATATCTTCGAGGATGACGCCATAGGCCGTATGGTGCGCGATGTGCTGATGGAGAAAGCGAAGCAGGGAGTGGAGGTGCGTGTGATTTATGATGATGTGGGATGCTGGCATGTTCCCAACCGCTTTTATGAACAGATGCGCGAGGCGGGAGTGGAAGTGCGCAGTTTCCTGAAAGTACGTTTTCCTTTGTTCACCAGCAAGGTGAATTACCGCAACCACCGCAAGATTGTAGTCATTGACGGGCGCGTGGGCTTTGTAGGCGGAATGAACCTGGCCGAACGTTATATGCGCGGCTTTTCATGGGGCATCTGGCGTGATACGCACCTGCTGCTGGAAGGTAAGGCTGTGCATGGTCTGCAAACGGCTTTTCTGCTCGACTGGTATTTTGTAGACCGTACCTTGATTACGTCTGCCCGCTACTTCCCGAAGGTGGATGCCTGCGGCACTTCACTGGCGCAGATTGTAACGGCTGAGCCGATAGGTCCCTGGAAAGAAATCATGCAGGGACTTGTCATGGCGATAACCGGTGCCCGGAAATATTTTTATATACAGACTCCTTACTTTCTCCCGACGGAAGCCGTGCTCGTAGCCATGCAGACGGCTGCACTGGCAGGGGTGGATGTGCGTCTTATGCTGCCTTATCGTGCGGATAACAGGCTGACGCATCTGGGCTCCTGTTCGTATCTGGCAGAGGCGTTGCGTGCAGGTGTCAAGGTGTACTTTTATAAAAAAGGTTTCCTGCACTCCAAACTCATGGTATCGGATGACGAATTGTCCACAGTAGGCTCTACGAACGTGGATTTCCGCAGTTTCGAGCATAATTTTGAGGTGAATGCCTTTATATACGACACCGAGACTGCATTGCAGATGCGTGAGATATTCTTGCAGGACCAGCGGGAATGTGTGCAGGTGTTCTCCAAGAATTGGGAGAAACGTCCCTGGCACCGTAAGGCGGCAGAAAGCATAGTGCGGCTGCTGGCACCGTTACTGTAGCTTTCAGCCTTGAATGCCGAAGAAAGAGAAGTTGACACTGCCGTAGATTCTTCTTTCCAAAAAGCAGGGATGTTCCTCGAAGTTGTTGTTTTTTCCATGTTCCAGCACGAACAGGCCGTCTTCTTTCAGCAGGTTGTTGTCAAAAATAAGGTCGGGCAGGGTCTCAAGCTCTTTGAGTCCGTACGGCGGGTCGGCAAAGATAAAGTCGAACCGTTCGCGGCTGCCTTGTATGTATCTGAATACATCGCCGCGGACAGGCAGGCATTTATCGGTCTTGAGTTCTTTCATTACCTTGCAGATGAAAGCGTAATGGTCGCGGTCTTTCTCTACGCTGATTACCTGGTCGCAGCCTCTGGACACAAGCTCGATGCTGATGCTGCCTGTGCCGGCAAATAAATCGAGTGCGCGTACGCCTTCTTCAAAGTCCATGTAGTTGGACAGTACATTAAACAGATTCTCTTTGGCAAAATCGGTTGCTGGGCGTGCCTTGAAAGTATGGGGCACGTCGAAACGCCTTCTTTTGTATATTCCGCTTATTACTCGCATAGGTTGATGGCTTGTAGGTCGAGATTGGCGGCAGGGTTCATGATGAATACCTGCCGGATAAATTTTTTCAGTTCGGGCAGCAGTTGCTCTTTGTCGTACAGTTCGCCGGTGAGGTGGAGCTCGTCGCGTTCCTGCGCCATGCCAAGCTGCTTCCATACACAGAGAATGTAATAGAGGCGGTCGTTTGTCTCCTTGCAGGCAAAGGTGTTGGCGAATGCCAGCCGGCCGCGTTCGTAGGCGTATATCTCTGCCGCTTCTTTGCGCAGGTGCACATACATTTTTCCGGCAATTGCCCAGGCGGCTCTTTGCCGCAAAGTACTCTATGAGAGGGCTTGCCTGCGCATAGAAACGGACGTCGGGATACTGTTCGCGTAAAAGGGAGCAGGCGCTTTTGTCCATTCCAAACAGTACGACTATATTGTTCTTATGCAAGATGTTGTATTGCACCAGTTCGTTGTCTTGTCTGGAGTGATTATGATAGAATACGGTTTCCGCCTGTTCGTCCTCAAAGAATTCCAACGGAATGAATGTAAAGCGCTTGCCTGCCATAAGGACATTGATACGGCGGAAAGGATTCTTCAGCCAGTCCGTTTCGCGGAAAGCCTGTTTCAGGTTGGCAGTGAGGGACAGGGAATCGTCCACTCCGTGCTTGTGGAAAGAAAATCTGCCTTCGCCGAGCGGATTGAATATAGAAAAAGAAAATCCATCCGTACTCAGACGGATGGATAAGGTATATTGTTCCGATTTACTAAAATCAGTCGTTTCTATCATACGTATTGTGTCGGTGGATTATTCCCAGTTACCGGCGTTGTTGTTGGCTGTTTCCAGGCTACCGATCATCAGACCTGAGTATTTGCCCAACTTGGTTTGAACATCTTTCAGGTTAGCGATTTCCTGTTTGTCGAGACCGTTCAGATATACTTCATACGGAGTCTTGACTTCGAGCAGGCAGAAAGGAGCACCGGATTTGGCAGTATCGTTCTTGATAGCCATTTCAAACTGTGCACCGTTGCCGAAAGGAACATATCTCATAGAGTCGGCATTGAAGCCTTTCGGGAAGATAGTGTCCAGCACGGCTACCCACATGGTATCGCGTTTGAAGTTTTCCAATCCCCATTTCTTGACTTCTGCATAGTTGCCCGTCTTTTTGGCCTTATTGATGATGTTGATAGCCTTCTTTTCAGTCAAGCCGTCTTCCAACTGCTTGTCGTCCAATTCACCCTGCTTGAAGATAAACGGAAGTTTCTGATTCTTTACGAAGTCAATCAACGTATCGAAGCTGGCAGTATATTGCTGGTTGTGCAAACCACGGTATTCTAACTGCGCTTTACGAATGTCGATAAGGCGGGCAATTACTGCTGCGTCTCTTTGTTTCTTGGCTTTTTCAAAGTTTATAGGACCCATGATGCTGGCATAGCAAATGTAAACCAAAGCCAGGGCACACAAGCCTAAAACGATATTAAAAACTGTTTTCATGATAAATATGTTTTTTAGTTGTTATATTCGCACCGCAAAAATAAAAGAAATAAATTTAAAAACGACAGTTCCCGTTACTTTTTTCTCTTACAAAAATGATAAATAACTATTTAGAAAGGCAAATTAAGGAAAATTTTCCTTATCAACCAACTCCGGAGCAGGAAATTGCTATAAAATCTTTGTCGGACTTCCTTCTCGCGCCCCGTAGTGAGACGGTTTTTCTGCTCCGTGGCTATGCAGGTACGGGTAAGACCTCGCTGGTGGGCGCTTTGGTCAGGACTTTGGACAAGCTGCAACAGAAGTCGGTATTACTGGCTCCGACGGGGCGGGCGGCGAAGGTTTTCTCCGCTTATGCGGGACATCCGGCGTTTACAATTCATAAAAAAATTTATAGACAGCAATCTTTTTCCAATGAGACGGGCAACTTTTCGGTGAACGATAATTTGACAACTCATACATTATATATTGTCGATGAGTCGTCGATGATTGCCAATGACGGTCTGTCGGGTTCGGCATTCGGCATGGGGCGTTTGCTGGACGACCTGGTACAGTTTGTCTATTCGGGTATGGGATGCCGCCTTTTGCTGATGGGAGATACGGCACAACTTCCGCCGGTGGGCGAGGAGCAGAGTCCCGCTCTGTTTGCAGATGCCTTGAAAGGCTACGGATTGGAGGTGCAGGAAGTGGACTTGACCCAAGTGGTACGCCAGGAGCAGCAATCGGGTATTTTGTGGAACGCTACGCGCCTGCGGCAACTGATTGCCGAAGATGCCTGCGAGGCTCTGCCGAAGATAAAGGTTGCGGGGTTTGCCGACATCAAAGTTCTGCCGGGCGATGAACTGATAGATGCGCTCGAAACGTGTTACGACCGCGACGGGCTGGACGAGACGATTGTGATATGCCGCTCCAACAAGCGTGCCAATATCTACAATAACGGCATCCGCTCCCGGATACTCTGGCGGGAAGATGAACTGAATACGGGCGACTTGCTGATGGTGGCGAAAAATAATTATTACTGGACGGAAAAACAGAAGGAGATGGACTTTATAGCCAACGGCGAGACAGCGGTGGTGCGCCGTGTGCGCCGCACCCGCGAACTGTATGGTTTCCGTTTTGCGGATGTCACGCTGGAATTTCCCGATTACGACAACTTCGAACTGGAAGCAAATCTTCTGCTGGATACGTTGCACAGCGATGCGCCTGCACTGCCCAAGGCGGATAACGACCGCCTTTTCTATACCGTTCTCGAAGATTATGCCGACATCACCGTGAAGCGGGAACGGATGAAGAAGATGAAAGCCGACCCTTATTACAATGCCTTGCAAGTGAAGTATGCCTATGCCGTGACGTGCCATAAGGCGCAGGGCGGGCAGTGGAAGAATGTTTTTCTGGATCAGGGGTATATGACGGACGAATATCTGACGCCCGATTATTTCCGTTGGCTTTATACGGCATTTACCCGGGCCACGGGCACTCTCTATCTGGTGAACTATCCGAAAGAGCAGATCTGCTGAAAAAGAGACGGATAATGATGCAGTATTCCGTTATTTTCTGTATTTTTACAGATAGAACAATTGTTATCTGACGATTATGAAGAAACAGTATTTTCTTTTGACTTTGGCATGGTTGCTGTTTGCCGTTTCCGGCTGTAAGGACGATTATCGCAGTGTGGTGCTTTTTGAGGGTGCGGAACCGGTTTATCAGGTTGGAACATGTGATAACCTGGTCTCGTCTCTGGCTTTCTTCCTCTCTGAAACCGAAGGGGAAACGGTGCTCGGCATAGACGGTGGCGACGGTGCTTATACCTTGACGAATGAGCATGAATCGGTGGCTTCCGTAACGTTTGCAGGTGATAGCAACGGTTACAGGCGTATAAGCGTACAGCCTTTGGCGGCGGGAGAAACGGTAGTGCGGGTGATGGACGGTTCCGGGTCCGGTGCGCAATTGCGCATTACAGTGAAAGAGCGTCGGGAATATAAGATGTCGAAGCAGGGATTTGAGTATGGAATCAGCGGCGATGCGCCCGTGGAACTGTTGGGTAAGGTGTCGGAAGAACTCTCCGGCCGTTCCTGGCTGGAAGATTCCGGATATTATGTGTTGATACCCGATAAGGGCTCTTCCTATTACCTGGATAAGGGAGTGCTGGAAATCTATCCTACGGGGAAGGAAGATGCACCTCTTACGGGAAGTTACGAGACAGTTCCGATGGCAGGGGAAGACGGGGACGTACATGCGCTGTGGCGGTTTACTTATGACGGAGAGCAGAGAATCTTTACGCGAAGCCTTGCCGGAAGTGAAGGAGTGGCTACGGTGATATGCGTGCTTGCAGAGAATGTAACCCCGTTCTGTTCGCCCGGACTGCTGCCTGAGGGGGTGACGGTCATTTATCGCGAGCACTTCCTGTTGAAGTTGGAATAGAAGCCGGGCCCTTTCGGGCAGGAGTTGCAAGCGGGAAAAATGAGGTTGTGTCAAAACGCTGACACAGCCTTTTTTTATGCGCAAAGCCCAGACTTTCTCAAGCCCGGGCTTTGTTATTACCCAAAGTTTTCGTATCTTTAGGCATAAAGTTTTTCGTTATGGCAAAGTTACATTTTCGTCCTTACATTCCCAACCAAACCGTT
>ENA-OPYT01000469-OPYT01000469.1-human-gut-metagenome-genome-assembly--contig:-NODE-469-length-12395-cov-2.419710_pt1 | contig 12395 bp, 13 predicted proteins | sample MGYA00242636_ERZ504480 | MGnify/ENA primary metagenome ERZ504480 (study PRJEB26092, sample SAMD00036228) | human gut metagenome | host: Homo sapiens | study: EMG produced TPA metagenomics assembly of...
CGTCAACGAGCCTGTGTTTGCCGACCCACTGCAATTTGCTGCGCAGGCCAAAGAAGCCCGCTCACTCGTGCGGCCATTCGTTTTCAGAAAGTACCTTGACTTCGGCGCTATTTCATCACTAACGAAACTGCACGAAATGATTCGCGCCGAGACCGATCGGCGTGAACAGCTTCGTTCGCGCGAAGGCGTCAACGTCAAGCTCGGGCGCGGCGGCATTCGAGAGATCGAGTTCATCGTTCAGACGCAGCAGGTCATTCGCGGCGGACGCGATCCGTCACTACGCGGCCGCGGCACACTCGATATGCTCGATGCGCTTGCGGCGAGCGGCGCCATCGCGAGAGCCACGGCCGAGTCGCTTAAGACGCACTACGTATTCTTGCGCGATGTTGAACATGCGCTTCAGTATGTGGACGATCAGCAGACGCAGTGGTTGCCGAGAAGCGGCGAGACGCTCGAGGCGGCGGCCGCTCTTTTGGGCAGATCGCCCGAAGCGCTCTGGGCGCAGGTCGAAGCCGTTCGCGAGTATGTTTCGCGGGCTTTCGACAGCATTTTTAAAGTGAACGAAGCGAAGTCGGAAACTGATGAGCACGCCTGGCCCGTCGGGTGGACATCGGGTACACCCACGGCGCGCGAGCAGCTTGCGAAAAAGCTTGTCGAGCTCGGCTATGAGGCAGACGCCGACGAATATGTCTCGCGCATCTGTGCACTCGTTTCGGGCCGCTATGCGAGCATGGTGTCCGAAGATGCGCGTACGCGCATGCGCAAGCTTGTGCAGTTCGTGACCGAACATTGCCCGGCCTGGCGCGTTGTGGGCGAGACGCGCACGATTTCTGCCGAAGAGTTGCTGTCGCGCTATTTGCGGCTTCTGGAAGCGATTGCGGGGCGTTCGACCTACGTGGCGCTGCTCTATCAGTACCCGAGTGCGGCCGAGCGCGTGGGGGCGTGTTCTGGCGGCAAGTCGCTGGAGTGCCGATTACATTGTTCGCCATCCGATCGTGCTCGATGAGCTCGTTGATGCGAGAAACGTCGAAATGGACGACTTTACGCCCGTCGACTGGAGTCACTGGCGTGAAAAACTGCGCGAGAGCCTCGAGCAGACCGAAGGCGATCAGGAGCGGCAAAATGAACATTCTGCGCGACATGCATCACGCAGCCGTTTTCCGATTGCTTATTGCCGACCTGGACGGGCGTTTTACCGTCGAGCGGCTTGCCGATCAGCTCTCGGCGCTCGCCGACGCCGCAATTGCACAGGTAATCGAACTGGCTTGGCAGACCGTAAGAAGGACCCCGACGAACAGCCGCGCTTTGCCGTGATCGGTTACGGCAAGCTCGGCGGCAAAGAGCTTGCCTACGCGAGCGACCTCGACCTGGTTTTCATTTACGACGACGAGCGCCCCGAGGCGACCATGATCTACAGTCGACTCGTGCGCCGCATGATGAGCTGGCTGAGTGTTCAAACCTCATCGGGCAAACTTTTCGACGTTGATCTCAGACTGCGTCCCAACGGCGAAAACGGGCTCGTCGTCTGCCCCTTCGACATGTTTTGCCGCTACCAGGAAAATGTCGACGGCAACGGGGCGTGGGTATGGGAGCATCAGGCGCTCACGCGGGCCAGGTTCGTTGCGGGCGATGCAGATCTCGGTCGGCGCTTTGAAGAAGAGCGCGCAAAGATTCTCGCGCGCGACCGCGACCGCGCAGCGCTTCGCGACGAAGTGCTCAAAATGCGAAGAAAGATGCTCGACGGACACGCGAATCGCACGAAATATTTCGATATCAAGCAGGACCGAGGTGGCATGGTTGATGTCGAGTTCGTCGTGCAGTTCCTCGTACTTGCGCATGCGGCGGCCGAACCGGCACTCCTGAACAACTTCGGCAATATTCTGCTCCTTGAAATGAGCGCGCGGGCAGGGTTCCTCGCCGAGGAGACGGCGCTGGCGGCCGTACGCGCCTACCGACGCTACCGCGCACTGCAGCACGAGATTCGGCTGAATGCCGGTGAAGGTGCACCTGCGCGCGTGCCGCCCGACATCGTGATCGACGAGCGTGCCGCCGTGGAAAGGCTGTGGCGCGAAGTGTTCGGTACTGACGAGCCGATTCGCAGCGCTGCGTGAAAGCGCGGATTTTTGGGCGTCAATAAAATTGGGTAGACCTGCAACCGAGTTTTGATTCGATCTGCTATGCCGATTGTTGCTTCCGATTATCAAGCGCCCGCCTGGTGTCCGGGCGGTCATCTGCAGACGGTAATTCCGGCGCGCCTGACGCCCAAACCTGAGGTGAGGTACCGCCGCGAGATCGTGCGTACGTTCGACGACGACATTGTGGCGTGGGACTGGGTCGATCCGCCCGCGCCGTCGGCCGAAACGCCGATCCTCGTGCACTTTCACGGTCTCGAGGGCGCTAGCGACAGCCACTATGCGCTCGCGCTCATGAAGACATGCCTTGAGCGCGGCTGGCGCGGCGTTGTCGCGCACTTCCGTACCTGCGGCGGACTCATGAATTTGAAGCCGCGTGCTTATTACTCGGGCGACAGCGGCGACTGCAGCTGGGTGCTGCAGACGGTGCGAAGCCGCTTCCCGAAGGCGCCCGTCTACGCTGTGGGCGTGAGTCTCGGGGGCAATCAGCTCGCCAAGTGCCTCGGAGACTTCGGTGAGAGTGCCTCTCACTTTGTGGATGCTGCTGCGGCCGTTTGCGCGCCGATCGATCTTGTGGCGGGCAGCGAGCGTCTCACCAAGGGTGTCAACATTCTCTACGCCAACATGTTTCTCTCCACGCTCAAAGTGAAGCTCGAAGAGAAGGCGCGTGAGTACCCTGACATGTTCGATATTGAAAAGGTCAAGCGCGTGCAAAACATGTATGATTTCGACGACATGTACACGGCGCCCGTCCACGGCTTCTCTTCGGCCATGGAGTACTGGCAGAAGTGCTCTGCCAAACCTGTTCTGCGTAGCGTGCGCGTGCCGCTTCTGCTCCTCAATGCTAAAAACGATCCGTTCCTGCCGGCTTGGTCGCTGCCGAACGAGTCGGAATTGAGCAGTGCGGTAACGGCGGACTTTCCGCAGGAAGGCGGTCACGTCGGCTTCCCCGAAGGGAACTTCCCCGGGAATCTCGACTATCTGCCGCGCCGTCTCATGCGCTTTTTCGACGCCGGCAGCTGAACCGTCTGCCCTGGCGTTTCCCTTTGAACCTGGGATGCTTCGGCTGACTGCGCCGTTCGCGTCCGGAGATTCGTCATGCAGCAGACTCCTCGTTTGTCGGCCGCCGGGTTGGTGTGCCTTATCCTTTTCATTCTCACGATTCCGACGGGCAATTGGTTCGTTACGAACGTGGGTCTTGTTTGCGAGCCGAACGGCCCGTGTCTCATTCCTGTGTGGCCGGGCATCATGTCGCCCTCGGCCGTGCTCCTCGCGGGATTTGCGCTCGTGCTGCGTGACGCGGTGCAGACGCTGCTCGGCAACCGCTGGACCATCCTCGCGATCGTTGCCGGTGCGTTTATTTCCGCTTGGCTTGCCGACCCGCATATTGTGATCGGGTCGACGGCGGCGTTCTTCTTCTCGGAACTCGCTGACTTTGCCGTCTATACGCCTATGCGCAAGCGCTTCCCCTCTTCAGCTGTGATTCTCTCCGGTCTTGCTGGATCTGTGGTCGACAGTATGATCTTTCTCACGCTTGCCTTCGGGTCGCTCGATTTCCTTGCGGGCCAAGTGATTGGCAAGTTCTGGATGAGTCTTCTGGGCGGCGCGGTGCTCTTTCTCTGGCGCCGTCGTCAGAGCGGCGCCGACGATTTTGGCCGTGCGGCGGCTCTCTGATCGCAGCCAAGCTCGTCTTAAGCTGATTTGGTAAAAATCAACGCGGCGTCCGCTTTTGCGGCAGGCGCCGCGTCTTTTTTTCAAGTGTTTCGCCCTGGCGCGAAGAACAGTCTTTGGCGGATATCCTTAATGGCGACGTCTTCTTTCAAAAACGATTGCGCGATGGCCGACACGGCGGTGCTTCTCATCAATACGGGTTCGCCCGATGCGCCCGAGGCCGACGCCGTTCGTCGCTATCTGGCGGAGTTTCTCTCCGATCCGAGAATCGTCGAACTGCCCCGCTGGCAATGGATGCCCATTCTGCACGGCATTATTTTGAGAACGCGGCCGGCCAAGTCTGCCAAGCGCTATCAAGGCGTCTGGACCGATCGCGGTTCGCCGCTCATCGTGCACTGCAGCGACATCGCACAAAAGCTTGGAAATGCGCTCGGCGGCAAGGTGATCGTTCGCGCGGCAATGCGATACGGCAACCCTTCGGTTGCGAGCGTAATCGACGAACTTTGCGCCGCGGGCGTTCGGAAAATTCTGCTTTTTCCGATGTTTGCGCAGTATGCCTCTCAAACGAGCGCCGCATGCTTGGATGCCGCGTTTTCGCATTTTTCGAGCCTGAGATGCATTCCGGCTGTGCGGACGATTCGCGGCTACCACGACGCGCCCGAATATATTGATGCGCTTGCTAGTACGGTGAGAGCCCATTGGGCAAAAGCCGGACGTCCGGAAAAAGGCCGCGGGCGAACGCTTTTCAGTTTTCACGGTATTCCGAAGAAGAGCTCCGCGCTCGGTGATCCATACGAAGCCGAGTGCCGCGAGAGCGCGGTGCTGCTGGCTGCAGCCCTGGGGCTCGAGGCCGACGAGTGGGGACTTTCCTTCCAGAGCCGCTTTGGGCGTGACGAGTGGCTCCAGCCCTACACGATCGATATGGTGCGCGCTTGGGGTGACGAAGGCGTCGATCGCATTGACGTTCTTTGTCCGGGCTTTTCCGCCGATTGTCTCGAGACGATTGAGGAAATCGACGACGAACTGCGCGGCATTTATCTATCAGTGCATCCCGACGGCGTTTTTCACTACATTCCGTCGCTTAATGCGAGCAATGCTGCCATTGCGCTTTACGAAGCGATCGTGCGGCGCGAACTCGCGGGTTGGTTCTGAGGCGCCTGCGCGCTTGAATTCGCGCGAACCGTCCCCATATAAATAGCAGACTCAAAATTTCGAGGGCGGCCGGTCTGCTCCCGGCGGCTCCGCGCTGCGGCGCACTTGTACAAGGAACGAAGCGAAATGACGCAAGCTCAGAACGAAAAGGAACCGTTCAATCAGGAAACGACGCAAACGTCGGCCGAGGCCGCGGAAACCGGGTGCTGCGGCGGCAAGGACTGTGCCTGCGAAGAGCACGCCGAAAAGGAAGGTTGCTGCTGCGGTGCACAAGCCGAAGAAGCCGAAGCGCCGACGGTTGAAAATCTCCAGACGGCACTCAAGCTTGCTGAGGCCAAGGTACTCGAGCACTACGACCTCTATGTGCGCGCGATGGCCGAACTCGAGAACACGCGCCGCCGCTGTGCCGAAGACGTGCAGAAGGCGCGCAAGTTCGGCATCGAGAAATTTGCCGAAAATCTGCTGCCCGTCGTCGACAGTCTTGAAAAGGCCATTGAGGTGACGAAGGATGACGCGGACAATCCCATGCGCGAAGGGATGCTCGCGACGTACCGTCAGATGCTCCATGCGCTCGACGTGTCGGGCATGAAGCCGATCGATCCGAAGGGTGAGCAGTTCAATCCGCATCAGCATCAGGCGATTGCCATGGTTCCCGCGCCCGAAGGCGTTGAAGGCGGTCACGTTGTCGAGGTCTTCCAGCGCGGCTGGCTCATTGCCGATCGCGTGCTGCGTCCTGCCATGGTGAGCGTCGCGCAGAAGCTCTGATTGGGAATTCGGACAAACGGGCGCGCGAAAGCGCCCGATTGTTTGAGGCTTGAAGATGGAAACGGTTCCCGGGGTGAACGCCCTGGCCGTTTTCTATTAGGCGTGCGAACGACTGCGGCAAAGCTTGCTCGCGAGCGCAAGGTAGCGATTCAAGGTTACTTGGAAATCGTGCGAAAAGAAAAGTATTTTTCGAGAGACTTGTAAAAAAAAAGGCCGTCCCCCATATACGGATTAAGTGAGAAAAAGGTTGTCGTCCGAGCTGCTTCCTGCGTTCGCCGACGACCCTTAAGTTTTGAAGATGTCGCCCGTGAGCGGCCGCGCGGTGCGCGGCGCGCATCGAACGAATCGGACAGTTCCGATGCCGGGCGGACAAAGGCTACGAGGAAAAGCAAACATGGCAAAGATCATTGGCATCGACCTTGGCACGACGAACTCCGCTGTTGCCGTCATGGAAGGCGATCACGTCAAAGTGATCGAAAACAGCGAAGGCGCCCGCACCACGCCGTCTATCGTTGCCTATCTCGATAACGGTGAAATTCTCGTCGGCGCTCCCGCCAAGCGTCAGGCAGTCACGAACCCGAAGAACACGCTCTACGCAGTGAAGCGCCTCATCGGCCGCCGCTTTGACGACGCCGAAGTTCAGAAGGACATCAACCTGATGCCCTTCAGCATCGTTCGTGCCGACAACGGCGACGCCTGGGTTGAAGTCGGCGGCAAGAAGCTCGCTCCGCAGCAGATTTCGGCCGAAGTTCTCCGCAAGATGAAGAAGACCGCCGAAGACTACCTTGGCGAGCCGGTCACCGAAGCTGTCATCACGGTTCCGGCCTACTTCAACGACAGTCAGCGCCAAGCGACGAAGGATGCCGGCCGCATCGCCGGTCTTGAAGTGAAGCGAATCATCAACGAACCGACCGCTGCCGCGCTCGCCTTCGGTCTTGACAAGGCTGGTGCCGCGGACCGCAAGATCGCCGTGTACGACTTGGGTGGTGGCACGTTCGATATTTCGATCATTGATATCGCCAACGTTGACGGCGACAAGCAGTTTGAAGTGCTCTCGACCAACGGCGACACGTTCCTCGGCGGCGAAGACTTCGACCAGCGCCTCGTTGACTACATCATCGGCGAATTCCGCAAGGATACGGGCGCCGACCTCTCGAAGGACGTCCTCGCGCTGCAACGTCTGAAGGATGCTGCCGAAAAGGCCAAGATCGAGCTCTCGAGCCGTCAGGAAACGGAAATCAATCTGCCGTACATCACGGCCGATGCGACTGGTCCGAAGCACCTCAATATGAACATTACGCGCGCCAAGTTCGAAAGCCTCGTTGAAGACCTCGTTCAGCGCACGATCGAACCGGTCGTTAAGGCGCTTCGTGACGCAAAGGCCGACAAGTCTGACATCACCGACGTGATTCTCGTCGGCGGTCAGTCCCGCATGCCGCGTGTTCAGCAGGTTGTTCGCGAATTCTTCGGCAAGGAGCCCCGCAAGGACGTCAACCCCGACGAAGCCGTTGCTATCGGCGCCGCGATTCAGGGTTCGGTCCTCACGGGCGAACGCCGCGACGTGCTGCTGCTTGACGTGACGCCGCTCTCGCTCGGCTTGGAAACCATGGGCGGGCTTGTCGAAAAGGTGATTCCGCGCAACAGCGCCATTCCGATCGCGCGCGCGCAGGACTTTACGACCTTCAAGGACGGGCAGACCGCGATGATGATTCACGTGCTGCAGGGTGAGCGCGAAGTGGTTGACGCGTGCCGCTCGCTGGCGCGCTTCGAGCTGCGCGGCATTCCGCCGATGGCCGCGGGTGCCGCACGCATTCGCGTGACCTTCGAGGTCGATGCCGACGGGCTGCTGCGCGTTTCGGCGCGCGAATTGACAACGGGCGTCGAATCGGTCGTGACGGTGAAGCCCTCCTACGGGCTTTCGGACGAAGACATCATTCGAATGCTCAGGGACGGCAACGCGAGTGCCGAAGCCGATATGCATGCGCGCGAACTGCGTGAGCAGCAGGTCGAGGCGCGTCGTCTTCTCGAATCGACGAGAAGCGCACTTGCGGCCGACGGTGATCTGCTTTCGGCCGACGAGCGCGCTGAAATCGATCGCCTTGCCGATGCGCTCGCCGAACTTGCCGCAACCGATCGCACCGATGCCATTAAAGCGGGCATTGAAGCGCTCACGAAGGGGACGGAACTCTTTGCCGAGCGCCGCATGGACCGCTCGATTCGAGAGGCGCTTTCGGGCCTTTCCGTTGACGACGAACTTTTTGCCGTTGAGGACGAGAAAGCCTCGGGCAACAAAACCAACAGCTGACTCATTTCTGAGGTAACGACATGTCGAAAGTCACCGTTCTTCCCCACCCCGGAAAGCCATGTCCGCAGGGCGCTGTCTTTAATGCGGCGCCTGGGCGAGAATCTCGCGCGCGCCATGATTGCTCACGGCGTCAAGGTGCAGCACGCTGCGAATTCAACTGTGCTTGCGCGACCTGTCATGTGATCGTTCGCGAAGGGTTCGATACGCTCGAAGAGCCAAGCGACAACGAGCTCGATCACCTCGATACGGCTTGGGGCGCCTGCCATTTGTCGCGTCTTTCCTGCCAGGTGAAGGTGGGCGACGGTGACCTTGTGATCGAGATCCCCAAGTACAATCGCAACCACGCCAACGAGGCCTGATCATGTCGCTGAGCTGGTCCGACGTGCGGGCGATCGGGGAGGCGCTCTACGATGCAAACCCGGAGATCGATCCGCTTACGCTTTCCTTCGTGCGGCTGCACGAGATGATCGTGAACCTGCCCGACTTTTCGGACGATCCAGAAAAGTCGAACGAAGCGATTCTCGAAGCCATTCTGCAGGTGTGGCTCGACGAGCGGGACTGAGTCCTAAAGCTCGAATTCGCACGCACAAAGCGGCCGGAGTGCTATTGAAGCGCTTCGGCCGTCATTTTTTGAAGCACCGCAAGGGCGGCTGCGGCTGCCTCGGGCATCATGAGGCCTCGTTCGATGAGATCGAGTGTTTCAACGGGCGAGAAAGCGCCGAAGGCGGCAACTTCGCCGTCAAGAGCGCGGGGTCGAAAGTCGGGTGCGAGCCGAAGTGCGTATTCGAAACTTTCTTCAAAAAGAAGGCCTTCGGGAATGGGGCAGACGAAGCTGCGCGAAGAAAGAGCGATGAGGGTCGCTTGGTCGAAGGCGAGTCCTGCCTCTTCGGCGCATTCGCGCGCAAGCGCGGCCTCAGGGGTTTCGCCGGCGGCGACGAGTCCCGCTGCAAGACTGTCCCAAAGTCCGGGACCGATGCGTTTTTTGAGACTTCGCTGCGAAAAGAGAAAGAGGGGGGCTTCAAGGTCGGGCGGCAAAAGTGCCGCATGCGGCACTTTTGCCCAATTCGTTGCTTGCGCAAGGAGTGCCGTGAGGCGAACGGCATAGGTTTTGGCGCCGAGCGGGCGAAAGAGTCCGCGCGACATCCGGGCAAAGACGGGGGCTGACGCCTCACGCGCCGCGAGTGCGCGCAAGTCGAGCGCTTCACTTGAACCGCCAGCCGGGAGGACTTGTCGCAGCGCCGCTTCGGCGTATGCAATCGCCGCGCTTCGTGCTTCTAGCGTATCGCCCTCTATAACGAGAGCGCCCGAGGGGAGCTGCGTGATGCCGGGCGTTCGGGCGAGCACGTCGGCTGCTTCAAAGGCGGCGCTACCGACTTCGATATGGCGGCCGGTGTCGCAAACGAGAAGCTGCGCACGACGGGTTTGCCGAGCGTCACCGAAAGCAAGGCCCGCCCGAAGTGCGTCGGCGAGCACTTCAAGGCGGGCAAGGAATGCGTCAAGCATCGTGCGGCGTTTTGCGTTGCGGCTCAAAGCATGCGCGCTTTAAGCCGCATCAAGCCTTCGATCGGTCGACCTGTCAAGCGACGGTCGCTTCGGGGCGCATGTGCGGGAAGAGAAGCACATCGCGGATCGTCGGCGCGTCCGTGAGCAGCATCACGAGACGGTCGATGCCGATGCCGCAGCCCGCCGTCGGGGGCAGACCGTACTCGAGCGCGCGGATGAAATCGGCGTCGTAGTACATGGCTTCGTCGTCGCCGTGGCTCTTCTTGTCGGCTTGGGCGCGGAAGCGCGCTGCCTGGTCGTCCGGGTCGTTGAGCTCGGAGAAGCCGTTGGCGGTTTCGCGGCCGGCGATGTAGAGCTCGAAGCGCTCGGTGATCTCCGGATTCGTGTCGGAGGCGCGGGCGAGCGGCGAGATTTCCGTCGGGTGATTAATGATGAAGGTCGGCTGGATGAGCTTAGATTCGGCGGTCTCTTCAAAGAGTGCAATCTGCAGCGCGCCCAAACCGGCTGCAACCGGGATTTCGCCGTGCAGGCGTTCAATTTCTGCACGCAGGAACTCGGGGTTGTTGAGCTCTTCGTCCGTGTAGTTCGGGCAGAACTTCTTCACGGCTTCGATCGGGGTGAGGCGATCGAAGGGCTTCGAGAGGTCGATTTCCGTGCCCTGATAGTTGATGACGGCAGAACCCGTAGCAGCAATCGCGGTGTGGCGGATGAGCGCTTCCGTGAAATCCATCTGGTCGTGGTACGTCCAGTAGGTCGCGTAGAACTCCATCATCGTGAATTCGGGGTTGTGACGCGTGTCCGTGCCTTCGTTACGGAAATTGCGGTTGATTTCAAAAACGCGCTCGAAGCCGCCCACCACGAGGCGCTTGAGATAGAGTTCGGGCGCGATGCGCAGGTACATGTCCATGTCGAGCGCATTGTGGTGCGTCACGAAGGGCTTGGCATTGGCGCCGCCCGGAATCGGGTGCAGCATCGGCGTTTCCACTTCAAGGAAGCGATTTTCGAGCATGTAGCTGCGGATGGCGGCAATTGCGTTCGAGCGCGTGAGGAAGCGTTCGCGCGACTCTTCGTTCATGATGAGGTCGACGTAGCGCTGACGGTAGCAGAGCTCCGTATCCTGCAGGCCCTTGTGCTTGTCGGGAAGCGGACGGATGCTCTTGGTCATGAGGCGAATGCTGTTGACGCGGATGGCGAGGTCGCCCGCCTTCGTGCGGAAGAGCGTGCCCGTGCAGGCGACGATGTCGCCAAGGTCGAACGTCTTGAAGTTGGCGTAGGCTTCGGGGCCGATCGCGTTCTGCTGCACGAAGTACTGCATGACACCCGTGAAGTCGCGTACGGTGGCAAAGCTCGCCTTGCCCATGATGCGCTTGAGCATCATGCGGCCCGAGCAGGCCACCTCAGGGGCGGCGGCTTCGAGTTCTTCAATGCTCATGTGGCCGTACTTGGCGCGCAGATCGCCGAAGAGGTCCTTGCGGACGAAGTCGTTCGGGAAAGCGACGCCCGCTTCGCGAAGCTTCTCGAGCTTGGCGCGGCGTTCGGCAATGATGTGGTTCTCTTCCTGCGCCGCTTCGGCTGCGGTGTTGATTTCGTTTCTGCCATTTGCTGAAATCTCGGTAAAGCTGCCGGTTCGGGCGGCGTGCGCTCGTTGGCCGCCGCCCTTCTGAAAGCACCGTCCGTTTGCCGGACGCGCGCTTCGAACCGATTAAAACGCAATTGTCTGTCGGTGCCTCGTCAGGCATCCGTTCGGGTGCCGCCCACCTGCTGCTTGAGCGAGGCCTCGATGAACTGATCGAGGTCGCCGTCGAGCACGGCGCCGGTGTTGCCCGTTTCTACGCTCGTGCGCAGATCCTTCACTCGCGACTGGTCGAGCACGTAGCTGCGGATCTGGTGACCCCAACCGATGTCGGACTTCTGCTCTTCGAGCTTCGTCTGCTCTTCCATGCGCTTGCGCATTTCAAGCTCGTAGAGCTTGGCCTTGAGCTGCTGCATTGGCCTTTTCGCGATTGCGGTGCTGCGAACGGTCGTCCTGACAGATCGTGATGATGCCGGTCGGCACGTGGTGGATTCGAACGGCCGACTCCGTCTTCTGAATGTGCTGCCCGCCCGCGCCCGAAGCGCGGAAGACGTCGATCTTGAGGTCGGCGGGATTGATCTCGATGTCGATCGAGTCATCCACTTCCGGATACACGTAGACCGAGCTGAAGGACGTGTGGCGGCGGGCGTTCGAGTCAAAGGGGCTTTTGCGAACGAGACGGTGAATGCCGGTTTCCGTGCGCAACGTGCCGTAGGCCCATTCCCCCTCGATGAAGAGGGTCGCGGACTTGATGCCGGCGACTTCACCGGGCGTTTCTTCTTCGAGCGTCACCTTGAAGCCCTTGCGCTCAGCGTAGCGCATGTACATGCGCTCGATCATGCTCGCCCAGTCCTGCGCTTCCGTGCCGCCTGCGCCAGCCTGGATTTCCAAGTAGCAGTTGGCCGGGTCCATCGGCTGATTGAACATGCGCTTGAATTCAAGACCGGCGACTTCCTTTTCGATCGCGTCGACGTCGGCGCCGACGGCCTCTACCGTGTCCCAGTCTTCTTCGGCCATGGAGAGTTCGAAAAGATCAGCTGCGTCGTTGACGCCTGCTGTGAGGCGCGAGAAGCTGCCGACAATGTCGTCGAGCATCTTCTTTTCTTTGCTCACTTCCTGAGCGTGCTTGGGATCGTTCCAGAGATCGGGGTTCTCGATCTCAATATTCACTTCTTCGAGTCGGCGCGCTTTGCGATCGACGTCAAAGATACCCCCGAAGTTCGATCAAACGGCTGCGAAGGCCGTCGATGCTGTTCTGGATCTGATTGATGCGTTCGGCTTCCATGATGAGTCT
>ENA-OPYT01000470-OPYT01000470.1-human-gut-metagenome-genome-assembly--contig:-NODE-470-length-12387-cov-2.536868_pt1 | contig 12387 bp, 15 predicted proteins | sample MGYA00242636_ERZ504480 | MGnify/ENA primary metagenome ERZ504480 (study PRJEB26092, sample SAMD00036228) | human gut metagenome | host: Homo sapiens | study: EMG produced TPA metagenomics assembly of...
GCCGCAGCGATGAATTATAAAACGCGTAAAGTTAGGGATTTATTTTTTCACGCAGCCAAGAAAGAGAATCCCGGCGCTTCGGAAAACAAAAGTTTTCGAACGACTATCCGCCTCAAAGCACGGGAGAGCACAGTACAAGACAAAACGGGATAGGACGGCACGGGATAAGATAAGATAAGATAAGATAAGACAATACAAAACAGGATGGCACGGTACACACGTCCCACAGATCCGGCGAATACCGCCGAAACAAGATCGCTCCGAAGTCGCGGCCTTTTCCCCGATTTCGGCAGGTCCAAGGATCGTCCCCGACCGCCGGATAGAGAGAACAACCCGTTCGGAGCATTGGAAAGCGAATCCGTTCAGAAAAGCGTCGGGTTCATCTTATCCTCGTAGAGATTCAGGACTTCGATCCCCTGATGCCGGGCCCGACGCACGGTATAACCCGTGCCGCTGTTTCTGCGAATGTACCACGCGACCACGCGCACGGCATGATCCACCAGATAATCGTTACGCCGGTAATAACATCCCCGGCTGTAACTGTCGGCCAGCACCACCGTCCGATCGGCCGCTGCCAGGACGTCCGCATAACGCCGCTTATCGGCGTCGGAGAAACTATCCGGCTGCCCGGCGAACGGGACGACGGCGACGAGCTCCATTCCCGCACACTCCCCGCGCAGAGCGAGGACCGCTTCGGCGGCCGCTAAGTCGAAACCGCAGGCCATCCCGCTCAGGAAGAAGCGGAAGCCCTCCGACCATAATCGATACACCGCAGCACGCAGGATTCCGTCGGCACTGCCGTCGTAATCCTGATGGCCGGTAAAGGCCACGGAACGATTTCTTTCTGCTTCCACGCCCAAAAGTAACCAATCTGCCGCCATTTTCCAACCTAACGGCCAATAATAGCGCTTCACAGCCCACAAGAACGGTCCGAAATTTGCAACTCTTTCGAATGAACTAAAATTTCACGATTATGAAAAATACAACTTGTATCGCAACATTCATCGGCGGTCTGGTACTGGGTGCCGCTATCACTGCCTTGGTAACGCCCCGCACGGGTCAGGAAGTCCGCGAATCGCTCCGCGATCTCGCCAACAAAGGAATCGACAAGGCACGCAACAAATACCAGGAAGTAACCGGCAAGTGCAGCGAGTGCGACGAATAGTCCGCCCGGGTCGGCCCAACTTTCTACGACAATGAACGAGAACCAACCCCGCAGGCATCTGATCACTCCGATCGTCGTATTCGGAATCACCGCCCTGATCGCCGTGGTGATGCTGTTATGGGCCCTCGTCATCTGGCTCGCACAACTGACCGGCTCGATGATCTGGGCTACGTTGATTCTGGGCGGTGTTTTCGCCCTGATCGCCCTGATCGTCTATCTGGTTTCGGTACGTCCTGCCGTTCAATACATCAGCGACCAGCTCGACAACATCGCCGAAATGGCACAGATCGTACGCTCGGGTTACAACTGGATCACCGACAAGTTGAACAGCATCCTGTGCTCCGTTCTCGAAAGTCTTCTGCGGAAACTCTGACAAAAAGTACCGCAAGAATAAAATCCGAAGGAGAAGGGGTCACTCGAATCGAGCGACCCCTTCTCCTTTTATACTACATCCAAATCACGCCTTGAAATAGCGATTGTAAAGACCCTGGAAACCAGACCCGTGACGGGCCTCGTCCTTGGCCATCTCGTGTACGGTGTCGTGCACGGCGTCCAGGTTCTGCTCCTTGGCCAGACGCGCCAGACGCATCTTGTCCTCGCAGGCGCCGCACTCGGCATTCATACGTTTGAACAGGTTAGTCTTGGTGTCCCAAACGATGTCGCCGATCAGTTCGGCGAACTTCGAAGCGTGCTCGGCCTCCTCCCAGGCATAGCGCTTGAAAGCCTCGGCGATTTCGGGGTAGCCCTCACGATCCGCCTGACGAGCCATCGCCAGGTATTGTCCCACCTCGGAACATTCGCCCATGAAGTGGTTGTTCAGACCTTCCCATAACTCCTGGCTGGCGCCTTTGCCGTCGCCGAGCTTATGCTCCGTCACGAAATCCAAACCACCGGCCTTCTCCTCGACCTCAACGAACTTCTCCTTGCCTACTTTGCACATCGGGCACTGATCGGGTGCCTCGGGACCTTCGTGGATATATCCACAAACGGTACAACGCCATTTCTTAGCCATAATTCTTCTCTTTATTTTGTTAGATTGTGTGTGTTATTTCGTTTGCGAAGCAAAGATAGGAATTATCGGGGTCACGTTCCGCAAAAATCCGATCACTTTTACTGATAGGGCGATAAAACAAACCTATACGCCCATCACTGCGGCTGCCGGTCGAGCAGCCATTCGATATACCCCACCTCGAAGGCATCTTTAGCCAGCACCCGCTTATCTCGGTCCAGCAGATACATCGAAGGAATGGCTTTCAGATCGTAAAGCTCCTCTTTGCTGATTCGGGCTCCTGCGTCGTAGGCATTGATCCACGACGACGGTACCTGCGGAGCATGAGCGCGCCACGCCGTGAGATCTTCGTCGGGATAGAGCGCCAGTACCTCGAGCCGTCCCGCACGAATCATCTCCGACAACAACGGAGAGGCGACGATTTCCGCCCGGATCCGTTCGCACATGCCGCAGTCGGGGTTATTGAAAAACACGAGCGTATAGTTGGCCCGAATCCCGTAAAGCGTCCCCGTACGGCCCGAAGCGAGCGTATAGCGGAAGTCGTTGGCAGGCAGCCCCACCCTGTTTTGCAGCGCCATACGCAGGTCGTGCTCCGGAGCGATCTTCTCCCACTCGTCGAGCCATGGACTCGCCACGAGTGCCTCCAACACGGGAATATAGAGTTCGTCGCTGTGCAGCGGAGAGTTGGGGTCGTGCAGCACCCGTTCGGCCAGCATAGCGAAATACTCCAGCATGGTTTTCGATCCGGAAGCCTTGCGCATCAGCTCCGCGACAGGCGATGGGTCGCTTTCCGTAACGAAATTCCGGATGTACGTATCAAACACACGCAACATATGTATCGTGTCGGTCGAAACGATAAAAACAGTATCCGCAAAATCCAGATCGTCCCAAAAATGCTCGCGCAGATAGGCATACCGCTGGGCGTCGTCCATCGCTCCGGGCGGAGCCACAACCCGGAAAAGACGCGGCGGGACCTTTTCCGGAGCCGTCGCCGGTGCGGATTTGCGGCCGGAACAAGACAACAGCACCGGAAGCGCCAGCAAACAGAAAAAATATCGCAACATAACGCACAACTTCAATCATACGGAAACCCAAGACAGTGCCAAATCTATGAAGCTATATCGGGAAATACCTTAATCATAGACGGCAAACGGAAAGGCCCGATAACAAACACGCGCTTCGACCTGCCGGGATAACATTTCATACAGCACAAATATAACCATTTTTCACGAAGCGATACGGCGGTCCACAACAAAAATCGGAAACATCCGACCGATTTGCACGGTACTTGCAATTTACAAATCGTCACGAAAAAACGAGCTTCAAACAGACGGATAAAACGACATTTTCAAGGTATAAGCGCAACGCCGGATTTCTCCCGGACACTGCCGAACCGGGAAAATGAAGAATAAAGTTCAAACAATTTTTAAATTCAATTATTATGGATGTGAAAAAAGCTACAACCAGCACAGGGTTCAAATTGAGTGTGATGACACTTGCAATTATGAACATCACTGCCGTAGTAAGTCTGCGAGGTCTTCCCGCAGAAGCGGTTTATGGCTTATCGTCGGCATTCTACTACCTGTTCGCCGCAGTCGTCTTCCTGATCCCGACGGCCATGGTGGCTGCGGAGCTGGCAGCCATGTTCTCCGACAAACAAGGCGGTGTATTCCGCTGGGTCGGCGAAGCGTACGGCGCACGCACGGGATTTCTCGCCATCTGGCTTCAGTGGATCGAATCGACGATCTGGTACCCGACGGTACTGACCTTCGGCGCCGTATCGATCGCCTTTATCGGCATGAACGAAACGTACGACATGTCACTTGCGTCGAACAAGGTCTTCACGCTAATAGTCGTATTGGCTATTTACTGGGTCGCAACACTCGTTTCTCTGAAAGGCATGGACTGGGTCGGCAAAATCAGCAAATGGGGAGGTATGATCGGTACGATCATACCGGCAGGTCTGCTCATTCTTCTGGGCATCATTTACATTTCGACCGGCGGCCATAACTACATGGATATGTCGCAGGGCTTCTTCCCCGACCTGACGAATTTCGACAACCTGGTATTGGCCAGCAGCATCTTCCTCTTCTATGCCGGTATGGAGATGATGGGTATTCACGTGATGGACGTGAAGAATCCTTCGCGCAACTATCCGAAAGCCATCGTCATCGGCTCGCTGGTGACCGTGCTGATCTTCGTGCTGGGCACGTTCTCGCTGGGCTTCATCATTCCGGCCAAAGACATCAACCTGACCCAGTCGCTGTTGATCGGCTTCGACAACTACTTCCATTATCTGCGCATCTCGTGGGCTTCGCCGATTATCGCCGTCGCCCTGATGTTCGGCGTACTGGCAGGCGTACTGACCTGGGTATCGGGTCCGTCGAAAGGTATTTTCGCCGTGGGCAGAGCCGGTTACCTGCCTCCGTTCTTCCAGAAAAGCAACAAGAACGGCGTACAGCGCAATATCCTGCTCATTCAGGGCGGCGTGGTAACGCTGCTGGCGCTGCTGTTCGTCGTAATGCCTTCGGTACAGTCGTTCTACCAGATCCTCTCGCAGCTCACCGTACTGCTCTACCTGATCATGTACATGCTGATGTTCTCGGCGGCGATCGTGCTGCGCTACAAGATGAAAGGCACCGCGCGTCCGTTCCGCCTGGGCAAAAAGGGTAACGGTCTGATGTGGACGATCGGTACGGTCGGCTTCTGCGGCGCACTGCTCGCCTTCATCCTCAGCTTCGTTCCGCCCAGCCAAATCTCGGTCGGCAGCAACACGGTATGGTTCTCCGTACTGATCATCGGCTGCGTGGTAGTGGTAGGCGCTCCGTTCATCATCTACGCCATGCGCAAACCTTCCTGGAAAGACCCGAAGGCCGCTGCGGAATTCGCACCCTTCCACTGGGAAGCAAAGGCCGTTCCCGCAACCCAGAACAATCCGCAGGAGACGAACCATGCGGCTCCTGAAAACAAACAATAAAAGCAATCGTCATGGGACAAAAAATCACGAAACAAGACGTTCGGGACGCCGTACAGCACGCCTTCGAACAGACCAAAGCGGTCTCGGGAGGTAAAAACGCCGACTATATACCCTATCTGGCCAACGTACCTTCCGACCTGTTCGGCATCGCCGTCTGTCTGCCCGACGGAGAGATTATCGCCGCAGGCGACACGGAATACAAGTTCGGCATCGAATCGGTGTCGAAAGTGCCGACGGCCATTTTAGCGATGAATCAATACAGCGCCGAAGAGGTGCTGGCGAAGATCGGCGCCGACGCTACGGGACTGCCTTTCAACTCGATCATGGCGATCCTGCTCGAAAAGGATCACCCCTCGACACCGCTGGTAAACGCCGGTGCGATCGCCGCCTGCTCGATGATAAAACCCATCGGGAAGCCGGACGCGAAATGGGAGGCGATCCAGGGATTCATCGAAGGACTCTGCGGCTCGAGCGTGGAGGTCATCGACGAACTTTACAAATCGGAAACCGCGACCAACTTCAACAACAAGTCGATCGCGTGGCTGCTGAAAAAACTATTCGCGCATCTACGACGATCCCGATATGGCGCTCGACCTCTACACCCGCCAGTGTTCGATCGGCGTAACGGCCCGCCAACTGGCGGTCGCGGCTGCGACCATCGCATTCGACGGCGTGAACCCCGTAACCAAGCAGACGGTCTTCAAGCCCGATCTGGGTACGCGCATCGCCTCGATGATGGCCACCGTCGGTTTTTACGAGCATACGGGCGACTGGCTCTTCAACACGGGCCTTCCGGCCAAGACCGGCGTGGGCGGCGGCATCATGGGCGTCGTTCCGGGCGTGATGGGCGTAGCGGCCTTCGCACCCCCGCTGGATGACGCCGGCAACTCGGTCAAGGCCCAGGCTGCCTTGAGCGACATCGTCGGACGGCTCAACCTCAACATCTTCCATCCGCGTAAAAGCATCCTGGCAGAACAGGCATAGGAGGATCGTTCCGGAATGAAAAAGGCTCGCTGTACAGCGAGCCTTTTTGTATCTTGCGATTACCACACGACACCGTCCCCATCGTGGAAAAAACCGCACACGAGGGTCAGGTACTCGGGCATTTTTCCGTCGGCTCCCCACTTGAGTTCGATTCCGAACAACTCGGAAGTCGTGCGACCTATGTCGAAGCCGCAGGCTTCGAGCGACGGACGCACCAGTTCGGGATGGCGGCACGGGTTCCCTTCGGGGCGTGTACAGGTACCCTCGGGACAATAGAGGCAACTGCCGACGTAGGCGAACGAACGTCCTCCGTATCGCCGCTCCATCTCGAGCAGACGTCTCTCGAGCCGCTGCCGTTCGGGGTGGATCAACCGCCTTGCCTCCGCAATGGGAAGGTCGCGCTGCTCCGGAGCGATCTTCGTAGCAATAAGCAATGCCCTGGAATACCGGTTCAGATACTCTTCGACATCGAAATCGAAGGGAGGGCATCCCCAACTGCGCCCATAGTTCGGACAGGCGCGGCAGCAGCCCTCGAAACGCTCGGCATCGCGGAAACGGGCTATATAATCGGCGACGGAAACCGTCACGCTGAAATCTTCGGCTCGGTATGGGATCATATTTCGGTAAAGAGATCGAATTGATGCAGAAGCGTAAAAGTGAAGAAAACCCCGATGACGGCACACAGGACGGCAAGCAGTGCATTCAGCACACGCGGGGAGGTTTGGTGGATTCGCAGGCCCGATTCCGGATATAACGCCGGAAAAAGAGGAAGAGAGCGGGTACGACGCTGCACGCCAGCAGAAAATCCTCGGGAATCCCGAAAAAATAGACCTTCGAAAGCCCGATCAACGCCCAATGGCAGAGGAACGTCGCCAACACGATATTCGCCCGCTCGGAGAAAAGCCAGCATCAACGCGACGGTGAAGACCGCGACCGAGCAGGGCATCACGGGCGAGGTCATCATCGGAAAAGTACGCCCCAGGGCCAGCGAGAAAAGCGGATAAACGAGCGGCATACAGAACAGCGCCAAAGCAAACCGGGAGTGTCGTGCCCGTGCGCCCGAGCGAATCGTGTCCGGCCGCCAGATCATAGGATCCAAATACAGCCCATGACCGTCCAGAACAGGGCCAGAATATCGTAATGTTCGCGCGGAGCGCAATAGAGGAAAATAATATACGCCCGCGATCCAGAAATTCAATGCGGCCATAAAAACCTTCATCGCCATACGCACCGCACGCGTCGGACGCAGGTAAAGCCAAAAGGGTCAGTACGGCGGCGACCGCGACCAAGAGGAGCTGCACGGGCCACGTGGCGGCGTTGTATGCGGCGATCGTATTCCAGAAAACATCCATACGAAAAGAGTTTACTTGCGGTTCTGTCTGCGTCGTGTGAGCGAGAAAGCCCGGCGGTTGAAGATGAATATCGGCAGCGTAGCGCCCGCAGCCAACAGGATAATCACGCTGAACGACACGGTGGCATTCAGGAAAAAACTGCTGCATATATTCCAGGCCCTGCCCGGGATCGTTGAGCGATTGCAGAAACATGATGAGGGCAAAGACCGTCTTGTAGGCATAGATACCCGGGACCATCGGCAGCAGGGCCGGAATGTAAAGCACGGTCATCGGACAACGAATACCCCGTCCCAGCCAAAGGCTGCCGAAACCGATGACGACGGCAGCACAGAGCGAAGCCGTAGCGATGTCGATCCCCGCATAACTCATCAGGCAGAAACGCAAGGCGTGTCCGACGGCCGCCAGCAGGGCGATGTAGGGAAATGCCCGCACCGGAGGATCGGAAATCGCCCCGAATCCGATAGCGGCCACGGCCGCGAACACCCCGTCGAACAGAATATCCACTGCAATCATAGCAAACTGTTTTTAACGATCATCAACGTCGCCGAAAGACCTACGGCAATGCAGACGATCAGCAGCAGGGCGTTGATCAGACGGCTGCAACCGATCAGGATATGCCCTTCGACGATGTCGATCACCCCGTTGATGAGCGGCACGCCCGGGACGAGAAAGAGCGGGCTGGTGGCTATCGCAACCTCGGCCGTACAGTCGAAGCCCAAGGCCGACGAGGCGCAGAGCGAAGCCAGAAAGGCGGAAAGGATGAAACCAGGAAGTGATTCACGGCATGCGCCTGCATCCACTGCCGGGTGGAAAAACCGACGAGCGTCGAGGTGAAAACGATGCCCACGGCCGTCCAGTCCCCGCCGAACAGACGACAAAAGGAGGCATTCGCCAGGCCGACCGTCAGCAGGACGAAAATCGGGTCCATACGCGGCTTGGCGATCAACTCTCCGTAACGGTCGCGCAGGTCGGTCAGCGACAGGTGTTCATCGACGGCATCCCAACTCAAGCGCTCAGATCCGAATTACGTTCGAAGCTGATAGGCAGCGCAGGGATCTTCACCACACGGGTAACGACTTCGCCGCTCCGTTCGTCGTGCACGGTGATGATTATGCTTTTCTGAAACTCGACAACTGAATATCCACTCCCTGCGAGGTTCCGATGCGCTGTGCGTTGCGGATCACACGCGAAGTGTGCACTCCCGATCCTAACAGATAGGAAGCGTATTCCGCGACGAAATCGAGAATGTCGGTGAGTTCCTGTTTTGTTTTCATGGCGGTACAAAAGTAGTGTATTCCCGCCGAATCGGAAACAATCGGCGAAAAGAAAATTCCCGGAAAGAGTTTTTGTTTCCTGAAAAATACCGTTATATTTGCGGCAGATTTGGTTTCCGGCTCCTTATGCAAGGAGAGGAATGAAAAGGGAATCGGGTGTAAATCCCGGACAGTCCCGCTGCTGTGAAGCTCCGCAACGTTTCGAACATCTCTGCCACTGGTCCGCACGGACCGGGAAGGCTTCGGAACAGGAGTGAGTCAGAAGACCTGCCAGATCGATTCGACGTCAAAGGCGCTCGTGGGTTAGGCGTTTGATTTCGGTTGTGTTTCGCTTGATAAATTTTAGGAAAACCGTCCCGACACAGGGATCGTTGTACCGTTCCGGTACAAGAGATTTCCTCGTCTGCCACAGCGGTATTTCCAGTAATGAACGACAAACGAAAGTGCGGCGATAACCATTGTTACTACCATAACATTCAAGAGATTAGGATGTCGCCGCACTTTTTTTTAACCGATAACGATGAATATCATACTCTATGGAATACCGGCCGATACAGCCGAGCTGATTGCCGGACGTTACGACCTGGAACTCATTCATTCGATCGAAGAAATCGGAACCTGCGGAGCGTTGCTCCCCGTCCCGAAAATAACCGCACCCCGGCAGTTGCTGGCTCTTTACAACGCCTTGATGCGTCACGAGGATGCGATCGATGCAGTCATCATCTGCGGGTCCGAAACCTGCGGTGCGGCCGGCACGATATGCTACGGGGCTCCTCCGGGAAAAATCTTCACACTCTGCGGCGATCCGGGAGGCGAAGAGCTGGAAGCGGAGTTATTCCGGCTGCTCGATGCCATCTTCACGCAAGCCAACCGGATCAACCTCTGAAACGACGTATTCCCGAAAAAACGAAAGGGATTCTATTTTCAAATTTTTTCCGGCACGAATTTGCTCCGACCTTTTCCGCCTTTGCAAAAAATCCGCTGGAAAGAATTTCCACAACCGGCTGTCACCTCGCAACCGGCCTTGCTCATGAGAGCAAATATACCCCGCTTCGATTCGGATTTATATCGTCTTTCCGGACAGCGGTCGCCCTCGGTTCCGCCCAAATTTATTTGGCTCTGCCACAAACCTGCACTATCTTTGCCGCATGGACTCAACGAAAGGATATATTCACGTCTATACCGGAAACGGCAAAGGCAAGACGACGGCCGCGTTCGGACTGGCCGTGCGAGCTTTGTGCGCCGGCAAAAGCGTTTACATCGGACAGTTCGTCAAGTCGATGCGATACAACGAAACGAAAATCGGGCAACTCTTCGACCAAGTGAAGATCGAACAGTTGGGTCGGGGATGTTTTATCGGCAAGGATCCCGAAGCGATCGATATCCGGATGGCACGCGACGGTCTGACCCGCTGCGCCGCCCTGCTGGAGAGCGGCGAATACGACGTAGTCATCCTCGACGAACTGACCATCGCCCTGCATTTCGGACTGCTGACGATCGACGCCGTACTGGATGCCCTGAACCGCCGCCATCCGGCGGTAGAAGTCGTCGTCACGGGACGTTATGCCCCGCAGGAACTTATCGACGCGGCCGACCTGGTGACCGAAATGCGGGAAATCAAACATTACTACACGCAGGGCGTCCTTTCCCGCGACGGGATAGACCGCTGACAGGCCAAAAGCGATCGTCATCACCCGACTACACGGGCGCGAATAACAGCAAGGGTACGCTGCCGAAAAAACGCTTTTTTTACATTCCGAAGTAACATTTCTGCCCGAAAACTTGCACGGGGGGGGAATTTTGTACTTTTGCAAAATATAATCGGCAAAAGCCAAATGCGACGGATTTCAGAACCAGCTGTGACTTTTCGAGGGTTGAGTTCGCTCAAAACGAAAAGCGACTGAAATTTCGGTGGTGGCCCAACTGCTGGAACACTACTATGACGGGGATATCCTGGACGCGGATGGTGAAGACACTGAATCCGCATCCAGGGGGCCTACGCCCTGGGCATTGTCTGCGCCGACTGCCCCGACCGGCTCATCGCCGCCCGGAAGGACAGCCCTCTCATTCTGGGCTATGGGGAGGGGGCCCACTATCTGGCCTCCGACGTGACCGCCCTCATCAAGTACACCCGGGAGGTGTGCTACCTGGACGACGGGGAGATTGCCGAGCTCACCGCCGACCACCTGTGGGTCTATGACGCCTATCTCCGGCCCATTGAGAAGGAGCGCTGCCACGTGGACTGGGAGATCTCCGCCGCCGAAAAGGGCGGGTACGAGCACTTCATGGCCAAGGAGATCATGGAGCAGCCCGAGGCATTCCGCAAGACCGTGTTTCCACGCATCCAGGAGGGGCGGGTGGTGCTGGATGAGCTGAACCTGGAGCCGGACTACCTGCGGGAGCTGGACAAGCTCTATGTGATCGCCTGCGGCTCCTCCTACCACGTGGGCATGGCCGCCAAGTATACCCTGGAGCGGCTGCTGCGCAAGCCGGTGGAGGTGACGCTGGCCTCCGAGTTCCGCTACTGCGACCCCATCGTTACCGACAAAACCCTGGTGCTGGTCATCAGCCAGTCCGGCGAGACGGTGGACACCCTGGCCGCCCTGCGGGAGGCCAAGCGCCTGGGAGCCCGGGTGCTCTCTATCGTCAACGTGGTGGGCTCCACGATCGCCCGGGAGAGCGACGACGTGCTCTATACCTGGGCCGGGCCGGAGATCGCCGTGGCCACCACCAAGGCCTTCTCCACCCAGCTTGCGGTGGTGTACCTCATCGGCCTGTACTGCGCCGAGGCCCTGGGCACCCTGGACGAGGCGGAGTACGACCGCATTGTGTCCGAGCTGCTGCTGATCCCCACCAAGCTGGAGCAGATTCTGGACAACCGGGCGGACATCCAGTATTTCGCCTCCCTCTACTTCAACCACCCCTCTATCTTCTTCATCGGCCGCAACATCGACTACGCCATCGGCATGGAGGGCTCCCTCAAGCTCAAGGAGATCTCTTACATCCACTCGGAGGCCTACGCGGCCGGCGAGCTCAAGCACGGCACCATCTCCCTCATCGAGCCGGGCACCCTGGTGGTGGCCCTGGCCAGCTATGTCAAGCTCTTTGACAAGACCATGAGCAACGTGGTGGAGGTGAAGAGCCGGGGGGCCGACGTGCTGGGCCTCACCGTGGACGCCCGGGCGGCGGACATGGCCAAGACGGTGGACCACGTCATTCCCGTCCCCGACACCACCCCTGCTTCTCCCTCACTGGACGTGGTGCCCATGCAGCTCTTTGCCTACTACGTGGCCCTCCAGCGGGGCTGCGACATCGACAAGCCCCGCACCTGGCCAAGTCGGTGACCGTGGAATGAGGGGGACGGAATGAAAAGGCTCACTGCTCTGCTCCTGGCTGCGGCTCTGGCCCTGTCCCTGGCGGCCTGCGGGCCGGAGGGCAAAGCGGCGGATACCGTCCGCTACGGCCTATCCAATGCCTGGGACGCTCTGATGCCTACAACAGCCCCTCGGGGAGCAACTACTCCCGTATTATTTACGACAAGATTACGACCGCCCTGGCCTATGTCCACGCCGACAGCACCCTGGAGCCCCGCGCGGCGTCCTCCTGGGAGAGCGCCGACGGCGGAA
>ENA-OPYT01000471-OPYT01000471.1-human-gut-metagenome-genome-assembly--contig:-NODE-471-length-12376-cov-2.058454_pt1 | contig 12376 bp, 13 predicted proteins | sample MGYA00242636_ERZ504480 | MGnify/ENA primary metagenome ERZ504480 (study PRJEB26092, sample SAMD00036228) | human gut metagenome | host: Homo sapiens | study: EMG produced TPA metagenomics assembly of...
GTAGAAATTGAGGGTGCGGCTCTCGGGGAAGAAGGCCCGGATGGCCTCCGCCAGCGGGTCGGAGGTCGAGGGGGCCGGAGGCCACGATCACGTTCCCCGACTCCGGATTGGGTGACCTCCCCCTCCTCCACGGTGATGAGGGGGTGGGAGCGGATCTTCTCCGTCACCGCCCGGGCGAACCCGTGGCGGTCCACCGCCAGGGCGCCCCCCGCCTCCACCCGGTGGGCGTCGGCGCAGGACAGGATCAGGGAGTCCATGCGGCGCAGCTCCTCCTTGAGCAGGCCCACCGCGTTCTCCAGCTGATCCGAGCGCAGGGAGTTGGAGCACACCAGCTCCCCAAACCACTCGGTATGGTGGGCGGGGGTCATTTTGGAGGGCTTCATCTCCCGCAGGGTGACGGGGACGCCCCGCTGGGCAAGCTGCCACGCGGCCTCCGAGCCCGCCAGGCCTGCGCCGATTACAATAACTGGTTCCATGGGTTCCTCCTTGTGTGGGACTCAGCGGATGAAGTGGGTGCGCAGAGGCTCCTCCCGCTCCGGCAGGCCGTATTTCTCCCGGCCCAAGGCGATGCTCTTGACCAGGAAGGCCATGTTCCGGGCCAGGGTGCGCATGGTCTGGAGGCCCCCGGCGTCCTGGGCCGCCTCGCCGGGCAGGCGGCCGTGGATGCTGTTCCAGTACTGGCTGGAGGCCACCGGCATGCCGCTGATGGTAAAGAATTTGTTCAGCTCGTCAAAGGTGGAGGACAGGCCGCCCCGCCGGGCCGCCGCCACGGCGGCCCCCACCTTCATGGTCTTGTCAAAGGGGGTGGAGTAAAACAGCCGGGTCAGCAGGGGCACCAGGGTGGCGTTGGCCGAGGCGTAGTACACCGGGCTGCCCACCACCAGCCCGTCGCAGGCCTCCAGCTTGGGAGCCAGCTCATTCACCAGGTCGTCGAACACGCACCGGCCCAGCTCGGCGCACTTGCCGCAGGCGATACACCCCCGGATAACCCGGTTTCCCACCTGCACCCGCTCGGTCTCCAGGCCCTCGGCGGCAAACACGGCCTCCATCTCGTCCAGGGCGGCGGCGGTGTTGCCCTTGGGCCGGGGACTTCCGTTGAGCAGCAGAATCTTCATGCCAACACGCTCCTTTTCCGGTTACACGCCCATACACCCCCCCACCAGGGCGATGACCGCCAGATGGGCGGGATAGAAGGCGTAAAAGAACCACTTGGGAATCCGGAGGCCGGAGTGGGTGCGGCAGAGGATCAGCGGCAGGGCCAGCAGGGCGAAGATCGTCCAGTTGACGGCGTGGCCGCCCACCACCAGGGCCAGGGGATCCTCCAGGGAGCCGCCCCACAGGGCGGGAAGCCAGAACAGGATGTACAGCCCCGCCAGCAGGGCGGGTTTGTTCCGGCAGAAGTAAAAGATCAGCATCAGAATGACGCCGTTGTAGTTGTAGTCAAAGCTTCCGAAGGCCAGCACCAGAACCCCCCAGCACAAAGAGCCACCAGCGCCGGGTGGTCAGCCCCCACATGGCCAGCAGGCTGAGGAAGAGGGTGAAGAAGATGTTCCAGTTGGTCAGGTTGCCCAGGATGTCGTCGGCGTTGAAGGCCAGAATCCAGAAGGGCTGGGACACCACGGCGAAGATCGCCAGCCGCCCCAGGTAGCGCCTGATGTCGTGGGTGTAGAGCAGGCCCACCGTCATACAGTAGCAGAACAGGGGGAAGGCCAGCCGGCCGATCCACCGGAACACGGGGATCTCCGGGAAAAAAGCCCCGCCGATGTGATCCACCAGCATGGCGGCGATGGCGACCAGCTTGAGCAGGTCGGTGTCCAGGTTGGTGCGCAGCTTTCTCTCTTGGGTTTCCATGATCTCATTCCTCCGGTATTTCAACTGAGTCTGCCGTCAGGGGGAATCCCTGACGGCTTCCACCGGTGGAAGCGGGCCTCAGGCCTCGCTTTGGTCTTGGCCGCGGCTTTTTTCGCCGTCGGTTTCTTTGCCGCCGTCTTCTTGGGAGCGGCGGTTTTCTTGGCGGCCGCCGTCTTCGCGGCCGGCTTTTTGGCGGCGGTCTTTTTGGCCGCCGCCTTTTGGGCGGGCTTCTTCTCCTCCTCGGGAGGGGCGCCCTCTGCCGGGCTCTCCGCGGAGGCGGCCTTTTTTCTTGTAGCCCCGCTGATCCTCGGGCAGGAAGTTGGGGCACTCCGGGTTGATGCAGAAGGGCTTCTTGAACCCCCGGCCCGACTTCTTGAACAGGGTGTGGCCGCACTCGGGGCAGGTCTCCTTCACCGGCACGTCCCAGGTCATGAAGTCGCACCGCTTGGCCTCGTCCTTGCTGGAGTTGTTCTCGCAGCCGTAGTAGGCGTATCCCCGCTTGGAGGTCTTTTTGAGGATCTTGCCGCCGCACTTGGGGCACTTGCCGGGCATCTCGATGACGATGGGCTGGGTGTGGTCGCACTCCGGCCAGCCGGGGCAGGCCAGGAAGCGGCCGAACCGGCCGGACTTGTACACCAGATTGCGCCCGCACTTGGGGCAGATCACGTCGGACACCTCGTCGGGCACCTTGATGCGCTCGCCGTCCAGATCCGCCTCGGCCTTCTGGAGCTCCTGCTCAAAGTCGCCGTAGAAGTCGCCCAGCAGGCTCTTCCAGTCCACCTTGCCGGTCTCCACCTCGTCCAGCCGCTCCTCCATGGTGGCGGTGAAGGCGGTGTCCACGATGTCGGTGAATTTGTCCTTCATCAGGCCGGTGACGACCTCTCCCAGGGGGGTGGGGCGGAGGTTCTTGCCCTCCTTCACCACATACTCCCGGTCCAGGATGGTGGAGATGGTGGGGGCGTAGGTGGAGGGGCGGCCGATGCCCTTCTCCTCCAGGGCCTTGATCAGCGTGGCCTCGGTGTAGCGGCTGGGGGGCTGGTGAAGTGCTGGTCGGGCTTGAGGGCCTCCAGCTTCAGGGCCTCCCCCTCCTTCAGATCGGGCAGGGGGGACTGGAACGCCTCCTCCTCCTCGTCCTTCCCCTCCACGTACACGGCGGTGTAGCCGGAGAACTTGAGGGCCGAGTGGGTGGCCCGGAAGGTGTATCCCGCGGAGGCCACCTCGATGGACACGCTGTCGTACACGGCGGAGGCCATCTGGCAGGCCAGGAAGCGGCTCCAGATGAGCTTGTAGAGCTTATACTGCTCGGCGGTGAGGGACTTCTTGATGTCCATCCCGGGGTCAGGTTCACGTTGGAGGGCCGGATGGCCTCGTGGCGTCCTGGGCGCCGGATTTGGTCTTGTAGACCCGGGCCTTGCCGGGGTAGTAGTCCGCGCCGTAGCGGGCGAGGATGAAGTCCTTCGCGGCGGCGGTGGCCTCGTCGGACAGGCGGAGGGAGTCGGTACGCATATAGGTGATGAGACCCACGGTGCCCTCCCCCTCGATGTCCACGCCCTCATAGAGCTGCTGGGCGATGGACATGGTCCGCCGGGGCGTCATGTTGAGCTTGCGGCTGGCCTCCTGCTGGAGGGTGGAGGTGATGAAGGGGGGCGCGGGGTTGCGCTGCTTGTCCTGGCGCTTGACGCCGGTGACGGCGAAGGGGGCGTTCTTCACCGCCTCCATGACGGCGTTGACCTCCGCCTCGCTGTTCAGCTCCACCTTCTTCTCCCGGCCGTAGAAGCTGGCCTTGAACTGCCCCAGGTTGGGGGCGATGCGGGAGAGATCGGCGTCCAGGGACCAGTACTCCTGGGGACAAAGGCCTTGATGTCGGCCTCCCGCTCGCACACCAGCCGGGTGGCCACCGACTGCACCCGCCCGGCGGACAGGCCCCGGCGGATCTTCTTCCACAGCAGGGGGGAGATCTGATAGCCCACGATGCGGTCCAGCACCCGGCGCGCCTGCTGGGCGTTCACCAGATCCATGTCGATGGCCCGGGGGTGGGCGATGGAGTCGTTGACCACCTTCTTGGTGATCTCGTTGAAGGTCACCCGGTAGGTCTTGTCGTCCGGGATGCCCAGCATCTCCTTCAGGTGCCAGGAGATGGCCTCGCCCTCCCGGTCGGGGTCGGTGGCGAGGAACACTTTCTCGCTCTTCTTGGCGGATTTTTTCAGCTCGTCAATGACCTCTTCCTTGCCCTTGATGGGCTGGTAGTTCAGTTCAAAGCCGTGCTCCACGTCCACGCCCAGCTTGCTCTTGGGCAGGTCGCGCACGTGGCCCATGGAGGCCTTCACCTCATAGCCCGGGCCCAGATATTTGCCGATGGTCTTGGCCTTCGCCGGAGACTCGACGATCACCAAATTCGATTTTGCCACAGCATAGTACTCCTTACATACTTAGTCGTCAAAGCGGACGGCAGCGGTAAACCGCTTGCCGGGAAGCTCATTCAGATAGCCCTGAGCCTGCAGCAGGGTCAGGGCAGTGTTCACCCGCCGGGCGGGAATCTCGGTGCGGCCCACGATCTCGTCGGGCACCAGGGCGCGGCCGCTCAGCAGGGCGAAGATGGCCCGCTGTTCGTCCCCCATGGCCTCCAGCTCACTCCGGGGGCGCAGAGGGAGGGGATTCCTCTCCGCCGGACGGGGCACCGGCTCCGGCGCCGGCTCGGCCGCCGCCTCCAGCCGCGCCTCCGCCCCCTCCCGGGACAGCGAAGGGGCCTGCCGCACCTTATGGGGAAAGCGTGTCACATATTCCACCAGAATATCCTGGGCCGAGCGGATCAGCTTGGCCTCGCCCCGGCGATCAGGCCGTTGGTGCCCGCGCTCATCGGGCGCGTCCGCCGGGCCGGGGACGGCGAATACCTCCCGGTTCTGGTCCAGGGCCAGCCGGGCGGTGATCAGCGTGCCGCTGTGCTCGGCGGCCTCCACCGCCGCCACGCCCGCGGACAGGCCGCTGAGGATGCGGTTGCGGATGGGGAAGCGCCACCCCTCCGGCGGGGTGCCGGGCGGGTTTTCCGACAGGATGGCCCCCGCGGCGGCCACGTCCTCGTAGAGTCCCTGGTTGCGCCGGGGGTAGACCACGTCCACCCCGCCGGCCAGCACCGACACCGCCGGGCCGCCGCCCTGGAGGGCCCCCTTGAGGGCGGCCGCGTCGATGCCCTGGGCCAGGCCGGAGAGCACCAGCGCCCCCGACCGGGCCAGCTCCAGGCCCAGCCGCCCCGCCATGGCCACGCCGTAGGGGGTACACTCCCGGGCGCCCACGATGGCGACGGCCAGCTCCTCGTCAAAGCGGAAGAGCCGCCCCTTCACATAGAGCACCAGGGGAAAGTCGTGGAGCTGGAGCAGACGCTCCGGGTAGGCCGCGTCCTGATAGGTCAGCAGGGTGACGCCCAGCCGGTCGCAGTCGCCCAGGATGCGCTCCGCCCGCTCCAGGGACTTGTCCGCCAGGGAGCGGCAAAGCCTTTCACTCAACGAAAGCAGTTCGTACTCCCCGGGGTCGGCGAAGTAGGCCGCCTCTGCGGTGCCGAACCGGCGCACCAGCGCCGCGGCCGTCTCGGGCCGGAGGCCCTCCCGGGTGGTGAGCCACAGCAGATAGGTTAACGCAGCCACGGGATTGCCTCCTTCCGGTTGTTGTCTTGTTCTGTGCCGCGCCAGCGCGCGGTCCCACCGGAGTGGGGCCGTCCGCTGGGGCGGCCTGGCTCAGCGCCAGCCCTCCCAGAGCACCACAGACGCCGCCACGGCGGCGTTGAGGGACTCGCAGCGGTCCCGCATCGGGGATTTTCAAAGTCGCCCGGCAGGCGTCCAGCACCGGCTGGGACACCCCCCGCCCTCGCTGCCGATGACCACGGCGGCGCTGCCCAGGGGAACGGAGCCGGATGGTCCTCCGTGTCGTCCGCAGGGCGGCGGCGTACAGGAGACGGCCCGACCGGGCCAGCAGGCCGGTCAGATCCTCCAGCGTCCCCTCCCACACCGGCAGGCGGAAGCAGGCCCCCATGGTGGCGCGCACCGTCTTGGGGGCAAAGGGCTCGGCGCAGCCGGGCAGCAGGAACAGCCCCGCCGCCCCGAAGGCGTCGGCGGTGCGCCAGACGGTGCCCACGTTGCCGGGGTCCTGCACCCCGTCCAGCACCAGCAGGCGGCCCTCCGGCAGCGTCTCCGGCGGAGCGGTGTCCGGCGTCCGGCACACGGCCAGCATGCCCTGGGGGGCTCTCCACGGTGGACACCGCCCGCAGCAGCGCCTCCGGCACCTCCACCACCCGCACCCCGGCGGGCAGCTCCGCCGGGGGGCCGGTTCCCTCCGCCACCACCAGCAGCTCCGGCGGCGGCCCCCAGCGCAGGGCCTCCCCCCACCAGCTTGACCCCTTCACAGAGGAATATCCCCTCGGCCCGGCGGGCCTTTTCTCCGCCCCAGCCTGCGCAGGCGGGTGATCAGCGGATTTTGCCGGCTGGTGATGCGCTCCATGGCGGTCCTCCTTACAAGTCCTGGAGATGGTTGATGTCCTCCGTGCGGCCCAGGGCCACCACCGCATCGCCCGGCTCAATGACATAGCTGGCGCCGGGGGCCACGTTCAGCGCCCCGGTCCTTGCCCTGCGCACGGCGATGATGTTGACCCTGTAGCGGGCCCGCACATCAAGATTTTGAATCGTTTCGTAGTGCCACTCCTTGGGCACGGCGGTCTCCACGATGCCGAAATCCTCGCTCAGCTCAATGAAGTTGAGCACGTTGGAGCTGGAGAGCCCCTGGGCCAGCTTGACCCCCATCTCGTGCTCGGGGAACACCACCCGGTCCGCCCCGATCTTCTCCAGCACCTTGCGGTGGACGTGGCTCTGTGCCTTGCAGATGACCCGCTTGACCCCAATCTCCTTCAGATTGAGCGTGATAAGGGCGGAGTTTCCGATATCGTCTCCCACCGCTACCACGGCGCAGTCGTAGTTGCGTACGCCCAGGGCCCGCAGAACCGAGGGGTCCCTGGCGTCGCCGGTCACGGCGTGGGTGACCTTTTCGGCCACCTCTGCACGTGGTCCTCCCGCTCGTCCCACAGCCAGCACCTCGTGGCCCAGGGAGCTGAGCTCCGTGGCCACGGCGCTGCCGAACCGGCCAGGCCGATGACAACAAAGGTTTTCATACAGGGAAAGCACTTCCTTTCTCCTGATGCGGCGCGTCAGCCGATCATGACGTTCATCTCAGGGTATTTGATCTTGGCCGGATGCCTGTTTCCGGTGATAAAGGCAATGGAGAAGGACAGGATGCCCACACGGCCCATATACATCAGCAGGATCAGCAGCCCCTGGGAGAAGGGGTGAGGGTGGGGGTGGTCCCGGTGGTCAGGCCCACCGTGCCCATGGCGGAGGCCACCTCAAAGGCGCTGTCCAGGTAGGGCAGATCCTCCACCGTGGACACCACCATGGAGCTGAACACAAAGACAAACAGCACCACCAGCGCCAGAGTCATGGCATTGAGCACCCGGCGGTAGTGGATCGCCCGGCCGCGGAAGGTGACCTGCTCCCGGCCCATGAGGCCGGAGCGCAGGGCCAGCAGCAGCACGCCCACCGTGGCGGTCTTGAGGCCGCCGGCGGTAGAGCCGGAGGAGCCGCCGATGAGCATCAGCACGCAGGACATGGCCTTGCTGGTGTCGCTGAGGCCGCCCTGGCCGATGGAGTCGAAGCCGGCGGTGCGCAGGGTGACGGACTGGAACAGGGCGTTGAGTCCCTTCTGCCAGAGGGGCATGTCCCCCAGGGTGGCGGGGTTGTCAAACTCCTCCATCAGGAAGAACAGGGCGCCCCCCACGATCAGCACAGCGGTGATGAGGAGCACCATCTTGCTGTAGACCGACAGCCTGCTCCAGCACCGCTTGTCCACAATGTCCTCCCACACGAAGAAGCCCAGGCCGCCCACTACGATGAGGGCGGCGGTGGTGCCCAGCATCAGGGGGTTGTCGTTGTAGCCGGCCAGGCTGCTGAAGGCACCGAAGCGCCCTCCCAGCAGATCAAAGCCCGCGTTGCAGAAGGAGGAGACTGCGTGGAACACGGCGTGCCAAGTGCCCTTGAGGAAGCCGAACTCCGGGATGAGGCACACCGACATGAGCACCGCCCCCGCCGTCTCCATGGCGAAGGTGCCGATGAGGGCGTGGCGCACCACCCGCACCACCCCGTCCATGTCGTTGAGGTTGAGGGTGGACACCATGATAAGCCGCTCCGACAGGCCAATACGCCGGTGGAGGGCGAAGGAGACGAGGGTGATGACCGTCATGAAGCCCAGACCGCCCAACTGGATCATGGTCAGGATGACCGCCTGACCGAACAGCGTCCACTGGGTCCACGTGTCCACCAGGATCAGGCCGGTGACGCAGGTGGAGGAGGTGGCGGTGAACAGTCCGGTGAAGAACCCGGCGCTCTGTCCGTCCCGGGAGGCGATGGGCAGGGTCAGCAGCAACGCCCCGATCAGAATAATCGCCGCGAAGGAGCCCGCCACGATCCGGGTGGCGTTGAGGCTCCGGCTGCGGATAAAGCTGTCCCGCAGCCAGAGCGCGCATTTCTTGATCAAAGCCTTGGCCTCCTTAAGGGTGGGATGGAAACGATTTTGACGCAGAAAAGCATGCCGAAGGAAGGATTCCCTTCGGCATGCTCATTCAGTCCGGCGAATTCCAGCCGGGGATGGGAGCAGCGGGGGTATGAAACGCCCGGTCAGCACGCAGATATTCACTTCCCAGGCGCTTCTCCATGGCTCTCCTCATACCCCCTTGCACTTGCTCCCGCTTCCCAGGACAGACCGGCTCAATACAGCTTGGCGCCCGCCGGAATGTGGTCGTCCACCATCAGGCAGTGGAGCTTCTCCACGCCCTCCTCGTGGTGTACCGCGGAGATGATCATGCCGCAGGAGTCAATGCCCATCATCTTGCGGGGCGGCAGGTTGGTAATGGCGATGAGGGTCTTGCCCACCAGCTCCTCCGGCTCATAGGTGTCGTGGATGCCGCTCAGGATCACACGGTCCTCGCCGGTGCCGTCATCCAGAACGAACTTCAGCAGCTTCTTGCTCTTGGGCACGGCGGTGCACTCCTTGACCTTCACGGCCCGGAAGTCGGACTTGGCAAAGGTCTCGAAGTCCACGAACTCCTGGAACAGGGGCTCAATCTCCACCTTGGAGAAGTCCACCGGGCCCTGCTCGGCGGCGGGGACAGCGCAGTTGGTTCCAGCCGCGGCGCGCTTGGCGGACTCAGGCTTGTCCAGGGGCTTCATGGTGGGGAAGAGGATCACGTCGCGGATGGAGTCGGAGTCGGTGAGCAGCATCACGCAGCGGTCGATGCCGATACCCATGCCGCCCGTGGGGGGCAGGCCGTACTCCAGGGCGTTGATGAAATCCTCGTCCATCATGCCGGCCTCGTCGTTGCCCATCTCACGCAGGGCCAGCTCGTGCTCGAAGCGGCCGCGCTGGTCGATGGGATCGTTGAGCTCGGAGAAGGCGTTGGCAAACTCACAGTGGTTGATAAACAGCTCGAAGCGCTCGGTGAGGCGGGGATCCTTGGGGGAGCGCTTGGTCAGCGGGGACACCTCCACCGGATACATGGTGATGAAGGTGGGCTGGATCAGCTTCTCCTCCACCCGCTGGTCAAAGGCCTCGTACAGGGCGGTGCCCCAGGTGCGCTCGCAGCCCTCCAGATCGATGCCCTTGGCCTCGGCGGCCTTGCAGGCCTCCTCGTCGTCGGAGATGGCCTCAAAGTCCACGCCCACATACTCCCGGACGGCATCGATCATGGTCATGCGCTTCCAGCCGGGAGTCAGGTCAATCTCGTTGCCCAGCCAAGTCACACGATAGGAGCCCAGGATCTCCTTGGCAGCGGTGGAGAGAACCCCCTCGGCAATGTCCATCATGTCGTGGAAGTCGGCATAGGCCTCATAGAGCTCGATGGTGGTGAACTCCGGGTTGTGCTTGGGATCCATGCCCTCGTTGCGGAAGATGCGGCCGATCTCATACACCCGCTCAAAGCCGCCCACAGTGAGCCGCTTCAGGTTCAGCTCGGTGGCGATGCGCATATACATGTCGATGTCCAGGGTGTTGTGGTGGGTGATGAAGGGCCGGGCGGTGGCGCCACCGGAGATGGTGTTGAGGACAGGGGTCTCCACCTCCAGGTAGTCCCGCTCGTCCAGATACCGGCGCATATGCTTGATGAAGGCGGTGCGGATACGGAAGGTACGGCGCACGTCCTCGTTCATGATCAGATCCACATAGCGCTGGCGGTAGCGCATCTCCTTGTCGGTCAGGCCGTGGAATTTCTCGGGCAGAGGCTGGAGGGACTTGGAGAGAAGCGTCACCTTGTGGGCCTTGACGGAGATCTCGCCCCGCTTGGTCTTGAAGACCTCGCCTTCCACGCCCACGATGTCGCCGATGTCGGTCTTTTTGAACTTGGCGAAGGCCTCCTCGCCCAGCTCGTCCACGCGGACGTAGAGCTGGATGCGGCCCTTGCCGTCCTGCAGATCGCAGAACACGGCCTTGCCCATGCCCCGCTTGGACATGATGCGGCCGGCCACGGAGGTCATAGCGCCCTCCAGGGCCTCAAAGCCCTCCTTAATGTCGGCGGAGTGGTGCTTCACCACAAATTTGGTGATCTGGAAGGGGTCCTGGCCCGCATCCTGCAGCTCCTTGAGCTTGGCGCGGCGGATCAGGCGCTGTTCGGACAGGGACGGCTGCTCCTCGGGCTGGTTGACGCTTCTCTCTTCTGTGCTCATGACTCTGCTCCTTACTTTTGAATCTCTAAAATACGGTACCTCAGTACGCCGGCGGGGGCCTCCACCTGAACCTCGTCACCCACTGCGTTGCCCAGCAGGGCCTTGCCGAAGGGGGAGTCCTCGGAGATACGGCCGTTCATGGGGTCGGCCTCCTGGGAGCCCACGATCTTATACACCTCAGTCTCGTCGAACTCCTTGTCCAGCACGGTGACCGTAGAGCCGATGCGGACGTACTCGCCGCCGTCATCGCTGTCCTCGATGACCACACAGTTGCCCAAAATCTCCTCCACCTCGGCAATACGGGAGTAGAGCTTGCCCTGTTCCGTCTTGGCCTCGTCATACTCGCTGTTCTCGCTCAGATCGCCGAAGGAACGGGCCTCCTTGATCAGCTCGGCGACCTCCTTCTCCCGGACTGTCTTGAGGTAGGTCAGTTCATCCTGAAGCTCCTTCAGCCGCTCCAGGGTCAGTTTATATTCTTTCGCCATAAAGCCTTGCACACCTTTCCAAAGGGAGGCCGGGAGCCCGCGCCCCCGGTCCCGAATGATATACCTTATAATATAAAAATGGGCGCTATCACGCAGTATGTGTTATTATAGAGACTTTATTTCCGGCTGTCAAGTAAATTCTAGGCCCAGCCGCTCCCCCCGTCCAGCCTCCCAGAGCGCGGCCATCAGGGGGAGTTTTTCCCTATCCTCCGGCTCCAGAGCAGCGGCCCTCAGACGGATCCCGGCCAGCTCGGGCTCCGTCCCGAACAGAGACAGCACCCGCCGCCCCTCCAGCGCGCCTGTCCCGTCAAAGCGCACCGCTGCCGGGATCTCTCCGCTGTCTGGCCGGATGGGCGCGCCGAACTCCCGACGCAGCCAGGCGGCCAGCTCCCCGCCGCCCACCGGCGCGGAGACCGCCACGTCCCGCACCCTGGAGCACAAAAACTCCGCCGCCCGGACCATATCCCGGTCCACCCGCCGGCCCCGGAGGGCCACCGTCCCCTGATGGGGTGGGATCCCCTCCCGGCGGAGAGCTGCCAGGGCCAGCCCGCCGGCACAGGCCCGGAAGAAGGGTACTGGATCCACCGGCCCCAGCCCCCACCGGCACAGCAGTTCCCAGCGGCAAAACTCCTCCGGAACCAGCACCCCGGCATACCCCCGAGCCGGGCCAGACGCCGGCCGCCCGCTTCAGCCGGCCTGCTTCCCCCCAGCCGCCGGGCCGCACTCCGCCCGCAGCACCGTCAGCCCGTACCGCTCCTGCCGCCGGGGCTGCCCGTCCCCGTCGGCACAGTATACCAGCTCTCCAGCATCCTTCCACCCCCTCTCCTGGCAGGATATGCCGGAGCCCCCTCCGGTATCCGCCTTTTCACATCTGAACACACAGGAGCGGCCGTCCCACGGGCGGCCGCTCCTGCAATCATATTTACTTGATCCGGACCCCAGAAATGGTGAGGGGCAGGCCTTTGGAAGTAGTTGATGGGGTCCCGGCGGCTTCCGTCACCCGGATCTCCAGGTGGAGGTGATTGCCGGTGGAGGAGCCCGTGGTCCCCACATAGCCGATGACCTGTCCCTGGGAGACGGTCTGCCCCTTGGAAGCGTTGCGGCGGCTCATGTGAGCATACAGGGTGGAAGTGCCGTCGCTGTGGCTGACCACCACATAGTTGCCATACGAGTTATTGTAAGTAGAGGTGGTGACCACGCCGCTCTTGCACGCCAGAATGGAGGTGCCAGAGGGGGCGGGGACGTCGATGCCGGTGTGGTTGTTGGCCTTTCCGGTCACCGGATGCTTCC
>ENA-OPYT01000472-OPYT01000472.1-human-gut-metagenome-genome-assembly--contig:-NODE-472-length-12367-cov-2.543873_pt1 | contig 12367 bp, 12 predicted proteins | sample MGYA00242636_ERZ504480 | MGnify/ENA primary metagenome ERZ504480 (study PRJEB26092, sample SAMD00036228) | human gut metagenome | host: Homo sapiens | study: EMG produced TPA metagenomics assembly of...
ATGCAGGCGCAGGTCATCGGTCAACTCGGGATGGAAGGAGGTGGCGAGGATGTTCCCCTGCCGTACGGCGACGGGGAACCCGTTGACCCGGGCGAGTACCTCCACGCCGGGGCCGACCTCTTCAATGAGCGGCGCTCGGATGAAAACGGCTTCGAGGGGAGGCTGATCCGTTGGATTGCCATCCGCTGCGGGGAATGGGCACAGCTCCAGCGGAGCCGTGAAGCTGTCGATCTGCCGCCCGAAGGCGTTCGGCGCACGGAAGCGTTCAAGAGGCCGATGCGCGGCTGCTCGGGATGATCGAGGATGTCCGAGCAGAGCAAGATAAGCCCCGCACACGTGCCGAATACGGGCATTCCGCTTTGGATCAGCTCCCGTACACGGCCCATCATGCCCCATTCGATGAGGAACTTGCCCATGACCGTGCTCTCGCCTCCGGGGAAGACAAGGCCGGAAAGCCCTTCGAGGTCTTCCCTCGTGCGGATTTCCACGGTTTCGGCTCCGCAGAGGCAGAGGGAACGGACGTGTTCCCGGAAGGCCCCCTGAATGGCCAGCACGCCGATGCGCGGAGCGGACGTTGCGGCCATCGGTTTACCAGCCCCGTTCCTGCATACGCTGTTCGGGCGCGATGGTCGAGATTTCCAGGCCGGGCATGGCTTCGCCGAGATCGCGGGAGACTTCGGCAAGAATCTTGTAATCATTGTAGTGGGTCACGGCTGCGACAATGGCCTTGGCGCGCTTGGCCGGATCTGTGGACTTGAAGATGCCGGAGCCCACGAACACGCCGTCAAGGCCGAGCTGCATCATGAGAGCGGCGTCGGCGGGCGTGGCGATGCCGCCAGCGGCGAAGTTCACCACGGGCAGACGGCCTTCGGCGCGGATCTTGAGCACGAGTTCGAGCGGCGCGCCGTTTTCCTTGGCGAAGTTGGCGACTTCCTCTTTCGGGCAGGGCGCACAGGGCGCGGACTTCGCCGAGGACCATGCGGCAGTGGCGCACGGCTTCGACGACGTTGCCGGTTCCGGGGCTCGCCCTTGGTACGGATCATGGAAGCGCCTTCGGCGATGCGGCGCAGGGCTTCGCCAAGGTTGCGGCCCGCACACGAACGGCACGGTGTAGTCGCGCTTGTCGATATGGAAGCGGTCGTCGGCGGGGGTCAGCACTTCGCTCTCGTCGATATAGTCGACGCCGAGGGATTCAAGGATGCGGGCTTCGATGATGTGCCCGATGCGCGCCTTGGCCATGACCGGGATGGTCACGGCGTCCATGATGCGGAGGACGATGGTCGGATCGGCCATGCGGGCGACGCCCCCGGCCTTGCGGATATCGGCGGGGACGCGCTCAAGCGCCATGACGGCGCACGCGCCCGCTTCCTGTGCGATTTTTTGCCTGTTCGGGGGTGGTGACGTCCATGATGACGCCGCCCTTCAACATTTCGGCCAGGCCGGACTTGAGCTGGAACGTTCCTTTTTCCATGATCTATCTCCTTGAGAAGCTGCTGATTGCGTTGATGATGGACGCAACTTAACAGCGCTCCGGAGAACCGGGGGAGCGATCCGGCTGGTCATGGATCAATCTTTTTGGCGAGCGGGACAATGTGGATTGTCATGGTGACAATGCATGGAGGTAAAAAAGAATGTAAATACAGCTTGATGAAGTGTGACGGATAGTGTGTCACCTCAATGTGTGTCTTTTTAAAAGAGAACCTGTGCTCCCAAAAAGACCTGCGAACAGGGATTCAATAAGCACAAAGCTCATTTGGAAAGAGAGGGGTGGGGTTTGGGGAGGGGAGGGAAAAGTGTGGGTTCCCCCTTTCTTCAGAAAAGTTTTCCTCCCAAATGGTTCTACTTGTCTTCGACCTTGCCTTCCAGTTCGGCAATGCGGAACTCGACATCCTCCCAGCGCTGGAGAGCGGCGGTCTGCTCGTCGTCAAGCTCGGAGATGCGCTTGGCGGTAGCGTTGAATCCGTCGGGATCGCGCGCGAAGAAGCCGGGATCGTTGAGCCGGTCTTCCAGCGTATGCTGTTCGTCTTCCAGCGCCGCCATCTTGCCGGGCAGGGGCTTCCAATTCGTCTTTGAGCATTTGAAGCTCGCGCTGTTCCTTGAAGGTCAGCTTGCGTGGGCCGATCTTGGCGGGAGGGGCCAGCGGCTTGGGTTTCGGCTTGTCGGTGTGGGCAGCCACGGGCTCGGGGCGCTGGCGCAGCCAGTCCGTGTACCCGCCCACGTACTCGCGCACCTGCCCGTCGCCTTCGAGCGCCAGTGTGGTGGTGACGAGGTTGTCGAGGAACTCGCGGTCGTGGCTGACCATGAGCACCGTCCCTGAATAGCTGGCGAGCAGCTCTTCAAGCAGTTCCAGCGTTTCCACATCCAGATCGTTGGTGGGTTCGTCGAGAACCAGCAGGTTGGAAGGCATGGTGAACAGCTTGGCTAGGAGAAGGCGGTTACGCTCGCCGCCGGAAAGCGTGTGCACCGGAACCCTGAGCCGGTCCGATTCAAAGAGGAAATCCATGAGGTAGCTGGCCACATGCGCTGCTGCCCGTTGATGGTCACGGTGTCGTTGCCGTTCGCCACGTTGTCCATGACCGATTTTTCAGGATCGAGCGAGGAGCGGAGCTGATCGAAATAGCTGACTTCGAGCCGCGTCCCGTGCCGGATGGAGCCTTCCGTGGGTTCGAGCTCGCCGAGAAGGAGGCGGAGCAGGGTGGTCTTGCCCACGCCGTTGTTGCCGATGAGCCCGATGCGGTCCCCGCGCTGGATGATGGTCGAAAAGGCGTTGAATACGCGGTAGCCGTCGGGGTAGCGAATCCCGCCTGTTTCGCCTCGATCACCAGCTTGCCGGAGCGTTCCGCCTCCTGCGCGAGCATGGAAACGACGCCTTGACGCGACACGCGGGCCATCCGTTCGGAGCGCATGGCCTGCAGCGCGCGGACGCGGCCCATGTTGCGGGTGCGGCGGGCCTTGATGCCTTGCCGTATCCACGCTTCTTCCTGCGCGAGCTTCTTGTCGAAGGCCGCGGCCTGTTTTTCCTCGGCGTCGAGGCGTTCCTCCCGGCGTTCGAGGAACTGGTCGAACGTGCAGGCATAACTGTAGAGCTGGGAGCGGTCCACCTCCACGATACGCGTGGCGAGGCGGCGCACAAAGGCGCGGTCATGGCTGATGAAGACGAAGGTCTTGACCCGCCGGACGAGGAAATCTTCCAGCCATGCGATGGTCTTGATGTCCAGATGGTTGGTGGGCTCGTCGAGCAGCAGGTTTTCGGAGGCAACGAGGGCGCGGGCCAGCGCCACGCGGCGCTTGTTCCCGCCGGAGAGCGTGGCGAAGTCCGCCTCGGGATCGAGCCCGAGCTGGTTGATCGCCTCAAGGATGTCGCCGTGGCGTTCCCAGCCTTCCCCGGTCTGGAGGAGATTGCGGGCCAGCGCCAGTTTGGCGGCGGAGAGCTGATCCTCGCGGCCCGTGGCAATGAGATGGGCCGCGGCCAGCGCTTCGCCTTCCTTGCCAAGCCCTGAGGCCACCACGCCGAAGACCGGGCCGCTCCAATGATCGGGCACGGCCTGCGGCATATGCCCGAACGTGACGCCCGGCGTGCGGACGATGGTGCCGCCGTCGGGCGTGAGGTCGCCGGACAGCAGGGCCATCAGGGACGACTTGCCGACGCCGTTGCGCCCGACGAGACAGACCCGCTCACCCTGCTCCACATGCAGGTCGGCGGTATCGAGAAGCGTCTTGCCGCCCAGATTGAGCGTGACGCCCTGTAAACTCAAAAGTGCCATGAACTCCCTCGCAGGATACGCGAAAACGGATCGCGGGAACGTTTGTTGCGTAAGAAAGAGCGCGGCGGAACGCTTGGGGGGACCTTTCCGGCCGCCCGGAGCGCGCCGCGCGGCGCTGACGGTACGGATTCTGTCCCGAAAGATATGCCGCTTCCTTAAAAGAAGCAAGGGAATGGCCCTGATGCCGCTCCTGCCGCCATGTCGGGCGTGATGATGCGGCGCTTGTTCCATGATTCTTTTGACACCGAAAAACTCTGAAGAGCGCCCCGCGTTGCCACTGCCTTTTTTTGAGGTATGGTCATGGCAAATGTCCTTGGCTGTTCTGTGGGGAGTGGCTCTGTTCGGAAGCCGGGGAAACGAACGTTCTCATGGGTGGATGAGGAAATCATGAAAGTGCGCAATCCCTTTGCTGGTCTGTTGGCCCTGTTTTTTGTGGTCGCGTGGTGCCTGAGCGGCTCCGCAGCGTTCGCCAAGCCCCTTGTGCCTCTTCGCACGGCATGGCTCGGCGAGCATGAAACGTTTTTGGTCTGGTACGCCAGAGAAAAGGGATGGGACAAGGCTGAAGGGCTGGATCTCGAATTGCTGCCCTTTGAATCCGGTAAAAACGTCATTGACGAAATGCAGTCGTCCAATTGGGCCATTGCCGGCGTTGGCGCCATGCCCGCGCTGACCGCTTCGTTGAGCAGCCGTCTGTACATCGTCGGCATCGGCAACGACGAATCCGCTTCCAACGCTATTTTCACGCGTGCCGACAGCCCCATCCTCAAGATGAAGGGGTTTAACCCCAACTGCCCGGAAGTGTACGGTAATCCCGGATCCGTGCGCGGGAAGACCTTCATCGTCCCCAAGGGCACGTCCGCTCACTACATGCTGAGCCGCTGGCTGCACGTCCTTGGCCTGAACGAGCGTGACGTCAACATCGTCGACATGCAGCCGTCCGAAGCCATGAAGGCGTTTGCCGACGGCCAGGGCGACGCCATCGCGCTGTGGGCCCCCAGACCTTTGAAGCCGAAAAGCTCGGCCTGAAGACCGTCGCGCACTCCAGCGACTGCAACGCCCGCCAGCCCATCCTGCTCGTCGCCAATATGGATTATGCCAACAAGCACAAGGGCGACATCGTGGCCTTCCTCCGCGTGTATCTCCGCAGCGTGGACATGATGAAGAAGACCCCGCCGAGGACCTTGCCGACGACTACATGCGTTTCTACAATGCGTGGACCGGCAAGACCATGACCCGTGAGGAAGCCATCCGCGACATCAAGGATCACCCGGTATACGCTCTCGACCAGCAGCTTGATATGTTCAAGCAGAGCTATGGGACCAGCGAACTGCGTGAATGGCTGCATGATATCGTTCCTTCCAGAACGAGAGCGGCGAATCTGGATCGGCGTGACTTGGCCCGCCTTGAGCGCCTCCATTACGTCACCGACATTTACCTGAAGGCTGTGAAGGCACCCGCCAAAAAGTAGTTCTCGCACCGAAAAATGTTTTTGAAGGTGGTTCCGGGATGTTGCGTTCCGGAACCACTCTTGTTTGAGAAAGAGGAGGCGATTTTTGTGAAGTTCTGTTTGACTTTTTCCGTTTGTTTGAGAAAAATCGCCTTCCGTCTTGTTTCTTCCCGGAAAAAACGCAGGCTGCCCGTGTTCTTTTCGCGCGGCCCGTTTTTGTGTGTTCGTTTAACCGGAGCGGCTCCGTGGCCGTTCCGGTTTCATCTGTCTGCCATACGGGTAACAGGTCGGTATCAAAGTATGTTTTTGAAAAATGAGGGATCTTGAGCTCTTTCAGGCCGTGCAGGAATACGGTTGTGGAAAAGTTTTTCACAAGCCAGTGCATAACAGGGCCCCCTCATATGAAAACCCTTGTCTCCCAAGGGTAAAGAAAACATCGGAGAAGTGGCGGTATTGCAAAAAGGCCTGTCATTACGGGTAACTTTTTTATCCTCCTTTGTGGGAAGCCTTTTGCGCCCCGACGGGCAGAAACTCCGCGAATCTGCTTTGTCACAGGACAAGTCAAACGCTAGAAGAATCGGATATGAAAACTCAGTGGCTCAAAATCTGTGAAGATCTGCAAAACAGGCTCAACCCCGGCACCTACAAGGTTTGGGTTGCGCCTCTCACCGCCGACCTTGAAGGGGAGGGGAAGATCCGTCTGTCCGCCCCCAATGGATTTGTGGCGACGTGGGTACGCGATCGCCTGCTGAACGACATTTCCGATGCGGCCTCCGCCATTTTCGGGCGGACGATGGAAATCAGCGTGGTCGCGGGCAATCCTCCCGCCAAACCGAGCCGTTCCGTTCCGGGGCGTCCTGCCGTCTCCGTTGAGGGTGAGCCCGCTCCGGCTCGTCGTCCCCGTACGGCTCCCGCGCCCCGTCCGGTGGCCGCTCCGTCCCTGCTTTCTTCCGCTGCCGAGCAGCTTTCCCTGCCCATCACCATGCCCGTGAACCAGTCCGTCCCGCACAACTGGCGGTACGCGTTCGACAGCTTTGTGGTCGGCCCCACCAATGACATGGCCTATGCCGCGGCGCGCAACATGGCGCGTTCCGGTGCCGCCGTGGATACCTTGTTCCTCAGCTCCGGGCCCGGGCTCGGCAAGACGCACCTCACGCAGGCCGTGGGGCAGGCTCTGTGCGAGGCCAGCAACCGCTCCAATCCTAAGGTCGAGTATCTGACCGCCGAAGAGTTTTCGAGCTGTTTTGTGCAGGCCCTCCAGTCGCGGACCGTGGATCGCTTCAAGGGGCGTTTCCGCGATGTGGATTTGCTGCTCCTTGAGGACGTGCATTTCCTCCAGGGCAAGGAAAAGATGCAGGATGAGGTGCTTTCCACCATCAAGTCCCTGCAGGAAAAGGGAAGCCGCGTCGTCCTGACGAGTTCCTTTGCGCCCTGCGAGCTGCGGAACGTGGACAACAGCCTCGTGTCGCGTTTCTGTTCGGGGTTCCTCGCCGGTATTGAAAAGCCCGACGCCAGCACGCGCCGCCGTATCCTTCAGGAGAAGGCCCGCCAGAACAACGCGCTGTTGTCCGATACGGTGGTGGATGTGCTGACCGAGCGCCTCACCGGGGATATCCGGCAGTTGGAAAGCTGCGTGCACAACCTGCTGCTCAAGGCCAAGCTGCTTGGCTGTACCATTTCCGTGGAAATGGCGCAGGAAATTCTGGCGCAGTACAGCCTTGACGATCCTTTTGTGGATGTGGATTCCATTATCCGTAAGGTGTGCGAAGGGTTTGGCCTCTCGCCCGAGCAGTTGGCATCCCGCAGCCGGAAGCAGAATCTGGTGGTGGCCCGCAACACGATTTTCTATCTCGCCCGCAAGCACACCGAGTTATCCTTGCAGGACATCGGCGACAAGTTTTCCCGCCGTCATTCCACAGTGCTCAAGGGTATCGCTTCGGTTGAGCGCGAGCTGCGCCGCGAGTCGCCCCTCGGACGTCAGATTGCCGGCACGCTGGCTTTGCTGGAGCGGCGTTAGGTTGCATTGGGAAACCGGGGAAGGGAAAGCCTTTTCTGAAGAAAGGGGGGCTACCCCCACGCTTTTTCCCTCCCTTGCCCGGACTCCATCCCTCCCTTCCCAAAGGCTTTTGATTTTATCGAATCCTTCATTGTGGGTTTTCGGATTTCGTGAACGGCTTTTTTGAAAAGAAAAGGGCATCCCGTTGGATGCCCTTTTGCGTTACGGCGTTGGTCGATTAAGCGAGACGAACGAACCGAACATGCAACCTCGCGGTGGGGGGGGTGCTGACTGGAAAACGAAGGAACTTTCAACCTTGCCTTCCCATTTCGTAAAAGCCTTGGGAAGGAGAGAGGAGGGAGGAGGAAAACCCTTCTCAAGAAGGCTTTCCTCTCCCCTCTCCCGATTTTCCTCTTTCCTTTTTTCACTCCACAGGCGGATTCCAGCCGCTGTCTCCGCCCGCGCCGGTGGTGGTAATGAAGCGGACTGCAGAGACCGTGCCGTCCGGGGCGACGCGGGCCATGATGCGGAAGGTCGTGGGCTTGCCGTGCCGCCGTACCTGAATATCGTCAACCCAGCCGATGGTCGAGCCGAAGCGCAGATCGCTGAATACGTATTCTGTATATCCCTCAAGGGGCCCCTCCAACGGAATTTCAGCCTCAAGGGCGGGGTAGAGGGCAAAGCGCTCGTACGCGCGGAACATGCGGTCCTTCGCGGCAAGCTCGGCCCAAAGAGGCTGCGGCGGCTTGGCGTAGGCAACGAACGTCTGAGGCTCCTCAGTGAACACCGTATAGCCCGCTACGTCCCAGACGCTCCCGCGATCCAGAATGAGCTTCCAGTGGAAAGGCGTGAAGGCGTCGGGTACGAGATGCACGGCGCGCACATCATCCCAGAGGCCCTTTCCACGTTGCTCGGGAGTCAAATCCTCACTGAGAAGCTCTTGGGTGAAAACGTCGGGCGTGTAATGGCTGTCCTTGAGATGCGCCTCAAGCCCCACCCGTGTGGCCAGCGAGCCGAGCGGGTAGAGGATGGTCCAGAGCAGCAGGCCGATCATGACGGCGCGCCGCTTCCGCCAGAATATGAGCCCAAGGGCCAACGGCAGGAGAAGCAACGGGTCTACGATAAACAGCGCATTCAAACGTACCCTGTAGTCGCTGAACGGCAGAAAGACCTGCGTGCCGTACGAATTCATGCAGTCCAAAAAAATGTGATGCAGAATGAGCAGGTAGGCCACGAGCCATGCCAGCGTCAGCGGCCAGCCGAATGGCGGAGAGTCGTCGGGGACTTTGGGGACCCGCCAGCGGTTCATCAGCCAGGGGATGAGGGCAAGGAGGAAAGCGAGCCCCAAACCGCCGACGAACGAATGGGTGATCCCCCGGTGGTACTCAATGTATTGCAGCGGGGTGCGGGTAAAGAAGACATCCATATCGGGAGAAGCCGCTACCAGCGCCGCCCATGCCGGAAGCCACCAGCGGCGTTTCCCCGGCAGGGCGCAGCCAATGACGGCTCCGCTCAAGGCATGTGTGATCGGTTCCATAGCGTTCCTTATCTTGCAAAAAAAGAAGGGGAAGGGCTTTTTCCGTGAAAAGCCTTCTTCCCCGGTGTCTCGCCAAATGGTGCGGCGTATCACAGTGTTTTGTGCCGAGCGCACCTGCCTCATTCAACAGGAAAATAAGCTCGGATTGCCCTTGCGCAAGCTATCACTCCCGAGAGCCAACCAGCGATCAAAAGCGACTCCAAGGGAGTGCCAGAGACGCGTTCAGGGCGGCATTGAGGGAATACGGTTTTTCTAGAAAACAAAAGCCATTGCGTGCATCAATGCTGCGAAAAGGCAACACTGCCCTGACCAAGCAGGTCGTGCATGTGGACCATGCCGAGCAGGCGGCGCTCTTCGTCAGCAATGGGCAACACCGTGATCGCTTTGCTTTCCATGAGCTCAAGAAGCGTGGCGACCGTGTCGCCTCGGGTCCCGCAGCGGGGAGAAGGCGTCATGACGGTGCTGACCGGGGCCTCGGGATTGAGCGTCCCGCGGCAAACGGCCCGCCTGACGTCGCCGTCGGTCAGGATGCCGCTGATCCTGTGTTCGCCATCGAGCAGAAGCACGGCTCCAAGCTTGCCTTGATCCAGTTGACGCAGGGCTTCCGACAAGAGGCTTGTTTCGGAAAGCTGAGGAAGGCCCTCGGTCCGCATGACTTCGCTGACGTTGAGCTTCAGGCGTTGCCCCAGACTGCCTCCGGGATGGTAGCGCAGGAAATCTTTTTCCGTAAATGATTTTAGCTGCATCAGACAAACGGCCAGCGCATCGCCGAGGGCGAGGACCGCAGTGGTCGAGGCTGTGGGGGCAAGCCCGTGCGGGCAGGCTTCACGGGGTACGCCCGAATGCAGCGTCACGTCGGCAAGGCGGCCAAGGGTGGAGTCCTCCCGTCCCGTCATGGCGATCAGGCTGGTGCCGAGCGATTTCAGCGCGGGCAGGATGGCGTTCAGCTCCGCCGTTTCACCGGAATTGGAGATGGCAATGATGACGTCGTCTTTGCGGAGGCTCCCCAGATCTCCGTGGGCTCCTTCCACGGGATGGAGAAAGAAGGCCGGCGTACCGGTCGAAGAAAAGGTGGCGGCAAGCTTGCGGCCGACCAGGCCGGATTTGCCGATGCCGGTCACGACCACACGCCCGGTGCACGCCGCCAGAAGCCCCAGCGCAAGGACGAGGGGGGCTTTTTCCGGCGTCCGGGCGTTGAGCCGGTCCCGCACGGCGGCGAGCCCGGCGATTTCAGTATTCAGAACGTCCTGCGCGAGCTTGATGAGCGCGGCGGGTCCGGTATGGGAAGGTACGGATTGGGTCATGGGAAAACGTCCTTGAAGCGCATGGGCGTGCCGTCGTTACAAGAGAAAAAGAGAGCGAACAAGAAGCATAGAAAAGAATGGCCCGCAGGCAAGCTGGCGAGGGGCCGTCATCTCTCATGCGGAGAACAATATTTCTCAGCCTGTTGACGATATAAGTCGGTTCACGTACTCACGAAAGAGGCTGTTCCGTCCGTTTTTCCCCTCCTCGCATCCTTCTTTTACGATATGGAAGCCTTTCACAATATTGCAAGGCGAAGCCCGTTCGGGTATCCACCTCTCTCTACCATTTCATTTGGGAGTCCCCTATATGGATATTAAGGAAGTCCGCGCCAACGCCAAAGAGCGCATGAAGGGTTTTTGCCGTGTTTGTCCCGTGTGCGATGGGCGCGCCTGCGCAGGCGAAACGCCCGGTATGGGCGGCATCGGAACCGGGAGCGCGTTCAAGAACAATGTGGCCGCGCTTGCCGGCATCCGTCTGAACATGCGTCTGATTCATGAGGTCAAGAAGCCCGTCACGGAAACGGAGGTGCTCGGATTCAGGTTGCGCCTGCCCGTGCTGGCCGCTCCCATAGGGGGAACCTCCTTTAATATGGGCGGGGCCCTTTCCGAGGCGGAATACGCGCGGGCCATCGTATCCGGCTGCCGCGAAGCGGGCATTGTCGGCTGTGTCGGCGACGGCGCGCCGGATGAACTGCACGAAGCGGGGAATGCCGCCATCACCGCCGAAGGCGGCTGGGGGATTCCGTTCATCAAGCCGTGGGAAGGCGAGGAACTGGAGCGCAAGATGTGCAGGGCCGCAGCCACCGGAACCCGTGTGCTCGGCATGGACATCGACGCAGCCGGGCTGATTGCCCTGGCCCGCATGGGGCGCCCCGTGTCTCCGAAAACGTGCGCCGAATTGGCGGCCATCGTGGATCGTTCGCATGAGCTTGGTATGAAATTCGTGCTCAAGGGCATCATGACGGTCGAAGATGCCATCGCCGCCGAGCGCGCCGGATGCGACGGCATCGTGGTTTCCAACCACGGCGGGCGGGCTCTGGATCATACGCCGGGGACCATCGAGGTCCTTCCCGCCATCGCCGCGCAGGTCAAGGGCCGCATGGCCGTTTTGATGGATGGCGGCATCCGTGACGGGCTCGACGTGCTCAAGGCGTTGGCCTTCGGCGCGGACGCCGTGCTGATTGGCCGTCCCTTCTGTCTCGCCGCCGTGGGGGGCGGTTCCGAAGGCGTGAAGCTGACGGCGGATCATCTTTACAATCAGCTTGTGCGCAGCATGGTGTTGACAGGCTGCCCGTCCGTCCGCGAAGCCGGGCGCCACCTCGTCAGTACGGCCCATCTCGCCTAATCCATACGGAGTTTTCATGAAAGTCAGTTTGCCTCAAAGAAACAAGCTCGCTCAGTCCATGTTGTGGAACCTGTTCCTGCTGACTGTCGGCGCTGTTTTCTTTTCTCTCGGCGCGCAGGCTGTGGCCGCGCATCACGGCTTCCTTACCGGGGGGATTTTCGGTGCCGGTCTGCTCGGCTGGTATACGACCGGGCTGTTTACGCCCGCGATCTGGTACCTGTTGATCAATATACCGCTGTTCTTCGTGTCGTGGTTCCAAATCGGGCGTCAGTTTTTCTTCTACAGCCTGTACGGAAGCCTTGCGACCACGATCATCAGTGAACTTATCACTTTTCAGGTCCCGATTCAGGATCACTTCTACGCGGCGATTACGGCGGGCGTCCTTTGCGGTACGGGTACCGGGCTCATGCTGCGGACGCTGGGGTCCGGCGGCGGCCTGGATCTCATCGGTGTTATCCTGAACAAGCGCTGGAACATCGGCATCGGGCGGTTTAACTTCTGTTTCAACGCGGTGATGTTCCTCGCTTCTATGGCGACCATTTCCCTTGATATGGTCATCGTGTCGTTCATTCAGGTTTTCGTGGCCTCCGCGACCATCGAATACGCGCTCCGCATGGGCAGCCAGAGGAAGATGGTCTACGTGGTCACCGATCGGGGCGAGGCGCTGTGCGAGGCGATCATCGCCGAAGGCTATGGCGGCGCGACCGTGCTCAAGGGCAAGGGCGCGTACAGCGGCGGCGACCGCGAGATCATCCTTACCGTAACCAACAACATCATGTTGCGGCGCTTGGAGAACCTTGTTTTCGCCATTGACGACAAGGCTCTCTTCATCGTGGAGAATACCTTCTACGTTTCCGGCACCCGGTATCCGCGGAAGTCGATTATTTAGGAGAACCCTTTTGGGGAAGGAAGATGCCTTTTTTCAAAAGGGGCCCTTCCTCCTCCCCAAACCGCACCTCCATCCTCCTCAACCT
>ENA-OPYT01000473-OPYT01000473.1-human-gut-metagenome-genome-assembly--contig:-NODE-473-length-12340-cov-4.426595_pt1 | contig 12340 bp, 10 predicted proteins | sample MGYA00242636_ERZ504480 | MGnify/ENA primary metagenome ERZ504480 (study PRJEB26092, sample SAMD00036228) | human gut metagenome | host: Homo sapiens | study: EMG produced TPA metagenomics assembly of...
TGGTTATGCCTGCCGCCGCAACTCCGAAAGGCAATATCGGCTTCAAGCAACTTCCGGCAGGACGCTATGCCATATTCCTGTATAAGGGTTCGTACGAACACCTGCAAAGTGTGTACGACACAATCTATGGAAAATACATCCCTGAAATGGAATGTACATTCAGGGATGAAGCCAGTGCCGAACGATACCTGAATAATCCGGCTGATACTGCACCGGATGAGTTACTGACAGAAATCTATATTCCGATAGAATAAATTAAAATATGTAAGGTATGGGTTCGTCATTCTTCATTATGTCCGGAATGAGAAACCATACCTTATGAAACAGACAAACACCCCTACTTCATCTGCTTATAGTCCGCAATGAATCCTTCCGTCATCCACTTTGCCAGAGCCTGACGGTTGGAACTGATAACGAAACGGCGCTGGTCGAACGTATTCTGGATATTACCCAGTTCAACGAAGACCGAAACCGGAGCGGCTTGCAGCAGCACGTAGAGGTTACGCGAACTGACAGTCCCTTCAAATCCGCGATTGGGCTGATGTTTGTCATATTTCGATTCGAAAGTTTCTTTCATGGTAACCGCCAGTTTCTTTCCCGACACGCTTTTCGGAGCATGGTAAAAGAATACATCCGTCTGCGCACTCCTGCTGCGGCTGTCCACATGCAAGAATATAGCCCGGCAATACTTATACTTCCTACGGTCTTTCCGGTAGAGTTCATTGATTTTGGTGCAACGCTGTTGCAGGCGGGCTACCTGATTCAGCGGAATGGCATCGCCCATGCACGTTTCCCGCTTACTGTTGGAAAGGTAGCGGCTGTCGCGGATTCCGTCTTTGGCATCCTGAATGATGATATGCACTTCCGCCCCTTCCTGCATCAGGTTACGGGCAAGGCGCAAGGCAACATCATAGGCATATTCATCCTCGTGCAATTCCACCTTTCCAATTTTTCCGATAGCTCCGGGATCGGGACCGCCATGCCCGCTGACCACATAGAAGCAAGCACCCTGCAAGCGGTTGGAAGTCACTGTCACATCGGCCAGCTTCTTCCCGAACAGCCGTTCGCGAACCACTCTCTTTTTACCGGCAACAGCTTTGGGCGAAACGGAAGCAGAAGTCCCTTTCTTCAAGGGCGGCAACACATATTTCACTCCCAATCGCAGTTCCTCTTTTCCACGCAGACGTTTTTCGTTCAGCTTCATAAACTCATTATAGTAGGCTTTTCCCGGACGTTTGTTCCGTTCCAGAAAAGACGAAATACCCTCGCCCGATTTGGGTGTGGCATATTCTCCCTGAGCAGAGACATCCAAAAGAAGAAAAGTACAGAAGAGAACAGCAAGCAAGCAAAATATACGTTTCATATTCCCGTTATTCGTCATTTATTTCGTATCGGCAGCAGATTTTCAACTGCTAAATTATAGCATTTTACCATTCGCGCGCACAAAATTATATTTTTTTCCCTACTTTTGCGACAACTTACGTGTTTTAAAGAAAAGAAACTCTAAATACAGATAGCATTATGGCAAAGCAATTCAAGCCGGAGACACTGTGCGTACAGGCAGGGTGGACTCCTAAAAAGGGAGAACCCCGCGTACTCCCCATTTATCAAAGTACAACTTTCAAATACGATACCAGCGAGCAAATGGCGCGTCTGTTCGACCTCGAAGACAGCGGTTACTTCTATACCCGTCTGCAAAATCCTACGAACGATGCCGTTGCCGCCAAGATAGCCGCCCTCGAAGGCGGTGTAGCCGCTATGCTGACATCGAGCGGACAAGCAGCGAATTTCTATGCCATCTTCAACATCTGCCAGGCAGGCGACCACTTCGTATGCTCATCCACTATCTATGGCGGAACGTTCAACCTGTTTGGCGTGACAATGAAAAAGCTGGGTGTCGATGTAACGTTTGTCAACCCCGATGCGCCCGAAGAGGAAATCTCTGCCGCTTTCCGTCCGAACACCAAAGCCCTGTTCGGCGAAACAATCTCCAACCCTACGCTGGAAGTTCTCGACATCGAAAAGTTTGCCCGTATCGCCCACAAGCACGGCGTACCTTTGATTGTAGACAATACTTTCCCCACTCCTATCAACTGCCGCCCGTTTGAATGGGGAGCCGATATAGTAGTCCACTCCACTACCAAATATATGGACGGACACGCCACCAGCGTAGGCGGAGCAGTTGTAGACAGCGGCAATTTCGACTGGGAAGCACATGCCGACAAATTCCCCGGTCTCTGCACACCGGACGAATCGTATCACGGACTGACTTATACAAAAGCTTTCGGCAAACTGGCTTACATCACTAAAGCAACGGCGCAACTGATGCGCGACCTCGGCAGCATCCAGTCTCCGCAGAATGCGTTCTTGCTGAACCTCGGTCTGGAAACTCTGCACCTGCGCATGCCGCAACACTGCGGCAATGCCCAAAAAGTAGCCGAATACCTTTCCAAAACGACAAAGTGGCATGGGTGAACTATTGCGGACTGCCCGACAACAAGTATTACGCATTGGCACAGAAGTACATGCCCAACGGCTCCTGCGGCGTTATCTCTTTCGGACTGAAAGGCGGCCGCGAGGTGTCTATCAAGTTTATGGACTCGTTGAAGCTGGCAGCTATCGTAACTCACGTTGCCGATGCACGTACCTGCGTGCTCCATCCTGCCAGCCATACGCACCGCCAGCTCTCTGACGAGCAACTGTTGGAAGCAGGTATCCGCCCCGACCTCATCCGTTTCTCGGTGGGTATTGAAAATGCGGATGATATCATCGCAGATATAGAACAGGCGCTGAACGCGTAAGCATCATCTGTTCAAGTGAAACGCATCATCTGTCGAGGGCTGTTCAATCATACATTCAGCCTCAACGGATGATGCGTTTCATTATTATTCAGTTTTCAATGTTATCGGCAGGCTTTCCTTACCCTGACAGAAGGTCTTTGCCTTCACTACCGGAGCATGGCACGGCACGGGCGCTTCCCACAAAGCGGATTGGGCATCCGGTTCCGAACCATCCGTTGTGTAACGTATTTCAGCACCTCGAATGGCAACGTTGGCATAAAGCTTACCGTCCTTCACCAACAATCCCGGATGAGGCAGGCGGAAATTGATACCGTTCCTTGTCCAATAAGGCATTTCCATATCGCTGATTTTTTCATAATACAACGCCAATGCTTTGTTGAAGGCTTGCTGTTCCTGTGCACCCCGCAGTTCTTCCCATGCCGGATAAGCATTCCAGCCACGCTCTGCCAGTCCCATGATTTTCGGGAAAAGAAGGTATTCCACACCGTTAAAGCTACGGATTGTTTCGGCAAACAACTGGCCTTGCACACCCAGGATATTCTTTCGCCCCTCTGCCGTCAGAACAGTTTTTCCCTTTTCCGCTGCATCCAAATCGACGGGATTGCCTGCACCGTCCGTACGCAACGAACGATAGATGCTGAAAGGAAGCATGGAGAAAGAGACTGACTCATCCACATAACCGCCCCAATCGAGCCCGCGCTCGTCGGGATGCCCGTTGTACGCCATATCCATATAGAAATTGCCCACATTACAGAGAATCACCGGGTAGCCGTTATTGGCAATCTGATACACCACCTCATCGTATCCCGGAACCGTATTCCAGCAGTACACGCCTGCCGCCTGAGTCCGCAATTGCCGGTGAGCCTCTTCGGTATGCCCTAAAGCGACTTCCTGCCAACCGCTGAATTTCAGCCCGTTCCTTTGCATGATGTCTGCCATCTGCGTGATGAAATGCTCTGCCAAGTCATGCGGTTTCGTCATTCCTTTCTCTTTCATCAACGCCTGACATTTTGGAGAACCCAGCCATACGCCGCGCGCCACTTCATCGCCGCCAAGATGCACCGTAGCCAGCGGTACGCCGGCTTCCCTGTACATAGCCGCAAGTTCCTGAATCACTTTCTCCATAAAGCGATAAGTAGAGGGCATGGCCACATTTATCACATTGTCCGTATAATACTGCACGGATGTGTAGCGGGAAGTATCTTCCGGCTCACTCAGCAGATATTCGGCGGCCTTTTCCACATCCGTGTCCTTATACTTATTATAACGCGCTTTCATGGAGACGATAGCCGCACGGGCATGTCCGGGAGATTCTATTTCCGGTATGACGCGGATATGTCTTTCGGCAGCATAGCGCAACAGACCGATAAAGTCCTCACGGGAGTAATATCCGTTGCCTACGGTTGCGGCATCCGGGTCGTAACCGCCGTCATAGCACGGATAGAGGCAACGGCTCTCGTCGGTGGTATGTCCGCGGCGGCTGCCTACAGCGGTCAGTTCTTCCAGTCCCGGAATTTCCAGACGCCATGCCTCATCATCCGAAAAATGGAAATGAAGCACATTCATTTTGTAAGAAGCGAAAATGTCCACCAGCTTTTTCAGATTGTCTACGGTAGTGAAGTTGCGGGCAATGTCTATCATCTGCCCGCGATACAGAAGGTCGGGATAATCTTCCACAGACATAGCGTCCAGCCGGTACGGCGCTTTTTTACCTTTCAGCATCGCCAGCAAGGTTTGCGTACCGTTGAAAACTCCGTGCGGAGTGGCGGCGCTAATCTTTATCCGGTCGCTGTCTATAACCATATCATAGTATTCATCGTTCACAGCTTTCGCCTTGTTGGCCAAGGTTTCCAAAGCAATCGTAACGGGAGCTTTATCCACTACTTCCAAGCCGTACAGAGCGGATAACTTCTCTTTCAGCAACCTTGCCTCAACGGCATACGCGTCCGGATAAGCCAAAGCCACCTTGCCATCCAGCACAACAGCGCCTTCGGCAGGCGTCGCTTTCTTTACCGACGGCAATATATCCCATGGTTGCAAAGCCGATACGTTCTCCAAACGAAGATTCGATTCGTATATTTTAGTTGCATCCGGATAGCCGGGCAGTGACTCCGGCGAGGGTAACGCAAGCGTATTCAGCGTTACGGGAAGCGGACTGCTTTCCTTACCGTCTGCCGTAGCTACCCAATACGTGCCTTCGGGCGCGTGCGAATTCCGGTCTATCTTATAAGAACACAGAAAAGTAATACGCATGGAATCACCGGGAGCCAACGGAGTAAAACTTTCCGTCGGATACATCTTAAAGAAGTTTCCGTTCACCGACTCCACCCTGACTACAGGATTCCCTACCTGCTTCACATTGCGGGGAAGTTGCGAATAATAGATTGTCCAATTTCGGGGAAGAGGAGCGCCGGAGATGTTTTTAAGAACAAAGGAATTCTCGTAATATCCGGGTTCCACATTACTTGTACCCATTTCCCAGGTCAGAGAAACCGGAGCTTCGGGTTTGTCACTCGTTCCGCATCCTGCCAGCAACGGCGCGGTGCAAAACAATAATCCTGCAAGAGGAAGTTTAAAAATCTTCATAAAACAACTGTGTTAAGTTAATAATTGGGGGTAATACTTAAATCTATTGCCAAAAATAAGCATTTTTAGTTTATTTACTGATAATTCTAATAGAAATTATCCGATACAGGCTACAAATTAGAACTTTTATCTCTAAATTTGCGACCAAATCATAACAAATTTAACTAATCTACCATGGCTAAGATAACCAAAGAAGCTGCCTTGCTCTATCACTCGCAAGGCAAACCGGGAAAAATTGAAGTAGTGCCCACCAAGCCCTACAGTACACAAACCGACCTTTCACTCGCTTATTCTCCGGGCGTTGCAGAACCGTGCCTCGAAATCGAGAAGAACCCGCAGGACGCATATAAATATACAGCCAAAGGCAATCTGGTAGCTGTAATCTCCAACGGAACCGCCGTTCTCGGTCTGGGCGACATAGGTGCGCTCAGCGGAAAGCCCGTTATGGAAGGAAAAGGGCTGTTGTTCAAAATCTATGCCGGCATCGATGTATTCGATATCGAAGTGAACGAGAAAGACCCCGACAAGTTTATCGAAGCAGTCAAGGCGATTGCTCCCACTTTCGGCGGTATCAACCTGGAAGACATCAAGGCTCCCGAATGTTTTGAAATAGAACGCCGGCTGAAAGAAGAACTTGATATTCCGGTGATGCACGACGACCAGCATGGTACGGCCATCATCTCCAGCGCCGGACTGCTGAACGCACTGGAAGTGGCAGGCAAGAGGATTGAAAACGTAAGAATCGTAGTGAACGGCGCAGGCGCTTCCGCCACCTCATGCACCAAACTGTACGAATCGCTCGGCGCACGCCGCGAGAACATCCTGATGCTGGACAGCAAAGGCGTCATCACCAGCGACCGCGAGAACCTGACCGAACAAAAGCGTTACTTTGCAACCGACCGCCGCGACGTGCACACCCTTGCCGAAGCCATCAAAGGCGCCGACGTATTCCTCGGCCTGTCCAAAGGCAATGTACTGACGCAGGATATGGTACGCAGCATGGCCGACCACCCCATTGTATTCGCCCTTGCCAATCCTACTCCGGAAATATCCTACGAGGATGCCATGGCAGCGCGTCCGGACGTACTGATGTCTACCGGCCGTTCCGACTATCCGAACCAGATTAACAACGTTATCGGCTTCCCCTATATCTTCCGCGGCGCACTCGATACTCAGGCAAAGGCCATCAACGAAGAGATGAAGATTGCTGCCGTACACGCCATCGCCAATCTTGCCAAACAACCCGTACCCGACGTGGTGAACGAAGCCTACCATGTGAACAACTTCACTTTCGGTCCCGAATACTTCATCCCGAAACCGGTAGACCCGCGCCTCATCACCGAAGTGTCCTGCGCCGTGGCAAAAGCCGCCATGGATAGCGGTGTGGCCCGCAAGCACATTGCAGACTGGGATGCCTACCGCCTGCAACTGCGCGAGCTGATGGGCTATGAAAGCAAGCTCACCCGCCAGCTCTACGACACCGCCCGCCGCAACCCGCAACGTGTGGTATTTGCCGAAGGCATTCACCCCAATATGCTGAAAGCTGCCGTTGAAGCCAAGGCCGAAGGTATCTGCCATCCCATCATATTGGGCAATGACGAAGCTATCGAGAAGCTGGCAAAAGAACTCGACCTCAGCCTCGAAGGCATTGAAATCGTGAACCTGCGCCATCCCAACGAATCGGAACGCCGCGAACGTTACGCACGTATCCTTTCCGAAAAGCGCGCCCGTGAAGGCGTCACCTACGAAGAGGCCAACGACAAGATGTTCGAGCGCAACTACTTCGGCATGATGATGGTGGAAACCGGTGAGGCCGACGCTTTCATCACCGGATTGTACACCAAGTACAGCAACACCATCAAGGTGGCCAAAGAAGTAATCGGCATCCGTCCGGAATTCAAGCACTTCGGCACAATGCACATCCTCAACTCCAAGAAAGGCACGTACTTCCTTGCCGATACGCTTATCAACCGCCATCCCAATGCGGAAACGCTGATAGACATCGCCAAACTGTCGGAGTATACCGTACGCTTCTTCAACCATACTCCCGTTATGGCCATGCTGAGCTACTCCAACTTCGGTACGGACAAGGAAGGAAGTCCGGTAAGCGTGCACGAAGCCGTGGACTACATGCAGCGCAACTATCCCGACCTTGCCATCGACGGCGAAATGCAGGTAAACTTTGCCATGAACCGCGAACTGCGCGATGCCAAGTATCCGTTTACCCGTCTGAAAGGAAAGGATGTGAATACGCTTATCTTCCCGAACCTGAGTTCCGCCAACTCCGCATACAAACTGTTGCAGTCGATGGATATGGACTCCGAACTCATCGGCCCGATACAGATGGGACTGAACAAGCCTATCCACTTTACCGATTTTGAAAGCTCCGTGCGCGATATAGTAAACATTACCGCAGTAGCCGTTATCGATGCCATTGTTGACAAAAAGAAAGCAGGCAAATGAAAAGGCAATTTTCCAGATTTCAAATCGTTTGCATCACGCTTCTTTGGGCAGCGCTTTGCTACATAGTACTGACAACCGCCGAACGGATTGACGGACCAATCATCCTGACACTTGTCATTTCAGCAGCATTGGTATTCATTCCTGTAATAAAAGCGCTCAAAAGGAAATAAATAATATCTTTTTATTCATTTTTACGGGATAAAACAATATTTTTGTTATTTTATCCCGTATTTTATTTATAAATTGTTTGCTTGTATCATTTTTATGTTTACTTTTGCAACCGCAACAAAAGGTAAGGCGCTACCGCATCACCGCTTTACAATATAGATATGTAAACCCAATAAAAGAAATAGATTATGAATGCAGCTAAGGTATTAGAAGATTTGAAAAGACGGTTCCCCAATGAACCGGAGTATCATCAGGCAGTAGAAGAAGTGCTTTCTACCATCGAAGAAGAGTACAACAAACATCCGGAGTTCGACAAAGCCAATCTGATTGAACGTCTTTGCATCCCCGATCGCGTTTACCAGTTCCGTGTTACTTGGGTGGATGACAAGGGTAACGTACAAACCAACATGGGTTACCGTGTACAGCACAACAACGCCATCGGTCCGTACAAAGGCGGTATCCGTTTCCACGCTTCCGTGAACCTCTCCATTCTGAAATTCCTTGCTTTCGAACAGACTTTCAAAAACTCGCTGACTACCCTGCCTATGGGTGGCGGTAAAGGCGGTTCGGACTTCTCTCCGCGCGGCAAGTCAAATGCAGAAGTGATGCGTTTCGTTCAGGCTTTCATGCTGGAGCTGTGGCGTCACATCGGTCCCGAGACCGACGTTCCTGCCGGTGACATCGGTGTAGGCGGCCGCGAAGTAGGTTTCATGTTCGGCATGTACAAGAAACTGGCTCACGAGTTTACCGGAACTTTCACAGGAAAAGGTCGCGAATTCGGCGGCTCGCTGATTCGTCCGGAAGCTACGGGTTACGGCAACATCTACTTCTTGCTGGAAATGCTGAAAACCAAAGGTACAGACCTCAAGGGCAAGACCTGCCTGATTTCCGGTTCGGGCAACGTGGCTCAGTACACTGCCGAGAAAGTACTGGAGATGGGTGGCAAAGTCCTAACAATGTCCGATTCCGACGGTTACATATACGACCCCGCAGGTATCGACCGCGAAAAGCTGGATTACATCATGGAACTCAAGAACCTCTACCGTGGACGCATCCGCGAATATGCAGAGCAATATCCGGGCGTTAAGTATGTGGAAGGTGCACGTCCCTGGGGCGAAAAAGCAGATATCGCTCTGCCTTCCGCCACTCAGAATGAAATCAACGGTGACGATGCCAAGAAACTTATCGCCAACGGTGTAATGGCGGTATCCGAAGGTGCAAATATGCCTTCTACTCCCGAAGCCATCAAAGTGTTCCAGGAAGCCAAGATTCTGTATGCTCCGGGCAAGGCAGCCAATGCCGGCGGTGTATCGGTATCGGGCCTCGAAATGACCCAGAACTCCATTAAACTGGGCTGGAGCGCCGAAGAAGTGGACGAAAAGCTGAAAAGCATCATGAAGAACATCCACGAGGCTTGCGTGCAGTACGGAACGGAAGCCGACGGTTACGTAAATTACGTAAAGGGCGCCAACGTTGCCGGATTTATGAAAGTAGCCAAGGCAATGATGGCACAAGGTATCCTGTAAGCAGGATGATTGTTACGGTATAATAAGAGGAAAGCATGTAAGATTTATTCGAATTTTGACATGCTTTCCTCTTTTTTTATCTGATAATATTGTTTACATTTACTTCCGTTTTCCAAAAAACAAAAAGTAAATGATATGAAACGATTACTTCTCCTTCTATTCAGTTGCGTCCTGTTTCTCCAACCTTACTGCCAGGCGCAGCCTCTCACATCCGAAGAAAGCCCTGTAACACTAAGTACCGCTACCGGCGACATCAAAGGCAGACTTCTCCTGCCTGCCAATGCCACAACCTGTCCCGTAGTGCTGCTTATCGCCGGTTCCGGCCCTACCGACATGGACGGCAACAATCCCATGATGAAAAACAATTCGCTGAAATTCCTTGCCGAGGGACTGGCACAGAAAGGCATCGCCTCGCTCCGTTTCGACAAACGCGGCATAGCCGGCAGCGCCGCAGCAGGCAAAGAAGAATCCAAACTCCGCTTCGAGGATTATGTAAACGATGTGACGGGCTGGATAGACTTGCTTGCCAAAGACAAACGCTTCACCGGCATCACAGTGGCCGGACATAGCGAAGGCTCGCTCATCGGCATGCTTGCCTGCCAGAGCCGCCCCACAGTAAAGAGTTTCATTTCCATTGCCGGCGCAGGCAGTCCGGCATACGAAATCATAGAAAAGCAAGTGGCTGCCCAAATGATGCCGGAGTCCATACGGAAAGAAGTGGCGGACATCAACCGCTCGTTAAGAAACGGAAAAGAGGTGGCGCAAGTCCCTGCCTATCTGCAGGCACTGTTCCGGCCTTCCGTACAGCCCTACCTCATCTCCTGGTATAAATACAATCCGCAGACCGTCATCGCTTCCCTGAAAATGCCCGTGCTGATTCTTCAAGGCAAAAACGATATTCAGGTAAAGGAAGAGGATGCAATGCTGCTGAAGAAAGCATCTCCCAAGGCAGAACTCGTCCTGATAGACAAAATGAACCATGTGCTGAAAGATTGTGAGAGCACCGCACCGCAGCAACAAATGGCAGTGTACAATAATCCTTCACTGCCCGTCAATGCCGCGTTGATGAATGCAACCGTACGGTTCGTCAATAACAACAAATAAAAACCAATAACAGATATGACAACAAAAGAAATTCCCGTACTGCTCCTCACCGGTTATCTGGGCAGCGGTAAAACAACGTTAGTAAACCATATTCTCGCCAATAAACAAGGCATCAGATTCGCAGTTATCGTCAATGACATAGGCGAGGTAAACATTGACGCGGACCTCATCCAAAAGGGCGGCATCGTGGGCAAGAAAGACGAAAGCCTCGTTGCGCTTCAAAACGGCTGCATCTGCTGCACGCTGAAAACGGACCTGATAGAGCAAATAGGCGAAATCATGCGGATGGAACGTTTCGACTATATCGTTATCGAAGCCAGCGGCATCTGCGAACCCGAACCTATCGCACAGACCATCTGCTCCATTCCCCGCCTGGGCGGCATGTACACCCAATACGGCATCTGCCGCCTGGACTGCATCACCACTGTAGTGGACGCCCTGCGCCTGCAAGACGAGTTCGCCTGCGGCAACGACCTCACCCGAAAAAGGGATTGACGAGGAAGACATTGAAAATCTTATCATCCAGCAGATTGAATTCTGTAATATCATTCTTCTGAACAAGGCAGCGGAAGTAAAACCCGAAGAGCTGGAACGCATCAAGCAGATTATACGTACCCTGCAACCCGCAGCCGAAATCATCGAATGCAATTACGCGGATGTGGATTTAAAGAAGATTATACATACAGACCTGTTCGACTTCGAACGCGTGGCTACCTCGGCAGGATGGATTCGCGGGATAGAGAAACCAGCCACCGAAGAGGAAGAAAAAGAAGCGCACGGACATCATCACCACGAAGAAGAACATGAACATCATCATGAAGAACATGAGCATCATCACGAAGAACATGAGCATCATCACGAAGAGCACGGACACCATCATCATCACCATCACGAAGGGGGCGAAGTGGAAGAATACGGCATCGGTACTTTCGTTTACTACCGCCGTCCGGCATTCGACATTCACAAATTCGACCATTTCATCGCCACCAGATGGAGCCGCAACATCATCCGTGCCAAAGGCGTATGCTATTTCAGCCACAACCGCGACATGTCCTACCTTTTTTGAACAGGCAGGCACTCAGAAACAACTGACCGAAGCCGGACTGTGGTATGCCACGGCCCCCGAAGAAGACCTGATTGAACTGATGCGTCAAGAACCCGGACTGATGCGCGATTGGGACGAAAAGTACGGAGACCGCATGCAAAAGATAGTCTTCATCGGCCAGCACATGGACAAAGAGCAGATTATACGCGACCTCGACGAATGCCTTGAGTAAGCCCATTTCCGTTTCCACCGGAGAAGACGGATGTTTCCCTTAAGGAAACGCCCGTTCCCCTTTAAGGAAACCTGAATTTCCCTGCAGGGAAACTGAAGTTTCTACCATAGGAAACTGACGTTTCCCCCTAAGGAAACCGGAGTTCCCACCGTGTGGAAACTGCATTGCGTTGCATTTCAACCGGTTATCCCTACCAGTCATACCGTTCTACATACTCGTCAAAGTAGTCATCAAGCCGCAGGCCGAGAGCTTCTGCCTGGCTGATAATGTATTGCTGGGCAGCAGGATTGATAAGGTATTCTCCTTTACGGGCAAGGTAATAGTTCTTACGCCCGAAGTAGGAAATAAGCCGCAAACGGAATGTACCCGCCACCCGAACCGTGAGCAACTCTGCCACCCGGGTGAAGCCGCGGGC
>ENA-OPYT01000478-OPYT01000478.1-human-gut-metagenome-genome-assembly--contig:-NODE-478-length-12300-cov-3.827816_pt1 | contig 12300 bp, 15 predicted proteins | sample MGYA00242636_ERZ504480 | MGnify/ENA primary metagenome ERZ504480 (study PRJEB26092, sample SAMD00036228) | human gut metagenome | host: Homo sapiens | study: EMG produced TPA metagenomics assembly of...
AGCAGATATGATTTACCTGACCGACGGATTCCCGTCACTATCTTTATCAACCTATTATGCCTGCTTGCAATGAGTCTTTTCAGATGTATATCACGTCTAATCTCCATAATGTATAATATATTTTTGGTCTTATGACCATTTTTCTATTACAAATATAGATCTTTTGTTTTATCCCACCAAATTACCATAAGATAAAAAACATATTTCTTATTGGGTGTGCGATGTAAGGGGGATAATTAAAGTCATAAACGACAAACTCTGATTCCATTAAAGATAATATCTAAAATCGAATCAGAGTTTGTTTGTTAAGGTATGTACAGCAGGTTGAATTCCTTTTTCCGCCGTCGTTCGATACTTGGTATTACTTTCCCCTTGTAGCATCGGAAAGAGATATACTCATCGTAAATATCCCTGTCACCGGCTTCCAGTTTTTGAACCAGCCTGCTCTTTGGAATTTTTCCATAGCCGACCAGACGGTAATACCCCACATTATATGAAAGGGTCGCAACTAAAAGCGCGTCCTTTCCGAAACGGCCGCACATCCTGCACAGTTTCATCAGATCCGCCTTTAACAAAGAATCCGCCTGCGCCTCACTCATATCCGGTGTGAACGTCTCGCCCGGCAACAGTTTGTGCCCATACCCTACATACGGCAGATGATTTCCATGCCAACCTTCATGGCCTTTAATGCAGGCGACCGCCTTATTAAAGAGCGAATCCGGAATCTGTTCAGCGGCGGGAGGCGACGAACCGCCTCCCTGTGCTTGAACCACCATGCCACAGCAAGTCAAAATCAGATATATAGCCGTTGTAATCACTCGCATACGGAAACTTTTTCAGATTTCGATACAGGCGGTCTTACAATAACGAGCGAATCCCTGACCCAAGGAGTTTCGGAACCGACCACAGGATCTTCTATTTCCTCTCCGGGTTCATCCTTTTTCTCGTTGTTGAAATCAAAGCTGAGCAGGAACAGCTGCTCCAGCTCGCTGTTGTCCTCGAAATAGATGTCTATCGTCTGCTGTTCTTCACATGCGGAAGTGTAATACAGCCGGAACACCTCCCTGTCAAGCGGATATCGGTCATTGGGCAGCAGCACCATCCCGTCATCCATGCGGAGCGTGCCTTTGCCGTCAGGCTGGAAGTATCGGATGGTATAACGGGCATCGGAGAAGCGGCCTTCCCGTCTGAGTTCGCAGCGTATTTCCACCGTCTCACCATTCACTATGCGTGTGGGAACAGGCATCGTTTCCACCGTGAAGGGGTAAGCCTGCTGCACGTCCGGTTCATTTTCACAAGACACCAGGACCATTGCCACCAGTGCCACCAGCATTGCCGCGAAAAATGCGGCCAATGCGTTTGTTATCTTTCTTTTCTTCATATCCAAATTGTTTTAATGATTTTATTATTGTAACTGTTTCATCCGACGGCTCCATCCCTGTTTTGCAGGTATTCGTTCAGGTCCTTGAACCCCTTGTACAGGGCGGAACAGTCCTCTATCCTGTTACCGTAGCGTTTTCGGAGAACTTCCAGCGTGCGCCTCCCGGCTTCGTCCCGGTCCAGGTAACAGTTGATTTTCTCATACCTGTCAAGGACGGTAAACGAGCGTTCCAGCAACGCCACCGAGTTCAGCACGAGGTAGTCGTCCCCGCATCCCAAGCCCAGCACCATCCACGAGAGATAATCGATAAAGCCCTCGAAAAGGTTGCAGGTATCCGAACCGTTGTCTATCAGAGATATGTCCTTCGGCGACAGGCTACCCTTGAAGAAACGGTTGCGCAGTTCATATCCGCCGCTTAGATTTCGGAAACCGATGGCGAAATACCGCTTCCCGTGCAGGGAATACCTGACCTCCTCACAATTAGGCAACGCCACATCGCTGCAAATGCCACGCTCCTCCAGATAGCGGATCAGAACCTTGTCGTACAGCGGCCCGAAGCGGATATCCGTCAGACATTCCTTTTTTCCGGAATCTTCCTTGCCGTTCTCTTTCGGACGGAAGACCGTCTTCCTTTCCGGAGCCAGCCCGCCCCAGGCCCTTGTGATGAATTTCGCCTGCTCCATGAAGTCCGTACTGCCGGCAAGTTCACCGGCAAGGGTAAAAATATCACCTCCTTTTCCGGTTCCGAAGTCGTGCCAGACATTCTTGCGGACGTTCACCTGAAACGAGGCGGTCCGTTCCTCACGGTAAGGGGCGAGATACCAACATTCATCCCCACGCTGCCTTTTCGGCTCATGCCCCAGCTGTGCCAGCAATTCCGTGACGGGGATAGCCCTTATATCTTCTATATCCATAAGCGATACTGTTTTAATGAATGATGAACTTTACAGCCAGCCCGAATTGTGTCGAGAACACTCCAAGCGAACTGCCCCACAGGGCACGCTCGCGGACGCTTGCAAGCAGCACGATACAATCGGTGATGTAAGTCTCCAGTTCCAATGTTACCGCCCCTCCATAGACAAAGGCATCCTTGGCGAGCAGCCTTGAACCGTCATACAATATCCTGCCGCCCCAGTTCACGGTCTCATAGCCGGCCAGAGCCGAGCCGCCGATGGAAAGGAACAAAGTCTTGGAAGGGTCGGACAGGAACTTCAGGTAGTAACCTCCCTCGGCCGTGAACTGCGCACGGGGAAGGGACACATCCCTGTACCCGTAGTGCTTTTGCAGGTATTCCGCACCGACCACCCACCGGTTGGCTCTTTTGGTATATCCCGACACCGCGAATCCCGTATAATAGTTCAGAGATGATTTCGAGCCGTTTACGAATCCTCCACGAAACTCCACTCCCGTCATTCCGGGGAGGCAGCGTTGGGCGTGCGCCCGCCCTGAGAACAGGGCAAGCGACACGACTGCCATTATGATACAAACGATTCTACGCATGGTCATTTCACTTTAAGTTCATTGATGACTTTAGCCCTCACGATGTCCTCGTTCTCCACGGTGAACGACTGGTGGCGACCTCCGCTCTTCTCGTTCAGTTCAACCACCAGCACCTTGTCGGCCGGAATGGTGAACTTGTCAAGGGTGAAGACGGTACGCTCCTCTTTGTTTCCGGCAACCACGGTGGCGTAGTTATAGGCACGGAGAGGGAAAATGACCTGCTCCTGAATGGCTGTACGTTTCATCACTTTTTTATCCATAATTTTGAATGTCACGAAATCCACCTCGAAAGGCACATTGGAAGAGTTCCTGATCTGCGTATGGAAATAGAGCAGCCCGTTGTGGGTGTACAGGCCACGCAACAGATACTGGATGCCGAAAGCCTTGCTGCCGATGTGCTTGATGTTTCGCTTGTTGTCCTTATGGATGGACTCCATGATCAGTCGTACCAGCTTCGGTGATTCACTGCCCAACTCCTCCAGATAGATGTCAAGTGCGTTGTTCGGACGGTTCACCTTGCTGCCGTCATGGATAAAGTCTTTCATCTCGACATTCAAAAGCAACGGCTCGTCGGCGTACTTGACATTGAAGGTGTAGAAACTGCCGCTTTCGGTGATGACCGACATGTTGGTCTCGTTACGGAAATCCTTTACCACAGCCTTCACACGGATGACATTCTCCGCGCCGTCAGCCTTGCCTGCCACAAGGTTCGGGGAACCGAGGTCCACATAACGCACCGCCGAGGGGAAGATGATGTGGGTCGTCTTGTCGTAGGTCACTTCCAGACCGTAGGGAGGCACCATCCTGTCAAAGGTCAGTTTACGGGTCAGGCCGTGATAGAGGTCGCCGTCTTCCTGCTGCGGATAGAGATCCTTGACAGGTGTGACATGATTCGATACTGCCGATACGGTATCGGTCTCATTCTGTGCGAATGCACTTGTTGCGCCCAATGCGAGGGCAAGCATTACAAAAAACTTTTTCATACTTCTTGAATTTTAATGGATTATTATTGGTTGTCTTTCTGGTAAAGCATCAGGGTATAGCCCGATTTGAGATGCACTTTCTTCTCCCGAAACTTCTTGGAAACGTACTGGGACACGCCCTGGATGGCTCCCTTGCCGAGTTCGGAAAGCAGCTGGTCCTTTGCCGACTGGTTGGTGATGGAGATGCTCGTGCCGAGGTTCTGCCCCAGGTTGGCCGCCACTCCTTGACCGCGCTCGCTTCCATCGACCCCGGAATGAAGATCCCGTCCTGCCCGTCGTTGTCATATACGGTGAGTTCCACGGGGATGATTACACCGTCATGTTCCAGTTGGACGATCCCGATGCCGAGCCTTTCTCCCTGTATGCGCCCTTCGCCCGTGACAAGGGTATTGCGCGGAAGGGTGTACTTGCCGACACGCACCGGCTCCAGAAGCCTTAGCCTTACACTTTGGCCGCTGATGACGGTCTGGTCGCCATGCACGCAGGCTCGGATGGTGTTCCTTGCATGTCCGTTTCCGGCTTTGCCCACGGCGGTATGGAATCCTGCGTTTCCGTCCTGCCCAAGCCGCGCAAACAGCATAGAGTCGCTGACGGGTTGCGGAAGCGACGATACCACCGGCACGGATACCTGCCCCATGGGAACGGCTTTCGCTTTCCTGCCGTTGGAAACGCTTTCCGCATCCTCCCGGCTTTCCGTTCCCGTATTGCCCGGTGTGTATCTGGCAGCCAGCTCGTAGGATTTCTCCAGCAATGCCACCTGCTCCTCGTAGGTCATCTGTGCGGGTTGCTGCATGGCGGCAGCCTGCCTGAGTTGCTCCACCTCGGCTTTCAATGCCTCCTTTTCGGGGTCTTCCTCCGGGGTTTCATAGAAACTGCCGAGCGTGGCGTTGATGTCGTTGTAGGCGGAATGGGAAGAGGAGAAAGTATCGCTTCTCCGATAGCTTCCAACGTTACGTCCGGATGTGCCGCCGCTTGGGCATTCCGGTGCGGATTCAATCTCCACGGCAGGAGGCTCCGGCTCATCCGCCATCGCCGAGAAATCCTCCAGCGTGCGCATCTTCTCCTCCTCCCTGCGTCTCATGTCCGCCTGCTCGTAGGCCGTGATCTTGTCCGCCTCGATACCCGCCCCTCTCGGGTCGGGCAGCTCGGTATTGAATCCGGCGTTCTTCTCCTTTTCCTGCCTGTCCTCCTCCGACGGGGCGAAAATCCACCACATGCAGCCGATGAACAGCAGGAACATCCCGGCAAAGACCAGGTATTTCCTGATTTCCTGCCGATTTTTCAATTTGTTCGCGTCATTACTCATTGCCTTGTCTGTTGAATTGGTTAAAAAACTCTTCCATCTCACGGATTCTCCTGTCCGGAAGCGTGTCTGCCGGAACAAAGTCCGGGATTTCCAGAAGCTCTATCTCGATGACCTCCTGCCTTGCGTCCTCCCGGCCGATGTCATAAATGGCACGGAAAATCATATAGAAATTCCCGACGGCGAACAGGCTCGCCAGCACCACGACGGTCATCACTCTCTTTTTCGGACTCAGCCCGGCGCACAAGCCGCGCAGTTTTCTTTCGGCCAAATCCCTTGTTTTTGCAAAAATCCTTTTCATACATGTTGAATTTTAACGGTCATACACTCTTATATCCCTGTTCTCCACCACGCGGAAGGCTTCGAGGATGAAGCCGTGCGGGTTGTTGTCGCTGCGTGTGGAATTGAGCAGCCTGCCCCGCGTGACGAGGCTGCGCTCCGTCACGCTCTTTTCCCTGATGATGGAAAGGCGGGCATACGTCACCACCTCATACGGATAGGTGTCGAAGTCGCATTTCACGCTGTCAATCCCGATCCGCTGGTTCATGTTGCCGGAGATGACGCGGTTGTAATAGCCCTGCTCCGCCAGATCCCGGTAATGGGCATACGCGGAACGGTCACTCAGGAACATGGCGCGTTGGATATTGCCTTCGATGGCGCCCTTGTCCGGTGAAAGCGTGAAAAACAGCTCGTGGAAACGTCTGACATGCTCCCTCGCCTCCACGGGACGGTTCTGTTCCAGATCCTGCGAAAGGGCGAGCATCAGCGATTTCCCCTCGTCCAGCACATAGATTTTCTGCCGCTGCGCCTCGGCAAAGCCGTAGGCTTTCCATACGGAGAAACCCACGAGCAAGGTACAGGCGCAGAGATAGACGATACCGAACAGGCGGAGCTGCCTGAAACTGGTCTCGATATTCTTCAATGATTTGAATTCCATTTCAATGTCGTTTTAATGTGATTACTTGATAAGCCTTCCGGCGATGTTGCCCACTGCCGCCCCTGCCGTGCCTGCCACGACCGAACCGGTCTTGGATGCCGCCTGGCTCACGTTCTTGCCGTAATTGCCCGCACCGCCTCCGGCCTGGATGATCCAGTTCGCCACTGTTGGAATGGTGAAATACCCGATGATGCCGATAATCAGGAAAGTGATGTAAACCCCGTTGGAACCGTCCGGGATGAAATCAGGGTTGGCAAGCCGCTCGATATCCTGCTGTAGCATCAAGACCTGTATCCTTGCCAGCACGCTGCTGAACAGGTCGCTGACCGGAAGCCACAGGTAAATGCTGATGTAGCGGACGAACCACTGGCTGAGCGAAGCCTGGAAACCGTCCCAGCAGGAGATGGCGAAGGAAATAGGCCCGAGTATGGAGAGGACGATCAGGAAGAATGTCCTGAGCGTGTCGATGACCAGCGCCGCCGCATTGAACATGAGTTCCAGCAGTTCACGGAAGAAGTTCTGCACAGCCTTCTTCATGTTGTACATCGCACGGTCCACATACATCCCGCAGGCCTCTATCGCGTCCAATGCCCCCAATTCGTCCAGTTTGTTGTCAAAGGCTTCCTTATCCACCAAGTAGGCCGTTTCGGGATTGCGTTTCATCGCCTCCACCTCCAGCTTGTCTTTCTGTGCCCGGTACTCGTTCATGTCGAAGGTCTGGCTTTCCAGAATGGTATGCGTACCTTTTACGATGGGTGACATTACACTGTTCAGCGTGCCCAGCACGAGGGTTGGAAAGAACATGATGCAAAGCCCCAAGGCGAACGGACGGAGGAACGGGAACACATCCACTGGTTCCGCCCTCGCCAGCGACTGCCACACCCGGTAAGCTACATAAAACAGGGCTCCCAGCCCCGCAAGCCCTTTCGCCACGCCCGTCATCTGCGAGCATAGCGGCATCATATCCGTGTACAGGTTTTGCAGGACCTGATGCAGGTTGTCAAAATTTGCTGCCAACAATACCATAAGCGTTCGGATTTAGGATTACCAGTAACGTTCATTGGGAGAATCGTAGAGGGCCATCACGCGGTCAAGGTCGTTCCGCTTCTTGGCACGCAGGTAGGAAACGCCGATGTTCTTGTTGGTGTAATACTGCACGAGGCTGCGGTATTGCATCATGTCTGTGTAGCAGCGGTCGATGATATCCATCCGCTCCTTGTCGTTCATCGACAGGCCGTTCTCGTTGACCACCGTCTTCAGGTCATTCAGCAGGTGCGCACTCTCTTCAAGCAGTTTGGTATAGCCGAGGGCGATGGCGCTCAGCTCCTCCGGCGTGAAGTAAGGGTCACTGAGCATACGCTCGAAGCTGTTCACGTAGATGTCCGTGATGTCGCCTACCATCAGTATGGTCTGCTGCACCTTACGGGCGTCACGGACAAGGTCCTTGACCTTTCGGAGGCCGTCATAGAATTCTTTGCCCTGTTGGTAGATCTTGACGGTTTCCTGAAAATTGTTGAGCATATTGCTTGCGGTTGAAGACGTATGCACAATGTTTTTCGCGGCATTGATGATGCCTTGGGCAAGATTGGTCGGGTCGGTCACAACCCATTGCGCTTTCGCCGTGAGGCCGGCCAGAAAGCAGCCCATACACAGCATGAGGATTTTCTTTTTCATTGATGTTTCTGTTTTTAATTGTGAATAATTCTGTTAAAAGTCAGATTCCCATTTTCCGTCCTTTGGACGGCGGGTTCCGGAGGATAGGCTTGTGTACCGGTCTCGGACGGTCTACCTCTACCACTTTTTCTTTCCCGTGTCTGAGGAATGCGAAGAATTCGTCAGCATACGGTCTGCGGCTGGTAACCCGGACTAATCTGTCATCCAGTTCTTTGTAGGCTTTCTGTGCCTGACGGGATTGTTCTTCCGGGGCTGCGGTCTTGTCAATACCGTATTTGATTAGAAAATCCGGTTGCACATTGATAAGGTCGTTTGAAGCATCCGGTGACACGGCGATACGTCCCAATTTGTAAAGATCCCGGTTAAGTCCCTCAAGATAGAAGTCCGGTAGACGGACTCCGGGGATATTCTCGACCGCCTTTTCAGCCGCCGCGCACATCTCAGCTTCTATACGGGGAATGTTCATCCTGACATCAGGCTCAATGCAGCAGTCATCCCTGTCCATCAGATAGCTTTCGAGCCATTCATAGGTACTGCATTTGTCCTCAATGCCATAGCGCAGCTTGACGTAGGTCGATGGCACCATGTTGTATGAGGCGAGTTCGCATAGTTCAGATACATCCCGGCTCTTTCTCTGGAAGTCCAATATTCTTATTGCGGATATTACTTCACTATGTGGCGGGCGTTCAATTCTATTCATCGGATATTTCGTACATCCCCCAATCATGCATAATGGTGTACATTGCGAACAAACCATGCACTGATGTGGCTTCCCATGGTGGGATATCCGTCAGTTGAGAACCGTGTTTCGCCATAAATGGAGTATCCGTCAATACATCCATCATATCTACGGATTCCTTGTTCATCGTTGATATGGGAGAAACAAAGGGTTCGGATTTCGCTATCAGCAGGGCAATCTGTTCAATAGCTTTTTCCGAATGACTGTACTCCCGGATAAGCTTTGCAAGTTCCCCGTGATTGTACACACCGGCAAGACGTTTGGCTTTTTGAGCAATCTCCTGCAATTCCCGGTAGTCCGGTTCCCGGAAGCGACCGACAATCCGATGTCTTATCCATTCGGTAAATTTCATGTCTTTCTTGATTTTTGAATGTTACTTACTGTTACGTTTGCTCTCTGCGAGCTGCCTTATTGCAAGCTCTATATTGCCGCCGAGCCTCTCCGTAAGCCGCATGAGTTCAAGTTTTCGGTTTCCTCGGTCGTGTAGCACACATACTCCTCAAGTGAGACCTCCGTGGCATAGACCGCCGACTGGGTACCTCCAAGTCCAATCCAGACTTCCTTGTATCTCCGGGACGGATTGTTCGCCATGTTGATGGAGAGTATCTGCGCACGTTCCTTGTCGGTCAGGCCGAGCAACGCCTGTATCTCGTCGAACTTGTTGACATATTTCCGTTGGTCAAGCAGGATCTTGCAGTCGCTGTTGTTGATGATGGTGCCCTTGACAATGGGAGAAGATATAATGTCCTCCACTTCCTGGGTCACGACCACGGCCTCGCCGAAAAACTTCCTGACGGTCTTGAAAAGATAGCGGATATAATTACTCATGTTGGCGGATGCCAATGCCTTCCAGCACTCTTCGATAAGAATTATTTTCCGGATACCTTTCAACTTGCGCATCTTGCTGATAAAAGTCTCCATGATAATGATGGTGAACATCGGAAGCAGCACTTTGTTATCGCGTATGTTGTCCAACTTCAAAGACAATAAAGCGTTTATTCACAAATCAAGTTGCTTGTCCGAGTTGAGCAGGAAGTCATATTCGCCACCCTTGTAGTAAGGCTCCAGTACATTGAGGAATCCCCACACGTCAAAATCCTTCTCACGGGTTCGCTTCTCTTTCAGGATATCCCGGTACTCGTCACGGATGAACTCGTAGAAGAAATTAAAAGAAGGTTTTATGCTGCTGTCCTTGCGTATCTTCTCCAGAAAGAGATTGACCGCATTGGATAGCGCCACCTCCTCGGCACGTGTCGGCGGCTCGTCGTCACGCTTCCACAAGGTGAGGATAAGCGTCTTGATGGACTCTTTCTTCTCGATGTCGAAAATTCCGTCTTCCACATAGAAAGGATTGAAAGCTATCGGATTATTCTCCTCGTATGTGAAGTAGATACCGTCCTCGCCGTGTGTCCTGGCATGGATAAGGCTGCACAGCCCCTGGTAGGAGTTGCCGGTATCCACCAACAGCACGTGTGTCCCTTGCTCGTAATATTGCCTTACCATGTGGTTGGTAAAGAAGGACTTGCCCGAGCCGGACGGTCCGAGGATAAATTTGTTCCTGTTCGTGATTGTGCCGTTCTTCATCGGCAGGTCGGAGATATCCAGATGGACGGGCTTCCCCGGTCAGGCGGTCCACCATGCGGATGCCGAACGGGGAAAGGGAGTCCTTGTAGGAGGTTTCCCCGACGAACAGGCACAGGGCCTGCTCGATAAAGGTGTGGAAACTCTCCTCGGACGGGAAATCTCCGGCATTGCCGGGTATTGCCGCCCAGAAGAGGGTCGGCACATCCACCGTGTTGTGGCGCGGCTTTGCCTCCATCAACGCCAGCTGGCTGCCCACATCATTCTTGATGCGTTTGAGTTTTTCCCGGTCGTCGCTCCACGCCATGACATTGCAGTGTGCACGGATGGAGGTCAGCCCCTTGCTGTGCGCCTCGTTCAGGTACTCCTCAATCCATTCGCGGTTGATCTGGTTGGAACGGCTGTAACGGGAAAGAGAGTGCATGTTCCTTGCGGTCTGCTCGAACTTTCTGAGGTTCTCCGCCGAATCGTCGATGAAGAGGTACTGGTTCACCACATGGTTGCAGGTAAGCAGGATGCCTACCGGCGCGGCAAACGACAGGCGGCAGTCGCTTCGGTCGGTGGAGAGCCGTTCATAGCGGCAGTCCGTGGCCACACCTGACGGCAGGTCTTCCGGATCGGAAAGGGTGTGCAGACAGAGGTAGTTGTCGCCTACCTTCATTTCCCCCGCACCGAGCGAGAGGTCTTGCAGGCAGGCTGTATCCTCCTGCGAGAGCGAGAAGTATTTCTCGATGATGCCCGCCGAGGTTTCCGTCCCGGTTATCTCCCCGTCCGTCAGGCGTGTGATACGGAGCAGGCCGCTGTCGTTCACGATACGCTCGAACTGGCCGCAGCACTCCATAAAACGGCTGACGGTCTCCCTGTCCTGCATTTCCCTGGGGATGATGAAGCCCCGCGTCAGGGCGTTGAAACTGCTGGTCGTGCGGCTGCGTTCTTTCGTGGTCTTGGTGAGGAACAGGTAACAGGTATGCTGCAAGTACGGACGATCGTTGAAGTGCCGCTCGAAGCTGAGGCTGAGGAAACTGATGCCGTTCTTGCAGATGTCAGGCTTGTAACCCTCTTCCACGAAGAAGTCCTGCTTGTGCACGATGCTGTAGTTCGGCAGCACCTTGACCGCTTTCGCCCAGGTGGAATGCATGGCCTCGTACTCGGCACGTGTCAATGTGAAAAGTTCGGGCAGTTCCACCCTGTATGCCACGGTGATGTCCGCGTCCTTGCTGATGATGCAGCCGTCCTCCACGGCTAGTAGCGGGAACTTGCTTTCCAATGTCGCTGTTTTCATTACGTTTCTCATGCTTTTCTGTTTTTGACGATTGAAGAAAACAACCGAAGGAATTTTCTCCGGTTGATGATGTAGCGGGGATGGTTGTGCAACGCCCGGAGTTTCATAAGGCCCCATTCGCCGTACTTCGTGTTCATCAGGAAGGTCGCCCAGACCAGCACCGAGGCGGAGATGGCCCCGAAACCGATGCAGATCCACTGGCCGATACCTGCCATGTACATGATGACGAACACCACGAACAGGGCAAGCAGCCCTCCTGCAAAGATGAACAGGTACTGGCTCTTGAGCCCTTTGAACTCCGGGCTGCGCCCGATTCCCTTGTTGATAGGATACTTCGCCATGTTACAGGAAGAATGAGCGTAAGATGGTGGCGGCGACAATCAGGAAGATGCAGGCACCGAACCAGCTGGCGGCGGTCTTCGAGGTGTCCGGGTCGCCCGACGAGAACTTGGAATAGACCTTCACGCCCCCGATAAGACCGACAACGGCTCCGATGGCGTATATCAACTTGGTGCCGGGGTCGAAATACGAAGTGACCATGTTGGTCGCTTCGGTAATGCCGCCGATACCGTTACCCTGGGCGAAAGCCCCCACTGAAACAAGCAGCGTCATGGCTGCCAAAAAGAATCTTTTTTTCATGTGTCGAAACTTTTAATTAGTGAGACAAAAAATGATTTCGACTGCGAATATATAATGCTTAATTCATTGATTTACAAACTGTACGACCTGTGACACCGTATGTCATCGCGTTACATCGGCAGGGAATTTTCAACCATTCAAAAAGGGTTTTCCCGGCAATATGAAACAGTAAAAACAGGATAAGGAGAAAGCGGCATTTCATTTCTTCCGGCAAAGGTAGCCCCGTGTCCTGAGAAGCCCGGCAAGGCGGCCCTGCGGGCTGGTTGCCGTGAAATAATCAT
>ENA-OPYT01000479-OPYT01000479.1-human-gut-metagenome-genome-assembly--contig:-NODE-479-length-12287-cov-4.409293_pt1 | contig 12287 bp, 13 predicted proteins | sample MGYA00242636_ERZ504480 | MGnify/ENA primary metagenome ERZ504480 (study PRJEB26092, sample SAMD00036228) | human gut metagenome | host: Homo sapiens | study: EMG produced TPA metagenomics assembly of...
GTTCTCTAATGAAACTTTCATACAATGCGACAGGACCGTAATGCCAATATTTGGTGTTTTCCTTTTCAAGCAATTGAACAGACTGACTTTGGAGGGTAGCAATAAATATAGGTTATTGTCTGTAATTTTTCTATTCATAGTATACCTCCTCTGCTTTAATATAATTGAGATAGGTTAGTGCCTCTATTGTAACACTCCGTATCTGTCAAACAACTCCATTACCTCCCTTCCCTGCATAGAGTTCTTCTTTTTATACTGCTCTATGCAGAACGAGATGAAATAAGTAACATCCAATTCAGATTTATTCATAAGATGAACCATGTTTTTGTCTCTTGCAAATGTAATAAAAGTATTTCTACCTTGATGTGGTTTGCTACAAAAAATGTACTTTTGCAACTTTCAAAACATTAAAGTTGTTATTTAAAGAAAAGACTCTGTATGAAATCGGACATTGAAATAGCCCGCAGCATAGAGCTGAAGAAGATAAAGCAGGTTGCCGAAAGTGTGGATATCCCGCGTGACGAGGTAGAGAACTATGGACGATACATAGCCAAGATTCCCACTCATCTGATTGATGAAGAGAAGGTGAAGAAAAGTAATCTGATACTGGTGACGGCAATTACTGCGACAAAGGCGGGTATCGGTAAAACAACCGTATCCATCGGTCTGGCACTGGGACTGAACAAGATAGGCAAAAAGGCAATTGTCGCTCTGCGCGAACCCTCTTTGGGTCCTTGTTTCGGCATGAAAGGCGGTGCTGCCGGCGGAGGATATGCCCAGGTGCTTCCCATGGAGAAGATAAACCTGCACTTTACGGGCGACTTTCACGCCATTACTTCGGCACACAACATGATTTCCGCATTACTCGACAATTATTTGTACCAACATCAGGCGGACGGCTTCGGACTGAAAGAAATCATCTGGCGGCGTGTACTCGATGTAAACGACCGTTCCTTGCGCAGTATTGTCACCGGATTGGGTCCGAGCACTAACGGCATTACCGAGGAGTCGGGCTTCGACATTACTCCGGCTTCTGAAATTATGGCCATTCTTTGCTTGGCAACAGACCTTGATGACCTCCGCCGTCGCATCGAGAACATTATCTTGGGATTTCGTTTTGATGGTACTCCATTCACTGTGAAAGAGTTAGGAGTAGCCGGTGCCATTACTGTTCTGCTGAAAGATGCCATCAATCCCAACTTGGTGCAGACTACCGAAGGTACTGCCGCTTTTGTTCATGGAGGACCGTTCGCAAATATTGCCCATGGTTGCAACTCCATTCTTGCCACAAAAATGGCCATGACATTCGGCGATTATGTAGTGACGGAAGCCGGCTTCGGGGCTGACCTGGGTGCGGAGAAGTTCTACAACATCAAGTGCCGCAAGAGCGGCCTACAACCCAAGTTGACGATAATCGTTGCTACCGCACAAGGATTGAAGATGCATGGCGGCGTCAGTCTGGACCGCATCAAGGAACCCAATATGGAAGGACTGAAAGAGGGCTTCGGCAATCTGGACAAGCATGTACGCAATTTGCGTTCATTCGGTCAGCAGGTCATCGTGGCATTCAACCGTTTTGCCAGTGATACGGACGAGGAGGTGGAAGCTATCCGCCGCCATTGCGAAGAAAAGCTCGAGGTAGGTTTTGCCGTGAACAACGCCTTTGCCAAAGGAGGAGAGGGAGCCGTTGACCTTGCCAATCTGGTAGTAGATACTATTGAGAACAAACCATCCGAGCCGCTGACCTTCACTTACGAGGAGAACGATTGCGTGGAACGCAAAATCGAAAAGGTAGCCTGCAACCTCTACGGAGCAAGTGTAGTGACTTACAGTCTCCATTCCCGCAAGGTTATCAAACTGATAGAGCAGATGGGTATCAGCCATTACCCCGTCTGTATCGCCAAGACGCAGTACTCCTTCTCTGCCGATCCGAAGATATATGGTGCGGTCAATAACTTTGAATTCCATATCAAGGATATTGTAGTCAACAACGGTGCGGAAATGATTGTAGCCATCGCCGGTGAAATTCTTCGTATGCCGGGATTACCAAAGAAACCACAAGCCGAACACATTGATATTGTGGATGGAAATATAGAAGGGCTGAGCTAAACGCGCGGAGCGCGTTTAGAATTAAAAAGCAAGAATAAAGGCTGCGCAGTTCAAAGCGAACATCGCGCAGCCTTTAAATTTTAATTCTTAATTGCTGTTGCTTATCAATAAGCAAACAGAGGATATTCTTTCATCTTTGCATTGACGCGTGCACGTACCTCTGCGATGACTTGTTCGTTGTCTACGTTGGACAGAACGGTTTCAATCATCTCGGCAATTTCGAGCATCAGGTCTTCCTTGGCACCACGGGTTGTGATGGCAGGAGTACCCAAACGGATGCCGGAAGTCTGGAAAGCCGAGCGGCTGTCAAACGGAACCATGTTTTTGTTTACGGTGATGTCGGCAGATACCAACGCTTTCTCGGCAACCTTACCGGTCAAATCGGGATATTTGCTGCGCAGGTCCACCAGCATGGAGTGGTTGTCCGTACCGCCGGAAACAATAGTGAAGCCACGGTCCATCAAGGCTTGTGCCAGGACAGCGGCATTTTTCTTCACCTGCTTGGCATATTCTTTCCATTCCGGTTGCAGGATTTCGCCGAAGGCAACGGCTTTGGCTGCGATGACATGTTCCAGCGGACCACCTTGGATACCGGGGAATACGGCTGAATCCAGCAACTGGGACATCATCTTGATTTCTCCCTTCGGAGTTTTCTTGCCCCAGGGATTGGGGAAGTCCTTACCCATCATGATAACGCCACCACGAGGACCACGCAGAGTCTTGTGAGTAGTAGAGGTCACTATGTGGGCGTATTTCACGGGGTTATCCAGTTCACCGGCTGCAATCAGTCCGGCAGGATGAGCCATGTCAATCATCAGGATGGCACCTATCTTGTCCGCGATTTCGCGCATGCGCTTGTAGTCCCATTCGCGGGAATAAGCAGAACCGCCGCCGATAATCATTTTGGGTTTCTCGCGCAGGGCAACTTCTTCCATCTGGTCATAGTCCACGCGTCCGGTTTCCCGGTTCAGATTGTATTCGCAGGGAGTATAGATAATACCGGAAGTGTTGACCAGGGAGCCATGGGAGAGGTGACCACCGTGTGCAAGGTTCAGTCCCATGAATTTGTCGCCCGGGTTGAGCACGGCGAGGAATACGGCTGCATTAGCTTGTGCACCGGAGTGCGGCTGTACGTTGGCCCATTCTGCGCCGAAGATTTGTTTCAGGCGGTCGATGGCAATCTGTTCACTCTGATCCACTACCTCACAGCCACCATAGTAACGCTTGCCGGGGTATCCTTCAGCATACTTGTTGGTAAGGCAGGAGCCCATTGCCTGCATAACTTGGTCACTTACAAAGTTCTCTGATGCAATCAGTTCAATACCTTTGAGCTGACGTTGGTGTTCTTTTTCGATAAGTTCGAAAATTAAATCATCTCTTTTCATTCTGCTTATTAGATAAGTTTGGTAAATCTGTGTTCTCTTATTAAGCGCACAAATTTACGGGAATAAATGAATAAATTGAAAGAAAAGGAAGAAATTTACATGTCAAAGAACAACTCCGAAAGAAAAACTCAGCACATTGATCCCTGCGGTGAAAACGGATTTCGTTTTTCGTATTTTCGTCTGCGGCGTTGTTGTCGGCCGGAATATCGTATGTCACACTTTTGGAGATGTTGTGCAGCCCCATGTCGTAACGGAAGTCGAAAAAGACGCGTGAGATGGTGACGGATACGCCGACCGTGAAGCTGAGATTGAGCGGACGCAGCCTTTCACGGATATTCACCTGGTCGAAATTCTCGAAGTCGATGTCGCTTTTCCGGTCCCATATATAGCGCACTTTGGGTCCGCCAAAGACGGCAAGGCTGTACGGTCCCTCCTTGACGAAGTTGTATCCGTAGATGACGGGGATGTCTATACTGTGGATGGACGATGTAATGGAGGCTTCCTCCGGCAGGGCTCCTGATGCGGCGTTTTCGGGCAGAGGTTTCTCGAAGGTGATGTTGCACCGGTTGATGTTGTAGGATATTTCCGGTTGCAGAAAGTGGCGGTCGAAGTTTATCCGCATGAAAAGGGAACCGAAATATCCTATCTTGTAATTGTTCTGCACTTCGTCGATGGGCACTCCGTTGACGCTGAACTGGGACACAAGGAACAGGGAAGAGGTGAAACCGCCTTTGAAACCGAAATTGACCGGAGTTTCCTTGCGGTGTCCGGAATGCTCTTCATCGGCAGTACCGGGCACAATCGGAGTCTGTCCCCACATCATGGTGGGGAAGGCCAACAGATATAAGCCCATCAGGATTCGTCGCAGCTCCATCTCTTAAAACCTTTATCGCATTATTACTTCTTTTTCTCCACCGTCCATCCGAACTTGCCTATCTTTTCCCCCAGCTCATAATATCCGCCGTGCACATAAACCAGCGGATTCGTTTCCGCCAGTTCCAGTTTGCCGGTTTCAGGGTTCAGATTACGGGTATCGGCACGGACATTTACCACATCTGCTATAAACATGTCGTGCGAACCGAGAGCCATAATCTCCTTTACCCGGCATTCTATGCAAAGCGGTGATTCCTCGATAAGAGGCGCGCTGACTACGGTGCTTTTCCCGGGTGTCAGATGCATTTCCTCGAATTTGTTGTAGTCCTTTCCGGAGCGTACGCCACACCAGTCCGTGGCACGGGCCATGTCTTTCGTGGTGAGGTTGATGACGAATTCCATATTCCGCTTGATGATGTCGTAGGAGTGGCGTTCGGGGCGTACGGAGATGTAGCACATGGGCGGGTTCGTACAAATCGTCCCCGTCCATGCGATAGTCAGAATGTTATATTCCTCCGGAGTGCTTCCGCAGCTCACCAGTACGGCGGGCAGCGGATAAATCATGGTTCCGGGTTTCCAGTCTTCTTTCATATAATCTCAATATCTTCTCTGGTCTGCTCCTTTTCGCAGTAGTGGCATTTGATGACGCAATTGTCCTTATCCACGACATGAAACAACGTAGGCATAGGCTCATTGTTCGTGATGCACTTCGGGTTGGCGCATTTCACGATTCCGCGCAGTTCGTCGGGCAGGCGGACTTCGCGTTTCTCCACCACTTCGTAGTCGCGGATAATGTTCAGTTTTACATTGGGAGCCACCACGGCGATACGGTTTATCTCTTCGTCGCAGAAGAACTTGTCGGCAATCTTGATAATGCCTTTCGTGCCCAGCTTCTTGCTCTTGAGGTTGAAGCCGATGGTGATATTGTTGCTCATGTGTTCCAGTCCGAGCAGGGAGACTACGGTAAACAGTCTCTCGGAGGGTATATGGTCTATTACAGTGCCGTTTTCCAGAGCAGCAACCTGCAATTCCTGTTTCTTTTCGCTTAACATCTTGAAATATTAGTTATTAGACGATTCTACTGAATTACTCCTTTACTCTTTTTCACCTCATCCAGTGTGATGCCCAGTACATCGCACAGAATAGCTTCACGGGCATACAGTCCGTTTTGTGCCTGCTGGAAATAGTATGCCTTGGGATTGTCGTCCACATCATAGGCTATTTCGTTGACACGGGGCAGCGGATGCAGAATGCGCAGGTTGGGACGGGTATGTTCCAGCATCTTGTTGCGCAGGATGTAGACATTCTTCACCCGCTCGTACTCCATAAGGTCGGTGAAGCGCTCGCGCTGCACACGGGTCATGTAGAGGATGTCGGCGTCTGCGATGATTTCTTCCGTAAAGTCCGTATGTTCCACGTACTTGATGTTGTGCTCGCGGCAGTAGATTTTGTATTCTTCGGGCATCCGCAACTCGTCGGGAGCGATGAAGTGGAAAGTGGGGTTGAAGTGGCGCATGGCCATCAGCAGGGAGTGGACGGTACGGCCGTACTTCAAGTCGCCGACCAGAAAAATGTTCAGGTTCTCCAGTGTACCTTGTGTCTTGTAGATGGAATAGAGATCGAGCATGGTCTGTGAGGGGTGCTGGTTGGCACCGTCTCCTGCATTCACAATGGGCACGGTGGTGACTTCACTGGCATAGCGTGCGGCTCCTTCGAGGTGGTGGCGCATCACGATGATGTCGGCATAGTTGCTTACCATCTTGATGGTGTCTTTCAGCGTCTCGCCCTTGGATGAGCTGGTGGCCTTTGGGTCGCTGAACCCGATGACACGTGCTCCAAGCCGGTTGGCGGCAGTCTCGAAACTGAGGCGTGTACGGGTGGAAGGCTCGAAAAATAAGGTGGCAACTACTTTCCCGTCCAATATATGCCGATTGGGATGGGCTTCAAACTCTTTCGCCATCTCGAGCATATAGAGGATTTTTTCCCGGCTATGCTCGGCAATGGTGACTAAACTTCTGTTTTCCATATCGTTGAATTCATTTATACTTTTCGAGAGTGTAAAGTTACGGAAAATATGCGGGCTACGGAAATATGCGGGGAAGTTTTTTTTGCGAAATATGGGCTGTTTTTCAAACCGTGCGGCATTTGTTTTGCAAAATCTACAAAGGGTATGAATCGGCAACAGCAGCACATTTTTTTTGTAGTTGCTGTTGTTAGATATATAATTATAGGTATAAATGGCATCTGCGTTTTATGTATCAGTATTGTATTGCAGCTGTTTAAGTGCAGAAAAACTAAAAAAAACATCAATGGAAATCCTGTTTCTTAAGCAAAAATCGCCCAAAAACGAGCAAAAACACGCATGAAAAACACGAGTTTTCTAATGTGAAATACTGATTATTTGTCGAAAAAGATACGGGAAAGCATAGGTGCGTTTAATATATTTCCGTACCTTTGCCCTATTATTGAACTTTGATTTTAGCAACTGAAACATGATAAGGAAAGTCGTCAAAATCCTATGGATTTTCATCGCACTGATTTCGCTGGTGTGTGTCTTTATATTCTTTTCCATAGCCAAGGGCTGGATAGGCTATATGCCTCCGGTGGAAGACCTGGAAAATCCAAATTACAAATTTGCCACAGAAGTCTTTTCCGAGGACGGAAAAGTATTGGGTACTTATTCCTATAGTAAGGAAAACCGCGTGTTTGTGGGATACAATGATTTGTCGCCCAATATCATTAACGCCTTGATAGCTACGGAAGATGTACGTTTTGCCGAACATTCGGGCATTGATGCCTACGCCCTGACGCGTGCCATAGTGAAGCGCGGTATCCTGATGCAGAAGAATGCCGGCGGTGGCAGTACCATCACCCAGCAGCTTTCCAAGCAGCTTTATTCCCCCAGTGCTGACAATGTGATGGAACGTCTGTTCCAGAAGCCTATCGAATGGGTGATTGCCGTAAAGCTGGAACGTTACTATACAAAAGAGGAAATCCTCACCATGTATCTCAACAAGTTCGATTTCCTGAACAATGCGGTAGGCATCAAGACTGCTGCCTTTACCTACTTCGGTTGCGAACCGAAAGATTTGAAGATTGAGGAAGCGGCTACGTTGGTGGGCATGTGCAAGAATCCGTCTCTCTATAATCCGGTGCGCTACAATGAACGTTCCCGCGGACGGCGCAATGTGGTGCTCGACCAGATGCGGAAAGCGGGATATATTACGGAAGCCGAGCGCGACTCCCTCCAGGCGTTGCCTCTGAAACTGAAATACAACCGTGTGGACCACAAGGAAGGGCTGGCCACTTATTTCCGCGAATACCTGCGCGGCGTGCTCACTGCCAAGAAGCCCGACAAGGCTGATTACCGCGGCTGGCAAATGCAGAAATACTACGAGGATTCACTCGACTGGGAGAACAACCCGCTCTTTGGATGGTGCGAAAAGAATACCAAGAAAGACGGTACCAAATACAACCTCTACACCGACGGGCTGAAAATCTATACCACGCTCGACTCGCGTATGCAGCAGTATGCCGAGGATGCCGTGACAGAGCATCTGAAGGAACTGCAAGGTTACTTCTTCAAGGAAAAGAAAGGAGCCAAGAAAGCTCCCTACACCTTCCGTCTGACCCAGGAGCAGGTGGACGAGATTCTGGGACGTGCCATGAGGTTGTCCGACCGCTACCGCCTCATGAAAAAAGCCGGAGCCACCGAAGCTGAAATAAAGAAAGCCTTCGACACCCCGGAGGAGATGTCCGTATTCAGTTGGGAAGGGGAGAAAGACACCATTATGACCCCGATGGATTCCATCCGTTACTACAAGTTCTTCCTGCGTGCCGGTTTCATGTCCATGGACCCGCGCAACGGACACGTCAAGGCATACGTAGGCGGACCGAACTACCATTACTTCCAGTACGATATGGCCATGGTGGGACGCCGCCAGGTAGGTTCTACCATCAAGCCTTTCCTTTATACACTGGCTATGGAGAACGGTTTTTCTCCCTGCGACGAAGTGCGCCACGTGGAATACACGCTGATTGATGAAAACGGAAAACCGTGGACGCCGCGTAATGCCAACAAAAAGCTGATTGGCGACATGGTGACCGTGAAGTGGGGGCTGGCAAACTCGGACAACTGGATTACGGCCTATCTCATGAGCAAGCTGAACCCCTATAACCTGAAACGCTTGATACATACTTTCGGTGTCCGCAACCGCGACATAGTACCTTCCGTTTCACTCTGTCTGGGCCCGTGCGAGATTTCCGTCGGCGAGATGGTGAGCGCCTATACCGCTTTCCCCAACAAGGGCATCCGGGTAGCTCCGCTGTTCGTGACCCGCATCGAGGACAACGACGGAAACGTGCTGGCAACCTTTGCCCCCGAAATGCAGGAAGTCATCAGCGTATCCAGCGCTTACAAGATGCTGGTCATGCTGCGTGCCGTTGTCAACGAAGGTACCGGAGGCCGTGTGCGCCGTCTGGGTGTGAAAGCCGACATGGGCGGCAAGACCGGAACGACAAACTACAATGCCGACGGCTGGTTTATGGGCTTCACGCCTTCGCTCGTGTCTGGTTGCTGGGTGGGCGGTGAGGACCGCGACATCCACTTCGATACGATGCTTCACGGACAAGGTGCTTCCATGGCATTGCCTATCTGGACCAAATACATGGTGAAAGTGCTCGGTGACAAATCGCTGGGATATGATGAAAATGAAACATTCCAGTTGCCCGAAGGCTATGACCCGTGCAAGGATGATATAAATCTGGAAGGAGACACCCATATAGAAGAACCGATAGAGGGACTCGACGAACTGTTTAATTAGTTGAAAGGTGAAAATTGAAAGTGGATTATACGATTAGTATTGGGAGCAACGAGCAGCGGAGGGAGAACATGGAACTGGCTCGCAGACGCTTGACGGAACTTTTTCCCGGAATACGTTTCTCGGAAGAGGAGGAGACGGCACCTTTGTTCTTTCACCGTCCGAATCTGTTCTCCAATCAGGTGGCATGCTTCGCTTCCGATAATCCGGCAGAGGAAGTCACTGCCTGCCTGAAAGCCATCGAACGGGAAGCCGGAAGGAAGCCCGAGGAGAAGGAACAGGAAATTGTACGGCTGGATATAGACTTGTTGTCTTGTGACGGGACTGTCTATAAGCCAAAAGATTTGAAACGTGATTATATCCTGCGAGGATTGAAACAACTGTTATAATTAATAAAGAATATAAGGAGATGTGTCGATAGTATATGAACACTTTCGGACACCCCCTCATTTTAAAAGACGAAGATTGAAAATGAAATTTTTAGGAATCATACCTGCCCGTTACGCATCTACGCGTTTTCCGGCCAAACCATTGGCAGTGTTGGGCGGAAAAACCGTGATACAGCGAGTATACGAGCAAGTGGCAGGAATCTTGGACGATGCATACGTGGCTACGGACGATGAGCGTATTGAAGTCGCAGTAAAAGCATTCGGAGGAAAGGTGGTAATGACTTCCACCGAACATAAAAGCGGCACCGACCGCTGTCAGGAAGCTTGTACAAAAATAGGAGGACAGTTTGATGTCGTGGTGAATATCCAGGGGGATGAGCCTTTCATCCAGCCTTCGCAGTTACAAGCCGTCAAAGCATGTTTCGACGATCCGGCCACCCAGATAGCCACTCTGGTGAAACCCTTTACGGTAGATAATGGTTTCGAGGCACTGGAAAATGTGAACTCTCCGAAGGTTGTGCTCAACAAAAACAGGAATGCCCTCTATTTTAGCCGTTCCATCATTCCCTACCAGCGCAATGCGGCGAAGGAAGACTGGCTGAAGAACCATACGTATTATAAGCATATCGGCCTTTATGCCTATCGCGTAGAGGTACTGAAAGAGATAACCGCCCTTCCGCAGTCATCCCTCGAGATTGCCGAATCATTGGAACAGCTTCGTTGGCTGGAAAACGGATATACCATCAAGGTAGGTGTCACGGATGTGGAAACTATCGGCATAGATACTCCTCAAGATTTGGAACGGGCAGAAGAATTTCTTAAAAGCCATGGGCTGTAAACTAGAAAGCCCATGCTGAACCGAAGTGACCAACCCCGGATTCTTGAACCGGAACAACTGGTGGTGCAAAGGCCGGAACGTATCAAGTTGCCTAATGGCGTGCCATTGAGCGTGCTCAATGCCGGTGACAATGAAGTGACACGTATCGATCTCCTCATGGCAGGCGGCCGATGGCAACAGAAACAGCCCTTGCAGGCGTTGTTTACGAACCGCATGCTTCGCGAGGGCACCCGACGCTACGATGCCGCCCGGATAGCGGAAAAGCTGGACTATTATGGAGCCTGGCTGGAATTGTCCAGTGCATCCGAGTATGCCTATGTCACCCTTTATTCTCTGAATAAATACCTTCCCCAAACGCTTGATGTATTGGAATCTATCGTCAAAGAGCCGGTATTTCCCGAGAAAGAGCTGGGAGTGATTGTAGACAATAATATCCAGCAGTTTCTTGTCAACTCTTCCAAGGTGGACTTCCTGGCGCACCGCGGATTGGTGAAGGCTCTGTACGGCGGGCAGCATCCCGGCGGACGTCTGGTGCAGGAAGAGGATTATCAGCGCATCACTCCTGCTGTGCTACGCGAGTTTTATGACCGTTATTATCATTCTAATAATTGCAGCATCTACCTCTCGGGCAAGGTAACCGACGATTGCATCCGCCGGATAGAGTCCTTGTTTGGCTGCGAGGCTTTCGGTACGGATTTCCGCAAACCGGAGAAGACAGAATTCCATCCGGTTACCGCTTCCGGAAAACGTATCTTCATCGAACGTCCGGATGCCCTGCAAAGTGCCGTCCGTATGGGCATGCTTTCCCTGGACCGTAATCATCCGGACTACTTGAAGGCCCGCGTGCTGGTCACACTGTTCGGGGGCTACTTTGGCAGTCGCCTGATGTCCAATATCCGGGAAGATAAAGGATACACGTACGGTATCTCCGCAGCCATCATGCCCTATCCGGGGCAGGGAGTGCTGGCGGTCAGTGCCGAAGCCGCCAACGAATTTGTGGAGCCTCTTATCGGTGAGGTCTATCATGAAATAGACCGCCTTCAGAACGAGCTGGTTTCCGATGGAGAGCTTTCCATGGTAAAGAACTATATGTTGGGAGACATGTGCCGTAGTTATGAATCTGCATTCTCGCTGGCGGATGCCTGGATTTTTGTGCAGGTATCGGGCTTGCAGGATACTTACTTTGCCGAAGCATTGGATGCTGTCAAGGAAGTTACCCCGCAAGAAATCCGTGAACTTGCAGGGCGTTATTTATGCAAAGAGAAATTAAAAGAAATAGTGTGCGGCAAAAAAATGTCATAAAAAGCGGGAGTTATCGCATCATTTTACCGGATAAATCCTACCTTTGTCAATTATCAACTATCAATTATCAACTATCAATTAATGAAATATCTATATACTGCACTCATTCTGGCTTTCTTATGTCAAGGCGGAGCCATTGCCCAGGAAAAAAAATGGCGGCTTTTTCGATAAAGTGAAAAGTACATTCTCTTCGGAGATAAAGATAGGTACCTACACGTTCAAAGACAACGGGGCCGTCTATACCGGTGAAATAAAAGGCCGCAAGCCCAATGGAAAGGGAAAGACCGTTTTTAAAGAACGGTGACGTCTACGAGGGTGAGTATGTGAAGGGCAAGCGTGAAGGCTACGGTACATATATGTTTCCCGACGGTGAAAAGTATGAGGGGCAATGGTTTCAAGACCAGCAGCATGGCAGGGTATCTACTATTTTATGAATAACAACCGTTATGACGGCATGTGGTTTCAGGATTACCAGCACGGTAAAGGAACCATGTACTATTACAATGGTGATATTTATGAGGGCGACTGGGTGAATGATAAACGCGAAGGCCAAGGAACGTATACCTGGAAG
>ENA-OPYT01000480-OPYT01000480.1-human-gut-metagenome-genome-assembly--contig:-NODE-480-length-12278-cov-2.242614_pt1 | contig 12278 bp, 9 predicted proteins | sample MGYA00242636_ERZ504480 | MGnify/ENA primary metagenome ERZ504480 (study PRJEB26092, sample SAMD00036228) | human gut metagenome | host: Homo sapiens | study: EMG produced TPA metagenomics assembly of...
GAATTATCAGAGAATGTCGGCTCATAGATTGCTTCAAGTATCATACGGACAACTTCCTGTAACAGTTTATCGTCCGTTGACGGAATCCCCAATGGGCGCTTTTTACTGCTGTTTTTCTTCGCAATATAAACACGCCTTGCAGGGTTCGGCTGGTATGAGTGGTCTCTCAGCTTCTGAATGAGCTTTTCAATGCGCTCCATGCTCATACCGTCAAGAGTGAATCCGTCTGCACCTGCCGTCATGCTCCCCTGAGAGGTCGCAATATTCTGGTATGCAAGCAGATAGAACTCTGGGTTGTACAGGTTACGGTATAATCTCTCGTACCTGTACTCTTTGTTTTTTGCTTTTTCACTTAAACTTTTCAATACATTTTCGGGACTTCTCATAATGCCTCACGCACCTTTCCTTATTATTTGTATTGAAGAAAGACTGTCTCCCTTCGCCATGTGGACGGCTTTCCCGTCCTCGGACTACTACGGAGACTCTGTTGCCATAGTAAATATTCAGAGTCACTTTTCTCATAGCACTCATAACCGATTTTCGGCATTTTACCTTAGGCAATCCCCGTTTAGAACTGTAATAACATAAGCCTGTTATGATTTCGGATGTGACGTTCGTCGTTTTCCATTATCCTATGGCTGATTTACTCTGGGTATCTTGTGGATACGCATGGCCGACTCATATCCACCAGAGTACATGCGAGTATAACTTCCTACGCATGGAGCAACATTTTGCCCAATCTCCGACTGTCATTCAGGCAGTTTAGCTTTCATCCTTATTCATAACTTTTCGCCACTACCACGCAAACACTTTGGAAGTTTCCGTGTTTCGTGCCCTCCGACATGCTACACTCCCATCGGGTTTCCCCTTTTTGGATAAGTCGGGTGACGATAGGGTGCGGATTATTCCGCTTTGATACCTTGCCCTATTACTTGCTCAAGGTAAGATTATTACAGCCCCTTACGGGCGCACCACCATACTGTTTGAGACAGGCGTTCCTGTAGCGAAAGTCACTCCACGCCCGCCGGTAATCTCGTCTAAATACTGGCATTTCGCAAACATATCAGAACTTTTCTGTGCGTCTGTCTGTGCGATCCCCGCAATATTCCTCATTTTTGTATACAAAAAAAGGTTCTTATAAAAATGGCTCTCGTCCACAAACAGCCGGTCAACGCCAAGCTGTTCAAACGTGACCACATCATCTTTCCTGGTCTGGTCATTGAGCCGCTCCAGTTTCATTTCCAGGTTTTTTCTGGTCTTTTCCATCTGTTTCACAGTATAGCGGGTTCCCTCCTGCTCTGCCGCCTCCTCGATAGCCATGGTGATCTCATCAATCTGTTTTTCAATGGACATTGCCTGGCGTTCCCTTGACAGAGGAATCCTTTCAAACTGGCTGTGACCAATGATGACTGCATCATAATCCCCCGTAGCGATCCGGGAACAGAATTTCTTCCGGTTCGCAGGTTCAAAATCCTTTTTCGTAGCCACAAGCACATTGGCGTTTGGATACAGCCGCAAAAAGTCGCTGCCCCACTGTTCGGTCAGATGGTTCGGCACGACATACAGATTTTTCTGCGACAGTCCGAGCCGTTTACTCTCCATGCCGGCGGCAATCATCTGAAACGTCTTGCCTGCCCCCACGCAATGGGCGAGCAGGGTATTATGCCCGTAAAGGATATGGGCAACGGCGTTTTTTTGATGAGGCATCAGAGTGATCTCCGGTGTCATGCCGACAAACCGGATATGACTGCCGTCATATTCACGGGGCCGGACACTATTAAAAAGCTCATTATATTTCCTGCAAAGCGTCTCACGCCTGTCTATATCCCGGAAGATCCATTCCTTAAATTCCTCCCGGATCATCTCCTGTTTCTGCTGTGCCAGCATGGTTTCTTTCTTATTGAGGACTCTCTTTTCCGTGCCAGCTTCCTGCACCGTATCATAAATCTTTGTATCCCGCAGGTTCAGTGCGTCCTCCAAAAGCCGGTAGGCGTTTGCCCGCTGCGTCCCATAGGTGGCAGTTACACGGGGATTTCGGTAGTCTGCATTTTTTTCCGCTCACATTCCACTGGCCGTTGACCGGAGCATACCGGACTTCGATCTGCCGTCCCAGCAGATAATCCGGCGTACCAAACGTCTCACCCATAAATTGTGTGATGTACTCCGGCTCAATCCATGTAGCGCCAGGCGCACCTCAATCTCTGACGCATCCAGATCTTTCGGCTGCACCCGTTCCAGTGCCTGCACGTTAACCTCATACTCCGGGGTGGTTCTCCGCAAAGGTTCTCCCGTCGCCAGCTTCTCCCGCACATTGCCGGACAGATATTCATCTGAGGTTTCCCATCTTTCCGTCACCGGGTTTTTCAAAGATCACTCTGCCAGCTCTCTGTCACTTCTCCCTCTGTTTTCCGGACAGTTCCGCCATAAACGGTACATCTACTCTCGCACGCTCTCCAATCGACACAGCTAAGGCTTCACTGGCAGTATCTACGGAAGTCACTGTCTCTGGTTTTCGGATTGTCCGTTTGGTAAATATATCCGCTTTCCGTTTCAGGTTTCCACTTTCATCCAGGATTTCCAAAGAAGATAACAGGCAATAGCTGCTGTCCTGAGAAAAGGCACGCTTGTTTGCATTACTGCTGATCAGGCCATATCTTCCAGTGAAATGGTCGTAAGCCTGATTCAGTTTCTCCTGAAGGCTGTGTATCTTATCGTCACTGCCATCCTCCAACTGACACTGCAGAAGCTCTTGTGTCAAGTCACGCAGTTCAATCATCCCCAGGACACGCTCTGTTGTCATTGCAGGCAGTTCCATCCGATTCATCCGGGAATTTTCCCGATAGTACACCATGCCGTCCACATTGGCAAAACTAAAATTTTTAATGGACGGATCTGCAGGTATGGAGGTGTCGATCTCTTCTAAATCAGAATCCTCCAGCTCTATCTCTGTGATTGTGCCGTGGATATGGCTGACTGCCTCCTTTAGCTGCTCTCCCAGGTCTGCCCCCGGAATCGGCTGGCAGACGAGCTGTGGCCCATAGGGGCCGGACACAATCTTTTGTTCCCCCAGCACCATCTCCGGATGGTTCTGGAAATAGCGGTTGACAGTGACAATGTTATGGGATGTCTCCCCTCTGTCATTGGTATACTCCTCCCGTAAAAGTTCATCCGTCTGTACCCACTCCGGCTGTTCCTTCCCAAGTATCCGGGGAGCGTCCAGTTTCTGCAGGAACAGAATATCCGTATTCATCTTTGTCCCGGCATTCGCCTGGAACGCATTGTTCGGAAGCCGGATCGCTCCAAGCAGCTCACATCGCTGTGCAATATATTCTCTGGCTTTCCCGTCACGTTTATCCATAGTTCCGCCACCCATTCCGTTTGAAGTGATGTAGGCAATCACTCCGCCAGGACGTACCTTATCAATGGTCTTTGCGATAAAATAATCATGGACAAAAAACTTCTGTCGGTCATAGCGCCGGTCTGACAGCTTATAACCGCCAAAGGGAATATTCCCGACTGCCACATCAAAGAAGCCGTCCGGAAACTCCGTCTTTTCAAATCCATTAATGGTGATCTCCGCTTCCGGATAGAGCAGTTTTGCGATCCTGCCGGAAATGCTGTCCAGTTCCACGCCATACATGTTCAGGCCGTCCATGCTCTCCGGTACAAGGCCAAGGAAATTTCCGACTCCACAGGATGGCTCCAGAACGTTTCCCTTCTCCAGTCCCATATTTCCCAATGTCTCATACATGGCTTTAATGACCACTGGCGGCGTATAGAAAGCACTCAGAGTAGATTCCCGTGCCGCTTTATATTCCTCCGGATCAAGTTCCGTATAAAGTTCGATAAACTCATCTGACCATGCTTCATTGCGCTCCTCAAAGGCTTCCTGCAGGCCGCCCCAGCCTACATAGCGGGATAAAATCTGCTGTTCTTTCGGCGTGGCGGTTGTCCGTCCTTCCTGCTCGATCTGATGGAGCAGACGGATCGCAGCTATGTTGGCACGGAATTTTTCTTTTGCGCTCCCGGTTCCAAGGCTGTCATCTGTGATATGGAAATTGACCGCCGGTTCCTGCTTTCCTGCAGCCGGTTCTCTTTCTGCCGGTTCCAAAGGGATATGGTAATACTGCCGGATTGTATTAATTGTGTCCAAAGACAACACCTGCGTCGTGAGATGTTCCAGTTCCCGTTTCACTAATGCCTGGTTGTCTGTCTCCAGACGCTCTAAAATATCAAGGATCAACTGCATCTGTTCCGGGGAGAACTCCGGGTTTAATACCGGCGTTATGTCCTGTCCATTTTCAGCAGCGGCATAGATCACTTCCACCTGTTCCGGGGAAAGCACGTCAAAGGATACCCCCGCTTTCTCCATAGTTTCCGTGACCTGTTCCTCAACGGCAGTATAAACAGCATCCTGCTTTTCTTCTGTATTTTCCGGCTCTGTTACCGTTTCTGGAATTGTCTGTGTTTCTTCCGTCTGTTCCACCGCACTCTCTTGTGCTTCTTCTGGAACACTTTCTCCCATAAAATCAAAAAGAGACAACTGCTGTCCTGTTGCCTCCACTTCAATGTCTTGCTTCTGATCCGGGAAGATCGTATAAGCCCCGTCAATATAGTCATGGATCACAGAAAGGGTTTCCGCCCTTTCGTCATACTGCGGAAAATCCAGGGGCAAAGCGGCAAGGGCGGCGTCCATCTGTGCTGCCAGTTCTCCTGCCGTCTCCGGCTCTGACAGAAGTTCCGGCAGACGTTTTCTTGCATCATCATTCAGCAGATCTATCTCAAAGGGACGTTCAATCTCATCTGGCAGACGATGATAAAAGTGAATGATCCTGCCGGCCAGAACCTCCCGCTCATAAACCGGCATACGGGAATAATCCCCGGCTTTCAGATACAGTCCGCTGTCGATAAGATATTGGACACGTTTCGCTGCCTGGGGCCATTTCAGCAATTCCGTAGCTGCCGGATTTAAATAATCACCCCGGCAGAGTTTGATCCCTTTACCGTCATAATCCGCATGGGAATCGTCTGCCCCGCTCAGGGCATGGCTGCATCCCCCGATCCCATACTGGCCTTTTAGGAACTCTGCCTTTTCCTTCGCTGTTTTATCCTGGATAAAAAACGCATAGGCGGAAAGCCGCCCATTGGAATACGGGCCGCCCCTAGTAAGGAAAGCGTCAATCTCATCCTGGGTAATAAATACTGGATGCTCCTCCCATGCAAACCCCTCCCTTGCCTGATAGGGAACTGCTTCCTGTGCAAATTTCCGGAACTGAGCCGCCACTCTGTCAGGGCGGTAGAAAGGAAAACGTATCAGATCCTTATCCGTTTCATATGCTTCCGCCAGTCCCGCCAGACGCTCGTTCAAATCCGCCAGATACTCCGGCTGGTCTAACAAAGCGCTGACTTTCTCCACCATATCCGGAAATCCACCACGGAACGGCTCCATATCCGCAAAGACCAGTTCCGCCACGCCCTCTGCCAGATCCCGTTCCATATACAGCAAAACTTCCGCATGTTCTCTCAAAGCATTGCTCCGGGCGGCATCTAATACGGACTGCGGCGCATATTCCCCTTGCTTTAAGAGTTGTTGAATCCTGCCGGTAACATCTTCCCAGGATAGAAAAGACTTATCCAGGATCCGGTCGTGGACAGTATGCCCCAGGGCGATCTGCATCCCCAGTTCGTCATACCAGACAGAATATTCTCTCCCTCCGATCACAAGTCCGATGCCGCCGGTGCCGTACTCCCGGCGGATAAAATCCGTGTATTCCTCCGGCGTCTGCTCAACCATGAAGTTGTAAATAATACGCAGATGGCTCCTGTCCCGGTTGCCGCCACGTCTCAGCACTTCATCAATCACATCTGCAGGAATGGCTGTCTCTCCAGCATAGAGAGCCGCCTGCCGTTCCTCAATCGAGCGGATCTGCTGTTCTACCGTAGGCAATTCAGGCAAAGATAAAGCAGAGGCTTCTATCTCCTCTGCTTCACTCAAATCCTGTTCTGTTGTTTCTTTGCTTAGCTGTATACCAATTCCGTCAGCACGGTTTCCTCCGCCATCTGTGTCAGATTGTTCATGTGGGCTGTCCAAGCCATCTGATCGGTCTCTTTGTCCGGTGCCGGATATGCTGTAAGAAGACCGTCCACCAGGTTCTCCATCCTCTCCTGTGCGGACTTCTCGATCTCCTTCAGGTGTCTGTCCAGGTTCCCGCTGATCAGCAGGCTCTGGTACAGATTCTTCTTGTATTCTTTCAGATATGTCCTCCTCAGCATCCCGTAATTTTCCCGATGGTCCTGCGGTTCTTCCGTCAGCGTCAAGGTTCGGAAACAGGTAATCTCCCCTTGCGGTGATAAAGTCAGTCCATTTTGCTTACCCCTCCTTTATTATTTTCGCTTCACGAATTAACGTGCTAAATTCATTATAAGATACTTCTTGTCCCTTTGCAACCGCTTTTTTCCGTACTTTCTGAGATACTTCCTTCTGCTGTTTCCATTCTTCCAGTTCCGTCTGCCGGATCGTGCGCCCGATGTCACGAAGTACCGGATCCACAAGCTGGCTGGTGGCATTTCCTAAAAAAGGCCAGGACAGAAAGATCATTAAAATCGGTGATCCCAAAAAAATCCGCTTCCTCCAGGTATTCCATTGGTTCCAGACCGCACCGCCGTGCCAGGGTATAAAAGGCACTGTTGGAAAGAAGGGTACGGAACTCCACCCGGATCGTATCCTCGTCCAGTCCCTCCAGGAATGTTCCGGGGATCGCATACGCCATCCCGTCCATTGCTTCCTCGATAGTGTCTTGCGCCATTTCTTCCGCAATCTGCCGCAGCGCAGAAGGCAGGTCAGAAGCCCCTTCCCCGCCCAGTCCATAGGTATCCGTCAGATGATCCAGAAGCATCTCCTGCTGTTCTTCCTTCAGCCGCCAAAGGTACGGCGTCCTCCCGCCCCGCACCGGATGGGTGTCTGATACGTCAAACACATACCGCAGCATACGCCTCGGCCCGGTATCATCAATGAGGGCGATCCCCTTTGCTCCCCGGTTCACCCACCGGCGCATCTTCTCATTCCAGACTTCAAGCTCCGCACAGGCCGTAGCGTTTGGACGCTGTGCATGGATCGAAGCATGTCAGAAAAAGGATAGCGGTAAAGTCTGGAGGCTGTATCCAGATACCGCATCCAGTCCCGTGGGGAACCGCTGACTTCTTTTGCCGTCTCCTTTGCCAGGAAACGGATGTCATTAATTTTCGCCATGTCATGTAAATCCTCCTGTATTATTTTCTCTTCTCACGTTTTCTTTTTTCGGAAATTCCAGACGGAAGCTGGCTCTCCCATCTTCCGTGTCCAGGCACAGGTATGCCGCAAAGGTTCTGCCTTTTCTTCTGGGAATACAGATCCGGCACATACGTCCGTCCGTCTTTCAAAAGTTCCGCAGCCATCTTTTTGTCCAGCACTTTTCCGCATACCGGACAGATACCGGTTCTCTTTCCACAAGGCAAAGGCGCAGTCCCGGTTCCCACAGAAGAAATTCCGTTTGCTTTCATAAACCGGACTGCCGCAGACCGGGCAGACACCGATCTTCTCTCTGGGGTAAAAACGGTTCTGATCCTCCACAGACAGTTCCCCGCACTCCAGAAGCATCCGGTCAATCAGCTCTACAATGCCGTCAAGAAATTCACTGCTTTCAAGCTCCCCTTTCTCCATCAGGAGCAGACGGTTCTCCCACTGGACAGTCATAGCGGCTGACCGCAGATACTCCGGCAGCACCGAGATCAGGTCAGCGCCATCCTTTGTGGCTGCAATCTGTTTCCCTTTCCTCTCTGCATAGCCGGAAGATACCAGCTTTTCAATAATGGATGCCCTGGTGGCCGGCGTACCAAGCCCTTTTTTCTCTGTCTCCTCTTCAAATGCCTGATTGCCGGCAGTTTCCATAGCGGATAACAGGGTATCCTCACTGTATGGCTTTGGCGGCGTTGTATAATGCTCGGATACGCTTACCGTAACAGGCTGAAACGTCTGTCCTTCTTTCACAGCAGGAATGGGTTTCTGCTCCCCGTCTGTCCGGCTTTTTGTTCCTAGCTGTTCACGGAACGCCGCTTCTATCGCTTTCCATCCTATTTCCTGAACGGATTTTCCCTTTGTCTGAAAGATTTCCCCGGCGCAGGATACCCGGACTTCCGTTTCCTGAAAGATGTGCTCCTGCGCCCCCGGCGCAAAGCAGCCGGACACTGATCAGCCGCAGAATGTCCTGTTCTCCTTTTGATAATTCCTGCAGCTCAATGCCCTTTAGTTCTGCTGTCGGGATGATCGCATGGTGATCTGAGACTTTCCTGTTATCCATAGTACGCTTTACATCAGGCTCCAGCGGATACACAGAGGAAAATCCATATTTTTCACTCGCCATTGCAATGACCTGCCGTGCGGTCTGCTCCATGTCCTCCGTCAGATACTGGCTGTCCGTCCGGGGATAAGTCACCAGCTTTTTCTCATAAAGGCTCTGGGTAAAGTCCAGTGTCTCTTTTGCCGTGTAGCCATAATAGCGGTTGCTTTCCCTCTGGAGCGTGGTCAGGTCATACAGTTTCGGCGGGTAGACAGACTTTTCTGCTGACACACAGGATTCCACCGTGGCAGTCCCGCCCTCACAGGCTGCCTTTATCCGCTTCACTTCCCCCACATCAAACAGCTTCTCCTTGACAACCTCCAGGCCATCACAGTCCAGATGGAGGTTATAATATTTTTCTTTCTGGAAATGGGAAATCTGCTCTCCCCGTTCCACCAGCATTGCCAGTGTGGGTGTCTGCACCCTTCCCACCACAAGACGTTTAAAATATTTTGTAGTAAATGCTCTGGTAGCGTTCATCCCAATGAGCCAGTCTGCTTTGGCACGGCAGACAGCCGCTCCATAAAGATTCTGGTATTCTGCGCCGTCCTTCAGGTGGGCGAATCCTTCCCGGATTGCCGTATCTTCCATAGAACTGATCCAGATCCGCTTGATAGGAAGACAGCTCCCGGATACTTCATAAACACGCCGGAAGATCAGCTCTCCCTCCCGTCCTGCGTCACAGCCATTGACGACATATTCCACGTCTTTCCGGTTCAGCAGTTTCTTCAGTACTGTAAACTGCGCTTTTTTATCTTTTGCTACGGAAAGCCGCCACTCCTCCGGAGAATAGCAGGTCGGAAAATTCCCACTTCCGATATTTTTCATCATATTCCTCCGGCGGTACATACTCTGCCAGGTGTCCAAGGCACCAGCTCACCAGCCAGCCGTTTCCTTTCCAGATAGCCGTCCTGCCGCTTCTTCGCCCCTAACACTTTTGCATACGCCTGGGCCACACTGGGCTTTTCCCCTAATACTAAATACATCCAATACTCCTTTCCGCCCACAGAAAAAAGCAGCCGGTTTCCCGGCTGTCCTTTCTTTCTGATTTTTTTCTGAGCGTCTATTCTTCCTCGTCCTCTTTATCTGCAGGCTCTTCGTCCTCTGCCTGATCTTCTTTGATGTAAGATCCGCCGTCATAGAACTCCAAGTCCTCTCCATCCTCCTGGGTTTCCTCTTTCTTTGGCTTTACAACTTTAAAATAATAACCGGCGCCAATCGCACCTGCCGCCAGAATCCCTATCGCCAGGATTGCTCCCATGTTCATGCCGCCTTCTTCCGGTTGTACTGTTTCCGTCTCTGCTTCCTCTGGTGCCACACTTGGCTCTGTCTCCGGGATCACTACCTGGGGTGTCTCCTCAGTTTGCGTTTCATCCATAAATTCTGCCAGGTCATTCTCATCGATCATGGAGAGCATATAGACATTTTCCGTATTACTGGATCGGTCTAATACCAGGAAAAAGGTATTGCCGTTTTTCGTCTGGATAGTCAAAAAACTCTTTCGTTCCATCTTCTGCCTTATCATCCAGCACCTCCCCGTTTCCAGGAATGGAAAACGGAGTTTCTGCTCCCTCTGCCGCACCATCCTGGGCAGCCGCTTCTGTCTCTTCCCCGCTTTCCGTCTGCTCCGGGATTACCGGCTGTGTCTCTTCTGCCGCAGCCTCCCCGGTAGTCTCCGTCTGTCCGGTATCTCCCGTATAGGCAAAAGCTGTCATGGCGGTGGAAGAAAGTACCCCTGCCGCCATAGCAAAAACCATCAGCCATTTCTTAAATTTCCTCATGGTTTCTAACCTCACTTTCCGGCGCTGTTTTCTGCGCCATTTTTTCCATATCTTCACCCTGTCTGTCCGGCTCTGTGCCGTCTTTTCTGTCTGTATCTCCTGTCTCCGGCTCTTCTGCCGGGAGAGGAATGGAGACTGTCCCCTCCTGAATCCCCTCCAAAAGTTCTAACATCCGGTGGCTGTCCAGCTTCATAGATCGGATGGTTTTTACGATCTCCTGATTTTCAAGCTGTTCAGCCAACAGTTTCAGTTCTTTTAAATGTTCCTGCCACTCGGCAATCTTCTTTTCCGTTTTCCGGATTTCCTCCAGAACCCGGTGCAGTTTTTCGGTTCATCTATTTCACCTTCCTTCCCGTATAATCACCCATGAATCCGTCCAAATGCCAGGAAATGTTCCTGCCAGTAAGCAGACGCAATGCTTGTATACTGAATGGGATTCCCGCAATGGATCATCATATTGTCGCCCACATAAATACCCACATGGCTCGCTCCAGGCGTATCATAGGTTCCCTGGAAGAAGATCAGATCTCCCGGCTTTGCGTCAGACGGGGAAACCTGCGAACAGCAGCCCATCAATCCATCCGTGGTCTGCCTGCCGATATTCCAGCCATTGCCGCAGTTATTGATCACCCAGCTCACAAAACCGGAACAGTCAAAGCTGGTAGATGGGGAACTTCCGCCCCATACATAGGGATAACCCAGATATTTTTCCGCCTCATGGATCATGTTGGCAAACTTCTGATCCGTCAGCGCTTCTGCCGGGATCTCGTAGCCAAAGTCACCGCCTCCGCCTGGAAGTGTTTCCGTATCAAACAGATAATCCCGATTTCCGTATGTAGCGTTATACAGGTCATACCGGCCTTCCTCATTCTCGTCCATCAATTCTCGCAACACGGCATCCAGCCCTTGATTTGTCAGCGTTACGTCCAGCCGGTTTACTTCCTGCGTTGTAGTCACTTCTACTTCCTGATTCCCATTGTCATCCGCAAGATAGGCTTCCCAGGTCTGATGTCCGTGAGCTGAGGCAGAAGCATGATCGCTGTAATACACATCAAACTGTACTCCGTACCGGGCAAAAGCCCCTGTATCTTCCACCACATACTCCACACCGTTCATCACTATTTTTGTGCCGATTGGGACAAAGGGATTGCTGGCATCCACGGCTATCGTATGGTTAGCCGTAGGATAAACACCGCTTGCCGTAGGGCCACCGGCCCACTGCCCGCAGCAGATGGAGCAACTGCAGTATCCGCTGGTTACAACCTGTCCCAGAGATTCTCCCACCCGTACCATCTTTGTTTCCGTCACAGTTTCCCTGGTACTTTCCGTAGTAATGCTGTACTGGAGCTGAAAGATTTCCTCAACCTCGTCTTTTACCTGTTCATAGGTAAACTCCCCGTACTTTGCAGAAAAATAGGAGATCAAGTGGTACGGATTGTGTGAGATTTCGTCAATCTGATAGCGGTACTCATCATAGCCAGGATGCCTGCTCTCCATGCTGTTGATCTGTTCATTCAGCGCCGCTTCCAGTTCCAGATAAGCATCTTCCACCGCATGAATATCCTCATCTGTACTCCCATAAGTCGTACTGGCAATGGTAGAAGCCGCACCGCCCTGAATAGAAGCTCCGCAACTTGCCAGAAGGGAGGCGATCATTACAAAAAACAATCCGGCAGCTACCACAATTCCTAAGATACCTTTGCTTTTTCCAACAATAGAAGAAGCCACACTCCTTGCTTTAGACGCAATGGTTTGTGTGGCTTTGGCTGTTCCCGCCGCTGTTTTCTTCCCCTTTTTTCGCTGCCTGGTATGACTTTTGATATTGGCGTTTCTGCCAGAATTTCTGCAGGATTCCCCTTTTTGCCTTCTCTGCGTTTTTTGCTGCCTGTCCCGCTGTTTTTCCACTGGCTTCCTGTGCTGTCTCATGCAAAAGACGGCCTGTTCCTTTCTCAAGGAACTCGGATTCCTGCAGACGGGCATTTCTCTTATGCATTCCACGGCTTGTCCGGTGCATCGTATACCGGAGGGCGCTTTCTGCCATCAGCTCTGCCCGGTGTGTCCCCTCCACAGCAGCATTTTCCTGTTCTGCTTCATGGGCTTTCCCGTGAATATAAACAGCGGC
>ENA-OPYT01000481-OPYT01000481.1-human-gut-metagenome-genome-assembly--contig:-NODE-481-length-12275-cov-1.980244_pt1 | contig 12275 bp, 12 predicted proteins | sample MGYA00242636_ERZ504480 | MGnify/ENA primary metagenome ERZ504480 (study PRJEB26092, sample SAMD00036228) | human gut metagenome | host: Homo sapiens | study: EMG produced TPA metagenomics assembly of...
ATTGCTCCACGTCTCTCCGCTGTTGGTGGCTCGGCCGGCCTTGCCGGCGTCCTGGCCTACTCCGCTCACGGAATATCGCTTTTGGTACTGGGTTATTCAATTGTCAGCCGCGTACCGGCCATATGCGACGGGCGATAGCCCGCTGAATGCTCAAAGAGAGATCGTCATAGGGGTTTCCCTATGACGGAAGAAGGGGATCCCCTTCTTCCTCCGGATTGCTCGCTGCTGTTCTGTTGCTCTGTGCACTCCCGCTCTCCGCCTGGCAACGGAACTCCTCCTTGAAAATCTGCCGCTTGGAGGTGGGCTTCTGCTTCTTCGGCGAGGGCAGTCCTGCTGACGTGATCACATTCTGCCAGCCGCCAAAGCGCGCCGCCTCGCTCCGGACATAATCCAGCAGCGCTTCGTCGCTGGCGTCACCATGCGCCTGGGCAAACTGGACGTTTCGCTGACGAAGCGCCTCCTTGGTCCGCCCAATGAGCTTTCTGCTGAGCTGCTGGTTGCCGATGAAATGCTTACCGTTCACAAAACAGCCTCCTGACTTGTGGCACAATCCGGCTACCCCGCAAACCTCTTGGGGCAATCGAAACAAAAAGACGGACGCATACCGATACGTCCGTCTTTCTCCCGAGCTTGCGAATAAAAAACGGACGCAAAATATGCGTCCGCTTCTGCTCCCATTTCGGGTAGAAGGGGCCACTTATTCAGTGCCCTCCTCACATTTGGCATTTATCTCAGAGCAACCCCAATGAATTGGGGGTAAGCTCCTAGTAGGTCTTCTGACTAATGTGTCCCGACGGGCTTAAAGCCCGCCTGCGCATATCCGCCGCCTTCCCAGCTAAGCCATTACGACCGCCAGTGACCTGCTTTCGCAGAAAACAGATATACTCCACAATCACAGCTATTGAATTGCACGTCCCCGTAGCTTTCGCCACGGCTCCTGCTGCAAAACATGTCCAGGAATTTCACCTGATTCCCTTGTTCAGAAACAAGGATGCGTGTCCGCTCCCTGACGGGAGTCGGGTCGCGCATTTGCCACAAAAGCCGGATTCATATTAAATTTTACAGGAAGGTGCATGCCACTCTGCCCATGCAGAACTCAGAAGCCATCCCCTTCAAAGAACTATCTTTTGTTAAACTTGCACTTTACAAATGGCTTTCTTTTGAGTTCATTATACAACTTTCCGCTCAAAATGCAAGGGGTAAACAGGAAAATTTTCCAAACACTATTTCGCGATCCTGATAATCGCCTTTTCGCCGAGCGCTGCGGTATAATAAAAAGCACATGGCCCACCCCTGCGCCGGGTTCAGGCCATGTGCTTCTCTTGTTCCGGCTGGAAGAACACATAATATTACCCACGATATTATGCGCCCTTTTCTTCCAGCCGGTTGCTCCAAAATGACGCAGGACCTGCAGAAGGGGCCCGTGTCTCGTGCGGAGCAGCACGAAATAGGAGGGACAAGTGATTCGGCAACAAAAAACTGTATCCTGAAGGATACAGCAACAAATTCCACAGGTTCCTACTGTGGTTGAAACTGCACCCTCCCAGGTCCGGGGAGGCTTTTTTGTGCGTTATACACAGGCAGGTCTTCTGACTCAGACGTTCAAACGCACCTCTCCGTCTTCCCGGAACAAACATCCCAGTGACATAGCAGAGAGGCACTCCGCCAACACAGCAACGGCTTTGTGCGGGATTCTCACCCGGCTTCCCTTTTCACCCACCACAATCGGGCGGGCACCTGTGTACCAACTATATTCACTTGTTTTTTTATTTTATCAGGGTGCACTCGGAATGTCAAGATGGAACAAAAGAAAGTATGTGTAACAAAATCGTTGGCAAGGGGTGCTGGTACCAAAATTGGAGCCAGTAGAAAGTGTTGTTCAAGGTGAATGGCCTCGGCGTAAACCGGGCCAAGCGCACTCAGCCAGCACAGTCATTCTGTGGTGTGCATCTCGGACAGCGGGAAGAATTTGGTCAGGCAATACTTCGCGGCTGGATGGAGGTCACCAGCAGACAGTAAATGCGGTGGGATATAGATTTCACTCATCTGTTTGTTGGTTTGCTTTGCAGATATGGGAGCCGTTATTGTGTATAGCTTAGAGGGGCCCCGTGGGCCGTCCAATCCCGCAGAACACGCCGCAGATGGCCGGTGCGGTGCAAGGCGAGCAAAGCCGCAAGGTTGTTGGCCCCGGCCACGCTCCAGCAGGTGCGGTTGTGCTTCATCCGGTTCCCAATAATGGTAAAGATGTTGCTCTCCATGCTCCCACACCGGGCGGGCTGCTGGCCCTCGTTGGGCAGCGGGGGTTTTCTTCCACTCCGTTGGTAGTATGGAATAAGGGATTTCCGGTAGTTGTTGAAGTAGGTAAACAGCTTCCGCTGCTTCTCTTGTTCGTCGGGATCCAGTGTGCTCTCAATAGATGCCTCCACCACAGCAATCGCTTCTTTGACTTTACGTGTATGAAATAGCTCCAGGATGGTTTCCTGGAGGTCTGGGTCATTCACACAGGTACGCACAGCCCGGTTCCGGTGGAACAAATCGAGCTGGTAGGTACATCCAGGCACCATATTCCGTTGCAGCCAGGTTCCGCCGTCGCTGTTAAAGACCCGTCGCTTCACGCAGTCCACAGCATAGAAGTCGGCCACTACACCCTCGGCGTGGCGGCGGAAGTGTTCCGCCTGTTCCATGCTGGCGTATGAAACCTTGTTGGCAAGGCTTCGCCGCCCGCTGGCGTCCTCGTAAATCCCGGAGTAGGCAATAGACACCTTCATCTCTTTGCTGGGGCCGTGTTCCAGCCGGTCTTTCCCTTGCAGAGCAAGGTACACGCCGTCCATCTCCTCTACAGTACCGGCGTTTCATAGGTCCCAGACCACACTCGGCCTTTGCCGCCGCCGCCAGGCTGTCCACTCGGGCTTGCTCCCAGCTCCCAGCGTTCTGGACAATGCGCCAGACGCTCTCGTGGCTCAGGCTCAGCCCGGTCAGATCGTTGAGTGTGGCGGCTGCCGTCCGGTGACTCACCGCACAGGCCGCTTCCACCGCCATCATACACACAGTATCGCTGAAAGGGCCTACCGTGTCAAGGCCCATGCTCCTGTCCAGCAGGTATACCGTTGCCCTGGGCTGCTCCGCGGCCCCGGACAGCAGGTAGACATGGCGCTGGTACCCCACCTCGCCCATCACTGTTTTGAGCGTGGTGGGCCGGTAGCCCTTGTCCCGGTACATCCCACGGTCCCGCTGCCGAGCGAGCGTCCGATCCGCCTCCTCTATGCACTGGCGCATGATATTGCGGCCGAGGGAGAGAACGGCTTCGTACACCGCTTTCTCCAGTGTGGCGATGTCTACAAACTTCTCGCCCCACTGAAAAATCTGCTTGCCTTGTGTCTCTAACTTTGTTACCATTACCTTGGGACTCCTTTGCAGTAGGTGTTTGTTCTCAACTCACAATTCTACTGACTTTGAGCCCCAAGGGAAGCGATGTTTTCACCGTTTCCCCTTTTTCTTTTGCCTACGATAATTTTACACTAACAAAAAGAAACGTGCGCCATCCGGCTCAAGCCGGACGGCGCATTTTTTTATACAGTCTTCCGTGGATCCTGTGCCGGACACTTCAATAAAAACGAATCTAACGTTACTAAAGAGTCTTCTTTAACACTATAATATCGTCCCGCAGATAGTCCAGAAACACTGCCATGGCGGCTGAGACCGCCACATTCTTTTGCAGCAGATATCCGACATGGAGTGAGTCGGAGATCTCCTCTACCGGCATGGCAACAATCTCACCCATCCCGCTGTGGAAGGCATCGGCGTTGCTGTTGGTCAGGTCCGGACCTATGCTGAACGCATCGGTAAACCGAACCAGCGCCACCTTGCTGCACCGGTCGGAGACGTGAACGGTCTTTTCCGCAATCTGATGGAACACAACTTCTTCGGTGTATTCAGAGCGATCCGCCTCCTGGTCATAGGTTACGAAGGGGTATTGGAGCAGTTCGGCCATGCTGACCTTGTCCCGCTTCGCAAGAGGGTGACTTCTACGCAGGAAGGCATACGTTGGCAAGCGTTCTAACTCGGTGAAAGTCACATGGTTTATCTCAAAGGTCTTTTCCAGTGCTGGAATGTACTGGTCGTGCAGGGCCACCACCCCCACATCACTTTTTTCCAGCAGCCACGTCACTAATAATGGTATAGGTTGGGCACTCCCGGATGGCGATATCATAGCTGTTCCAGGAGAGCTGCTCCATAAATCTCTGGAATGCCCGGACGGCAAAGGGAAGCCGCTGGGTCGAAACCGCGAACCGTGTAGGCGCATATCTCCGGTGGCGATAACGCCGTTCCAGGGCGCGGCTCTGCTCCACAATTTCGCGGGCATAGCGCAGGAAGTCCTCCCCGTCGGGGGTGGGCTGGATACCGCGGTTACTCCGCAGGAAGAGTTGAGTTCCAAGCTCGGCCTCCAGCTCCTTGATTGCGGAGGACAGGGTGGACTGAGAGATGTAAAGGGCCTTGGCGGCCGCAGAAAACGAACCGTGCTCCGCCACTGCAACCACATATTTTAGATTTTGAAGCGTCACAGAGGTCACCTCCCAATGGGCGTTTAATCCCTCATATAGGAAAAGTTCTCAATCAGTTCCCGGGTATAGGGGTGGGTAGGGGCATTCAGTACGGCCTCTGTCTCCCCTTGTTCCAGCAGCTTTCCCCGGTACATGATGCCAATCCGGCTGCTCGCGTGGCGCAGCAGATCGAGGTCGTGGGAGATGAGAAGATACGATACTCCGGTTCGGAGCTGAACCTGGTGTAGCAGATCCATGATCTGGGCCTGTACCGACACATCCAGCATAGAAGTGGGCTCATCCAGTACAATAAACTCAGGCTGGAGCAGCATGATGCGTGCCAGCACAATGCGCTGGATCTGGCCGCCGCTGACTTGGGAGGCCCGGCGCTCCAGCAGCTCCGGCTGAATGCCATAGGGCTCAATATGGGCGCGAATTATTTCATCCATATCCTGCTTGCCGGGCAGATCGTGGAGCAGAAAGGGCTCCCGCAGACTGTCCAGCACTGTCATCCGCGGATTTAGCGAAGTGTCCGGGTGCTGAAAAAGCATCTGAATGCGCCGGCGGTAGGGGAGCATCTTTCAGCTGAGGAATGTACAAGAGGTCCGTCCCGTCATAGAGAACTGTCCCGGAGGAGGCCGGGAGAAGCCGGGTAATCATCCGACCCAAAGTGGATTTGCCACAACCGGACTCCCCCATCAGCCCATAAGTTTGTCCGGGCCCGATGGCGAGGGAAACATCGTCCACCGCCTTGTGGGTGCGTCCGCGAAGGCGGTTGGAGTGAAAACTTTTTGAGAGGTGCTGGACTTCAAGCGTAGCGATGGCAACACACGCTCCCTTCTCCACAGGGGATGGATTTCGGCTCTGTATGCCGGCAACGAGCCTCCGCGTAAGGGCACCGGGGATGGAATACGCAGCCGGAGGGCTGGTCGGTAAAGGCGGGAGAAAGCCCGCCATAGGCTTCATGCCCAGGTGGGGCAGCGAGGCGATAAGCCCCTGGGTATAGGGGTGCCTAGGGTGCTCAAACAGTTCCCGCGCCGCGTTGGTCTCCAGGACACGGCCGCAGTACATGACAACGATACGCTCGCAGAATTTGCGGGCCAGCAGAAGGTCGTGGGTAATGACGATAAAGCCGACGCGGTACTGGTCCCGTACCATACAGAAGGTGTCGTAAACCTGATTGCGCACCACTGCATCCAGTCCCTTGGTGGGCTCATCTGCGATCAGCCATTGCGGACGTGCAGCCACAGCGATGGCTGTCAGTACACGCTGGCGCATGCCACCGGAGAGCTCGAAGGGGTAGGCACCTGCAATCTGCTTCGGGTCGGAAAAGGCCATCTGCCTGAGAAGCTCCAGCGTGAGTCTCCGGCAGTCTGGGGTACTTTTTCCAGCCAGACGGAAGACCTCCTCGATCTGGCGTCCCACCCGCACGCTGGGATTCAATGAGGTGGCCGGGTTCTGAGCCACCAGAGCAATCTCTCTGCCGCGGACTGTGCACAGCTCCCGCTCGGACAGGGCAGTGAGCTCCCGCTCTCCCAAAAAGATCTGTCCGGTGACAGAGGCGTTGGACTGAAGCAGTCCGAGAATAGACAGGCCCAGCACAGACTTGCCGCTGCCCGTCTCTCCAATGATGCCGGTGACCTGTCGCTCCGAAAATGCGAGGGAGACATGGTTGACGGCGGGAATATCACCCGAACGGGTAGCAAAGCGGACGCAGAGGTCCTTTGTATACAGTTCCATGTGCGTCCTCCCTTTACAGCATGCGGGCCGCGCCGTCATCGTGGTCAAGGCAGTCCCGGAGATAATCAGCAATCAAGTTGATGCTCAGGCAGAACAGAGTCAGGCAGGCCGCAGGGGCCAGTAGAACAAGAAAATCCTTCACATAGTAGAGCTTGGCGTCGTTAATCATGATCCCCCAGTCCGCTGCGGGTGCCCCGAGGCCCAGGCCAGTAGCTCATGGCGGCCACGGTGAGCACCGTAGAGCCGATCCGTGTGGCGATTAGAACCAGCAGAGGGAGCAAGATATTGGGCAGGATATGGCGCCGCATGATATAGAAGCTCCCGCCGCCCATGGCCCGTGCGCCCTCGATATAGTGCAGCTCGCGGATCTCCAGAACTTGATTGCGCACAATACGGGAGAATCCAGCCCAGGAGCTGACCACAATGGCGATCAGCAGACTGCGCATACCGGGGCCCAGCAGTCCCAGGATGGCGACCACAAAAGCGGCGCTGGGGATTCCTTGGAAGATATTGACCACAGCCTGAATCAGTTGATCTATCCATCCCCCCAGATAACCGGACACCAGGCCGATAGTCATGCCCAGCAACAGAGTGCATCCGGTGGCGAAGAAAGCGATGAACACAGAAGAGCGGCTGCCGTAGATAAGCCGGCTCAGCAGATCACGGCCGATATGGTCGGTACCCAGCCAGTGTTCAGTGGAGGGGGCGGCAAGGCCGTTGGCCATATCCACCGCGTTGGGGTCGCAGGGTGCCAGAAAATCAGCAAAGACCCCTACCAGCAGGAAAAGAACAAGCACAGTTAGTGAAAGGATGAACAAGACTTTTTTACCACGCATGCTCAGCCCCCCAATCGAATCTGCGGGTTCAGCCAGGCGCAGATCAGGTCGGCCAGCAGGCAGACCAGAACAAAGACAACACCGGTAAAAAGCACATAGCCCTGTATGGCGATATAGTCCCGATTATTGATGGCGGTGAGGGCGTAGCTTCCGATTCCTGGGACGGAAAATACGCTCTCCGTGATCATGGAGCCTCCCAGAAGACCGCCGAAGGTATTGGCGATATAAGTAATGGAGGGAACTAGAGAATTTCGCAGTGCATGACGGGAAATGAGCTGGCCCCTCCGCAGGCCCTTGGCCTGGGCGGTCAGAATGTAATTCTTGCTAAGCTCCCCCAGAATGGAAGAGCGAAGCAGCCGGATAACCACACAGGCCGAGCCGATGGAAATAGCAAGACAGGGCATGAGGAAGCAGGACAGTGTCTCCGCGCCGCTGGTGGGCAAGATACGCAGCTTTTGGGCGAACAGCCAGATCATAAAATAGGCTAGGCAGAAACCAGGAATAGACATCAGAAACACCAGTAAAACTCGCCCGAGCAGGTCAATGAATTTGTCCCGGAACAGTGTAAGCAGCAGGCCGCCAGCAAGCCCCACCACAGTAATGACCAGCAACGCCATTCCGCTCAGCAGGAGGGTGTTGGGCAGCAGCCGGAGAATCTCACCCAGCACCGGCTTGTCGTCAATATAGGATTCCCCTAGATCACCGTGGGCTGCGTTCCAGATCCAGCGCCCGTATTGCACCAAAATGGGATCATCTAACCCCATTTCCGCCCGGAGCTCCTGGATTTCCTCCTCAGTGGGGATATAGTTGGGATCGGCGCTGGCCCGATTGGTAGCGGGGTCTCCCCGTGCAACCAGCCCCAGACCGAAGGCCAGAAAGGTGATGCCGACCAGAATGGGAATTGTCCACAATATTATTTTTGCGGTATAGCGCAGGGTTTGATTCAATGAAATTCCTCCCTTGAAAAACACCGCGCCAAAGCACAGCTTTGGCGCGGTGTGGCGGTTACTGCGCGTTCACCCAGGAAAGATGACTCAGATCCAAATGGTCACTGAAATCCTCGTAGCCTGTAATCTGCTCCTGATTGTAGATGAGGTTGCTGGTGTCGTAGAACAGAGGAATAACAGGCAACTCAGTGTTGGCAATCTCCTGGAGCTCCACGGCCAACTCATGGAAACGGTCGTCGTCCAGGGTGGTCTTCATCTCGGCCAGCAGCTCGTCCACGTGGGGGGTGCTGTAGGCCAAATGCTGGGATTTATTGTAAGACCCTTCGCTGCTCATATAGATATCCAGGAAGTGGTAGGCATTGAGGTTGGACATACCATGAGTCATGAAGTTTGCCCCAAGTTCACCGGCCTTGGACATCTCAGAGTAAGTAGAGGAGTCAATCACATTCACGGTGGCATCGATACCGATCTGGGAAAGCTGGGACTGGATATACTCCATCATCTCCTTATAAGGGCCGCGGTCCAGATACAGAGAGCGGGTATACATATCCAACGGAAGGCGCTCGTCCCCCAGCACCTCACGGGCCAGCTCCTTGGCCTTGTCCATATCATACTCTACGGGCAGTTCTACCCAGTCGGGGCACATACGGTTAATCAGGTTCTGCGTTGGCATGGCATAGCCGCCCCAGAGCTGGTCCACAATAAGCTGACGGTCAATGGCCAGACTTACCGCCTGACGCAAACGCATGTCGGAAAATTTGGTGCCCTCACCCTTAAGAAGCATTATATGGGTAATATTGGAGGTCTGCACCGCCATGGCAAAGCGGTCATCCTTGAGAAGCTCGTCCCCCAGGGCGGCAGGCATAGCCCCGAGGTCCAGCACCCCCATGACCTCCTCGCTGTCCAAGGCGGCATAGCGGGCCTGAGGGTCAGTGATGATGCGCACGCGGATATTCTTTGTTTTGGCGGGCTCTCCCCAGTAGCCGTCAAAAGCAGTGATATCAACGTACTCATCCTCTTTGATATCCTTGATAATATAGGGGCCAGTGCCGACAGGCTGCTCAGTGAAGTACCCGGTTTCCGTGTCCCAGGAGCCGGGGTAGAAAATACAGCTTGCAGTGTCCTTCATGTTAAATAACAGCCGGGGGATGGGGTCGGTAAAGCTGACATTGACGGTGTAGTCGTCGACCTTCTCACAGCCAATGAGGCCGGGGTAGACTCGTCCACCTTGAATGTAGTATACTGGGAATAGCCGCTCTCCATGAGCTTGTAACGGTTGAAGTTCTCCACCACGATATCAGCGTTGAAGTCCTCTCCATTCTGGAACTTAACGCCCTGCCGAAGGTGGAACGTCCAAACAGTGGCGTCTTCGTTGCGCTCCCAGCTCTCAGCCAGCACCCCCATGGGGTTTCCGCTCTCATCCACGGAGATCAGCGGTTCCCATGCACCCAGGAGCTTGTGGGAGAAATAGACATCCTCCAGACCAGGGGCCAGAGTACGGGCACCAGCCAAAACGATCATATCGTCTGCGGTGTGACCGGCGGATGCGGGTTCCGCGCTGGGGGAGGGGGCAGTTGAGGGGCTCTCTTGGGTGGCGGGGCTGCCGCAGGCCACCAGAGACAGGGCAAGTGCCGCGCTCAGCAGCGCAGCAGTCAGGCGTTTTTTCAGATTCATAGAATCCTCCTTCTTTCGGTCCAACTTATATCTGGAAACGCGCAAGTCCTGCGGATGCAGAAAATGTGCCGGTTCCACGGCCGTCTTCCAGAGTCAGACCCCATAAGAGGAAAAAAATGCAGACCATTAAAGGTCCGCTTCGCACAAACAGCGTTTCCGGGTTTCCAGCGGAAATCACCTGTCCCATTTGTGTCGAGAGGCCTTGACCGGAAGCATCAACATACTTCATCAAGCAGGTTTCCTGGCTCACAGATCGCCGCACTGACACGCCTTCTCGTGTAATTTACACAATGGCATATGTGAAAGTGCTCCCTGTTCACAGTGACCGGATCGCTCGGGACTTCCACCCGATTCCCTTTTCTCCGCTGAAACGCACAAACAAAGCGGACACTTGACGAAAAACAATATTTTATTGTGGATATTATCATAGCAATCTTTCCCACGGAAGTCAAGCAGATCCCCCAGGGAAGCCGCAGGCACGGGCAGATCTGCTATCGGAAAAACCAATATTCAATAAGGGAAAATGGAAATAGTGGAAGATGTCTCCGCTGTGATATAATTAAAAAATTACAGACAACATGCAAGGGAGGCGCAGAAAGTCAAGATGTTGCGTATTGCGTTTTACGGAAAAGGTGGGATCGGGAAGTCCACCGTGGCCGCCCATCTCTCCGCGGCCTTTGCCCGAACGGGGAAACGGGTGCTTCACATCGGCTGTGACCCCAAGGCGGACTCTACCCGCTGCCTGACGTCGGGACGAATCCCAACTGTGCTGGAGACTCTGGGGAGGTCGGAGGAGCTTCTAGCCCGGGAGCAGCTTGTCTTTCCCGGGGCGTTCGGCGTCTCCTGTGTGGAGGCAGGAGGTCCCCAGGCCGGCGCGGGGTGCGCCGGCCTGGGCATCACCGCCATGGCGGACGAGCTCAACCGGCTCGGCATTCTGGAGGAGCCCTGGGACGTGGTGGTGTACGATGTCCTGGGCGATGTGGTATGCGGAGGGTTCGCAGTGCCCATGCGAAAACATTTTGTAGACCGGGTATACCTGATCACCTCTGCCGATTTCATGGCGCTCTACGCCGCCAACAACATCATGCGCGGAGTCGCCCGCTATTCCGGCGCCGCTCCCCTGTTGGGCGGGCTGATCCAAAACCGCAGCCACGGAGCGGGAGAGGATGCCTTGGTACGCTCCTTCGCAGAGCAATCCGGGACCAGAGTCGTCGGTATCCTGCCGGAAGACCGCCAGCTCCGAAGAGCGGATTATCTGCATACCACCGTACACCATCTGGAACCGGACGGGGCGGCGGCCATGCGCTTTCTGGAACTGGCCCAGCGGCTCTGGGATACCCAGCCCACCAGCCCCCGGCCACTGGGGGACGAGGCACTGGAGGCATTCTGCCGCCGGGCAGCAGAACAGGAGGTGGAGGGGCTTGCGTGACGCCTGCCGTGTGGAAGTCTATTCGGCGGAGGGGGGTCGGGAAGCACTTTATGACCCTTCCGGAACGCATTTGGCAAAGGGGAGACCTTCTTCTGGCGGCTGCCGGTTCTCTGGCCTGTGTGCGGGCGCTTTACCTGCGCGCGGCAGAGCTGGGAAACTCCACCATTCCTGCCCTGCCGCTGACGAGGGCGGACTACGCCGCCGGCCGGGCAGCGGAGCATCTGGCAGCCAGGCTTCGGGAGGCCGCACGCCGCCCCGGCGTAGGCCGGGGGTCGTGCTCTAGCGCCTCCTGTGCCGGAGGTGCTGACGCAATGCGATCTGGAACAGGTTGCGGAGCAGGCTGGCCTTCCCGTCCGGATTCTGCTGCGGGGGCCTCTGGTGGCCCGCACCCGGAATGCCGTGGCAGAGTTGGAGCAAATTCTGTCCACCTTTCCCCCGCCTGTGGGGGGAAATTCCCCCGGGGGCAGCGCGCCGCTGCCCGTTCTGCCGCCGGATTTCAGCGGAGTGGCGTCCCTTCTCCAGAGCTGGGACGCCTACCCCTTTCTGTTGACTGCCGGAGGATGCACCGGATGTCTGACACTGGGGGACGACGCCACCGCCGGACTGCGTCTGGAACATTCACGGTTTGATGATCTGGAGCTGGCCGCGGGCTGCGAGGCAGCCGCAGTCAACGGAATTGCGAGAGGCTTTGCGCACAGCGGCCGCGCTTTCTGCGGCCTTATGGGGAGTGCAATTCCCGAACTGCTCGGCATGGACTATACCGGGATACAGGAGAGTCTGGCCGAGCGGGGGGTTCCCGGTACTCAGGTTCCCCGTGCACCCGGATTTGAGTCCGCACCAGTGGGCGTGGACCGGGCCCTGCGGAATCTGGCCACTTGGAGGCGCCCGGAGGGGCGTGACAACCAGAGGATCTCTATTCTGGGCTATTCCGATCTCGCGCTGGGCTCCAGACAGCCGCTGCGCCTCGGGGCGGAGGCTTTGACCACCCGGGGGTATCAGGTCTGTGTCTGGGGGGAGGAAGGTTTTGGGGGCGGAGAGCTCCGGTCTGCGCCGGCCCTGAACTGGGTGGTGACGGCCGAAGGATTGGGGGCGGCACGGCAAATGGAGG